>JAESFZ010000167.1_pt1 | contig 102333 bp, 94 predicted proteins | sample 9269561 | NCBI WGS metagenome assembly JAESFZ01 (sample SAMN14515552, study PRJNA621657) | algae metagenome | isolation source: Tildeniella nuda ZEHNDER 1965/U140 and co-occurring heterotrophs from wet... | place: Switzerland: Stansstaad, Zurih | collected 1965-01-01 | reverse complement strand
AGGATGTCTGAAAAGTGTCTGGCGGTTAAAACCGCGACTACGTAAACAAAGTCTGCCTGCGCGGACGACCGCAGAGTAAGGGTTTTATAACCTGCGTAGGCAGGTTTTGTGCGTGTAGCCGCGACTTCAGTCGCCAGAGCTACACGCATCTAGACTTTTAAGACATCCTCTAAGCTCGACCGTCCGAGTTCTAAGCTCCATCCACCGAGTTCTAAGCTCCATTGACCGAGTTCTAAGCTCCATTGACCGAGTTCTAAGCTCGACCGTCCGAGTTCTAAGCTCCATTCACTGAGTTCTAAGCTCCATCCACCGAGTTCTAAGCTCCATTGACCGAGTTCTAAGCTCCATCCACCGAGTTCTAAGCTCCATTGACCGAGTTCTAAGCTCCATCCACCGAGTTCTAAGCTCCATTCACTGAGTTCTACGCTCAACCGTCCGAGTGCAAAGCTCCATTTACCGAGTTCTACGCTCCATTCACCGAGTTCTACGCTCCATTCACTGAGTTCTACGCTCGGAATACCGTGTTTTGGAGTGCAATCAGGCTGCGACTACACACCAGTTTCCAACTCTTGGGGTTCATAAACAAAAGCAGTGTCGAGTTGTAGTTTTAAGCATCTGGGAACCCTAGGAACAGAGATCTCGATGAGCTTCAGCAGCGTGAGGCGATCGCCGTCCGTGCTAAATGGGTTACCTTTTTCGTCATGGCGCTAATCAAAGGAGTCCTGTGTTCCGATCAATGACAAACGGTTGCCGCAAATGGCTCACGCTGCTTCGCGCAGCCTTCATGTCAATAACCCATCCAGAACCGAACCAGGACGGCGATCGGCAGCAGGTAGAGGCAGGGTTACACAAAAGCGAAGCGACAAATCGAGCGCTCCTGGAGGCGATTCCAGATTTGATCATTCGTATGTCCAGCGATGGCACCTTCCTTGACTTCAAGCCAGCTAAAGCCTTTAGAACCGTCATGTCGAGCACTGACATGATCGGGGAAAATTTATCTGATTTCCTGCCCTTGGACATTGTGCAGCAACGGATGCACTACGTAGAAGCAGCGCTGCGTACAGGTCAAACCCAAACCTATGACTATGAATTGACCTGGAAGGGAGAGACAACCTATGAAGAGGTGCGGATTGCGGTCAGCGGCGAAAACGAAGTCGTGACGATCATTCGTGACATCACCGAGCGCAAACGCGTCGAGGCAGAACTGCAAAAGAGCGAAAAAACAAACCGTGCTCTGATCGCGGCTATTCCCGATTTGCTGATGCGCACCAGAGGCGATGGCACTTATTTAGACATTGCCGGACAGGATCGCCTGACCATCCATCAAGCACAACATTTCTTGACTGGCTCCAACGTGTATGACTCACTACCGCCTGCGATCGCGCAGCAGCGCCTGCACCAGATTCAGCAAGCGCTGCAAAGTGGGATCATGCAAATCTATGAGCAACAACTGCTGGTAGACGACCAACTGCATGAAGAAGAAGTGCGTATCGTCGTCACCGGAGCAGACGAAGTGCTGATTATGGTGCGCGATATTACCGAACGCAAACGCGTAGAGAATGCCTTACGAGAGAGTGAAGCGCGGTTCCAGGCGTTTATGGATCACAGCCCAACACTTGCCTGGGTTACCGATGTTGAAGGGCACCTTGTTTACTTGAACCAACCCTATCAGCGCACGTTTCAGGGATCAGCAGCAGATGTGCTTGGTCAATCTATTTTTGACCTTTACCCAACGGCGATCGCCCAGCAATTTCTGGATAATATTCGCATCGTCGCTACAACCAAGCAGGCATTGGAGGCGATCGAGATCGCTCCCCGACCAGATGGTACCGTCGGTGAATTTCTCGTCTACAAGTTCCCCATTTATGGCTCGTCCCAGCCCTGCTTAATTGGAGGGGTCGCGGTTGATATCACCATTCGCCGTCAGGCAGAGCAAGAACTGCTTGCCAGCGAGGCTGCTCTACGTACCCTCCACAAAATTACAACGACTCCCGACCTGACCTTTGAGCAACGGCTCCAGCAGCTCTTAGCCATGGGTTGTCAGCAGTTCAAGCTCGAATTTGGCTTTTTGGCAAAAATTGAAGACAACCGCTATGAGGTGATCAGTGCCCAAACGCCGGACGGCTCAGTCGTTGCAGGCGCAGTCTTTGACCTAACACAGACCTACTGTTTGGAAGCGCTCAAAGCGTCAGAACCCATCTACATTCAGCACGCCAGCCAGTCTGAATGGAGGCATCATCCCGGCTACGAAGGGTTTCACATGGAAAGCTATGCGGGCGTGCGAGTGATGGTCGCTTCCACCATCTACGGCGTGCTTTGCTTCTGTAGCCAACACCCAGCGCAAACGTCTTTGAGCGCCGTTGATCAAGAACTGCTGAAGCTCATGGCACAGTGGAGTGGTGGCGAAATTGAACGACGGCAGGTAGCCAGGGCACTCGAACGGCAGGTAGAACGGGCTGCACTGCTGAGGCACATTACAGAAGAGATCCGTCAAAGTCTAGATGCCGCGCAAATTTTTCAAACAACGGCGACTCAAATCGGTGAGGCGTTTCGCGTCAATCGGTGTGTGATTCATACCTATATTGACGCGCCGATGCCCAAAATTCCCATCATGGCGGAGTACCGAGACGCAAACAGCCTCTCTGTCTTGAACTCACTCTTGACGATCGAGATTCCAGTACTGGGAAATCTTTATGTTGAGCAGCTTCTGAGCCAAGATCAGGCGATCGCCGCTGCCAATGTCCAGACAGAGCCATTGCTCCAGACCACCATGGCGCGATGCCAGGAATGCATTCCCTGGGAGATGGGGCTGAAGTCGATCCTGGCAGTCCGTACCTCCTACCAGGAACAGGTGAACGGCTTCATTGCGCTGCATCACTCTGACACCTACCGCGACTGGACAACCGATGAGGTGGAACTGCTGGAGGCGATCGCGCTGCAAGTGGGGATTGCGCTAGAACAGGCTCGCTTGTTAGAGCAAGAAGTGCAGCAGCGGCAGACACTCAGCGAACAAAATTTTGCGCTAGAGCAAGCGAATCGTACAGCCGATCGGGCAAATCGGGCGAAGAGCGACTTCTTAGCCACCATGAGCCACGAAATTCGCACACCGATGAATGCGGTGATTGGCATGACCGGGCTGTTGCTAGAGACAGCGCTTGACCCTCAACAGCGGGATTTTGTCGAAACGGTGCGTACGAGCGGCGATGCTCTACTAACGGTCATTAACGACATTCTGGACTTCTCTAAAATCGAGTCAGGTAAGCTGGAACTAGAGCCACACCCCTTCAGGCTCCGCACCTGTATAGAGGAAACGCTAGATCTACTGGCACCCCAAGCGATCGCCAAAGGACTCGACATTGCCTATGTCATTGACCCGCTGATGCCAGAGGCACTTTTTGGCGATGGCACCCGGTTACGCCAGGTTTTAGTGAATCTCGTGGGTAACGCGATTAAGTTCACCAGCGCTGGTTCAGTGAGTGTTTCAGTGCTGGCTCCGCAACCGAAGCGTCTTCCTAGCCCAACGGCTCCCGACGCAGCCACTTACACCATTCAGTTTGCAGTGCAAGATACTGGCGCGGGCATTGCACCCGATCGCCTCGATCGTCTGTTTCAACCCTTTAGTCAAGTTGATTCATCCATCAGCCGCACCCACGGTGGCACGGGACTGGGCTTAGCAATTAGCCAGCGTCTGTGCGAACTCATGGGTGGCAGCATTTGGGTCGATAGTGACGTTGGACGAGGGTCTACGTTCTTTTTCTCGATCGTCATGCAAGCGGCAGTCACAGAGCCGTCTAGCGTTTCTACAACCTCTCATCTGGCTGGCAAACGGCTACTGCTTCTAGACAAAAATCCGACCAGTCGGCAGAATCTGGTGCTTCAGGCTCAAGGCTGGGGCGCACAGGTGCATACGGCTGCTTCCAGTCTAGAAGTCTTGCATTATTTACGATCGGGTGAGTCGGTCGATGCCGTAATTTTAGACGACCAACGTTCAACCATCAAAGGTCAAACCCTGGCAACCGTGATCCGACGGCAAGTGTATGGTCAAACTCTGCCTCTAGTGCTGCTGACGTGTGATCGCTTAAACCCGATCGCCGAAGCGCCTGATCGCTCCACCTCTGTTAGCCCCTTCACAGCGTACCTAAATCGCCCTGTCAAGCAGTCTCAATTTTACAACGTCTTAGCCGATCTCTTTGCAGCACCGCGATCGCCAGCACAGCCTGACCAAACTTGCAGCAAGTTTGACCCTCACATGGCAGAACGCTTGCCCCTACGCATTCTGTTAGCAGAAGACAACGCCGTGAACCAAAAAATGGCGCTGCTGATACTGTCACGCTTAGGCTATCGCGCCGATGTTGCAGGTAATGGCTTAGAGGCGATCGCGGCATTGCGCCGTCAAACCTACGATCTGATTTTGATGGACGTGCAGATGCCTGAAATGGATGGCTTAAGTGCCACTCGCTATATCCGCAAAACCTGGGAGACGGCACGTCGCCCCTGGATTGTGGCGATGACTGCCAACGCCATGCAAGGCGATCGCGAACAATGCCTGGATGCTGGCATGGATGACTACGTCAGTAAACCGATTCAGGTTGAGGGGTTAGTGCGGGCACTGAGTCGATGCAACCCACATCACATGATATCTGCTGGTCAGCCCGCTTTAATCAGCACAGGGGCGATCGACCACAAAGCGCTGCAAGCTCTACGCGAAGTGATGGGGGATGATGCCAACGCTGGCATCGTGGAACTCATTGATTGCTACCTGACAGAGGCTCTGGAGCTATTGCAAGCCATCGATACAGCGGTCTCTCAGCAAGACGCAGCCGCGCTCAACCGGGCGGCACATGCACCCAAATCTAGCAGTGCGTACCTTGGTGCAACCGCCGTTGCAAACTGCTGTACGCAGCTAGAAGCGGACAGTCGAGACGGCATTCTGGCGAGTGCAGCAACCATTCGACAACTGAAGCGAGAGTACGAACGGGTGCAGATTGCCCTGCAACACATGCTCGAAACACACTTCTAATATCACGGAGAGGCAGAGGGCAGAGGGCAGAAGCAAAGAGGATTAGAGTTTTCCTCCTGCCTCCTGCCTCCTGCCTTCTGCCTCCTGCCTTCTGCCTTAAAACCCAAGAACTTGTACCGCTGTGCTGAGTCGTTTCGATGGTGCAAAGCTCCTAGTCCGTCGCAACATAATCTTTGACAATCAGCAAGCAATTACGATCGCCCGTCCGCCTGTAGCTGAGGCGATCGGTAAGGCGCTGCAAAAGCAATAACCCACGTCCGCCAATCTCGTCTTGACTCACCGTTTGCGGCAGTGCTGCCAGCCGTTGCGCCAGATCAAAACCAGCTCCCTGATCCCAGATCCGAATCTCCAGCGATCGTGCTTGCATTGTCACCTCGATTTCGATAGGCGTTTCGGTTGGTTTACCCCGGTGAGCATGACGAATCGCATTGGTTAACCCTTCCGCTAAAGCAGTCTGGCACTGCATCCAAACTGTTTTCGGTATCGCTGGCTGATGCAGTTGATTAAACCAATCCAACACCAGACTGAGTTCGTCGAGCGTCGATCGCACCTGAAGTTGGCTTTTCTTGCTCACTGACCATCGCTCGTTGACCACTGCTCACCCATTTGCTAAAGCACCGCTATGACATCAAGCATTTTTGCGATTTTACTGTGAGTATGCTCAATTTGAGCGCAAACGCAGTAGCGAGAGAAATTCTGCCAACTCAACAAGTCCTTCGGTTTCCTGTCGTTCTGTCTGAGACAGCAGATAGCCTTCATCCTGACGCTCCAGCAGGAGTTGTGAGCGTGCTTGAACTGCCTGGGGAAGCTCGAATTGGGCTAGTTCGATCGGAATCTCAACGATTTTGGACATTGCACGGTTAGCTGAATCAGAGCCTTCGCTGTAGCCTCATTGTAGGCGGTAGGCGAGGGACACGGAAGGGAGTGTGTGCCGCGATCGAACATCAGATTGATGAAGACGATACAAAGGTTATTGATGGGCGATCGCTGCGGCGTTCGAGTTGATCTGCACCCGCTGACTTGTGCCGTTGGGCGGCTCAATTTATAGCATGGGTAGTAAGTGCAAGGTTTTCTTTTAGTTGCCAGTGTCTCAGCAATTTCTTATTGAGGTGGCGGGAAATTTTAATGTTGATGCCTGAACAATGTAAGCAAGTCTAAAAGCCTTTACTCGAACTGATAATGATTCGATTTACCACACCTGAAGATACCGATGCACTACTTGCTTTGGCAGAAGCAACCGGACTTTTTGAGGCAGACCAAATTAAAGACCTTGCCCAAATGCTTGAACAGCACTTTAATAGCGAAATAGCCAGTCCGGGTATGTGGCTTACTGACTATAACGGTAAACCAGTCGGTATTGCCCATGTCGCACCAGAACGAATGACTCATGGAACCTGGAATCTCTATCTGATCGCGATTCATCCTGCACATCAGAAGCAAGGGCGTGGAACTGCGTTGCTGCGATACATTGAGCAGATGCTAACTGAACGTGGTGAGCGAGTGCTGCTGGTAGAAACTTCTGGAACAGAAGACTTCGAATACGTCCGGAAGTTCTATCACGATAGCGGCTACGAAGAAGAAGCTAGAATTCGAGACTTCTACATTGATGGGGTCGATAAAGTGGTCTTCCGTAAATCATTGGCAGGTGTTGCATAGTTATTCAGTGACTCGTTGCTGGTAGCACGATCGCCTCTCGCCATAAATTAGGCTGAGTCCGCGAAACCCAACACTTATGCTCTAGCGCGATCGTCCGTTGCTGTAGTGCGATCTCCCCTTGCTTACATTGAGCTAAGTCCGCGAAACCCAACACTTATGCTCTAGCGCGATCGCTGCGTTCCTCCCGTGCGATCGCTTCTAAGAGGCATTCTCGGCAATTCGTTGTAGGCTAACATCAAAGAGACTCCTGCTATCAGACAACAGGTATGACAACCACAGCGCGTGTTATTCATAGTGACCCCGATATTTTAGGGGGAACGCCTGTTTTTGTTGGAACGCGTGTGCCAATGAAAACGTTGCTCGACTATCTCGAAGCAGGCGATCCGTTGGATGAATTCTTAGGTCATTTTCCAAGCGTTAGACGTGAGCAAGCGATCGCAGCGCTTGAATTAGCCAAAGAAATGCTGACAGCCTATGCGAATCCTGCTTGATGAATGTGCTCCACGACCTCTAAAGCATGAGCTTACTGATTACGAAATACGCACAGTCGTCGAGATGGGATGGTCAGGGAAAAAGAATGGTGAATTGCTACGACTGATGAGTCAAGAAGGCTTCACAATTTTGCTCACCACAGATCAAAATCTGCGCTATCAACAAAACCTGCAACAAGCAGGAGTCGCAGTCGTTGTTCTTGTAGCGTGTAGCAATAGACTTCCTGATTTATTGCCTCTGATGCCAGATGTTCGTAACGTGTTGAATACCATTGCTCCGGGAGACGTAATGGAAGTGGGAGTTTCCTGAACGTTGGGTAGGCGGTGCGGTACAACAACGCTGATGCATCCGCTCGTTGAGAGCGATCGCCCGTTGCCGTAGTGCGATCGCCTTCATTCTAGATACCTGTAAAATTAAGCAAGCGCGATCGCATGGAAGCACAAAACAATGACGCGGATTCCACTCACAGAAGCTCAGCTTCGGCTACCCGAACTGATTGCTAGTCTTCAACCTGGTGAAGAAGTGCAGATTTTTTCTGGCGATCGCACCGTCGCTAGGCTCATTGCCGAACTTCAGCCAGCTCGCAAACCTCGTCAGCCTGGTAGTGCGATCGACACCCTCACCATCGTGTCCGAAGACGAAACTCATTTGAAAGACTTTCGCGACTACATGCCATGAAGTTTCTCCTCGATACTCAGGCATTTCTCTGGTTTGTACTCAACGATAGTTATTCAGTGACTCGTTGCTGGTAGTAAAATCGCCCCTCGCCATAGGTTGCACTGAGTCCGCGCAACCAACACTGATGCTCTAGCGCAATCACTGCTTTCCTGTCGTAAGTCTTGGTTTTACTCAGCATCCATCCAGTTTACGTGCGTGAGGGCGATCGCGCTAAAATCCATAGCAGATAGCTGTTAGGCAACTGCTCATGAAGATCAAGGCGATTATCTGGCAAGAAGATGGCGTGTGGTGTGGTTCCGTTCCAGCCTTGCCAGGTTGCCATACCTGGGGAGAGAGCTATGAACAGTTATTGGAGATGCTTGAAGAGGCTGTTCAAGGTTGGCTTGAAGTCGCCAGTCAGCAAGAGGAACTTGCGCCTGAGAAACAGTTAATTGAGTTATCTCTATGAAATCTGTTTCTGGCAAAGCACTCTGCAAAATCGTTGAGCGCTACGGTTGGGAGCTAAAAAGAATCACGGGTAGCCATCATATCTACGCAAAAGAGGCGAACACAGTGATTCTCTGTATTCCTGTGCATGGTAATCGGGATTTACCGACTGGAACCTTAAGAAGTATTCTCAAGGACGCTGGAATGACACAGGACGATCTTCAATAGCAGCAGTTTTTAGTACGATCGCTCCTCACCATTGTTGAATCGAGACCTCAAAACCCAACACTGATGCTCTAGCGCGATCGCCACTCTCCTGTCGTGCGATCGCCCTTCTCGCGTGGGCTGGGATTAAGGAACGAACCAGCATTCCGAGAATCCTCTATCCTTAGTTTATGGAGAGTGGTTTCGAGATAACTGGTGATCCGACAGACATTGAAGTGATTGCCGTCAATCTGTCGATTCGCGAGTTGAAACGACTGAAGGATGAATTTGGCGGTCGGCGCTGGCGAAAGCTTAAGGGCATTGGCTTAGTGCAATTCCCGAATGGTGAGGTTCGTCAAGCCGAACTGCATTGGTATGAAGCACACGGGGTCGGTCGGCGTAAAATGAAAGTCAAGCGTGTCTTGGATTAAAACCGATGCACATAACAGAGTTAAATGTTCAATTTGCCATTTGCATCGCAGGCGAAGAAGACGGAGATCTTGAAGCCTGGAAAGTCTATCGAGTGCTCCCAGATTCAAAAGCAGATGAAGTAGGCTCTTTACGGGTGATTGATGAGTCTGGTGAAGACTATCTCTATCCACACAGTCGGTTTGTCATTGTTGACTTGCCTGAAGACATTCGGGAACGATTACTGGCATCGGTTGAAGAGTGAAGCATACAAGCATTAGAGGCGCTCTTAGTGCTCTGCACGATCGCCCCTGCCGTAGTGCGATCGCCGCTCCGTTGTTTAAGGATAGAAAACTCGTTCAAACGCCTGGTTGCAATAGCGGCGATAGATATCCAAGTCTTTATCTAACGTCGCGATCGCTGCAATACTGAGTCGTTCAGAAATAACCACCAGGGATAAGTCCGAAAAATCTGCTGGCAAGTCAGCATACCGAGCATTCAATTCAGCAATGCGAGTGAAAACTGGATGCAAGAGAGCGTTACGCTCATCGATGCGCTTTGCTAAATGAGAGAGAAACTCATTTTGTACCTGTCAGTCAGACGCTAACAGCCACATCACTTCAGTGACGCAACCTTCAGTGGTTACCAATTGACTGGAACATCCAGCAAAGAACTCAACGACACGCTACTTCGGAGGCGACCACCGGGTTTGGCAGCGGGCAGCAGCGATTGGATGAAGTCAAATTGGGCGTGGGTCAGGTTGCTTGAGTAGGATTTTAACCATGGCTCTCACGAAGCTGGAGTTCACGACTGACAAGCCTACCGTGTGAGCTTTTTTACGGTCGAGACGGCTTTTCAAACAGCCTCTCAGACTTAGAGACGTGCTGCTAATTAAGGATTGTAAGGGAGGAGCATTTTCACATATGCCTGCCCTACAGAACGCTTGCTCAATGTTTGAACGAATGCTTATTGTTGATTTCAAAGCAGCGATCGTGGTCGGTGCTGTAACCAATTCTGTTGCACAAAGCACAGACGAATACGCGATCGGTCGCTCTAACTAGCATTGTGCTAAGCAAGCAACTCAGCGGCTGTGCTGACGGTATAAGAGACGGTTGGTGAATCTTCATAGAGCGCAGATTCTATGTAGAATCGGAGTAACGCTAACCGTCAGTTTCCGCTTCTTTGGGCGATCGCCCTTTGATTTTGAAGCTTTATCCTCTTTAAGCCATTGTGTGATTGACAACTTGTTATTGACAGCTATGGAAGCGAGAGCAACGCTGCCCGACAATACCTCCCCTCTAAGTACAAACGAACCGAGCCATCTCATGGATAGAACAACTGTGAATCACGATCAAAATCAGGGCACAACAGGTGGGTATGCTGGTCAGCGTTGGTTGGTGGAAGAGCGTGACGCGTGTGGTGTTGGGTTTATCGCCGATCAGCAAGGTCGCATCAGTCACGATCTGATTGACAAGGCTCTCTCGGCGCTGACGTGCTTAGAGCATCGGGGTGGCTGTAGTGCCGATCAGGACTCAGGCGACGGTGCTGGCTTGATGACTGCAATTCCCTGGGACTTGCTGCACCAGTGGCTGACAAATGAAGGGATACAGGTCTCTACTAACGCGCAGATTGGGGTTGGCATGGTCTTTCTGCCAGCAGAAGCAGAGGCAGCGATCGTTGCTCGTCAAATCGTTGAGCGGGTTGCTGGCGAAGAAGGGCTGACAGTGCTTGGTTGGCGAGCGGTGCCGACACTGCCAAATGTTCTGGGTAGACAGGCACGTGAAAATTTGCCTCAAATCGAGCAAGTGTTGGTGCAGTCAGCACAGCAGGGTGACGCTCTAGAACGACAGCTTTACCTTGCCCGTAAGCGTACTAGCAACGCTGTTTTAGCAGACGTTAATGGCTCAACCCTTCAAGAGGCATTTGCTGATTTTTACATCTGCTCTTTTTCCAGTCGGACGATCGTCTACAAAGGCATGGTGCGATCGGCAGTATTAGGCGACTTCTACACAGATTTGAAGAACCCAGACTACAAGAGTACGTTTGCGCTCTACCATCGCCGCTTTAGCACCAATACGCTGCCGCGCTGGCCCCTGGCACAACCCATGCGGTTGCTGGGTCACAATGGCGAAATCAATACGCTGCTGGGTAATGTTAACTGGATGGTGGCGCGGGATGCTGATCTGGCACATACTTGCTGGAGCGATCGGCTGGCTGATCTCAAGCCTACTGTCAATCTTGACAATAGCGATTCCGCCAATCTCGATAATGTCTTTGAACTGCTGGTGCGATCGGGTCGTAGCCCCCAAGAAGCGCTGATGATCATGGTGCCAGAAGCGTATCAAAACCAGCCTGACCTCGCAGACCATCCTGAAATTACGGACTTTTACGAATACTACAGCGGCATTCAAGAACCCTGGGACGGTCCCGCACTGCTGGTATTTAGTGACGGTAAGGTGGTGGGTGCGACGCTTGATCGCAACGGTCTGCGCCCCGCCCGTTACAGCATCACGCGTGATGGTTATATCGTCGTTGCATCCGAAGCTGGAGTCGTGGATTTGCCCGAAGCGGACATTATCGAAAAAGGTCGCCTGGGTCCCGGTCAAATGATTGCGGTGGATTTGGAAAACCACGAGATTCAGAAAAACTGGGAAATCAAGCAGCGCGTTGCCAGTGCCAAACCCTACGGCGAATGGCTCAAGCAAAATCGCTACGACCTCAAGCACGAGCCGTTTGCAGAGAATGTGCCCTATATTCCTTCTGGCAACCTGCTCCGCTATCAAACGGCGTTTGGCTACACGGCAGAAGACGTGGAGATGATCATCCAGGAAATGGGTGCCCAGGGTAAGGAGCCGACGTTCTGCATGGGCGACGATGTGCCGCTGGCAGTGCTGTCTACTAAACCACGCCTGCTGTATGACTATTTCAAACAGCGCTTTGCTCAGGTGACGAACCCACCGATCGACCCACTGCGCGAAAAGCTCGTCATGTCGCTGGCGATCCAGCTTGGCGAACGCGGCAATTTGCTCGAAGCAGGCGCAAAGGATGCCCATTTGCTGAAGCTGGAATCCCCCGTCCTGGGCGATGCAGAACTGGATCAGATTCGTCAATCTGGGTTTGAAACTGCTGATCTGTCAACCTTGTTTGAGCTGTCGCAAGGTCCCGATGGTCTCCAACGGGCAGTTACCGCTCTTTGCCAGCAAGCCGCCGAAGCCGTGCGCGCGGGCAAGAAAATTCTGATTTTGAGCGATCGCTCCCACAAAACCGACAGTCCGACTCTGAGCGCAGACTATACGTATATTCCACCCATGCTGGCGATCGGTGCGGTGCATCATCACCTGATCCGTCAGGGCTTGCGGATGAAAGCCTCGCTGATTGCCGATACTGCCCAATGCTGGAGTACGCATCACTTTGCGTGTCTGATTGGCTACGGCGCGAGTGCGGTTTGTCCCTATCTGGCGCTGGAAACCGTGCGTCAGTGGTGGACTGATCCTAAAACCCAGAGCTTTATGGAGCGAGGCAAACTCAAGGAAATTACGCTGTCAGCCGCTCAGGGAAACTACCGCAAGGCGATCGAAGATGGGTTGCTCAAAATTCTCTCCAAAATGGGCATTTCGCTGCTGACCAGTTATCACGGTGCCCAAATTTTTGAGGCGATCGGCATTGGTGGCGATTTATTGCATCTCGGCTTCGCGGGCACTGCCTCACGACTGGGCGGCTTAAGCGTGGCTGATCTGGCGCAGGAAGTGGTCTCTTTTCACCAGCGGGCGTTTCCTGAACTGCACGTCAAAAAGCTCGAAAACTACGGTTTCGTCAATTACCGTCCGGGTGGTGAGTACCACATGAACAGCCCGGAGATGTCGAAGTATCTGCATAAAGCTGTCGCAACTAAGAGCTACGACCATTACGCGCTGTATCAGAAATATCTGGAAGAGCGTCCCCTGACTGCGCTGCGCGACTTGCTGGACGTGAAAAGCGATCGCCCCTCTATTCCGTTAGAAGAAGTCGAACCTGCCAGCGCCATCGTCCAGCGCTTTTGCACAGGCGGTATGTCGCTAGGAGCCTTATCGCGGGAGGCACACGAAACGCTGGCGATCGCCATGAATCGTATCGGCGGCAAGTCTAACTCTGGCGAAGGTGGCGAAGATTCCACCCGCTTTCTGGCGCTCAACGACGTGGATGAGAAAGGTCTTTCACCGCTGTTTCCTCACCTGAAAGGGCTGCAAAACGGGGACACTGCAAACTCTGCCATCAAGCAAGTCGCATCGGGTCGCTTTGGCGTGACACCAGAGTACTTGATGAGCGCGAAACAGCTTGAGATCAAGATGGCGCAAGGTGCAAAGCCCGGTGAAGGGGGACAACTTCCTGGACCTAAGGTGAGTCCTTATATTGCGCTGTTACGTCGATCGAAACCTGGTGTCACTTTGATTTCGCCACCTCCACACCACGACATTTACTCGATCGAAGATCTGGCACAGCTTATTTTTGACCTGCACCAAATTAATCCCCATGCACAAGTTTCCGTCAAACTGGTTGCGGAAGTGGGTATCGGCACGATCGCGGCGGGTGTGGCAAAGGCAAACGCCGACATTATCCAAATTTCGGGTCACGATGGCGGCACAGGTGCCTCACCGCTGAGTTCCATCAAACACGCGGGTAGTCCGTGGGAATTGGGCTTGACGGAAGTGCATCGCGCCCTGATGCAAAACCAATTGCGCGATCGCGTCCTTTTGCGGGTGGATGGTGGCATCAAAACAGGCTGGGATGTGCTGATGGCAGCGCTGATGGGTGGCGAAGAGTTTGGTTTCGGCTCCATTGCGATGATTGCGGAAGGCTGCATCATGGCGCGAATTTGTCACACCAACAACTGCCCCGTAGGAGTCACCAGCCAGCGTGAAGACCTCCGCAAGCGCTTCCCCGGACTGCCCGAACAGGTGGTCAACTTCTTCTTATTTGTTGCCGAAGAAGCCCGATCGCTCCTGGCAAAATTCGGCTATCGCTCCCTCAACGACATCATTGGTCGCGCTGACCTGTTGAAAGTGCGCGAAGGCGTGACGCTGCCCAAAACCCAGAGCCTGAATCTTAACTGCCTGACCCAACTCCCCGACACGCGGGACGATCGCGCCTGGTTGGTGCATGAAACCGTCCACAGCAACGGCTATGTTCTGGATGACCAACTCCTGAGCGATCCCGACATGCAAGCGGCGATCGCCAATCAATCCAGCGTCAGCAAAACCATTGACGTGGTGAATACCGATCGGACGATCGGCGCGCGCATTGCAGGGGCGATCGCCCGTCAATACGGCAACAGCGGCTTTGGTGGACACATCACGCTCAACGTCAAAGGCAGTGTGGGTCAAAGCTTCGGCGCGTTCAACCTTCCCGGTATGACGCTTAACTTAGAAGGCGAAGCAAACGATTACGTGGGCAAAGGTTTACACGGTGGCGCGATCGTCATCGTGCCACCCGCCGCCGCGACCTATGACCCGTCCCAAAACGTCATCATCGGCAACACCTGTCTCTACGGCGCAACTGGTGGTACGCTGCTTGCCTACGGTCAGGCGGGCGAACGCTTTGCTGTCCGCAACTCAAGTGCACAGGCAGTCGTTGAAGGCGCTGGGGATCACTGCTGCGAATATATGACGGGCGGTGTCATTGTCGTGCTGGGCAACACCGGACGTAATGTTGGTGCCGGGATGACGGGCGGCTTGGCATACTTTCTGGACGAAGACGGCACTTTCCCTACCAAAGTCAACCCAGAAATTGTGAAACTCCAGCGAGTGCTTGCGCCTGCGGGAGAGCAGCAGTTGAAAGAGTTGATTGAGCTACAGGGCGATCGCACAGGCAGCCAAAAGGCAAAAACCATCCTGGCAAACTGGTCAGACTACCTGCCCAAGTTCTGGCAGCTCGTACCCCCGTCTGAAAAAGACTCACCCGAAGCAAACCCCGAAGCAGAAACTAAAAAAAAAGTCCTGACCCCAGCGCAATAGCTCAGTCGTCGTGTTACGCCATGTGAGACTCTCCTGAAACACCTGCTGAGACTGCCCTCACCATAGGCGGTGTTTTAAAACTCCCATCGTTTTGTTGCCGATCGCTTCTACCCCCTTTTCCTGTATGCCCGAATAGCCGCGCAAACTGCCTAACACGCGCCAGAGGGTCTGTATGGATGACGGTTCTCGAAGCTCTGCTTGCTGTACCAAAGCCATTACCGCTTTTGTGTCTGGCGTGTCTACTTTTCCGTCAAGATTGTAAGCCGTCTTCTCTACGTCAATGTGAGCAAATTCACCTTACTTACAGAGTCAAGAAACGAGTACTTTCCCATTCCCATTCCCATTGATGGGTTCAGCTATTTTCGCATTCGTTGGTGCAGCTATGACCAGTGGTTGCAGGGGGTCGTCACTACTCTCTGTTGCTTTCTTTCGGGTTGGACGACGACGCTCACCTTTGGGAATTCCACCCGCTTTGCCATATTCGCCGCTGCCTTTGCCATACTTGGCGGCAACTCCTAACAGCATTTGTTCGGACAGATTCCGCAGTTGCTGCTCGGTGTCCTTGATTTTGCGGGAAAGGTTATCCAGGCTTGAAAGATCACTGTTGTAAGTCGTAATCTGCGATCGCAGCGTTTGAATCAGCGTGGAATACCCTTCTAACGTCAGTTGATTGCCCAAATCCAGCGTAGGGCTGATGGATTGCAAGCCCGCTTCGCGTTTTTCGGCGCTTTGCAACGTTGCAGACGATCGTTTTGGACGTACCACGGTAAAGGCTCCTTAAATAAATAGATTTCTGCAATCTAGCCATTGGAGTAACCCATTAACCTGAGAGAAATTGAGGAAATCGAGTAGAAAATTAGCAGAATTAGGGATTTATTTTTGCGTAGATATTCTCTTCTCGATCGCACTGCCGAAGCGTTAATACCCATAATGCCATCATCAGCCTGCGTGTTTTTCATGCCGCTGGTGATGGCTCCGGTTGAGTCATAAATTGATTGACTGCTTCCACTTCCAATCGAGCCAGGGTTGCTGTGTATTCTGCCAGGGAAAGTGCAAGGTTAGCGCGACGGATAGGGTCTTGTTCTTTCCAGAGTGTTTCAGATTCCATCCACACCAGATAGCGATACCCTTGCAGAGATTCGGCATCGCCAATGTGTTCGTCTGGAGGGCTGTTAGTCATCTAGGAACCTCGTTTCAGATTCGATTTTCAGCAGTTGATGGCTAGGTTCATCATAAACGAATCGCACCCCAAAGATAGCCCGTTCAGGCAAGTTCACGTCGTAACGAGCTTCGGTTGGATTCAGTACTGAGTGCCTGACGAGGATTGAGTATTGCCCTCCTGGAATATTCCGAAAGAAAGCAGCAGCAACACGCAGTGAGGCGGTTGTCTGCCGATAGACGATGCCTTCAGTCGTCAACATTACAACTAAAAGTTCGCCTTCTACAGACGGCATTGCGGTATCTGATTGATTCCGAATGACGACATAGATATCTGACACTGAATGCTTTCCTGTCTAAAAAGCTATCTTGTTTAGAATACAGTGATAGATCATGGCGATGGGCACAGACAAAATTTTGCTCATCCCGCGATCGCCCCTTCATAGCTAAACGATGTTCTTGAGTAACACGCCGATCGCACTTCATAAACCGGCGATGGTGCTTTAGACGATCCCGATCGCGCTTTGCAACTCTGTGATGCAACCAAGCAATATGCGGATCGTGCTTTAGACGATGACGATGCTGCTTTGTACGATCGCGGTGTTGCTTTGTAATGTGACGAGGTAACTAAGCAACACGCGGATCTTGCTTTGTAATGTGACGATGTTGCTTTGCATGATCGCGGTGTTGCTTTATAACGTGACGATGTTGCTTTGCATGATCGCGGTGTTGCTTTGTAATGTGACGATGTTGCTTTGCATGATTGCGATCGTGCTAACTAACGCTGCAACATTTTTGAGTCATATGTCGATCGCGCTGAGTCAGGTGACGGTGGTGCAGAGAAAGGTGTTGAGCTTCTCTCTGCAATCAAAATCATGAGAGTGTAAGGACTGGCTGGCAAGCTGAGAATTGTGACATTATGTTGATGGCAGAAGTGTAATGGGTAGGGAAGCGTGAGTGTAACGAAGGTCTGGACCTTATTGTTGACAGTGGCGCTGAGTGCGACCCCTTTCGTTGCTGTTGCCCAGAGTACTGAGCAGTTGATTCAGCAGGCGAATGCGGCTCAGACTGCTAAACGGTTTACCGAGGCAGAGGCAATTTGGCGGCAGGTCGTTCAGCGCGAACCTCAGAATGCGCCTGCCTACAACAATCTGGGCACTGCACTGCAAAACCAGAAAAAGCTTGAGGAAGCGATCGCCGCCTATCGCAAAGCAATTGAGATTCAGCCCACCGCAAATCGTTACAACAATCTGGGCACTGCACTGCAAGACCAGGGGAAGCTGGAGGAGGCGATCGCCGCCTATCGCAAAGCAATTGAGATTCAGCCCACCGCAAATCGTTACAACAATTTGGGCACTGCACTGCAAGACCAGGGGAAGCTGGAGGAGGCGATCGCTGCCTATCGCGCCGCGATCAAACTCGACCCCAACTTTGCTGATGCTTACAACGAATTGGGTCACTCACTGAAAAACCAGGGGAAGTTCGAGGAGGCGATCACTGCGTATCGCGCCGCGATCAAGCTCAACCCCAACTTTACCTATGCCTACAACGGACTGGGCAGTGTGCTGTATAAGCAGAAAAAGCTTGGGGAGGCGATCGCCGTCTATCGTAAGGCACTGAGCTTACCAGACCAGTCCGGAACACCCACCAGTGCTCATACATTGGCTTATTATAACCTGGGCAATGCGCTGAGAGGACAGAAGAAACTTGAGGAGGCGAGCATTGCCTATCGCGCCGCGATCAAGCTCGACCCTAAGTATATCTATGCCTACGAGGGGTTGGGTAATGCGCTGAGAGACCAGAAGAAACTCGAGGAAGCGAGCACTGCCTATCGCGCCGCGATCAAACTCAACCCCAGCCGTGCCTATGCCTATAACGGGCTGGGTAATGTGTTAGGAGACCAAAGGAAGTTCGAGGAGGCAATCACTGCCTATCGTACAGCGATCAAACTCAACCCCAGCTTTGTCTATGCCTACAACGGGCTGGGCAATACGCTGACAGACCAGAAGAAGCTCGAGGAAGCGATCGTCGTCTACCGTAAGGCACTGAGCTTACCAGACCAAGCCGGAACACCTGCCAGTGCTCATACATTGGCTTACTACAATTTGGGCAATGCGCTGGCTGACCAGAAAAAGTTTGAGGAGGCAGTCGTCGCCTATCGCAGCGCGATCAAACTCAACCCAAGCTTTGCCTATGCCTACAACGGGCTGGGCAATGCGCTAGCAGACCAAAAGAAATTCGAGGGGGCGATCGCCGCTTACCGCAAAGCTCTGAGTTTGCCAGAAGATACTTCTGCCTATCTAGCCACGGCTCATACAACCGCACACAACGGGCTGGGGTTGGTGTTCCAGGAGCAAGGCAAACTGCAAGATGCTATCCGGGAATTTGAGCGGGCAAAGGCGCTTGACCCAAACTTCAGATTTGCTCAAAACAACTTGAAGGAAACTAGACGGCAACTGGCACTACGGCGCAACCCCAAAATCATCGCCCTGACCGATACCAGCGGTCTGCCTAATAATGCCGAAACCCCGTTGCGGCGGGCAGTCGTTAAGATAGTAGCCTCTTTCCCTGGTACCAGCAAAGGGACGGGTATTGGCACAGGCTGCATCATCAAGCATCAAAACGGTAAAGCCTGGATTTTAACCAATCGTCATGTGGTGTTTGAGCCAGATACTCGCCAAAGAGGAGAAAATCTCCAGATTGAACTCTACTTTGGCAACGTATCAAAGGAAGTAACCCGTCCCCGTGTGGGCGAGAAAGGCTTAGGCAGCGTTCGCATTTTGCACATGACTGATCCTGACGATCCCCTTGATCTGGCATTGCTGGAAGTTACTGGACTGCCACCAGAGATTGTAGCCTTGCCCATTGCGGCTGGTATCAAGAATCGTACACTCACCAAGATCATTAGCAATCATGATGAGGGCTTGCCCAATGAGGCAACGATGATTGATGCGGATGAAGAAATCCTGACGTTGAAGATCAAACTGGATGATGGTAGCTCCGGCAGCCCAGTACTGATTAATCAGCAAATGGTGGGCTTAACCTACAGTGCTAACACAGTTAAAGGTTCGCAGCAGCCACGCGGCATTAGCTATGCCTATCCCGTCCGTCGTATTGTTCGGAAACTTACTGAATGGGGATTTGTTTTACCATGAAACGCCTGGTTTTCTACTCCAGCTTTTTGATCAGCTTGATTAGTCTCAGCCTCAGTACCATTCCGGCTCAAGCACAGCCCTGCCAAAAAATTAATAACGCTCAATCCACTGCCTACGGTCTGCGAGAACAGGATAGACGCTGTGAGGGCATTCGAGCAGAAGACATTAGCGGCGACTTTAGCCTGATCTCTCTCACGCTGGGCAAGATTCAGCCGTCCAGCATTTTGAAGCTACAAGTACCCGATCGCGCCAATGGTCAGGAGCCGAAAGTGCTGGTCACGTCTAAAAAGAAGAACTACCAGCTCGACCCACTAGAGTTTCGTTACAGTGGCGGGGTGTTTCAGGTGCAGTGGTCGGATGGCGTAATCAGAGCAGCGGGCATTTCCCTCGATAGTTTACGTGCTATTGCTTCTGTCCGTTCCGGTGTTCAAAAAGTTTATCTACCTGTCATCCTGAGTCCAGGGGCAGGGCAATATCAGATTGTTCTGTCGAACGAACGACCTGCCAAAATTCCGATTTTTCAGATTCTCCGCAACGGTACTGTCGTTTACAGTGATGCTCGCAACACCTTCCAGCCCAAAGGGCAGATCAAATTTACCTGGCAGGGACGCGATCGGGCTGGGAACCCTCTTCCGGCAGGTCGATATGAATTACGGGTCAAGGCAGACCTGGAGCAAGACAACGCTCCACCCCAACCCGCTTCAGTGAGTGTTGCCTTTGAACATGATCCCAAATGGCTAAAGTAAAACCAGGGCGCATTCGCTGGCAATGGCTCCTCCACATACCGCAGTGGTTTTGGAGCGCTTTGGTTTTGCCCTGCTTGCGAGGACTGACCAACAGTGTCCAGTCACTGCGACGACAACTGGTGCGCGATCCAGTGTTTACAGCCGTGACGTTTCTCACTCTGGTTTTAGTCAGCGTTTCCCTGCTAAATTTTCTCCCCTTCGCTGTTCCGTTTGAAGGAGTCCTGACCGTTAGCGAAATTGGGTTTACCACCACCCGATCGGCACAATTACTCCTGAAAGATATCCGTGGCATTCAGCAGATCACTCTCTCCGGTCGCCAGACTATTCCCTTAGAAGGGACAGGCTTTAGCAGCAAAGATGAACCCCGCCTGAATGGTGACGGTAGGCGCAACATTGAATTAGATGATGAAGGCGGTCAGTGGACACTCTCATCGACTAGCCCCCAAGCCTCTGAGATCGCTTTGTCGGGGCTAACGCTGGCAAGTGGAACGCGCATTCGAGATTTGCGGTACAGCCCCTTTAATCGCACCCTTTCGCTTAGGCTCATTCCGGCAGATAAGCCAGTGGCAGGCGATCGTAGCTTTCTCAAAATTCAACCGGGCTTTGACCCCTTAACAGTCACTCTGGAAGGCTATCAACTTCCAGATCTGAAGCCTCAGAGTGACCGTCGTGATCTGACGTTTACCTTCAGTACCAGCGAGTTTGAGTTACCGATTACCGAATCACTGACGCTCACGATTCAACTCCCTAAGCCACTGAGTGCAGCCGCTGACAATACCATCCAACCGTTTTGGAGAGACATTGACGTTACAGACGTAAAGCTGGAGAGACAGGCGCAAAGGGGAGACGGCTCTACTGCTAATGTGCCCCAGTCGACTATTATCTCAGGCACCGTCAGCATGGTAGAACGCCAACTGAGCCTCAAAAAGGGACAGTTTCTACTGATTGATCCTCCAGCGACCCAAAACCTGGGGTACATCCAAATCCTCTACCCTAATACCTCCAAAAATCTGGCACTCCAGCTTTCTAATCAAGCGATTCAAATCGATGAACCAACCGATGGGTTGTCTGTCGCCATATCAGGTGAAACGTCTCGCATTCAGGCAGGTCTGAACAAGAAATTACCCGTTCCCCCCAGACTACAGGGAAATCTCCTGTCTCGCTTTTTACCTGGTGATGCGATCGTCGCACTGCTATCGTTTTGCGGTGGCTTAGTTGCCTCACTGTTGATGTGGTTAGTAAACAGTCTCTCCAAAACAAACTCTGAGAAGACATAAATTTTTCTGTCTAACTTTTGGCGGGCACGGGCTGCTGCCCTTTGCCCACCCTACAGATAAGTGTTTCCTTCGTGGGATGGGCAAAGCAACGCGTGCCCGTCCAAGCATCAACATAATCCCATAGCGTTTCCTTCGTAGGATGAGCAAAGCAACGCGTGCCCGTCCAAGCATCAACATAATCCCATAGCGTTTCCTTCGTAGGATGGGCAAAGCAACGCGTGCCCGTCTAATCATCCACATAATCCCATAGCGTTTCCTTCGTAGGATGAGCAAAGCAACGCGTGCCCGTCCAATCATCCACATAATTCCATAACGTTTCCTTCGTAGGATGGGCAAAGCAACGCGTGCCCGTCTAATCATCAACACAATCCCATAGCAATTTTGGCAATCCGACTGGGTATTTCTAAATCTATGGAATACCGACGCTATTACCAACCGGGCGGAACTTACTTCTTTACAGTTGTCACCGAAGAACGGCAACCACTGCTGATTGAGCACATCGATCGGCTTCGGGCAGCTTTTCGACACGGTATGGAACGATATCCATTCACGATTGAAGGTATTGTGATTCTGCCCGATCACTTACACACCCTATGGCGGTTACCTGAAGGTGACGACAACTTTTCAATTCGGTGGATGGTCATTAAGCGCAAATTCTCTGCCGGACTCAAAGCAAAAAATGTGAATCCATCGAAACAAGCAAAACGAGAGAAAGGAATATGGCAACGACGCTTTTGGGAACACTGCATTCGTGATGCGGACGATTGGCATCGACATATGGATTACATCCACTACAACCCAGTCAAACATGGCTATTGTCTAACCCCTGCAGAGTGGCGTTATAGCTCTTTCGATCGTTCGGTAAAACAAGGCTTATACACCGAAGATTGGGGAGCCAATTTACCTCCAGAAGTCGATCGCATGGCTTTGGAGTAGCCAATGTTTCCATCTCTGTAGGGTGGGTAAAGCAACGCGTACCCACCGAAAGTAAATGGGCATGGGCTGTTGCCTGTAGCCCATCCTACAGACGGGTTACAGGCTGGGAGCCAATTCATCCCCGAAGTCGATCGTATTACTTTGGAGTAGCCAATGTTTCCATCTCTGTAGGGCGGGTAAAGCAACGCGTGCCCACCGAAAGTAAACGGGCATGGGCTGTTGCCTTTGCCCATCCTACAGACTATTACAAAGCCGTTGATATTTCGGTTGTTGCAACGGGAGTCAGCATAAACGGTTGCATCAAGTCTTTGTAAAGCCTGCGAAAGCGATCGCACCCATCAGGTAGACACAGCAAAGGTAGAACGGAGACGCAACCCCATGAAACGGCAACAGTTCAAAGCAGCACGTTTTGAGTGGAGAGTCCTGGCAGCCCTTTATGCTGCTGCATTGTTAGTAATTCTGTACCTCGCTTACACAGGCAATGTGCCCTCACAACTGAGTCAGATTCCGTTTTACGACAAGATTGGGCACGTCGTACTCTATGGTATTGCCGCTTATCTAGGGCATCGAGTCTTTGGGTATCGCCGAATGACATTACTGGCGATCGCGGTGCCGCTCTTTCCCCTGCTGTTTGGGCTTGGTACAGTCATTGAGGAACTGCTACAGTCTCTTTCGCCTAATCGTACATTGGACGCGATCGACCTCGTTGCCAGTTTTTCTGGGATTGCGATTGGCTATAGATTGGCTGAAAAGGGGCGATGATGAACGCAACTGTCGCCATTGCTACAGCAGAGAACGATCGGCTGGTCGTGTTTCTCTGCCTACAGGGTGGGGCTAGATCGTGGTCTCTTGACCTTTAATTTAGTCATCTCTACTAACGGTGCAGATCACTCACCGACTCAATCAAACGTGGTTGAGTGTGACTGTCCAACGTTTTTATTTACGAGTTTACGAAAGGATTACTATGTTTCTGCAAGACAAACGAACCAGCGCTTTAGTCGAAATCTTAGAGATTGTTGATCTGATTAATCCCGCAAAGTCTACCATCTCAGTACGAGTGCAGAAAGGTGAGGAAGAGCAAGACCCGGAATCGATCGCCAAAGATGCCCTCATTTTTCCTTCAGGCGAAAACCTGCCGCTCTGCTGGGTTGATGCTGACTATCGGGCTGATGCACCAGGAAAGTAGTCTTGAGAGCTATCAGCCGTCAGCGATCAGCTTCTTTAAAGTACTGGTCGCTGATTGCTGACTGCATTTCTAAGCAAGAGCTTATGTGTTAACCAGCGTCTAATAAGAAGGCGTACGAATGCTGGCTTTTCGCTCCCAGAAGTGAGCTATAGTCCAGAGTTGAAAGTCTAACGCCTAGTTGCTTGGTAGCAGTTTGTATGATTAAACGGTTTCGCTGGCGTGGTGCTAACAGGTTGGTTTCTGTTCTGCTGATTGCCATGAGTGTGATGAGTCTGGCGCTTCGCACCGTTGCACAGGGAGATGTGGTTACTCCAACGACTTTGCCACGTGTACCCGATCGCACCGTCAACTGTGAACTTCTCGTCGCAGGCGGTGGTATTGCAGGCGTGGCAACTGCGTATGAAGCTCTGCTGGCTGGACGCACCGTTTGCTTGACGGACATCACCGATTGGGTGGGCGGACAGCTTACATCCCAGGGTACGTCTGCCTTGGATGAGGCAAAAAAGCAGCGGGCGCTGCTCTTCTATGCGCGTGGTTACAATGAGCTACGTCAGCGGATCGAACGCAAGTACGGCAAGCTTAACCCTGGTCAATGCTGGGTGAGTGTCTCTTGCTTTTTGCCCAATGATGCCGAGCAAATTCTGATGACCATGCTGCAAGAGGCAGCGAAAAAAGGCAAAGGCACGCTCCAGTGGTTTCCATCTACAGTGATCAAGGATGTGGATGTGAGCGCCGATGGCAAGCTGATCAACTCAACGATCGCCATCCAGCACAGCCCCGCGCCCAACACGCCTGCACTCAATACTGAACCACTTTCACGAACGATCGACGATGCTTATCGCTACGAAAACTCGTCTCGGTTGACCAAACAAATCATTCGCTTTGTGCCACGTGGACAACGCTGGATTGTGGTCGATGCCACTGAAACAGGCGAATTAATCGCGCTGGCAGACGTGCCCTATCGCGTCGGGCTTGATCCGCGCACCTATCTCAATCCGTCCTCGCCAACAGATGCAGGCGATCCCTATTGTCTTCAAGGCTTTACCTACACGTTTGCAATGGAGCAAATGGCGGGTGATCAGCCGCAGCAAAAGCCACCGTTTTACGAGCAATACGAGCCGTACTACGGGTACGATACTGACCCTGTTAAAGCCGACTTCAACTTTGTCTTTACCTACCGTCGCATCTGGAGTCCTAAGCCTGGACCTCGCATCAAAGCGGGACCGTTGACAGTGACAGCGCCCACTCCTGGCGATATTTCCATGCAGAACTGGGTGTGGGGCAACGATTACCGTCCCGGCACAGCAGCAGACAATCTGGTGTACGACCGATCGCAGCTTCAACAAACGGGACAGCTCTCTCCTGGCAACTGGATGGGCGGCTTGCGTACTGATGCGTTGCGTAAAGGCGAAGAGTTGGCACTCGGCTTCTACTACTGGCTGGTCGCAGGCACCACCGATTCGCAGTTGGGTGCAGGCTTCAAGAAACCAGCGCTCAATCATCGCCTGCTGACTGGCTTCGACACGCCAATGGGCACGGCTCACGGCTTGTCGAAGTATCCCTACATGCGCGAAGGGCGACGATTGATTGGTCGATCGTCCACAGGTTATCCCAACGGCTTTAGCGTGAATGAAATCGATATCTCCCGCGCTGATTATCGCCAAGACTATTACCGCAATCTACCTGCACCGCTGTATCGATCGCTCTGGATTGCCTTAGCCGGGTTGGAAACAGGCAAGGTGATTGTGAACGACATCCCACCGGATCAGGTAACCCGCCGATCGCGCTCCACCATTTATCCCGATTCAGTTGGCATTGCTCAGTATGCGATCGATTTTCATCCCTGTATGCAAGACTCACCACCCGAAAAACCGGGAAATATTGAGCGTCCGGGTGTCCGACAGGCGCATGGACAATCCTATCCAGGACAGATTCCATTGCGATCGATGATTCCGCAGAAGCTCGACAATCTCTTGGTTGCCAGCAAAAGCATTGCGACCAGTTTCGTCGCCGCTGCCGATTATCGAGTTCATTCCTTTGAATGGTCAGTTGGTGCTGCCGCCGGAACTACAGCCGACTTTGTGCTGTCAGAAGGCGTTTACCCATATCAACTTGTTGACGACCTTTCAGGTACTACGCCCAGGCTCCAAACGTTGCAAAAGCGACTGAACCAAAACGGCAATCCCATCGCGTTTCCCAATACGTCGATCTTCAACGAGAAGTGGGAAGACTGGACGGTTTGGTAGTTATTTCACTTGAGCCACGATCGACCGATGGCGTGGGCTATTAAACGTCACGGTTGGTTGCGTGAACCCAGCAGATGCGATCGCTCCCTCCAGATCCAGTGAAAAGTACTCATCCAAATAGGGTTCCGTGCTTTTCAGCAACGTCTTCACGTAAGGCGGCATCTTCGCAAAGATCTCGGATTGTGGGTTCATGTCCATAATGGCGAAATGTCCGCCGGGACGTAGCAGACGACGTGCTTCCTTGAGAATGGCGATCGCCGCGCTTTGAGGCAATTCATGAAACAACAAACACGCGGAGACCAGATCAAACGACGCATCCGGTAAGCCTGTAGACTCCGCAGCAGCGTGAAGCCATGTGGGAGAGGGGAGAGGTGTAAGGGGTGAGGGGTGAGAAGAGGAAGTTGTTGGCTGTTGGTTGTTAGTTTTTGGTAACTGATCTTCTTGTTCTCCTGCCTCCTGCCTTCTGCCTCCTGCCTTCTGCCTTCCCTCCCCTCGATACTTCGCCACTGCCAGAAAGTATGGCGACAAATCCAAGCCCGTAATCTGTGCGTTGGGGAACGTCTCTTGAAGCGCAAGGGTACTCATGCCAACGCTACAGCCGATGTCTAGAATGTCAGTTGGAACGGTGGTTAGTTGGGCTGTGAGAGCCGTGTGATAGCTTTGCCGCAGCCGAGCATCGCCTTGTGCGCCAGCGTCTTGCCAGATACGGGCATGAGCAGCGTGAGCGGCAACTTCGACTTCCAACGCCGGATTCCAGCCCAAGTTACCTTCTTCATAGGCATGGAAGGATGTGACGTAGTAAGCCGGATAGATCAGGTCGGGGTTGTGCACCTGTGCCAAATCACTATCCCAGGTGCGTGTCCGTAAGGCTTCTACCTCTTTTGTCCAGTAAACACCCACTGACTCTGCACGCTTGATCATCATCTGACGCGCCTGCTGCTTTGCCAGGTTTGCCAGTGGTTTAACCGCAAGGATGCCATTAATCAAATGAGAGGCGAGCTTGGGCGCAAAACGTGTAGCTGTCATGAGTACGATCGCACTAAAGATTGAGATGGAGCCATAGCCACGTTCTAACCAACATGACTGTAGCTGTATTATCTCAGGTGTCGGGACGGTTGAGCGAAGCGCGGCAGATTGAAGCAGGCGATCGCTTGAGGTGTGATGATTTTGACAGCAGGTGGGCTGTGCGATCGCGCTGATAGAGGGGCAATCGTTCCTCGTGATGAAAGTTGCTCTCCATTTTGTGCTGTTTGCGTCGCTGCTTTCAAGCACTCTGCTCAAATGTTGCAGAGATTAGAGTCATTTGGGGAATGCTAACAATGAAGCATCCGGGTTGCTTTTGATTGCCAAAAGGGCGCATTGACATCCTATGAGCCAGATTACCGAGACTAAGACGATTAAGACTGAGACGATTAAGACTGAAGCCCTTGAAACTGAACGCATTTTTCAGCGCGGGTTAGCGTTGAGTCAGCAGGGCGATTACGAAGCCGCGATTGCCCATTTTGACCACGTCATGCAATTTCAGCCTGATCACAGCAATGCCTGGGCAGAAAAAGGTAATGCCTTGATTAGCCTCGATCGCTATGCCGAAGCCATCACCAGTTTTGAGCAGGCGATCGTCCGTAATCCCGCATTGCCGTCGATACACTACAGCCTGGGCTGGGCTGCATCGGTCAGTGGGCAGCACGAACGTGCGATCGCAAGCTTCCAGCAGGCATTAGCCCTTCAGTCAGACTTTCCTAACGCGCACTATGGTTTGGGACTTGCCTTCTACATGACGGGACAGTACAAAGCAGCGATCGCGTCTCTCCATCATGCTCTGGAACGGCAACCGGATTCTGCGGATGCCTGGTACAGCCAGGGGTTGGCGCTGTATGCCACCAAGGGATACGAAAGCGCGATCAAGCATTTTAACCAGGCGCTACAGCTACAGCCCGATTATCAGGCAGCATTTAGCAGTCGTGGGGCAGCGCTGATGGGGTTGGGGGATTATGCAGCCGCGATCGCCAGCTATGACAAGGCATTGGGACTCAACCCTGAAGATGCTGAATCTTGGTATCAGTGGGCAGTGTGCCTGAAGCAGTCCGGTCGGTATCAAGATGCCATCCTGGGCTACAACAAAGCGATCGCCTTTCAACCAAGCCATACTGCGGCGTATGGCTGTGGCTGTTGTTTGTTGAAACTGGGCGACTATGAGGGCGCGATCGCCAGCTACGATCGTGCCTTAGTGCTGCAACCAACGCACTACCAAAGCTGGTTCAACCGGGGCGTTGCGCTCAATCGCCTGGGCTGCTTTCCAGAAGCCGTTGACAGCTACGAGCAGGCACTTGCTTTACAACCTGACGATCCCAAAGCCCGCAACAATTTGGGTGGGGTTTTGCTCAAACTCGGACGCTTTGAAGAAGCGATCGCCTGTTACGAGAAAGTGTTGGCGCTCCATCCGGATGATGCCCTTGCACAACAGAATCGTAGCGTAGCCATGCGGCGATCGCAGTCCAGTAAGGGATAATAAAACTCTGTCACGTTTCGGGGAAGTCGATGGGACAATACGAGCGCTTGATCCTCATGGCGGAGGACGAACTGACGCAATATAGCACTGATGCCCGCAAGATTGAAAAACTGCGGCAAAAGATTGGCTTGTCGGTGCCTCCGGGTGAGCAGCGACAGGTGAAAGAAACACTCCTGGCAGAACTGCCCACTGATCCGATTAGCCAGATTGTGGAAAATCAGCGACAGGTCGTAGCGCTGCCGTTTTGGGGCATTGCTGGTTTGGGGCTGCTGCTGGGCATTTCGTTTATGCAGCCTTTAGATTTCATTGCCACGTTTGTCGGCGGTGCGATCGCCTTCAATGTGCAGAAATGGGGTTGGCAGCTACAGGCAAAACGCTTAGTCTTGCAAACGCTGGAGGAGATTGAAGCGAAAACTCGTAAGCCTGCTGAAGAGAAGGCGACCGAACCGGGACAGTGATTATCTACCAGTCCTGCTCGATCGCTGAAAACTTGACGGCAGCCTCTTTTTGAAGCGGCGACTCAAACCCAGTGTCATTGAATTGAGTGTCAAACCGAGGAATGGGTAAAATAGCCGCAGCCGCACCAATCAATGTAAAGACGGTAACTAATTTGAGCAACATGGCGCGATCGAAAAGTGGTGTGTTCATGGTGAATGCAAGTCCTTACCGTTCGTTCTTCACGCAAACTTCAAAGCGTCCGGAGTGGATCACCTTCTGCATTTAAGACTGCTTAAGCACCGTTAGTGGTTCAATTTATCCCCTGTTTTTTAAAGCAACAGCACGCTTTTGCACTTTCTTCTCTACACTAGACAGGAGTTTCGTGAACACTCGACAAACGTCTGTGGTTCCTCGAAGCACAGAGGCAAGCAGTCGCGATCGATACCGATGACAATGGTGCTTCTGCTGAATTAACAGCAACCAAAACCGCTAAAAAGGCAAAAGCAAAGTAATGGGCGCATCAATTTCGGTTAATCAGGCAACGTTTGCCGCTGAAGTGCTTGAAAAGTCCCACGAGCAGCCCGTTCTGGTAGACTTCTTCGCCCAGTGGTGTGGACCCTGCCAGATGCTTAAGCCGCTGCTCGAAACGCTGGCGCAAGAGTATGACTTTGTGCTGGCAAAAGTGGATATCGATCAGAATCCTGATCTGGCGCATACGTATGGCGTGGAAGGCGTTCCCGATGTCAGAGTGGTCGTTGATGGCAACCTGACAGACGGCTTTGTCGGCATGTTACCAGAGCCAAAGCTACGTGAGTTTTTGGCACAACTACAGATTACCTCCACTCTGGATGAGGCGTTAGAAGCAATCTATGCGGATGCGGCGATCGGTAAGGTCGATCAAGCTGAGTCCCGCCTTGCGGCATTGCTACAGCAGTATCCTGATAATCGCGGTTTGACTCTTGAAGCCGCCAATTTCTACATCGAAGCCGATCGCCTTGACGAGGCTGAGAAACTGTTAGCAACGATTCAGAACGACGACAAAACACATGCGCCTCACGTCAAAACGCTAAGGGCGATCGTTCAGTTCAAAAAAATTACCTTACAGCCAGAAGGCGACAGTGATCTTGATCGTGCCTTCCAACAGGCAGCCAGTCTCGTGCTTGAGGAAAACTACGAAGCCGCTTTGGAGAGTTTTTTGACTATTCTTAGGAGCGATCGGCGCTTTCGGGATGATGGTGCTAGAAAAGCGATGCTGGCAATCTTCGATTTGCTTGGCGACGATCATCCTTTAACAAAGAGCTATCGCAAACGATTAGTGATTGCGCTGTACTAGGCTGCTATGCTACCCTCTGCATCGCTTTTTGTATTGTGCAGTGCTAACGCCTACGATAATAGACTTTCTATTCGACGCATCTTTGATGTCGATAAACTCATTGAACCTGTATGAAGGAATCTTGGATTTCTAAGCGCCGCACTCTTTGCTTATCTGGACTAACGATCGATTGCCATGTCTCAGAACCAAATGCGCTCGATTTTCCTGGATGCAACGATCATCTGCTTTGCCTTCTGTTAAGCGACAGCAATCAACAAAAGCTAACGCGTATTGGTGAACAGTCATCTGAAAAAGCTCAAAGCAAAGGAGACTTCTGGATTTGCCCGGCAAAGACATCAGGGCTTTGGGATTGGGCTAGTACTGATGAATCGCTGATGTTTGTGATTAACCCAGTGCTTCTGAATCAAACAGCGAAAGACGTGAGTGGATGCGATACAAGCACTGTTGAGTTGCTTAGTACAATTGGGGCGCATGATCCACAGCTTGAAGCGATCGCGCGTTTATTTCAGGCAGAGCTTGACACAGGCGGCGTGGGCAGTTCACTTTACGCTGAATCGCTGATGCAAGTGTTGCTTATCCACCTGCTGAGACATCACTGTGCGTTGCAACCCAAAATTCAACCGACCACAGCAAGTTTGCCTGCTCATCGACTTCAGACGGTGCAGGACTACATTCACAGTCGTCTCGACCAACCACTTCAACTAGCTGAACTAGCGGCAGTGTCAGGCTTGAGCCAGTATCATTTTTGTCGCGTATTTAAGCAAACGATCGGTCTTGCGCCCTATCAATATGTGCTTAAACAGCGTATGGAAAAAGCAAAAGTTCTCTTGCATCAGGGGAATCATACACTTGTAGAAATCTCTCTGCTGGTTGGCTGCACTGATCAAAGCCGTTTTGCAAAACATTTCAGGAAGCATTTTGGGGTAACACCCAGAGAGTTGCTTGGTAAAACATTGCCGTAGTGCGTCAGTTTGCGATCGCTTTCGCGCTCTAAGGGGCTGGTCGTGATCGCACGATAGCAAGAATGACCTAAAGTAACCGCCACTTTCGCAAGAAACGCCTATCTTTCATCCCGCAGCCAACGTATCTTTTTGGTACGTTCTAGAGTTTTGGTCAGCTCTACTTCAGTGCCTCCACCTGATATTCCATCGAAAGCTACCACTATGCGTCGAGAAAAACTTGCTAAAGGTCTGCTGGTTGCCGCTGCGATTTCAACTCTGACGGTTCCAATCGGAGTTGACGCTGTTCTATTGGCAAATGGTCATATGAATAATCCTGCCTGGCTGCCTCATGCCAAGCTTCACTGTGCCATGTCGTTCTTTGCGGCTGCGTCGCTAGGAAGTGCAGCCTTAGCCATTTTGAACGTGCGTCCAACGAGCGATCGCTTTTCGATGGGGTTAGCCGCCTTTCTCGGCTCTGCCTTTTGGCTAGGGCTGATTGCGGCTGGTTTTTGGCCCGGCACATCTTATGGCTTCCTCAATGACCCGGTTTTGGGCAATGTTCAAGAACCGCAAATCGGGGGCATCTCGATTTACCCTAATGTCATCGCAGCGATCGTCACTATCGCGATCGCAGTAGTCGGCTATTGGTTGACTGGAAAAGAAAAATTGGTTGAACGATAGTAGTCATAAGTAACGATTCAAGAGAAACGAATGAAAATTGGTATTATTGGTGCTGGCAACATGGGTGCTGCACTGGGAAAGCTTTGGGCAAACGCGGGTCATCACGTCATTTTTTCTTACTCGCGGGACGAAGCAAAACTGCGTGAACTGGCGATAGAAGCAGGGAAAACGGCAAAAGCTGGTACTGTTCAAGCGGCAGTAGCAGACAGCGATGTCGTTCTATTGGCAGTTTGGCTACCAACGTTAGAAGCGGTAATTCAAACTGCTGGCTCCCTGGATGGAAAAATCATCATCACCTGTGTCAGCGGACTGCAACCAGATTTCACCGGGCAGACAATCGGTATCGCGACTGACTTAAAGACTTCTGTTGCGGAAATCATTCAACAGCTTGCACCCGGTGCAAAGGTTGTGGAGGCATTCAACACAACCTTTGCTGAAATCCTTGCTTCAGACTCAAGGCAATTTGGCTCTGATATGCCCAATGTTTTCTACTGCGGCGATGACAGCGAGGCAAAGCAAGTTGTTGCAGGTCTGATCGAAGAATGCGGCTACGAATCCGTGGATGCAGGCAATTTAATGGTCGCTCGCACTCTAGAAACGCTGGCAACTGCCTGGGTACAATTTGCTGTTTCAAGCCAGCTCTTTCCTAATCTGGGGCTGAAAGCCCTGCGACGCTGAGTCATGATAGCGCCTTATGACTGTCGTCGGGGTGCGCTAGCAGGTCATCACGCAAGTCTTCTGGTAGATCGAGCATTTCGGGGGCAACGGCAGGGTTTTCAATGATTTCTCTAGAGTTGCCTGTGTAGCCACCTTTGGAAACGAGATCTAACGGATCGAACATCCCCTCATCTTTGAGCTTTTCAGCTTGCGTTTTTTCTTTGGCTGGAAGCTTTTCTGCGGAGTCGCTCATCTGAAGTACCTGAGAACGTTACTCCTAGATTAGGATGCCGTTATGCCGCCAGTGACTACCGCAAGGACGAATCCGAGGTTGCTAAAGACTCTACTTTGGAGGCAGGTTATTCCTCTGCATCCGCTTTTTCTGGCTTGAGGAGCGGGAAGGCGATCGCGTCTCGAATACTGGCGCAATCGGTGAGCAGCATCACCAGGCGATCGATGCCAATGCCCAAACCGCCCGTGGGAGGCATTCCATATTCCAATGCGGTGAGAAAATCTTCGTCCACGCCATGCGCCTCCAGATCGCCAGCGGCTTTACGGGTAGCCTGAGCTTCCAGGCGATCGCGCTGTTCTACCGGATCGGTTAACTCAGAGAAACTGTTAGCAAGTTCACGTCCGACCGCGAACAGCTCAAACCGTTCCACTAAACCGGGCTTAGACCGATGGGGTTTTGCTAAGGGCGAAATTTCCACCGGATAATCCATCACAAAGGTGGGCTGAGTGAGCGTTGTTTCGACTTTCTGCTCAAAGGCTTCGTTAAGGAGCTTACCGATCGACGTTACGCTAGCAATATCCGTAATCCCCGCTTTTGTTGCCGCTGCTTTTGCGTCTTCAAGTGCAGTGAACTGACTGAAATCCACACCTGTCTGCTCCTGGACAGCATCATTCATGGTCACTCTGCGCCAGGGCGGAGTCAGGTCGATCGCGGTGCCCTGATAGGTAATTTGCAGCGTTCCCAACACTTCTTGTGCGGCATAGGCGACGATCGCTTCGGTCAGCGCCATCATGTCGTGGTAGTCAGCGTATGCCTGGTAGAGTTCGATCGTGGTGAATTCGGGGTTATGCCGAGTTGAAACGCCTTCATTGCGGAAAATCCGACCCAGTTCAAAAACCTTCTCAAAGCCACCAACGATGAGCCGCTTGAGGTGGAGTTCAGTCGCAATCCGCAGATAGAGCGGCATTTCCAGCGTGTTGTGATAGGTCGTGAAGGGACGCGCATCGGCTCCTCCGGCTTCGGTTTGCAGAACAGGCGTTTCGATTTCGATAAAGCCTTGCTGATCGAGGTAGCGACGGATGGCAGCAGTGATGAGCGCTCGACGGCGGAAGGTTTCTCGCACATCGGGATTGACAATCAGATCGACGTAGCGCTGACGATAACGCTTTGCCACATCCGTTAAGCCGTGCCACTTATCGGGCAGAGGCAACAGAGATTTCGTCAGCATGGCGTATGCGTTGACGTAGACGGACAGTTCGCCTTTCTCGGTGCGCTTGATGGTGCCTTTTGCGCCGATAATGTCGCCCACATCTACAAGCTGCTTCAAATGATCAAATGCATTGGGCGTGTCTGCCATGCGCTCTTGAATGCGGCTTTTTTCGAGATAGAGCTGAATGGTGCCCGTTTCATCCTGCAAGTTGAAGAACGCTAGTTTACCAAAGACACGTCGCGCCAGAATGCGTCCCGCGATCGCCACCTCAACCTGCACTTCTTCGCCACTGGGCAGCTCAGCATACTTGGACTGCAAATCAGCCGTATGGTGCGTCACGTCCCACCGATAGGCGTAGGGATTTTGCCCTGCTTGCTTCAACTGCTCTGCCTTTTCCAAGCGGGTAGCGCGAATGTCTGACAGGCTGGATTTGCTTTGGTCGTCGGGTTGTGAGCGATCGGAAGACATGGTGAATCGTTTGAAATGGATGTAGCGCTGACGCTGTGAAGTCGAGATAAAGCGAACTTGAGCGAATGTAAAGCTGGAACAAATTGTTATGGGTTGCGCGATCGCGATCGCGTTTAACTAACACCACAATTGAAACGCAGCTTCACACTGAAACTTAATTATAGAGACGAATTGACCGATGCCACGGTCACGGCTGGCACGATCGATCCGTCGACGTTGCTCAATGACTGCCCATGATGAGCCAGCTATTATAGTGCCATCGGGTTTGAGGTCACACGACAGACTATCAGTCTCATGCTCTCATGCGAAGCGGTCGATCGTGGGTATGAAACCACCAACGCCGATACAGCTATTAGCCTGGACGGAGCGTCTGTGCCACCCTTGCAGTAATTAGGAACGTAACAGCGGCGTGAAACGAGCAAATATTTACAAAACTGCCATCATCAGCGTCCTTATCCTTCTTATTGGCGCACTATTGCAGATCAACGCGAACCTGGCTGACTCAGCCAGATTTAACCATCAAAGCGGTGCTACCGATCGTGTCAGTGCCGTGGCTCAGGGCAACGGTGGTTCTGTCGTGCCTCAACTGTTTGCTAATAATGCGACGATTGCTGCTAGTGACTCTAAGAATGCCCGTGGCAGCAAGCAAAACGATCGCTCACCCTTGGGCATCAACCTTGCTCAACTGACCAGCTACAGTCCGGAACGACCGTTCGTGGATGTCTTTAAGACCGCTCATCCCTGGTTTTCCAATGCGGAGGGTGCAAGTTGGTCACAGGGAGGTCCATTGAACCTCACGCCTGAGGGCTGGGTTGCCTCTCTCCGATCGGGTCAATATGCGACGACTGGGCTACTGGATGTCGATCGGCACTATCCAACTGGAAACTATACGCTGCTGTACGACGGAGAGGGACAGTTGGACGTAAGCGCAATGAGCAGCAAGGGACTCACGATCGTCAGCCAAACGGCTGGTCGTATGGTGGTTAAGGTCACCACTGAGGCTGAAGGCGTTTTTCTCAACCTGCGTGCAACCAACCCGGCGAACCCACTTCGCAACATCCGGTTCATCATGCCGGGACACGAAAAAACTTATCAAACACAGCCGTTCAACCCACAGTTTCTGGCTGCTCTATCTAAGTTCAAAGCCATCCGCTTTATGGATTGGCAGGGGATGAATGGATCTCAGCTTGCCAACTGGTCGGAGCGCACGACCCTCGCTTCTGCAACTCAGGCAGTGGAAGGCGGGATTGCCCTGGAGTATATGATTCAGCTTGCCAACACCCTACATGCTGAACCCTGGTTTTGCATTCCCATTAGAGCGAGTGATGATTTCGTACGTCAGTTTGCGACGCTGGTGCGCGACAAACTTGATCCGTCGCTCAAAGTCCATGTTGAATATTCAAACGAAGTCTGGAATTACGGGTTTGAACAGGCAGGCTATGCCAGAGATCAAGGGGTTCGGCTAAAGCTAGACAACGACCAATATCTCGCTGGAACGAAGTACTACTCGCAGCGATCGGTGGAAATTTTCAAGCTTTTTGAAACCGTTATGGGCGGCACAAAGCGGCTCGATCGCGTGTTGGCGGGGCAATCGGTCAACACCTGGTCTGGCGATCAAATGCTTGCCTGGAAAGATGCTTATAAGCACGCCGATTCGTATGCGATCGCCCCCTATTTTGACGGTAGGGATATATTGTCTAACGCTGAGAAGTCTGCTCAAATTGCTCAAATGTCGCAGGATCAGGTACTTGACATTTTGCAAGCAGATATTAAAGGTGCGAACAAAGACGCGATCGTCACCTCCGCTAACTTGGCTCGTAAATACAAACTCAAGCTTCAGTCGTATGAAGGAGGGCAACATTTAACGAGCTTTCAGTTCGGGAGTTACGAGCCTCAAATTACCAAGTTGTACTCCGATGTCAACCGTAACCCTCGGATGGGCGACCTGTATACAGAGTATCTCAACAACTGGAAGGCAGTCGGCGGTGGACTTTTTAGTCAGTACTATGATGTCGGTATGCCCAGCAAATTTGGCATGTGGGGTGCCCTGGAGTATGTTGGACAAGATCCAAAAGCAGCTCCCAAATACCAGGCATTGACTCGTTACATCAGCGCTAATCCGACTGCTCAGTAGCCGTAATGAATGGTGTTTAACCCAGCAGACGGCTCTTCTGTCGAGGCGATCGCCCCCGTCTTGACGGAAATTTTGCACAATAAGTAGGTAGCCACAATTAATTGTGAGGGAGTTTGGGGGCGTTGCCCCCAGGCAGCTTGCGACCTGAGCTTCAACGTGAGCGCTCAGCCGAACAGCGCTCAAGCCGAAGGGGGTTCCACCCTCTCCATCCCCCAAATCATCTTTAGTTTAATTACTCCCAGCAACTTAGATGAAGCTGAGACGCTAGAGATGACGCTGAGAAATTAAGCTGGTAAGCTCATCGCAGCCGTTTGTAATGTCACAATTGGTTGATAGCACAGCCGATGTTAAGTGTTGAGTCTAAACGTCCAATGAAAAGCGCCTTTCTGGAACGCCTGCATCATCCCGATCGCCCCGTTATCGTCTTTGATGGCGCGATGGGTACGTCTCTGCAAACGCAAAACCTGACGGCAGAAGACTTTGGCGGCGCAGACTACGAAGGCTGTAACGAATATCTGGTGTTCACTAAACCCGAAGCCGTTGCCCAGGTGCATCGCGAGTTTCTGGCAGCCGGAGCCGATGTCATTGAAACCGATACGTTTGGGGCAATGTCGATCGTCCTGGCAGAATACGATCTGGCAGATCAGGCGTATGCGCTCAACAAAGCCGCCGCAGAGCTGGCAAAACAAGTCGCCAGTGAATTTTCGACCCCTGAAAAACCTCGCTTCGTCGCTGGCTCGATCGGTCCCACCACCAAACTACCCACATTGGGGCATATCGACTACGACACGATGAAAGCCACGTTTGCAGAACAGGCAGAAGGCTTGTACGACGGTGGCGTGGATCTGTTCCTGGTCGAAACCGCGCAGGACGTGTTGCAGATCAAAGCCGCGCTGAATGGCATTGAAGAAGTCTTTAAGAAAAAGGGCGATCGTCGTCCTTTGATGGTTTCTGTGACGATGGAACTTCAGGGCACCATGCTCGTCGGCTCCGATGTCACCGCCATGTTGAGCATCCTGGAACCGTTTCCTATCGATATCCTGGGCTTGAACTGTGCGACGGGACCCGATCGCATGGCAGACCATATCCGCTATCTTTCTGCCAACTCACCCTTCGTCATCTCCTGCATCCCCAACGCAGGCATCCCTGAAAACGTCGGTGGTCACGCTCACTACAAGCTGACCCCGATGGAACTCCGCATGGCACTCATGCACTTCGTCGAAGATCTGGGCGTGCAGGTCATCGGTGGCTGCTGTGGCACCCGTCCCGATCACATTCAACAATTGGCGGAGATTGCGCCGACGTTGAAGCCGAAAGAGCGTCCTGTAAGACAAGGGAGTCGGGAGTCGGGAGTTGGGAGTCGGGAAAGAACCTCTACACCCTACACCCTACACCCTACACCCCGTCCCCTCCTGAGCTATACTCCCTCCGCCGCGTCCATCTACAGCGCTCAGCCCTACGACCAGGACAACTCCTTTCTCATCATCGGGGAACGGTTGAATGCCAGTGGCTCCAAGAAGTGCCGCGATCTGCTGAACGCCGAAGACTGGGATGGGCTGGTGTCGCTGGCGAAAGAGCAGGTGCGGGAAGGGGCACATATTCTTGATGTGAACGTGGATTATGTCGGGCGCGATGGTGTGCGGGATATGCGTGAAGTGGTATCGCGCCTAGTGACGAACGTGACGTTGCCCCTGATGCTGGATTCCACTGAATGGGAAAAGATGGAGGCAGGGCTGAAAGTGGCAGGCGGCAAGTGTCTGCTCAACTCCACAAACTATGAAGATGGTGAAGAACGCTTTCTGAAAGTGCTGGAGTTAGCGAAACAGTATGGTGCGGGTGTGGTCGTCGGCACGATCGATGAAGATGGCATGGCACGCACCGCCGAGAAAAAGTTCGCGATCGCCCAACGCGCCTATCGTCACGCTCTGGAATTTGGCATTCCTGCCCACGAAATTTTCTTCGATCCGCTGGCACTGCCTATTTCCACCGGGATTGAAGAAGATCGGGCAAACGGACGCGCCACGATCGAATCGATCCGCCAAATGTGGTCTCAACTTCCCGGTTGTCACATACTGCTGGGGGTTTCTAACATTTCCTTTGGCTTGAGTCCAGCAACGCGCATTGTGTTGAACTCAGTGTTTCTGCATGAAGCCACCGAGGCGGGTATGGATGGTGCGATCGTCAGCGCCAGCAAAATTCTCCCCTTAGCGAAGATCGATGCCGCACATCAAACCGTTTGCCTGGATCTGATTTACGATCGCCGACGGTTTGACGGCGATGTGTGCGTCTACGATCCGCTGGCAGAACTGACCAAGCTGTTTGAAGGCGTATCGGCAAAGGAAGCGCGATCGTCTCGTACCGCGATCGCCGATCTGCCCCTCGAAGAACGCCTGAAACAGCACATCATTGACGGCGAACGCATGGGGCTAGAAGACCTGCTCAAGCAGGCGATCGCGCAATATCCACCGCTCCAAATCATCAACACCTTTTTGCTGGATGGCATGAAGGTTGTCGGCGAACTCTTCGGCTCTGGGCAAATGCAGCTACCGTTCGTGCTGCAATCCGCCGAAACGATGAAAGCTGCCGTTGCTTTCCTGGAACCCTTCATGGAAAAAGAGGACTCCGGGCAGGCAAAAGGCATCTTCGTGATTGCCACCGTCAAAGGCGACGTACACGACATCGGCAAAAATTTGGTCGATATCATCCTGTCCAACAACGGCTACCGCGTAGTTAACCTGGGCATCAAACAGTCTGTGGATGCCATCATTGAGGCATACGAGCAGCACAAGCCCGACTGCATCGCCATGAGCGGTCTGCTGGTCAAATCGACTGCCTTCATGAAAGAGAATCTCCAGGTCTTCAACGATCGCGGCATTACCGTGCCCGTCATTCTCGGCGGTGCCGCCCTCACGCCCAAGTTCGTCTACGAAGACTGCCAGAATGCCTATAACGGTCAGGTCATCTACGGCAAAGATGCTTTCTCCGACCTGCACTTCATGGACAAACTCATGCCCGCGAAGGCAGCAGGGGTGTGGGACGATGTGAAAGGCTTTTTGGGAGAAGAGGCAGAAGGCAGAGGGCAGAAGGCAGAGGGAGCAGAGGGAGCAGGGGAAGCAGGGGAAGCAGGGGAAGCAATTCAAAACTCTGACCCCACTCCCCACTCCCTACTCTCTACTCCCTCCATCGAAGACACTCTTCGTTCCGACGCGATCGCCCCCGACATCCCTCGTCCCACACCCCCCTTCTGGGGCACGAAGGTGATCCAGCCAGCCGATATTCCCTGGGACGAACTCTTCTGGTATTTGGATTTACAGGCATTGATCGCGGGACAGTGGCAGTTCCGCAAACCCCGCGATCAATCCCGCGAAGAGTACGACCAATTCCTGCAAGAAACGGTCTACCCCATCCTGGAGCAATGGAAACACCGCATTGTCAATGAGAACCTGCTCCATCCTCAAGCCATCTACGGCTACTTCCCCGCGCAGGCAGATGGTAATAGCGTTCACCTCTACACTCCCCACTCCCCACTCCCCACTCCCCACTCCCTATCCCCCCTCGCCACCTTCACCTTCCCCCGCCAAAAATCCCTCCGCCGCTACTGCATTGCCGACTACTACCTACCAAAAGACCTCCCGACTCCCGACTCCCCACTCCCCACTCCCCACTCCTTCGACGTTTTCCCCATGCAGGCAGTCACAATGGGCGAAGTGGCAACGGAGTACGCCAAAAAGCTCTTTGACGGCAACAGCTATACTGACTATCTCTACTTCCACGGCATCGCGGTGCAAATGGCAGAAGCATTGGCAGAATGGGTTCATGCCCGCATTCGTCGTGAGTTAGGTTTTGGTAGCGAAGAGCCGGACAATATCCGCGATGTGTTGGCGCAACGCTATCGAGGGTCACGCTACAGCTTCGGCTATCCTGCCTGCCCCAATATGCAAGATCAATACACGCTGCTGGATTTGCTGGATGCCAAACGCATCAATCTCCACATGGACGAAAGCGAACAGTTGTATCCAGAGCAATCTACCACCGCGATCGTGGCGTATCATCCCGCCGCTGCTTACTTTAGTGCCTGATAGCGTTCAGATTTGACGCTGGCGTTACGCTGCTTGAAGTTCGCTCAGTTTAGCAAGTACTTCTGTACTGTGGATGGCAGGGTTAACGCCAGTAAATGTCGCTCGAAGCACACCGTCAGGGTCAACAATGTAGGTATGACGGAGGGCAACAACACCCATCCACGAGCCATAAGCTTTACTAACAGAACCGTCTGTATCTGCCAGCAGCGGAAATTTTAGCCCTTCGGAATCGCAAAATTCAGCATGGGATGCAACTGAATCAACGCTAACGCCTAGAATCTGCGTGTTGCGATCGCTGTACTTGGGCAAATCTTGCTGAAAACGCCGTGCCTCCAATGTGCAACCAGACGTAAAATCTTTGGGATAGAAGTAGACCACCACCCACTTTCCCCGGTAGTCAGCCAGTGAAACCGTGCCAGCTCCTGTGTTGGTGGGCAGCGTAAAAGCAGGAGCGACTTGATTAAGGGGCAGTTGTGCTCCACCGAGGGCGTTGGCTGCGATCGCGGGACTGAAAACCGTAAACAGAGAAAGGCAAACCGTAACCAGAAGCTTAAGCAAAAAGCGACGAGACATAACCAATCAACTTAAATAACTGCTTAATGTAAGTTAACATTATCCGCTTGCTCTCGCTGAACGTCGTAGGGACGTGCAGGTAACGTCCCTACAGTCAAAGTAGCCTCAATCAATATTGATCGTGTTGGGTGAGCCGCTACCACTAGGAGAACCTACAAGTGGCTTGCGATAATCAGCGTAAAGGCGATCGCGCCAGCTAAAGAACGGCTCGAAAATGCCCACATCCCCAATGCCGGGAACGCCCCTGTCTTTCAGCGCATCTGGAATTTCGAGGTAGTTGCCAGCGGGAAACTTCAGGTACATGCTTAACCCAGCCACCGCAAAATCTGCCAGTGTGGGGTGGTCAGTCACCAGGTAGGGTTGGTCATACAGCAAGAAGCAAAGCGATGCTAGATCGCGTTTCACCGCTTCAGTTGCCGTTTTGATCGTGTCTGATCCAAGTCCAACACCTTGCCCCAACGCGCTGAGCAGTTCATTGGGAACCGCACCAATCAAATTCTTGACAACATCGGGCACTGAGCTTGGCAAAAACGCTGTGCGAAAGTTCTGGCTATGGTTTAGAGCATCAATCATGACTTTGCGGGCATTTAAGCCGATCGACTCATCTGCCCACTGCTCAATCAGTAGCGTCAAACCACGCAGCTTGGGATCGGTCGGTATCAACGGTTTATCCGGATACTGTCGTTCCAGGTATTCGGCGATCGCAGTGGAGTCGGCGATGATCTCGCTACCATCCTTTAGAACAGGCACCTGTCGTTGCCCAGACATCCGATACAAATCAATCTGACCCATGCCAGGTGTAACCTCAAACTTGCGGTATGCCAGCCCTTTGTAATCAAGGATAAACCGCACTTTCTCACAGTAATGGGATAGCTCAAACTGGTATAGCTCTAACATCGTGGATCTCCTGTGGGGCGCTTGGAACGTGGTATCTAACGGTTTCAGGTGCAAGACGACTTCGTAAGCTACTGTAATCCTCTGCCAAACACAAACACAATGCAATCTGTTGAAAGACGCATCTAGCAGCGTTATAGGCAAACTATTGATTCCACGCAAGAGCCTTAGCTTGCTAGAATGCTCCGTTTCTGGCAGTCTGTTCGTAGCTCTACACTGCCGTAGGTTTCCCCGCTACGTCCACTCGCCACAACGATCGCCCCTCACTCCTTTACGGTGTTCACGTTGAACCAACAGCAGAAACAGGAAAATAATGGTTCCCCTCTCTTCCTTCTCAGTTTGCTCATCCACATGGGGGAAGCCACCCAATGGTCTGACGCGCCAATCTAAAGCTGGATACTGTCCGAAGAGAGTGAGGAGAATGATGAGACGCAAAGCAAGCCTGCTGTCAATGTCGCGATCGCTGCTCTGCGTGTGGAGCTTAGTTTAGTGCAAATGGGCACATCCTTGCTCAAGCTTGCTTTCATTACATTAGCCTGCTTCCTATCGGGCAGGTTAACGGTTTTGGTGATGCACCCGAGTTTGGAAGCATCACCGATCTGGTTTCCAGCGGGCGTTGCTTTGAGTGTGTTGCTGTTGAGCAACAAGACTGCCTGGGTAGGCGTGAGCCTGGGAAGTTTTTTGTTTGCTCTATCGATTGGTGCCGGGTGGCTTGTGGCGATCGTCGCGGCGATCGGTACTACGCTCAGCGCGATCGTGGGCAAAGCGCTACTCCAACGGGCAGGCTGGTCTCCAGCTTTCAATAGTCTTCGGGATACCTTGAGCTTTCTGGCACTGGCAGTTGTTCTGTCTCCAATGCCCAACGCTACCATCAGTACTCTGAATGCGTGTATTACAGGTCTTCGTCCCTGGCGTGAATTTGGCTTTCATTGGTGGTCGATCGAGCTTGGTGATGGTATTGGCATTCTGATTACCACTCCACTTCTACTGGTTTGGCTCAGTCACGCTTCATTCAGCAATCTTTCGCTGCGGACACGCGCCTCAACCGTTTTAAGGCAGCAAGGGCAGCAGAACCAAAGCGCTCATTGGCGCATCCTTGAGGCATTGTTGTGGGTCGCGTTGCTGTTGACGTTGAGTGGGTTTGTGTTCTTTGCTCCAATGGAGCCAGGTGTAGCTCGCTATCCGCTAGAATACTTGCCCATTGCCCTGATGGTTTGGGCAGCGTTACGGTTTGGGCAACAAGGTACGGTGCTGAGTGGCTTTGTCGTTTCTTGTTTCGCGTTTTGGGGCTTAGCGCAGTCCAAAGGTCCGCTCTTGATGGATGCCAATGGCAACGTAGAGCAGGCAATTTTTCTGCTCCAGGCATTTGTTGGTGTCACGATGGGCATCGCGCTGATGCTGACAGCAAGCATTGCCGAGCAGCGGCAGGCAGAAATACAACTGGGGTTTGCAGCGGAACGTGAACGCTTACTGGCTCAAACGGCACAGCGGATTCGGCGATCGCTCGATTTAGAAGAGATTCTCAATACCGCAGTGGCTGAAGTTAGGCAGCTATTGCAAGCCGATCGGGTGTTCATCACGCGCCTGGATATGTCCGGGCACAGTCTGTCAGTGGCAGAATCCGTCGATCCTCACTGGACTTCTGTACGGGGCTGGATGTCGGATCAGAGGGTCGCTCAAGAAGTAGAGTTGCTCTTTAAGCAAGAGTCGTCCGATCGCCCCTGTGGTGCAAAGCCAATTCGCGCGATCGACGACATTGACCAGGTAGAACACCCGCCCCTAATCGCTGAATACCACCGTTATTGCCAGGTCAAGGCAAGCATCTGCATACCCATCATGGTGTGCGGTCAAATGTTCGGCATCCTTATAGTCAATCAGTGCTCTGAACCGCGTCACTGGCAGCCTCTAGAAATCAATCTTCTCGAACAACTCGCTATTCAGGTTGAAATTGCGCTTCAGCAGGGACAACTCTATCAGCACCTTCAAACCCTGACTGCCAGCTTAGAAGGACAAGTGCAGGAGCGCACTGCTGAGCTACAACAGCGAATGCAAGAGTTGCAAAGCCTCAATCAAGTCAAAGATGTGCTGCTGCACGCGGTCGCTCACGATTTGCGAACCCCAGTGCAAGGGATGTTGATGGTGCTGAAAAGTTTAAGAAGTAAAAACAATGATTGCTCAGCGATGCCTGTGCCTTGCGTGAAAGTCGATCGCATGATTCAAAGCTGTGATCACCAGCTCAATCTACTGCATGCACTGCTAGAAGGACATTCCAATGATACGTCCACTACCGTGCTGCAACGCCAGCCGCTTCACCTCCACACGGTGATGAACCGCGCGCGCGCAAAACTAGACTCGCTGCTGACCGAAAACCAGATCACTTTCAACGATCAAATATCGTCAGATCTGCCACCCATTTATGCAGACTCATCTCAACTGCAGGAGGTGTTTGAGCACCTGCTGCTCAACGCTGTGAAGCACAATGCACCCGGTTTAACGCTGACGGTGAGCGCCGCGATCGCCGGATCAGCATCCCTAAACCCATCGAGTATGATCCATTGCACAATCGCCGATAACGGCAGGGGCATGAGTCAAGACCAACGCGATCGCCTCTTCCATCTCTACATTCGGGGCATCGACAACCAGCATCTGACTGGCATTGGGCTAGGGTTACATCGCTGCAAGCAAATCATCACGGCGCACGGTGGACAAGTCGGTGTCACTAGTTGCCCCGGCAAAGGCTCTCAATTTTGGTTTACGTTGCCGTTAGCCGACAGTGAAGCATACCCTGTTTGACTAACGCGACTTACCCGGTCGCTATCGTTTAGTCAAGCCGATGTCCGCAGTTTGCACAAAAACGATCGCTCGGCTGAAACCCCACACCACACTGGCTACAAAATTTTCGCTGCACAGCGGGTGCTCCAGATGCGCCTGATTGACTGGCTGGTGAATTGTCTTGCGATCGATTGTCTTGCGATCGATTGTCTTGCGATCGATTGTCTTGCGATCGTGCGATCGGGGTCATGCTCAATCGCATATTGCCCATTTGCATCGACATCGCGTTTTGCCCCATCTGCATATTGTCCATCGTCATTGGTGCCATCGGCTGCATCGGTGGCATTGAGGGCAGTGAGGTTTCAGGCACATGAGCAACCGCTTGTACTGGGATGGATTGAGCCTCAGCCAAAGGAGAAGCGTCAGACAAAAGGCTCAAGCGACCACCCTGAATGTGTAAAAAACGTTCGCCCTGAGCGGTGTGCAGCCTAACCACAACCCCGATCGCCGCTCGAAAGGCTTCTGGTGGTACAGTCCAGGTTCCTGTTTGTAAACTACTACTTGACTGCTGCTGCTGTCCTGAGCTGCTGCTGCTAGTTGTCACACGCGCTTGGTCGCCCAAATTTTCAAGGTAGACATACTGCTCCGCACTCAGTTCAAACAGATACCTCATGTTCGCAGCCTCTTAACATCATTTGCCTCAACTCCATTGTGCCAGAGATGATTGTGCCAGAGATGCCCTGCGTCAGAAGACTTTAAGGCTCCATCTCTCCAACAAGGGGCTTAAGCCCCCTCCACCCAAGATGTTTTTGCAAAACCTAAGCGGCTGTCAGCTAACTCTCGAAGATCGCACCACGTCGCTTTAAATCTGCTACAACATCCTTAGTCAACCCTTGATTGCCACCCAGAAACGTCTTCTCGAAGGTTGCACCCGCTAGATTGACATCAATCAAATTTGCCCAGCGCAGATCAGCATTGCTGAGGTTCGTGCCATAAAGATTGGCACCTGTGAAGTCAGCGCTGGTCAGGCTAGAGCGGCGCAAATCCACATGGTTTAAGGACGCTAAATGTAAGGTGGCATAGTCGAGCTTGCACCCAATTAACACAGCACGCCTTAAATCAACGTGGTTCAGGTTCGCTTTGGTCAAGTTTGCGCCTGTGAGGTTGGCACTCAGCAATTGTGCTCTTACCAGGTTAGCGTTCATCATGTCAGCGCTTACGAGGTTAGCACCGTTCAAATTGGCATTAATGAGCGTCGCGCCTGCTAAGTTCGCGTTAATGAGGCTGGCTTCTGCTAAGTTTGCGTTGGCTAGGTTTGCTTGCGAAAGATTAGTAGCTATGAAGTTCGCTCTTTCCAGTTGGGCAGAGCGGAGATCAAGACCACTTAAGTTTGCTGTAGAAAAGTCTTTAGAGGGGTTAAGTCCCGCAATCTTAGCGAGTTCAAAGAAGTCGTCAGTCTCTGCCTCGACAATTCGCTGAATCAGGTCTCGAAGCCGCTGCAGCGATCGTTCACTCATCATGTTGTAAACCGCCCCACAAATGCAGGGTGTTGCTCAAGGAACACATACAGCTAAAACTACAGTGCAATCTCAGCTGGTTTCGCAATGTCCTCAATGATGTCTTCAAGGCTACCCTTACTGCCGACGCATCATTCTTACGACCGCAAGTCCTCAGTCTAAAACGTGAACACTGAAAAAACCTCATACTCTATTGTAGATGAGGTCTACTGGAAATAAATTGCCGTCAGTTAAAAAGCGCTGGCGTAAGTCAAAAGTCGCTAAGGCTAAAGCATAATGCAGACTGCGCTTGCTCTCAAAACCAATACAGCTCTATAAGCGTGGCTGGAATAGGCTGCGCTGAACACCTAAAAAGCGCTGGCGTAAGTCAAAAGTCGCTAAGGCTAAAGCATAATGTAGACTGCGCTGGCTCTCAAAACCAATACAGCTCTACAAGCGTGGCTGGAATAGGCTGCGCTGAACACCGCCCTTAGCTAAGCAACGTCAAGCTCAGCTTTGGCAACCCACATCTCAATCAGACGCTCAATTACAGCCTGCTTGCTAGAGCTAATACCTTGAGGCATCAAACTTTCCACCAAAGCAGCGGTATCAGAAGGCTCAGCAGAGAAGCGGTTCTGATTACCTTGATTACCTGAGGGCTTCGTATTTCGCTCTGCATGAGCGGATAGACGGTTCAGGCTATCAAGCTGGCGGGGTTCTGGTCGTAGCATGGTTGTACAAGGGCTTGCGTTTCAAATGGAGAGTAACTAACTCTCTCAGGACAAATAACTGTAAGTCGTAAGCTAAATGTATCTCTCTTAGTCAATCACTGCTGGCGACTCATTCCTGGAACTAAAGTCAGAGAATCATCCCTAATGCATATTAGCGCCTCAGAGGCAGTAGTCAACACGATGTCAAGAAAAACTCATTTCAAGCTTGGGTATCGCAAGGTTGCTCTTGAGATGCCTATGACTTATAGTATGCCCCGGACTGTCTGAAGATAACATCACCCGATGAGGGATGAACCTACAGACATGGAATCTTCATACAGTGTTTAGCGGTTAGTGATTAGCCAACTGTCGATCGCCGACTTCTAAAGGCTTGGGTCTTTACTTACAAAGATTTTGAGAGCGCCATTATTGTAGTTTCAACGCTGAATGTTTAGAGAGGCTCTTGAGTAGAGTGGGCTTTATGGTCGTCGATCGCCTGAGCAATGAACCATTCTAGCTTCGAGATGAAAACGGGTTCGGCAAATTCACGTGCCCGCTCGATGCACGCCTGAGAAGAAAAGCGCCGCCCTTCAAACTGAACGATCGCATGGCACAAGCTTTCTACTGTGGGCTGACCAAACAACAAGCCTGTGCGATCGTTCAAGATTACCTCGCGTATGCCGCTTAATGCCGAGGCAATGACAGGAATGCCGTGTCCCATTGCTTCGACGGGAACGAACCCAAAATCGGCATTCTGGCAAGGAACAATCACTGCCTTCGCATGAGCATAAAGCTCGACCATTGCTTCTTCGGAGACATCGCCCAGAAACCGAACCTGCGTGCCTGCGAGGTGCTGGAGTCGTTCTCTATCGCTACCAGAGCCAGCGACCCAAAGGGGACGATCGAGCCGATTACAAGCTGCTATCGCTAGATCTACCTGCTGCTCCTGGGTCAATGAACCAATGTATAAATAGTAGCCATTGCCAGCTTCACCACTGCCCTGGATTTTGACGGGTGGCGGAATGACTGCTGCCGATCGGCGATAGAACTTGCGAATGCGCCGCGCCACAACGTCAGAATTCGTCACAAAGCGATCGACTCGTTGTGAAGCATAAAAATCGTACTGCCGTAGATGCGTTTCTATCCATCGCCGATACCAACTGCGATCGCCATTGGTTTGAGGAAAATCCCAAAGCTCGCGGGGTGGTGTGTGGCAATAGCTGACATGCAGCGTTTCGGAACGAGTCAGGACAGCTTTGCTGAGGTACTGCCCTGACGATGACAGTACCAGATCATAAGCAGATAAGTCCAAGGCTTCCCAGCAGTAAGGTAAAAGCGGTCTAAACGCCTGATAGTGACTGTTGATGCCCGGTAACTGCTGCAATGGGGTGGTACGAATATCCCAATCTGCAAAAGTGGCGATCGCGTCGCCCAGTCGCTTATGGTCAATAAAAGCAGTGTAAATAGGAGCTTCAGGGTACATCTGATGGAGCACTCTCAAGACTCGCTCTGCCTCGCCATATTCGCGCAGGTAGTCATGAACGAGGGCAATTTTCATAGGGGGTCTAGGCTGATAGCGAATGACCTGATCACTTCTGAAGCCTACCGCACTGCCCTAGCTCAGTCAGTTCCTGGCTCCAGTACATGAAAGAATACGTTGATTCTGGACAACAGCATCTCCCATAAGAGGCAAATTTTTGTTTGCCGATCCAATACTAACGGTAGTGGGTTATACACTTATGAGAGAGTTAGTTTGAGTGTCAGTTCTTTAATATTTGAGGAAACGCATATGAGTAACCCTAAGGATACGTCCGATCGCGTAGAGTCAGACTCTTACGATAGAGGCATCATTCCCGCTGAAACCGCTGCACGTAAAGAGCGAGAAGGTGGGGATTTCAAAACTCATCCAACTGACGATGGCTCTGACAGTGTACAAACCGAAGGCGGCTACACCGTAGACAAAGAGGGTTTACTAAACAACTATGCTGTCGAACCGGAAATGTACTATGAAACTCCCGGTGACGCACGAAAAAATGACGTTGAAGAAGAGCCTAAGGAAGGTCAAGGTCCCGGTATCATTTAGTTGAACGACACTTGGGGGTTAACGCTTACGTAGCGTGTGATGTTAGTCAGATTGACTTCTTTCTGAAGCACAGTAGCTCTAGATTCTCACCTCGCTACAGTCTTGCCTTTCCCCCTTGATAGAACTCCTGTAAGAGATAGAGTCTTCTATCCTTTTCTCTAGCGTACGTACACAGCAAGCAGATTTCGGATTGTAGATAAGAGACAGGCTAAGAATACAAAAACGGCTTACCGTTGCTATCAAATTAGCCATTATAGTAATGATGAATTACGTTTAACTCTGCCTTGTGCTGGCTCAAGGCTCTAGTTTTCCAGGGCAATCAAAGACCTATGTTTTCAACGCAGCGGTGCAAGGCGTGATTCAAAACCTGATTTCGTTGTAGTATCTGCACCGTGTGTCAAATTTTTGTCCAGATTGCTAGCTACCGTGACTCTGAACTGATTGCGACGGTGCGGGATGCAGTCGAAAAAGCCGCCAATCCACAGAACTTGTCGTTTGGCATTGTCTGGCAAGGCAAAGCGGGTCTCGATCCGCTTCCAATCGAGTATCTACGCTACTGTCGCCTCTTGTTAGTCGATGCCGATCGCAGTCGTGGTGTGTGCTGGGCGCGATCAAAAACCCAACTGCTTTGGGACGGCGAACCTTACACACTGCAAATTGATAGCCACATGCGGTTTGTGCCCGGTTGGGACGAGCTTTTGCTGCACATGCTGGCACATTGTTCTAGCCCTAAGCCGTTGCTCACCGCCTACCCTCCTGCTTATACGCCACCTGATGCCTTACACTCTGGCACACCAGCGCGGTTAGCAGCATCCCATTTTACCGAGCAGGGCATCTTAAGCCTGGTTAGCGGTATAAGCTTGAGTAGTTACACTAAGCCCCAGTTGGGCATGTTTGTAGCAGCGGGGTTTTGGTTCGCATCCTCACAAATACTGAGCGACATTCCCTACGACCCGCTGCTTTATTTCCAGGGCGAAGAGATCAATCTAGCGGTAAGAGCTTGGACTCACGGTTGGGATATTTTTCACCCTAATCAGATTGCTTGCTATCACGAGTACACGCGTCTTGGCAAGCCTCGGCACTGGGAAGACCACCACAACTGGTGGCAGCTAGACCAGGTAGCTTATCAGCGGCTCAAACAGCTCCTAGAAATGGAATCAAGTGGGCTTGACCTCGATCGTTATGGTCTAGGAACACAGCGTAGCTTGAGCAGTTATGAACGGTTCAGTGGTGTTGACTTTAAGCGTTATGAGCTAACTGCTGGCGCAAGAAGTGGTTTGCCAATGCCATTGCATTGCCAATAACGGTTAGAAAAAAACCGGGCGTTGCTGAATGCAAGGATGATTTCCCTCATCCCCAGCTCTTCTCCCAACGGGCGAGGGCGAGGGTGCGAACGGCTTTGACCATTCATACCTCTATTCAGCAACGCCAAAAGTTTGTATCTGTGTGTTGAGCAAAGATATTCCTCAGGTGTTCTTCCAGCTTCGAAAAATTGGGTATCCGCACCAGATGTCTCAAACCTGATTGTTTCTAATCAAACGATCGACACGGGATGGATGCTTTACTCCACTTATTGGATTTGTCTGTCGTTTGTAAAAGCATAACAAGTAGCGCTTCTGCTACGCAAAGATGCTTTACGATTCCTCAAATTGCTGTACTTCAAGCGGTGAGGGCAGTGATTCTAAGGTTGGCAATACCATCAGGTCGGCTTCTGCTGTCTGTTTTGTGACGATCGGCAGGCGCAACGGTTTCGGTTGTTCGATCCAGCAGCTTGCAAGGGGCAACGTTTGCTCCAAATCATCCAACGGTCGTGGAATGACCATCACTGCGTGCAGTTCACCAATGCGTTCTGCCTCATGCATTCCGGCTTCGACTGCCACAGCAACGTCTGCTACAGCACCGCGAATAATGACAGTACACAAACCTGCACCGATCGTTTCATGTGCCGATAGCTGGACATCGGCGGACTTGAGCATGACATCAGCCGCACCCACCATCGCTGGGAAACCGCGTGTTTCAAGTAGCCCGATCGCTTGATTGCTTAACCTACTGGACTGAGATCCTTGTGCAACATCAGCTAATAACTTGCCAATCGGCAGCACTGCCTCTAAATTTGGTAGCGGACGAGCGATTACTAGGCTAGATACCTTTTGACCAAATTGCTCTGCTGCTTCTACACCAGCTGCCACAGCAATGCGAACGTTAGCGATACCACCACGCACGATCGCTGTGCAGTGTCCGCTACCAATTTTTTCATAGCCAACTAAAGCAACCTCAGCTGACTTCAACATCATGTCAGCCGTGCCGACGATCGCCGGGAAGCTCTGAGTAGACACCAAACCCAAAGCGGTATCGGTAAAATCGCCTGGATCGTATTGACCTCCCTCCATCTTGAACCTCGATACTGCTTCCTAAATTGTAACGTCGGCTCTCAGATTGCAAGTCAGCAGACGATCAAAGGCAAGGAGACCTGTCCAAGTTCCAGGTTGAAGCTTTAGTGTCCCTGTTCGGTCAATCCTTAAGCTTTGCTGTTATCAGCCCCACTGCTGTTGAGAAAAGTTTGTCTGTGCGGCAGCAAGGTTGATAGCAGGCGGTTTAAATTTGCCTGACCATAGACAGGGGTGCTAAAACTAAGCTGGATCTCTGCCGCTGGTTGGCTTGAAGTCGGATCAACCGCCCCATTGGGTAAGTCTTGCACGTTCACAAGCGAGTCAGACGTAGGTTCGGGAGCTACCGCTGACTTGGTTGCAGTTGTTTGGTGATCGGGTGTGCCTAGTAGCGACAAGGGTGGCACGATCGCACCACGATCGATCGAATGATTCCACAGCGTTGAGGCTGCTCCAATGCAAGCGCTGGTTCCAATCTTGCCTTCGCCGATGATCAGCACTCCTGCACCAATGGTAACTTCCGCCTCCACCTCAAGCGTACCCTGATGAGCATGCAGAACCGTACCCATGCCAAGACAGACACCAGCGCCAATCATAATGCGGCTTTCTGGGTCTGCTTGTAGCAAGACACCGGATGCAATGACAGCAGTTGGATGAATCGTAACATCGCCACTGACACAGAAGTGAGAACTGCTAACAGGTTGTAGCGACGGCACATGCATGAGAAGGAGAACCTCGTTTGAAAACCAGAAAGCAGCTAACGAGCTGATAGTTGCTAGAGTACATCGCTGTTTGAAACTAACAACTAACAACTTGCTGATCCACCCATTTCACCCTGACCAAAAAGCCTCAGGGCGATTCAGCCAACAAGGCGATCACTTAGCAGGTCGCTTGATCGTCGCTTCGAGCACTCGTCGCTTAGCATGGGGGTCAGTACCAACCAAACGCACGTAGGCTCGACTAGGTTCTGCAACAGCAGTTTCTAAAGCTGCCAGCACCTCGGCTTCGCGTTTCGCTTGAATGACACTACCAGTCTGCCAGGAACTAGTTTTGAAGCGACGTTCGTCAGCATACTCAATGCTGAGCTGATAGCCCTGAGCCAGTGCCTTTCGCACTTGCTCTACCGCCTCTTGGCTCAAACTCGTAGCAGCGGATGCATAACTGTGACTGCTGCCAGGATTGGTAGACCTGGAATTGGTACCACTCTCCGCGCTGGCATGACTGACAGGAGTTGCGCCGGGTCGCTGAATAATCAGCTCTACGATACGCCGTTTTGCCTGCGAATCAACCCCAATCAGGCGTACATACTCGCCCTGGTGGTCAGCGATACAGCGTTCGAGTGCTGCAATCACATCGGCTTCGCGCTTAGACTCGATCGCTCCACAGCTTTGCCAGGAACTGGTTTGGAAACGGCGCTTGTCCGCATGTTCGACTCCAATCTGGTGCCCCTGGGCAAGCAATTGCCGTACTTGCGCGATCGCCTCCGAACCAAGACCATTGGTCGTTGCCACAGAGCCAACCTGACCGCCAGTGCTACCCGATCTCGCCGCACCGGACGGTTGCCCAGGTGCAGTCGTGGCAGTGCCGGGTCGCTGAATAATCAGCTCTGCGATACGCCGTTTTGCCTGCGAATCAACCCCAATCAGGCGTACATACTCGCCCTGGTGGTCAGCGATACAGCGTTCGAGTGCTGCAATCACATCGGCTTCGCGCTTAGACTCGATCGCACCACAGCTTTGCCAGGAACTAGTCTGAAAGCGACGCTTGTCCGCATGTTCGACTCCAATCTGGTGCCCCTGGGCAAGCAATTGCCGTACCTGCGCGATCGCCTCCTGACTGAGACTCGCACCAGCAGACGCAGAACTGTAACCATTACCAGTAGCACCATACCCTGCCACACTGCTGCTAGTCGCTGGCTGAGCGGAAGCCGTGAAGGGAGCGCCGGGTCGTTGAATGATCAGCTCACCAACCCGGCGTTTGGCTTGAGGGTCAATGCCCACTAAGCGCACATAATCGCTGCTATGCTCTGACGTACAGCGTTCAACCGCTGCAATCACATCAGCTTCGCGCTTAGACTCGATCGCACCACAGCTTTGCCAGGAACTGGTTTGGAAACGGCGCTTGTCTGCATGTTCTGCCCCAATTTGGTAACCCTGAGTGAGCCATTGCCGTACCTGTGCGATCGCACTGTGGCTCACATTGTTACCGTGCAAAGGACTGGAGGGACCTGTAGCAGTCGCACGATCCGCATTCTTTGTATAATTTGCGGGCGCCGACCGTGTTTGATCACCCGTCCGTGTATTCGGTCGCTGGATAATCGTTTCTACAACTCGCCGCTTCGCTGTCGGATCAATGCCAATCAAGCGGACGTATTCCTGACTATGCTCGTCCAAACATGCCTCTAACGCAGCCAAAACCTCTGACTCTCGTGTTGCCTGAATCGGCTCACAGCTTGTCCATGATGCCGATTGAAACCGCCGTGCATCTGCGTGTTCAGTGCCAATTCGCAGGTTTTGAGCGAGCAACTGCCGCACCTGCTGCACAACGTCTGCACTTAGATGTGCGCCCGTTGAATTTATCGATTCACTTGATTCATACGCCCGTGTCATTTGATCCCTCACAGAGGCTATACAGCTAACGTTATCAGCGCAGTGATAACCCGATCGCAGCGCATCATTAATACCTAATACATGGGTTGCAAACTTAATATCGTCTGCTTGCACCTCAGGCAGGCGATCAGCTTGCTGCTGACTGGTAATTATCGACCCGGATGCCACATATTTTCCAGGTGGAATCTCAACGTCTTGAATCAGAGCATGCATCATCACAATACTGCCTTGACCAACCCGCGCATTAAAAACAGTGGAGCGGAAGCCGATGAAGCAGTCATTGCCCACATAGGCAGGACCGTGAATTAACGCCATATGGGTGATGGAGGCGTTATCTCCAATCCAAACAGAGTAGGAATTGTTGTCATCACCAATGACACGCCCACGCTCCAGACCATGAACCACTACGCCGTCTTGTACATTCGTGCCTTTACCAATGTAAAAGGGACTACCTTCATCGGCACGGATTGATGTGCCAGGTGCAATGAGTACATTTGCACCAATGCGAACATCCCCAATGATATTGGAAAACGAGTGTACGTAAGCGGTTTTATCAATTCTTGGTGTGGTCAGACTTTTTGACCAAGGGGTCGGGGGAGCTGCAGAGCTACGAGCTACCATAAAAAATTCTCCTGTGAAAAACTCAGCCAAAGCTCAGCTATGAACAACGCTATCTTGCGTAGAGAGCCATGCAAACTCAAGCTAAGAACGCTGGACTACGAACAAGAGCTTGCGTCTGTGCAACCTGTTCTCGCCTGCTGCAAGTGAAGAGAGATTCACCACAGCAACTGAATCTTGCTCAGTCGAAAATTCCTCAAGGTAAGCCTTATCCAGCGTTGCCAGCTAACCTGGTAGAGTTGCAGTCCAGAGCCTCAGGCTTGAGCACTAGCGGTAATCATCCCTCTTGCTGTAAAGGCGGCGATCGTCAACGCTGACCGTGTCGATAATCCCCACCACTACGGCATCAATTGGGCGATGTTCACTGCCCGCCACCTGGCGAGCAGCACTGCCGCAACTCACCAATACCCACTCATCCAGCCCAGCACCCACCTGATCGGCAGCCACTTCATAGCGCGGTAGTGGAACGCCCTCCTCATCCATAAACTGTAAGAGGAGGAACTTCACGCCGCTCAAGCTGGGCTCTTTCTGAGTGCTGACAACCGTGCCGCGGACTTTTGCGATCTGCATGCTGCTTTATGGTCTGGTGTAAGGACCGGCATGAATCGCTCTGCCGCTGACGCTATCCCGGAACTGCTCCACTTCATCGGTGTAGCGGATGGGCAGAACGTACTCCAGGTTCTCGTGAGGACGCGCAATGATGTGAGTGGAGAGCACCTGTCCGCCGCTGACTCGCTTCACATTGTCAACGCCCGCCGCTACTGAAGCTTGCACTTCCGAAACGTCACCGCGCACGATCACCGTAACGCGACCGCTACCAATCTTTTCGTAACCGACCAGCGTTACACGAGCAGCTTTCACCATCGCGTCAGCAGCTTCTACAACAGCAGGAAAGCCAAGCGTTTCGATCATTCCAACAGCAATTGCCATGAGTCGTACTCCCTAAATTAAATAGCTGAAAAGGTCAGTGTTCGGACATTAAACAACTGTTTGAGACAGCGTCAGGATTTGCTCCGCCGAGTCGATTGAACAGCGGGAACAGACCACAGCGTGCAGTTTCAAACGAGAGACAAATGTCCGTCTGTAGCAACTTGAGGATGAAACATCCTGCTCCTAACTACACCCGGAATTGCTCGATCGCTTCGGTGTAGCGAATCGGCAGAACGTACTCCAAGTTTTCGTGAGGGCGAGCAATGATGTGAGTGGATAAGACCTCACCACCATTCACTCGTTCTGCTGACGCAACGCCTGCCGCGATCGATGCCTGTACTTCAGAAACATCACCACGCACAATTACTGTGACACGTGCACTACCGATTTTTTCATAGCCTACCAGGGTCACGCGGGCAGCTTTCACCATCGCATCCGCAGCTTCCACAACCGCAGGAAAGCCCTTCGTTTCAATCATTCCGACCGCAATTGGCATACCCCTCTCCTACAGAGTCAAAAGTCACCGTGCAAACATTTAGCAATAAATATGCAAACATTTGGTAGTCATGGTTTTCGTAAAGCGTACTCTTTAAATTGATGACGAAAACTGCCATTATTTAAGCTTTTTTGAAGCTTTGAGTGCCTTAATCTAAGAATAGAACGATTGTTTGACGTTTGGCAATATAACTGTAAATAATATTTTCGGATTTTAGCTATTAGGAAAGCTGATTTCTAACGAGCTTGCCATCCAGCTTCGTCACGTTTTTTCTTGCTAAAGCCGCTTTTTGGCTCCCCAGCGGTTTGTCACGCGATCGCGGCAGTTGCTTCTGATCATCTGCACGTTGCCGGAAATGACACTCTGCTAGGGCTTGCATTGATTATGAGAAGCAGCTTCTGGAAACGACACGAAACAAAAGAATACCACGCTTGTGTACATAGACTGAAATAATACTATCTATAGATTTTTATCTATACACCTATAGTAGCCCTGGTTAACCTATAACTATAAGTAGGAATTAATAAGTAGAAATTAATGAGACCATGAGCAATTTTGTTGTTTGAAGTTTTGCTTTTTGAGGGCAACAGGCTTAAGCTAAAGAGACGCTAGTTAACCTAACGCATTGATAATTAACTGAAGTTTATAAATCTCTTTGGTTTTATTGAGATTATTTAATGTGAGTTCCTAGTGTTTAATGCGAGTTTTTAGAAACTAGAAAAATTGCTTGGTAATGTCGAACGATTGCTGAGGTTTTAGTATCACGGTATTGTAGATGACTCAATTTCTCCTCCAAAGCAGTTGGTGGATACCTTGCTACGGTTTGATAGGCGCAATCCTGACGCTGCCCTGGTCGATCGGCATCGTTCGCCGTACAGGTCCTCGCCCTGCCGCTTACTTCAATTTATTGATGACGGTGGTGGCGTTTGTACATGGCACCGTTCTTTTTCGATCGACCTGGAATCAGCCACCGCAAGCATTGGTCTTTCACTGGCTGCACACCGTAGACCTGGATTTGACATTTGTCCTCGATATCTCAGCCGTTAGCGTGGGTGCGATGGAGGTGGTGACAGCTTTGAGCTTGCTGGCGCAGTTGTTTGCGTTGGGCTACATGGAGAAAGACTGGGCGCTGGCACGGTTTTTTGCTTTGATGGGGTTCTTTGAAGGAGCCATGAGCGGACTGGCTATCAGCAATTCGCTGCTGCTGACCTATTGCCTACTAGAAATGCTGACCCTTTCCACCTACTTGCTGGTTGGCTTTTGGTACGCGCAACCGCTGGTCGTAACAGCCGCACGGGATGCCTTTTTGACGAAGCGAGTTGGCGATATTTTGCTGCTGATGGGCGTTGTGGCGCTGTCAACGTTGAGTGGGAGCTTGAGTTTTCCTGAACTCTACGAATGGGCAGAGACGGCAACGCTGTCTCCCACAACCGCGACGCTGCTGGGGTTTGCGTTGATTGCTGGACCGACGGGCAAGTGTGCTCAGTTCCCACTGCATCTGTGGCTGGATGAGGCGATGGAAGGTCCTAATCCGGCTTCCATTCTGCGAAATTCCGTTGTGGTCGCTTGCGGTGCCTATGTGCTGATCAAACTGCAACCGATCTTAAATCTTTCACCTGTAGCATTGACCGCGCTGGTGGTTATTGGTTCGGTGACGGCGATCGGTGCCTCGTTGGTGGCGATCGCGCAAATCGACATTAAACGGGCATTGTCTCATTCCACCAGCGCGTACCTGGGCTTGGTGTTTGTGGCAGTGGGCACCCAATGGACGGGCTTTGCGCTCATGCTACTGTTTGCTCACGCGGTTTCAAAAGCGCTGATGTTTATGAGCGTTGGTTCAATCATCACAACCACGCAAAACCAGGATTTAACGGAGATGGGCGGTCTTTGGTCACGAATGCCAGTCACCACGACTGCATTCATCGTTGCGTCTGCTGGTTTGATCGGTATTTTACCGCTGGGTGGTTTTTGGGCGCTGCGGTTAGGATTGGACGACTTCTGGACGGCTGACCCGTTGCTGGTCGGTGTTGTGCTTCTGGTGAATGCTTTGACTGCCTTGAACCTGACGCGAGTCTTTCGCCTGGTCTTTTTGGGTGCTCCACAGCCGAAAACGCGTCGCGCACCTGAGGTTGGCTGGGCGATGGCAGTACCGATGGTCTCGTTAACGATCGTGACGTTACTCACGCCGTTGATGATGCAGCGGTTGTCCGTCCTACCTGATTGGGCGTATTTTAACCACACGGCGGCGCTGTTGTTAGTGCTGTCGGGCATTGCCGGGTGCAGTGTCGGAGCCACGCTCTATCTGCACAAAGCGTGGTCGCGATCGGTGCAGTTGCCCTGGCGGGTGCTACAAGATCTGCTGTCCTATGACTTTTATATTGAGCGGCTGTACGAAGTGAGTGTGGTGAATGGCGTGGTGCTGATGGCACGCTTTAGCAATTGGTGCGATCGCTATATTGTGGATGGGCTAGTCAACTTTATGGGCATTGCGTCGATCTTCAGCGGCGAAAGCCTGAAGTACAGCATCACTGGGCAATCGCAGGCATATATGCTCACAATTTTGGTGGCAGTAAGCCTCCTGGGTGGGGTTTTGATCTGGTTCGCATGGTGATTCTGGAGTTGGTACGATGCTCAGTGCTTTGATCTGGATACCGCTTTTGGGTGCGGTGCTCATTGGCTTTGGACGAGAACCGTTAATACCGACACGAGCGCGGTTGATCGCTTTGATTGCCATTGGTAGCGCCTTTGTGTGGACGATCGTGCTGGGCACTCAGTTTGATGCAGGGCAGACGGCAATGCAGTTTAGCGAGCATCTTGCGTGGATTGAGCCGCTAGGTTTGACGTATGACCTGGGTATGGATGGGCTGTCGCTGCCGTTGGTCGCACTCAATGGGTTGCTGACTGCGATTGCGATCGCCAGCGGCACACCATTGGTCAGTCGCCCTCGTCTCTATTTCATCCTGCTGTTATTGCTGAATGCAAGTGTGACAGCCGCTTTTCTAGCGCAGAATTTGCTGCTGTTTTTTCTGTTCTACGAGATCGAGCTGATTCCGCTCTATCTGCTGATTGCCATTTGGGGCGGCGCGAACCGGGGCTATGCCGCTACAAAGTTTCTGATCTACACTGCCATTTCAGGCATTTTGATTCTGGCGGCGTTTCTAGGCTTCACCTTACTGACAGGCGCATCCAGTTTTGCTTATGAGCCTCTGCTCACACAGGTTTTGCCGTTAGGACAGCAGTTTGTTTTGCTAGGGGCACTGCTCATCGGGTTTGGCATTAAGATCCCGCTGGTACCGTTTCATACCTGGCTACCCGATGCCCACGTCGAAGCGTCAACGCCTATTTCAGTCCTCTTAGCAGGCGTATTGCTCAAACTGGGCACCTATGGACTTCTCCGGTTTGGGCTGGGGTTGTTTCCTGAGGCTTGGGCAGTTCTGGCTCCCTGGCTGGCAACATGGGCAGCGGTGAGTGTGCTGTACGGCGCGTTTATGGCGATCGCTCAAACAGATATGAAAAAAATGGTGGCGTATAGCTCGATCGGGCATATGGGCTATGTCCTTTTAGCTGCTGCCGCCGCAACGCCCCTGAGTCTTCTCGCAGCCGTCTGTCAAATGGTGAGTCATGGGCTTATTGCAGCGATGCTCTTTTTGCTGGTAGGCGTGGTGTATCAAAAAACAGGTACCCGCGATTTAACGATGCTGCGAGGGTTGTTGAATCCGGAGCGTGGTCTGCCGCTCGTTGGCAGCCTGATGATTATGGGAGTCATGGCAAGCTCTGGTATTCCTGGCTTGGTGGGCTTCATCTCAGAATTTTTGGTATTTCGGGGCAGTTTTCCCATCTTCCCGGCGCAAACGCTGCTGTGTATGGTCGGCACGGGGTTAACAGCCGTCTACTTTTTGCTGCTCGTCAACCGTGTTTTCTTTGGGCGCTTGTCAGAATCCGCGAAAGATCTGCCGCCTGTGTATTGGAGCGATCGTGCACCAGCAATCCTTTTAGCCGTTCTGATTGTCGTGTTCGGTTTACAGCCGAACTGGTTGATTCACTACAGCGAAACCACAATGACTGCTTTAGTCAACGGACGGGCGATCGCTCAGGCAGCAATAGTGACAAAAGCGACGCTCAAAGCAGAGACAATGGAGTAGGCGCTTGTCCGCGAGCCAATCCCCCAATTTCGTCCTTTTTGCACAGTATGACCGACACTCTCAAAGCACTTCCCCCCGCTTCATCACATCCGTTAGCGCCGTATATCGATCGCCTGAAGGCGGGCGGTGCGCTGCTGCCGGATACACACCAAAATGTGATGGAGGTCGTTGGTATTCTCAAAAGCTATGGCATTGTGCTGGATGCCTATTACCGCAACCTGCTCTACATTTCCGAGCATCAATTTCTGGTGTTTTTTCCGTTTTTCAAATATTTCAATGGCGATGTTTCGCTGGCAAAGCTCCTGCGTCATTGGCGACACGATCGCATCAATTTTGAATACGCCGAATATTGCATGAAGGCAATGTTTTGGCACGGTGGCGGCGGTTTGGATGCCTACCTGGATACGCCGGAGTTTAGAGCGCAATCGCAACCTGCTATTCAGGCACGTATAAAGCACAATCCGGTGCTGCTGGGTTTGAACCGCTTGTTTCCTGAGTTTCTGCCAGAGCACGTGCGGCAACTTGCCTACTACAGTGGGCTTGGTCAATTTTGGAACGTGATGAGTGCAATGTTTCTAACGCTGTCCGATCGCTACGATCAAGGCGAGATTCAATCCATTCCACAGATCGTTGCTCATATTAAGGCAGGGCTGGTTGCTGCCGCGAGTAACCCGATTACTTACACAGTGACATTGCACGACCAAAAGCATGAAATCATTCCCGCAGCAGCAGGCTTGACGTTTCTCGCTGATACGGCAGTGCCTTACGTGGAAGCGGTTTTCTTTCGCGGTACGCCGTTTTCGGGCACGGTTTCGTACAACGCACAGTCGCACCAAATTTCGCCCGACCAGAGCCGCTTTAACTACGGTGCGTTGTATGCTGACCCATTGCCGATCGGTGGTGCTGGCATTCCGCCCACGTTGCTGATGCAAGATATGCGGCACTATCTACCCGACTACTTGCACGACATCTATCGTCGTGGGCAGCGCGGCGAAGACGACTTGCGGGTGAGAATCTGCGAAACGTTTCAGAAATCGATGTTCTGCGTTACAACAGCAACCATTTTGGGTTTAGCGCCGCATCCGTTAGATACAGACGATCCAGAGCAGCAGCGCCAAAACCAGGTCTATTTAGAAGGCTGGATGGATCGCCTTCAGCATTCACGGTTGGCAGACGTGCAGGCGATCGCGTAGAAGCTCTAGAGGATAACGCGATCTTTTGTCGCGGTCAGTCGTCAGCCGAAGCTTGCCTGCGTAGCCACAGTTTAGTGAAATGGTATGACCCAGCCGGGGTTGACGATGCTGACCTTGTGTCCCTGCCTGTGCAGGTAGGTGGCAAGGGCAACCTAAACTAGGGGCAAGGAGGCTCTTTGATCTACAAAGCAAGCTTTGAGCTTGAGGATGCGTTCAGAGTCACTCCCGTCCATCTCTAAAATGCAAGGATGCGTATAGCCTACTCTTCGAGAAGCAAGCTACGGCATGGCTTCGCTAAAGGCGTGAGTCATAACGCGTCAAAGCCTGAAAGTTGATGCGTGACGCTACGCTTTTCTGGGATGCTGGCATGGTTATACGGTATCCTACGCAACGTTCAGGTCGTTAAATTCACGCTCCTAAGGCTGAGCGAGGAAATTCTGGCATACGGTTGGCTGATGGCTGAACAAGGTAGAACAGCATGAAGATTGGCATTATCGGGTTGGGCTTAATTGGCGGTTCGCTAGGGCTGGGGTTGCGATCGCTCGGTCATACGGTTTTGGGCGTGAGTCGTCAGGCGCAAACGTGTCAGCGGGCGATCGCGCGAGGAGCCGTTGATGATGCCAGCGTTAGCCTTGCCTTGATGCAAACCGTCGATGCCATTTTTCTCTGTACGCCTCTGGCGGCGATGGAGGCAACTGTCGTTGAGCTAGTGCCTTACTTAGCAACTGATACTGTACTCACGGATGTTGGGTCGGTAAAGGGCTGGGTGGTGGAGACGATCGCGCCGCTGTGGTCTAATTTTGTCGGTGGGCACCCAATGGCAGGCACGGCTGAAAGTGGCATTGAAGCGGCACAGCAGGATTTATTCATCAATGCTGCCTATGTTTTAACACCGACTGACGCTACCCCAGCGCGGGCAATACAACTCATCGAAGACCTGGTACGACCGTTGCAAACTCGCCTCTACCACTGCACCCCAAACGACCACGATCGCGCTGTTGCCTGGATTTCTCATCTACCTGTGATGACCAGCGCCAGCCTCATCGCCGCCTGCATTGGGGAAGCTGATCCAGCCGTTTTGGGCTTAGCGTACGCACTCGCCAGTTCTGGCTTTCGGGATACGAGTCGTGTGGGCGGTGGTAACCCCGAACTCGGAGTCATGATGGCACGGTACAACCAAGCCGCACTCACCCGATCGCTCCATGCCTACCGCAACCATCTCAACCAGATCATCACCCAGATCGAACAAGCTGACTGGCAGTCTCTAGAAACCTCACTGATAGAGACTCAGCAGGCGCGATCGGAGTTTTTGGAGGGGTAAGGAGTAAGGGGGTGAGGTGAGGCAGGGTTAAAGCGTTGAATTTTATGTCCAGAGGTTATGCTCCAAGAAGTTGCAGTGCGAGGTTGACAACAAAAACTCCTATACCTATAATCGAATTATTCATTTTTTGAACTTTCTAGGTTTTGAAGTAGTGTGGACAAAGCAGACGAGTTAACGAAATACATTGCCATCCTTGCCGACCTTTTTGAGGTGGCGCAGGAGAGTTCAGGTGAAGCGGTCAACCTGAATAAGCAGGAATGCCGTGTCATCAACGTAGTAGGGCAGTTCCAGCCGCTCATGATGCGGGAGATTGCTGAAAGAGCGAAACTCAGTATCACCAACACGACTGGAATTGTGGACAGGTTAGTCAGAAGAACGTGTCTGTGCCGCGATCGCTCTGACGAAGACAGGCGAATTGTCAGAATTTGTCTCACACCCGAAGGAGAGAACATCTATGCAATGGAAATCGAGAATTATAGGAAGGTCAGTCGAGCAATTCTCAATGGTTTAGATGAGCCAGAGCAACAGGAGATGCTGCGGATGATGCGAAAAGTAGCAGTGCATCTCAATCACCAGAAAGCTGACCTACTGAAGAACTTGTAACCATTATTTTTTAACTGTTAAGTTCAGAAAATGAATCTTTCAAGGTGTGAACTTTATAGTCTTCAAATCTACACAGGAGAAAAACCATGCACTATGTTGGAAAAACTGCTCTGATTACTGGCGCGTCCAGCGGCATTGGAGAATCGTTTGCTCATGAATTAGCAAAACGAAAAATGAACCTTGTTCTTGTAGCACGCTCAGAAGACAAGCTACAGGCTTTAGCAACCCAACTTCAGGATAGTTATAGTATCAGTGTCCAAGTCATTACAGCCGATCTCAGCCGTGAAGGAGAAGGCTTACGGGTTTACAGAGAGACGCGATCGAGACAATTGAGTGTTGATGTGCTCATTAATAATGCTGGCTTCAGTACCCACGGAGCGTTTGAGTCGATCTTGCCTGATAAAGACCATCAGCAAGTCATGCTGAATGTGGTTTCTGTCGTCGATTTAACTCATGCATTCATTCCAGGAATGTTGGCAAAGGGTGAAGGCAGCATTATCAATATTGGTTCAACAACAAGTTTCTACCCGTTGCCCCGTCAAGCCGTGTACGCAGCAACCAAAGCATTTGTCCTTTCATTCAGCGAAGCATTGTGGACTGAGTACCGAAAGCGAGGAATAAAGGTGTTAGCTTTGTGCCCAGGTGCAACAAACACAGAGTTTTTTAACGCAATGGGGCGTGATGTTGTAGCTGGAAAGCATTCACCACAGAAAGTTGTTCGCGTTGGACTGTCAGCGTTGGAACACAATCGGCATTATGTCATTCCCGGTTTCAAAAACTCCTTTGAGTCGAACATTTTGCCGCGTTTACTGCCTCGTGCTGCTATGGCAGCTCTAGTTGGAACTGTAAGTCAACGTGCTTTTAAATGAGTTATCGACAAAGGCAGTATAACAAGCCCCTTGCAGCCGTCTATTCGAGTCTCTTTGTTGAGTCCGAAAAGCTGTCTGTGGCGGGTGAACGGCAACGTTTATCGTTGATACTCAAGGGTTCAACTCTGAAGGTAGTCGCTCTACCCCTTAAGCTTGCAAGAATACCCCTCTCTCCTCACCCCTCTCTCCTCTCCTGCCCCAAACGATGCCTCTGAAAAAAGCTCCAAATTTCCTCGCTGCCATTCAGCAAGGATGATGACCCTGAGCCGCCTCTGGGCCACACGTGCCCAATCCCCTTAAGCGTCACCAGCTCGACTTCTGAGCCGCCCTGACAGTTTGGATAGCGGGCAATTTCAACTCGATCGCCCACTGCGCGTTTGACTGGTACAGAGGATGGACAGTTGTTGTAACGCTGCCAGAAGTCGATCGTACCTGGTACCGACAGAATCGAGCCGTAGCCCAAGTCCCCGCCCTGCCAAGGCACCTTTTGATCGTCTGTGCCATTGATCATCAGCATAGGTACAGGCGCTTGGGGATTGCAGGAGCCTTTTAATTGGCTTGGCAACGTCGCAACCACAGAGGCAAAAGCCGCGATCGGAGACGATGTTTCGCACGCCAGCCGTTGCACCAGAAAGCCACCATTTGAGACTCCAGCCGCATACACACGAGCTGGGTCGATCGCCCGATTGCGCTTCATGTGAGCGATCAAAGCAGGGACAAAGCCAACATCATCCACGCCCGTCAGCATCTTGTTGAGCGGATTCCAGCGGCGATCGATCCCGTCAGGATAAACCGCCACAAACCCCTTTTGCTCCGCTACTTCATTCAAACCAGAGCCAGTCGCTAAATCTTTGCCCTGCGATCCATAACCGTGAAATGCCAGCACCAGCGGTAGAGGGCGATCGGGTCGGTATGTTTTCGGCGTGTACACTCGATACGTTCGCTGTTGCCCTTCAAAGACCAGCTCGCCCGATGTCTCACCTAGCTTCAGTGGTTGAGCTGCTGAAGCAGCAGAATCTAACTGTGAGGGCGCATCACGATCGCGTTGTGCTAACTGACAGGCGGTTAATCCGGTCGTCAGCGCCAGCATTGCCAGCGTGCCCGACCATGGAAACCGGATAAGGTACTGCCAACCCATAAGTAAATTCATCGCAAGCTCCATTAAGCATGAGGGTCTGACTGTTGTCAGGCAGCATAGACGCGATTTATAGCCTTACGTTGTTCCTATTCTGTTCTAGCGAAAGAGCGTAACAAGAATTTACAGAAAGGAAGTCTGTCTCTGGGGTGATTCTTATCAGGCTCAAGCGTAGGACACGCAGCCGCCTCGAAAAGGGTATGCAAGCCGTTCATCTCTAGATACAATGTGCCAACGGACGGTCACTCAGAACGTAGAGGCTCTAGTGGCACGGTTGGTTTAAACCCATGAGGCAGAGCGCAGAATGGCTATTATCGCCCTCAAAGCCTGGTACCTCCAGGAATATGAGCCGATTAAAGAATTAGAAAAACGTCCTCACGATCTGCGTCTAAGCAAAAATAGTCTGCTGAAGTCGGGGTTGCGGGCAGACTTTTTGGAAGACAGTGCGGAAGTCAAACAAGCTGTTTGGTTTCAGCGCTATCTGGAGGGTGAAGCCGTCGAGTTTTACATCGAAGGGAGCGGTGGCTATGCGATCGCCAACATTGATCTGCAAAGCCATGAGATCTACTTCACCAAGCAAGATGCCCTGACGCATTTAGAGCCAACCATCTTCCTCTGCTACCAGACCGAATATCCTGAGTCCAGCGATTTACTGCGCGAAGAGCTACAGACCTTAGTCGAGAAACTCAACCCACGATCGCGCTTGCCCCTCACGCTGGTCGAATCGCATCGCCTCACGGATGGTCCTACACGCTTGAGCAGCAAGATGATGCGATCAATTCGTCAAAGCCTGCTGTTTATTGCCGATGGTACGTCGATCGCCCAAATTGACACCTCTCCTCCACAGCTCATCCCTAGCCCAAAAGTGTGCGTTGAAGTGGGTTATGCCTTGCAGTGCAAACGCGCCGAACAAATCATCCTCACTCAAATGGAACGCTCCGACCTGCCCGGACAGTTCCCGTTCGATCTCCCCAGCCAACATCGCCTCGTCTTCAAAGACAAACCTCAACTCCACAAAAGCCTGCCCGCACTGGTGCAAACCCAGCTCCAGCGGTTTAATTTATTGCCGTGAGTTGGTGAGGAGCAGGGGAGGCGGAGGGAGCAGGGGAGGCGGAGGGAGCAGGGGAGGCGGAGGAAGCAGGGGAGGCAGAGGGAGCAGGGGAGGCGGAGGGAGCAGGGGAGACTAAGGAGAAGAAATTTGAGTTTTGAATTAATTCTGCTCCCCTTGCTTCCCCAGCCCCCCTTGCTTCCCCAGCCCCCTTGCTTCCCTACTTGCTGATAGCTAATCGCTATTTCTGGGCAATGTTAGTGTAATTAGCCTCACTGCATCGATAATTGGAAAGGTTCTCACACGCTTAAGGGAACGGACTTATGACAGGTAACTTTAACCAACCACGACCGGGTGATGCCGTAGCAGGTGCTGCGGGTACACCGAATCAGGGCGCTGCTTCAGGCGATCGACGAAGCAAATATGCTCGCACACCCACCGAATATGCGGTTCACATCTTGATTGACGGTGGGCACCGCGAAGAAGTGCGGTTTGCCACGATTCAAGAATTTCAGAAGTGGTACAGCAGTGAACTGGTGCCCAAAGCAAGCTCTGACGATTTCATTACGGTGCCGATTAAGAATGTCCAGGGCGAGTATATGGTGGTGCGCCCCTCACGAGTACTGGGCATTCGCGTGGAACCAGTTTTCAGCTCTAGCATGGAACGGTTCTAAATAAAGGCATCAAGATGAAGGCATGATCAGACGGACAGTAGCGACTAGCCATTGGCTGATGCTTTGCATCGGTATCGTTATGGCGGCTGCGATGTTGCCAGCACGATCGCAAGCCGCCGATCGCCCTTTCAAGCCTCCAATTTCAACACCGATCAGGTCTACTAGCCCTCTATTGAGACTACCAGAGGCTCCTCTCGGTCAGTCAGCAGCCAGCCAGCTTTCAGGTGACTTCCACACACCCGCAGACCGCCGATCGCTGCTGCTGGCAATCGATCAAAGCTTGCGCTATCTGCAAACAGAACGAGCGATCGCTGCGTACCGTCAACCGCTCGCTGCGGGCATTACTCGTAAGCGGGTCGATCGCAGTTTGAGGCGCTTTCGACAATTGCTGCTCACAACGGCTTCTGCCAAAACCTTGCAGGACGCGATCGAACGTGAGTTTGTTTTTTATCAGGCTACAGGCAAAGATGGTCAGGGCACCGTGGCGTTCACTGGCTACTTTGAACCTGTTTATGCTGCCAGTCGTCGTCCTACCGCAGCGTTTCGCTATCCCCTTTTTCGGTTGCCGCCTGAGCTTGCAAGCTGGTCGAAACCACACCCTACGCGACTCCAGTTAGAAGGCGCTGACGGTTTGCAGTTTCAGAATCAGTGGCTGAAGGGCTTGGAAATCGTGTGGCTGCGCGATCGTCTGGAAGCGTTTCTTATTCAGGTGCAAGGCTCAGCACGACTCCAACTGACCGATGGCAGCGTGATGACGGTTGGTACTGCTGGCACGACAGACTATCCCTACACGGGGATCGGTCGAGAACTGGTGAAGGCGGGTAAGTTTAAGCTGGAAGACCTTACTCTACCTTTGCTGATTCAATACCTCAATGACAATCCTGCCGATCGCAATGTCTACCTTCCCCGCAACAATCGCTTTGTCTTTTTTAAGCCAACAAACGGTGCCGCAGCGACAGGCAGCTTAGGCGTACCAGTAACGGCAGAACGGTCGATCGCTACCGATAAAACGCTCTTTCCACCCGGTGCGCTGGCGTTGATACAAACGCAGATTCCCTACCCTATGGCGACGGGGCAACTGGAAAAGCGTTTAGTTAACCGCTATGTGCTGGATCAAGATACGGGCGGTGCGATCAAAGGCGCAGGACGCGTCGATCTGTTCATGGGCACGGGTAAACTGGCAGGCGATCGAGCGGGACTCATTAATGCTCCTGGAACTCTCTATTACTTGCTGCTCAAGTGAACGACGGACATCAAAGCGATTGTTTTCTTTTGTCGGGACGTTACAGCTAAAGCTTCTACAGACGGTCAACTTACTCGTGCCAGTTCAGCTTCTGTCCACTGCACAGCAAGGTTCCGTTAGCGTCTGGTGGCTTCCAGGGCATTCTAGTCTACACCCAAAAGTCGTCACACACCTTGGTTAGAAAGCGCGAATGAACCCAAAACTTAGCTCACCTGAAAGTCAACGACCACCGATCGCACCGCAAACCTCGATCGATCATCCGTCTCCAGAGGTTCAGTTAGACGCGTTTGATCCCTTTGCGGACGGAGATGATGCGTCGTTTGCCAAAGCTGCCACGTTGATGATGGATCTGCCAGCAGGCAAACCAGAAGCCGTTACTCCTGAAGCGCCCTCTGAGCCTCCAAAATACATCCAGGGAGTCGTGCGGGGAACACAGGCATTTCTCATTACTAACTTGCCTGATGAATCGCAAACCCTGGCTCAACCTCAGATGGTCTGGACGATCGGGCGTAATCGAGAAGCCGCGATCCCCCTGAAAGACCGTGCGATGTCTCGCCGACATGCGGTGATTTTGTACATGCAAAACGTGGGCTTTCAGTTGATTGACCTGAACAGCATGAACGGCTCGTTTGTTAATGGCGAACGGATCCAGCAGCGACGTGTACTGAAGGATGGCGATCGTATCCGGGTCGGCAGCATCAACTTTACCTTCTACGTGAGCCATCGATCGCGTGCCCTCGAGCCAATTCATCCTGAAGTACTCGCCCGCTTCAACACGACGGAACCTCGCTCGGCATCGTTCATCGACTACGCCGAACTGGAAGACCCAGAGGTGTTGTTTAAGACGCGGAAATAGCTGTTGAGCGGTCAGCCGATTAGCGGTCAGCGGTCAGCGGTCAGCGGTCAGCGATTAGCGGTCAGCGATTAGCGGTCAGCGGTCAGATCTGACGCAAAAGGCTCTAGCAACTCAAAATTCTTCCTCCTAACCCTCTTGGCTCCTCGGCTCCTCACTCCCCCTAAAAATAAATCCTGCCCTAGACAGCGCTAGAGCAGAACACTAACATTCGCTTCGATGAGACCTACAAATCGCTTTGTGCAGCGTCTCAATACAATCAGGTGCCTGATGTCCAGGAGTTGCCGTACTCGATTTGCTCTGGGGTGAGGGAGTCGATCGCGATGCCCATTGCCTGAAGCTTGAGACGAGCGATTTCTTTATCGGCTTCGACTGGGATCGAGTGGATGCCGGGTTCTAGCTTGCCTTTGTTGGTGACGAGATACTCACAGGCAAGTGCCTGGTTCGCAAAGCTCATATCCATGACCGCGCTGGGATGTCCTTCAGCGGCTGCCAGGTTGATCAGGCGACCTTCGCCCAAAACGACTACCGACTTACCGTTTTTCAGACGATACTCTTGGGTAAAGTTACGCACATCTTTGACTTCCGTTGCCTGTGCGCCTAACGCCTTGAGGTCAATTTCGATGTCGAAGTGACCCGAATTGCAGACGATCGCGCCGTCTTTCATGGACTCGAAGTGTTCACCGCGAATGACATGCTTGTTGCCTGTGACGGTGATGAAGATATCGCCATATTTTGCCGCTTCTGCCATCGGCACCACGCGGAAACCATCCATGACGGCTTCGATCGCCCGTACTGGATCAATTTCAGTGACAATGACGTTGCCACCCATGCCGCGTGCTCGTAGGGCTGTCCCTTTACCGCACCAGCCATAGCCAGCGACGACGATCGTCTTGCCTGCCAGCAAGATATTCGTGGCTCGAATGATGCCATCTAAGGTGGATTGCCCAGTGCCGTAACGGTTGTCAAAGAAATGCTTGGTGTCAGCATCGTTCACATTCACGGCTGGAAAGGTCAGCACACCCGCTTTGAACATGGCGCGTAGTCGGACAATCCCGGTGGTCGTTTCTTCAGTGGTGCCGATCAGTTCAGAGAGCTGCTGCTGGCGCTCTTGCACCATTGTTGCTACGACATCGCAGCCATCATCCACAATAATGTTGGGTCGATGATCGAGAGCAATTTGCACATGACGGAGGTAGGTTTCACTATCTTCGCCGCGTTGGGCAAACACAGGAATACCATAATCTGCCACCAGACTCGCTGCTACGTCATCTTGAGTGGAAAGCGGGTTACTGGCAATCAAGACCGCATCCGCGCCGCCATTTTTGAGGGCGATCGCCAGATGTGCCGTTTCAGTTGTGATGTGGCAGCATGCGACCAGACGAATTCCTTTGAGGGGCGTTTCCTTTGCAAAGCGCTCCTGAATTTGCCGCAACACTGGCATCTCTCGCCCTGCCCATTCAATCCGCTGCCGTCCCAGAGGCGCGAGGGACAGGTCTTTAACTTCGTATTTTTGTTCTGTCGGACGAACGGGAGTAGCAGTCATAGATGAATTTCCTTGAAACTGAATAAAGCAGATGAGATTACTCGAAGACTAACATTCCAACCAGGATGATCGCTCATGCAATAGGGCAAGCGATCGCTGCGATTGCAGAGCCTCAAGCATCGCTGCATCCCATTAGAGAGGGACACTACAACCTTAAGCGATGATTTGGAATTCATCAAATTTGTAAGCAGAGGCGCAGCGTGGCGGTGGGCATAACGCGATCTTAGATGTCCTGTCAGCAAACGATTCTGGCTCTGTCTGTCTTTGAAGCACCTTCACGGTGTCTGCGGCGTTTAGCATAAATGCAGTACTCCTGTAGTAGTTTTATGGCTATTCATCTCCAAAATTGTCACGGGCTAAGGTTAAGGGAAGGTTACTTGAGCGATCGCAGTGTGAGTGACAACCATCGATCGCTCTGATACTGAAGGTGATTAGCGATTGTGCGACACAGCTTTGCTATAGTAGTTAAGCCAGATAAGCGGATGTGGCGGAATTGGTAGACGCGCTAGATTTAGGTTCTAGTTTCGTAAGAAGTGAAGGTTCAAGTCCTTTCATCCGCATCGTGTTGTCACTCACGGTAGTCGTCCGTAACGCGACTGTAACTATGACTTCAATTCATGAAGGATTTAGGACTGCCATACATCGATCAACTAGACGAGTACGAGCGGTTAGATCTGCCTGAGTTCTAGCGTGTGAATGACATAGGCTTGGCAAACCGCAATAACTTGGGCAATTGCAAAGAGACAGCAGTCCGTGTTTTCTTGCTACATAAATCGGGGAAGTATCAGTACACGTCGTTGAGAAGCGATCGCGTTTGCCAAAACATCTCCCGAACTTGCCCTGACGATCGCGCAAACCCTGGAAGTGTGAAACGACAACGATCAGCTTCTGAACGGGCAACTTGCTTTTCCTTTTACAGGATAGTTAGTACAATTGTTCGAGCGCGATTCTCCTTCAGAGAGGCTGTGCTTATAGCTGTCGCCAAGACGCTTAGGATGTTGGGATCAAAAGGGGTGTGGGGGTTTTGCCCCCAGTCAGGGGTTTTACCCCTGCACCCCGTCCTAACAGACATGGCTGTGGCTATAGAAGAAATGTGGCACGATCGTCTCTAAAAATCTTCCTGCTAACTGAACGCCTTCACTATGGAAATTCTCTCGGTTAGCCTCAAGAACTTCAAGTCGCATAGCGATCGCCATTTCACCTTTCAACCGGGAACCAACGCTATTTGTGGCGAAAATGGTGCGGGGAAGACGAGCCTTTTGGAAGCGATCGCGTGGACACTGTTTGACTACGCTGGCGATTACAACAAAGAGGATTTGATCCGCAACGGTGCTGCCAGCGCTCAAGTACGGGTTGCGTTTATCTCCAGCCGCGACGGACGTACCTACGAAGTCCAGCGTTGCACCAGCAAAAGCTATACCCTTTACGATCCTCAGCTTGACGAGCGCCTGCCCTACAGTCGCATCAAAGAAGAGGTCATGCCCTGGCTGCGAGAGCATTTGGGTGTAGCACCTGGGACTGATCTGAGTCAGTTATTTTCCAGCACGATCGGCGTACCACAGGGTACCTTCACCGTCGATTTTCTGCTGACGAAGGAGAAACGCAAGCCGATTTTCGACAAAATTCTCAAGGTTGAAGAATATCAGCAAAGCTGGAAAAAATTGGGCGACCTGGAAAAGTACGCGAAGAATCAGGTAGAAAGCCTGGAGCAGGAAATTGCTCACTACGACAACGATTTAACAGAACTGACACCGTTATTGCAAAAACGTCAGGAGCAGAGCGAGGAAATTGAGCGCGTCCAAACAGAGCTAGAGCAGACACAAACGGCACTGGCACACTTGCAGCATGAGCAGGAACAACTCAACGCTCAGGCAACGCAGATGCAACAGCTTGACAGTCAGTTAGAAACGTTGACAGTCCGCAGCCAATCGCAAACAGCATTGGTCGAACGGTTGCGTGTTGACTTGCAAGAAGCCGAACAGGCAGTGACAATCTGCACGGCGAGGCGGGAGGCGTTTCAGACCTTTGGACTCGCAGAAAAAACGCTGAAAGAATTGGAACAGCAGCAGCGATCGGAACGAGAACTCCAGCAAACGCGCCAGTACAGTCAGGAACAGTTGCGCGATCGCCAAACCAAACTGGCAACGCTCAACCATCAACTCGATCGCCTCCAGCAGGCAAAAACAGATATTGAGCACCTGAAGCCGTTAATCGAGCAGCAGCAGCAGTTTGACCAATCTCTACAGGCTCTCAATCAGCAGCTTCAGAACTGTGTGAACTGGCAGCACACTGCAAAAGAACAGGAAAAACGACTTGCCCAGGTGCAAACCCGTAGCGCTCAAATCGAGCAGGATATCATCCGCGTTCGATCGCTGGAACCATTGGTGCAGCAGATACCGCTGCTGGAGCAGCAGCAGCAGCGCTACCAGCAGCAGCTTAGCCGGGTCGCAGTGGCGGCTCAGTTTGAAGCGGACTTGCGGCAATTGTTAGAACAGTCAGAGGCAACGGGCGATCGCCATCTCACACAGGTCGCGGCAGCCGAAGCGACGTTGAAAGACTTGCAGCAAACCGTGCCGCTCTGGGCAGAGCCGTTAGAGTTGGCGCTAACAACCCTGCAAAAAGGCGTTCATTGGCAACAGCAGTTAATGGCTGCGCTTCAAGACATGCTCAAGGATCTAGCAGAGCAAACGTCAGAAGCCCGGTTAGAACACCAACTTCAGCAACTGCAAGCAGATTTGAAAATCGCCCGCCAGCATCAGCTTGAATGCTCTAGTTTGGAACGACTGTTGAGCGATCGCGATGAGCGTCACGAAGAGGCGATCGCGCTCCAAGCCAGTTTAAAAGAGCTGCACACCCAACTAACCGCCGAACCATTTTTGCAAAAACAGCAGACGCGATTACTTCAGGATCTCGCTGCCCTGGGTGATCCTCGCGGTCGCAGTCGCTTGCAGCAGCAGGAACTTCAGCAAGAGCCAACCGTTCGAGCTGCATTGCAGGCATTGCAGGCATCACTGGCAACCGATCAGCAGGCGATCGCCGCACTCGATCAACAGTTGCTTGCGTTTGCCGAGCTATCAGAGGCGTTGCAGACACAGCAGTCGTTACGCGAACAGCACCGGGAGGCGCATCAGGAGTATCTAGAGCATCAAAAACTGGCAAATAGCCGCAAAGAGCGACATCAACAATTGCAAGACGCGATCGCGCAACTCCACACGCTAGAGCAAGACGCAAAAACTGTCAGTGAAGCGCGCGATCGCCTGGGTGAAACCTTTGACGCAGCCCATTTTCAAACTGTGCAACTGTCGTATCAGCAAATGAAAGAACGTGGCATTGGGCTGAATGCTAGCCTGCCTGATAAGTTGAAATACCTGGATGCATTAAACCAGCAGTTGACTCGTTTGGAAACGGTTCAGACAAAGCGATCGCAGGCTCAAGTCGCACTGGAGCAAAAACGGAAAACACAGCGCTTTGTCAAGTTTGCTCGTGATGCTTACAAAAAGGCTGGACCGCGCATCACCGAGCGCTATGTCCAAAACATTTCCCGCGAGGCAGATCGGCTCTTCCGCGAATTGCTGAACCGTCCGAATGTGGGGCTGGAATGGACACGAGAGTACGAAATTATGGTGCAGGAAGGCGCACACACCCGTCGTTTTATCAATCTTTCTGGTGGGGAGCAAATGTGTGCCGCGTTAGCGGTACGGCTGGCATTGCTCAAAGTGCTGGCAGATATTGATGTGGCGTTCTTTGACGAGCCAACAACCAATATGGACAAACCGCGACGAGATCATCTGGCAGAAGCGATCGCCAATATCAAAACGTTCCGTCAACTTTTCGTCATCAGTCACGATGATACGTTTGAGAAAGTGACTGAAAACATCATTCTGGTCGAACGCGAAACGTAGACATCGACTACACAAAAAAAGAGACGCTTTGGTGAAACGCCTCTATCAATGGCTGTAATGGGTTGCATCGCCCCAGTTACTTTTTCGCTTGCTTCTGAAAATCCGCCTTGCAGACGTTCAGAATGCGGTAGTCGTTTTCACTCACTTTACTCAAACGCTGAAAGCCTTGTAGTCCGATATTTTGAAAGGCTGGGTTACCCTCAGCCGCAACATTGGAGGTGCGTTCTAGCGCGATTTCAAACGGATTAGCAGTGCGATCGTAGCTATTGACCACCGTCAGCGCCAATTGCTCATTTTGAAACTTACCAGAGGTGCAATCAAAGGACGATCGCGGCATGTAGAGTGCGCCAACGACATTGCCTTGCTTCGCTTCAAACACGAAATATCCCTGCCCCACCTGATCGGGCTGCGTAGATTGCCCATACAAATAGACACCATCAGGCAATACTTGCTTGGTGGCTTGTGCCCTGGGCGCTGACTGGGCGCTAGTGGCGATCGCAGGCAGCAAGCCTGCACCAAGCAAACCGACGGTCAAGGAGAGACCTGCCAAGAGACTGCGGGAGCGTTCGACCTGAGAGAACCACGGTGAGATAGCGTTGAAAATTAAGTTTCGCATCGTATTTCTCCTGTGGATTTGAAACGATGAACTAAAAAGGCTTTTTTGCCTTGCACTCCTGCGGCTGTAAGCGCCAGAAGCAATAACGAGAATAGATACAAATGCCGTTGCATCGATTCCGGAGGATATGAACAGATTACGCTGAACTCAAAGACTCAGCATCATCCCTGTGACTCACCCAGTTAGGTGAGTCAGCGCTACTTTTGGCAGATTTAGGTGGACAGATTGAAGCTTGGTAGGTTTAGAGCGTTGCAGGCTTAAGCGAGCTGCAAGACAACCCAGAATAGTCTACTTGCAGCAACTTGATGGGTAGGGGTGCGGTTGCTGATCATCAGTCATAAGCGTTCTGCCTAGAGTCTGATGGTCGATCGCTCAACAAGTAGAGGGGATACGGGAACGATAGAGACGGCTGCACCTGCCGTTTACCTCTGTATAACTATCAAATCATTGATGACGGGCTTCTATAGTTACATTTAATGACAGCAATTGACTGTGCAGTCTTTGTCTGAGGTGGGTACCATTCAGATAGATTAGGATGAAGCCACAGCTAGCGGTGAAGCGAATGTCTGTAAGGCATGACTTCTTCTCCTGGCGACTGAATGTTGCAGCTACAGAGACACTAGCGTAGCCATGCCCAAGGGGCTATAAGCTGCTTGAGTCCAAAGGACTGGCTCTGCCAGCGCAGATTCTCAAAGCCTCGACTGTCTGTTAATCCGTACAGGTAGACTTCGCTTTTTTAGCTGCGTCAAGCCCTTGACATCTAAGAGACGCTTCGCGTCTCCACGGAGCTAGTTGATTTGCCCAGCTTCTAAGCGTCATTGCTGCTCTCAGGACGATCGCCACTGCAATCAGGCAAGCCTCCAGCCCTGAAAGTCCTCCTGTTAGTCTCATAGCAAGGATGCTCAAGAAGACATCTTAGGCAGTGGTCAGTTTCGTTACGTTGCTCTACCGTCTCTTCCTGCCCCAACCCAGTTCTTGTAGCCTACATGACGGATTTCCGCGTTAATCCTCAACGGATGGTCAGAAACGGTCGCCGTTGGCTGACACTGGCTCTCAAGCATCCTGCCTTACTCTCTAGCGTCCTGGCTACTGGCTTAGTGCTCGGCGTTCGTCAAGCAGGTGGTCTCCAATCACTAGAGCTACTGGCATTTGACCAGATGGTGCGGCTGCGCCCCGATGCTGGCGTTGATTCTCGCTTGCTGGTCGTCGCTATTACCGAGGACGATATTCGATCGCAAAACCGCTGGCCCATTTCCGACCAAGTCGTTGCTCAACTGCTGGCAAAGCTCAACCAGTACAAACCAAAAGTCATCGGGCTAGACCTTTATCGTGACGTGCCGCAGCAACCGGGACATGAAACCTTGCTCAAGCAATTGCAGTCTAGCAATGTGACCACTGTAATGCTGCTGGGTGATGCTGATAATGGCAGTGTGCCGCCACCACCCGGAATTGCCAGCGATCGCGTTGGTTTCAGCGATTTTGTGGTTGACCCTGATGCGGTTGTGCGCCGAAATCTCCTGTTTGCCACCACGGAGAGCGATCAATACTATTCGTTTGCGCTCCGCTTAAGTCTGCAATACCTGGCTGACCAAAAGCGACCGTTTCGCGCGAACCAAAACGCTCTGCAAATTGGTAAAGCGGTTTTTCCAGCACTCAATCCCCATGCTGGCAGCTATCAAGCGCTCGACGATCGAGGCTACCAGGTGCTGCTCAACTACCGCTCTTCCAACAACGTCGCACGACAAGTGACGCTCACACAGGTGCTGCAAGGGGAGCTACAGCCAGAGTGGGTGAAAGACAAGCTAGTGCTGATTGGCACCACTGCCCCCAGCGGCAAAGATTTATTTTTAACGCCTTACAATTTGTCTGCCAGACAGCAAGACCCCAAAACACCCGGCGTTTTGATTCATGCTCAGATGGCGAGCCAAATTCTCGGTCACGTTCTGGACGGTAACTCCTTGCTGTGGTATTGGTCTGAACCGGGTGAAATTTTGTGGCTATGGCTGTGGGCGATGCTGGGCAGCGTGTTGGCATGGCGGTTTCGTCACCCTGCCTCACTGGTGTTCATGATTACTGCCGCCGCAGGCGGTCTCCTTTGCATCTGCTTTGGCATTTTGCTACAGGCGGGTTGGGTACCTGTTGTACCCGCTGCGATCGCCCTCATCGCCGCTACTGCTGGAGTTGTGGTTTATCGTCTGCTGCACGATGCCTTTCACGATGCGCTGACGGGGCTTCCTAATCGCGCGCTGTTTATGAAACAGCTTGAGTGGATCATCAAGCACAATGAGCGGTTTAGTACATGGAGAAAGCGATCGGAGGCACCCACGATCGCGGTTCTCTTTCTGGGCTTGGATAGCTTCAAGGCGATCAACGACAGCTTTGGGCATCGTCTGGGTGATCAGTTGTTGGTGGCTACAACCGATCGGCTCAAAACCTGCCTGCATCCGACCGATCAACTGGCACGAGTGGGCGGTGACGAATTTGCTATTCTACGACACAATGTGCAAGATCCTGATGAAGTCACCTATCTAGCCGATCAGCTTCAGCGACAGATGACACTACCCATTAAGCTCAATGGGCAAGAGGTGTTTAGTACTGCCAGCATTGGCATTGTGCTGGGTCGCTCAAACTCAGACTACGAACCTGAAGATATTCTGCGCGATGCTCACACCGCTATGCATCGGGCAAAAGCATCGGGTAAAGCACGCCATGAGGTGTTTGTCACAGGCATGCGCGTACAGGTGATGACGCGTCTCCAGCTTGAAACCGATTTGCGTCACGCGATCGAACGGCAGGAATTTCGGCTGCACTACCAACCGCTCATTGCGCTGCAAACAGGGAAAATCGTTGGCTTTGAAGCATTGGTGCGCTGGCAGCATCCTCAAAGGGGTTTAGTGCCTCCCAACGATTTCATTCCAGTGGCAGAAGAGACCGATCTGATTATCCCAATGGGACAGTGGATTACTCACGAAGCGTGCCGCCAACTGCGACTGTGGCAAGAAAAGTTCCCTAGAGAGCAACCGCTAATAGTAAGCGTTAACCTTTCAGGCAAGCAGTTTTCACAGCCAGATTTGGTGGAAAGCATTGAGCAAGCATTGGAAGAGACTGGCTTGGACGGGCACAGCCTGAAGCTAGAAATTACCGAAAGCATGGCAATGACGGATGTGGAGTCTACGATCGCCCTCCTCCATCGCCTCAAAGCACTCCATCTGCAACTCAGCATTGATGACTTTGGCACAGGCTATTCATCCTTAAGCTACCTGCATCGGTTCCCAACCAATACGATTAAGGTCGATCGCTCCTTTGTCAGCCGCATGGGTGATGAAAGCGAAGATGCCCAAATTGTCCAGACCATTATCATTCTGGGACACAACTTAGGCATGGATATTGTGGCAGAAGGCGTAGAAACCGCCGAACAGCTCGCCAGTCTACGCGAACTCAAATGCGAATATGGTCAGGGCTTTTTCTTCTCCAAACCCCTGGTAGCAGAAGCAGCAGAAGCGTTGCTGAACACTGATCCGCAGTGGTAAGGAGAAAGAGAGAAAAGCTAAGGATGAAGGCTAAAGGCTAAAGGTTTGAGTTCTTCTTGCTCCCTCTGCTCCCCTTGCCTCCTCTGCCCCTCCGCCTCCTCTCCTGCCTCTCTTCTCAAAAGCAATTCCCTTCCAGGCGTATACTAGCGCTGAGAGGGATTTTGCGGCAGGAACGTTGATGATGCAGAGAATTTGGACGAGCGTTGGAGCGATGCTTCTGGTTGTATTGTTGACTGCCTGTGGTTTGCCGATCGCCGCCCCTAGCCACAAATTAGTGGAACGGGCGATCGAGCAACAAATGCGCCAGACGCAGGCAGACCTCAATCAACAGCTCCGGCTCAATATGCAACCGACTGATCTAAATATTAAGCGGGTTGTCATTGCGAAACAAGAACCTTTAATCATTGAAAACTTGAACGCCTTTCGGGTGCGCGGCACTTACAACGTCACTACAAAGCTACCGACACGGCAAATCACAGAGCAGCAAAATCCGTTTGAGGTGTATCTGCAACGTCAGAAAGAAGGCAAAACCTGGCGCTTGGCGCACTTAGAATCGGATGAAAATGGTGAGCCAATTTGGGTGACACAGCGCCTTCGGTAAGGGCTTGTTGAAGGTGACCACAAATCTTTGGAAAAGCTATCAGCTATCAGCTATCAGCTATCAGCTATCAGCTATCAGCTATCAGCTTTCGACGAAGATACTATCTGCTGACCGCTGACCGCCTGCTACCGTTTATAGACAATGAAGCCCGCGATCGCATCCAGCAGTGCCTCCGGTTCGTCAGCGCGGATGGAATGACCGCTGTGTTCAAAAATTCGTAAATCGGCGTTGGGGATAGCGCTGGCGATTTCTTCAGAAAATTCGGGCGCACAAATCCAGTCGTGGCGTGCACCAATCACTAACGTTGGAGCGGTAATTTTGGGTAACTCGCTGCGAATATCGTAGGTGCGTAGAAAGCCACCAAACGCCACGTTAATCGCATCAGGTGAGACGATCGCGCGATCCCAGGCTTTCTGGGGCGAGTCTGGGTCGTAGGTGATGGAGTAGAGCGATCGCATGACGGTGAAGTACTCCTGCAACTGCGCTTCATTCTCAAAGTTGCCATCCCAGAGGCGTTGGGCGATCGCTTTTTGTTCCTCAGTGCCTCGCTCTGCCAAAAGTTCCTTTGCTCGTGCCAGAAAGCGGTAATCGGGGACGGTGACGATCGCAATCAGATGGGACACATTCTCTGGATAGCGACTCGCATACGTCAATGCCACCATGCCACCGTAAGACGCGCCAATTACAACAATCTCGTCTAAGCCAAGATGTTGGCGGAGTGCCTCCATATCCTCGACGTTGTTATCGAGCGTGTAGGTTTCTTTTGCGCCCCGTGCCGATCGCCCCTGCCCGCGATGGTCAAAGTAAACCAGTTGCATTTTCTTGCTCAGCGGTGAGAGCGTCGGCTTAAAAGACGTGTGATCGGCTCCAGGTCCACCATGAACCAGAAAAGCAACAGGCTTCTCTCGCATTCGGTTGCCATCCGGTATCAGTCCCGCGCCCTCAATATCAAAATAAAGCTCTGTATCGCGTAACTTGGCTCGCATAGCGATATAAATCCTGAAGATGCAGTGATTAGCGGTCAGTGATTAGCAGTCAGCTATCAGCTATCAGCAGTCAGCTTTTTAGCCTTTAGCCTTTAGCCTTCATCCCTTGCCTTCTGCCTCCCTTATGAGTAGCCGATGATTTGCGCTGGCAGGTTCATCACCGATCGATAATGTGCCTCCACTTCAGCAATCTTGGTCGATTGGCGGTTTGTGATCCACTGGCTGCGATCGAACAGATTTTGCCGCAGATCATCGACATTGATGGTGGTGACATTGCCGTTGGCGACAATGCGATCGCCCCGCACCCAGACGCTATCGACTGCTTGCGTGGGACGACCCAGTACTAGAAGTCCGATCGGATCGGTACGCGGCAGCAGGGACAGATTTTTCAGGTCGTACAGCACCAGATCTGCCTGTTTGCCGACGGTGAGGGAGCCAAACTCGTCTGCCATGCCTAACCCCGTAGCACCCCCGATCGCGGCTACCTCAACGGCTTCGCGGGGTGTCATCCAATGGCGATAGTCAAAATCGGTGACGTTGTGCAAAATTGAGCCGATCTTGATCGCTTCCAGCAGGTCTTGCGAATCGTTGCTGGCAGACCCATCGCAGCCAAAGGCAACATTCACGCCTGCCCGCAGATATTTGAGCATGGGCGCAATCCCACTACCGAGGCGCAGATTACTCAGCGGATTGTGCACAACGGTCGCTTGAGTTTCTGCAAGGATGGCAATGTCTGCGTCATCCAGCCAGACGCAGTGTGCCAAAGAGGTACGATCGCTCAAAAAGCCCAACTGCTTCAAATGCTCAACCGCGCTACAGCCATACTTTTCGTGCGCCAACATTTGTTGGGCTTTCGTTTCCAGCAAATGGGTATGAAGGGGCAGCATGTAGCGATCGCTCAACTCAATGAATCCCTCAAACAGCGCATCGGAACTCAACTGCAATCCCGTTGGTGCAGGCAGAATCGTAACCCCTTCGTCTGGCTTGTGAAACTGGAGAATGGCTTCTTGCAGCACCGCGATCGATTCCTGCGTCGATCGTTGATACGGCACATGTTCGCGCTCAACTCCACCCGATGGAATGCTGGCTGTCAGTGGTTCATCCTGCATTAACGGACCCACAAACGCACGGATGCCCACTTCGCGATAGGCACGCACGACAGCGGCGATCGACTCCAGTTCACGTCCCGGAATCATCACCAGATGATCGACAACGCTGGTGCCGCCTGAGAACAAGGTTTCGACTGCTGTTTGCAACGCACTCAGGTATAACTGCTCTGGGTCAAGCGGCTCAAATTCATATAGTTCGGCAATCCACAACTCCAGCGGGACTGGCGGAATGATGCCCCGTTGCCACATTTCTGGCGAATGGGTGTGAGCATTTACAAATCCGGGCAGCAGCAGCTTATCGCGTCCATCCACAGCGGTTCCTACAAGTTCCAGGCTGGGTGCGATCGCCGCAATGCGCCCCTCCACAATTTGCACATCAACCGTCTCATACCCCTGCTCAACCGGAACCAACGCACTCTGAATAGTGAAATTCACAACCCTAAGCCTTCCTAACCTGAATCCTTCCTAACCTGAATCTTTCCTAACAATGAGAAAAACACTACCGATGGCAGCCTTTTTGCCTATTCATCCATCTTAGCGGTAGATATTGTGTTTATTAACTCTAAGTCAAGCGGTTGAGGTCTTTGCAGCGGTTAGAGTTATATTGCGCGAACTGACCAGTCAGCGCTTGCGCGATCGCAACGGGTAATCCTACTAAAAACGGAGAGCACCATGCAGCCTCTACGACAGGGAGATGTCATTTTGCTCCCAACTCCAACATTAGAAGGACAGCTATTGCCACACCTGACGCTGGCAGAAGGCGAAGTCACGGGACACAAACACCGCATCAGTGATGGGCAGGCAGAACTGTACGAAAAGGACGGCACATTGTATCTGCGAGTGCTTTCAGAAATGGCAACGCTAACGCACGAAGAACACAACGCGATCGCCATTCCCCAAGGCATCTGGATAATCCGCATTCAGCGCGAATATGAACCAGAGGGATGGCGGTCTGTGGCGGATTGAGGCGTGGAAAGAAACCGGGTTTCTATAGACAGTTCTAGTTTGCTTATGTTCTTCGTCAAGAAACCCGGTTTCTAAGCAATCGATTGTGTAGATTTGAGGTGTGCGATCGTCCCTTTCTTAAAGGATGTCTATGAAACTCAAGGTGACTGAGCAAGGTGTAACGATTCCAAAAGAGTTTTTTGCAGGTGTCGAAGAAGTTGAGGTGCACCAGGAAAATGGCTGTCTGGTAATGGTGCCAACTCAATCATTGCAAAAACCGCGAGTGCTGGGATTACATGCTGGTTCGATTCAAATGAGTGATGATTTTGATGAACCGCTGCCGGATGAGTTTTGGTTGGGTGACAAGTGAAACTATTACTGGATACTCATGCCTTTATTTGGCTAGATAGTAACCCCTCTCGACTGTCTGAACGAGTGCGATCGCTGCTTCAAGATCCAAACAATACTCTACTTCTTAGCGTCGTCAGCATTTGGGAAATGCAAATCAAAATTCAGATAGAAAAACTACAAATCAGCCTCTCTTTGGCAGAATTGGTAGAAAGCCAAAGACAAGCAAACATGATTGAGATTTTGCCCATTTCTCTACCTCATGTCCTTGCACTCGATCACTTGCCATTGCATCACAAAGATCCGTTCGATCGTCTAATGGTTGCCCAAGCGAATATTGAAAGTGCTACTTTAGTTAGCCAGGATGAAACTCTATCAAGATATTCTGTGCAATTGATTTGGTGAGTTAACGCTTCGATCGCTAAAATGACACAGCCAGAAATTACTCAACTCACGCCGGAACAAGAGGCGCTGATTCCGGTGTATCGGGAGAAGTGGCGAAAGATTGCACTTTCAACGGAGCTGATCGATCGAGAGAAAGCGGCGAGAGCAGTTGAAGCTGCTTACAAGTTCATTAACAGACCAAAACCTAAAATTATTTTCTCTGAAAGCCCTTTCACCGCTTTTAGGGTTGCTATATCAATCGCAGAAGGAAATAAGAATCTTTTTGGAGCATGGCAAGAACAAATAGATCTTGCATCTCAAATCAGCAAAAATATTTTCTATAACTTAACTAATTTATTGAGTGAAAAATTAATTAATTCGTTAGGGAACAATATTGGAGAAGAAATATCAAGCCATCTAGTGAACAATTTAACAGGAAAAATCTTCAAGAATGATGATCAAACTTCTCTGCGAAACAGAGAACTTATAGAGCGAACTAATTTGTTGGCTGGGCTTTTCAAACCGGAAGTGTACTATCGACAGTCCAGTGAGTTAGATTTTTGCATTTCTGCGTTGAATCGATATTCAGATCGTAAAGGATGGGAAATTATTCTGCCTTTGATTCAGGAATGTGCCTGGATATTTCCGTTTTCAGGCACAGCAATTATATGCGATCGCCCCCGCATTCTTCGCTTTGATTCTGAAACCCGACTCCACGCTGAAGGCGAACCTGCCATTCAATTTGCGGATGGCTACAGCTTGTATTCCCATCATGGTGTGACGTTGCCCGAAAAATATGGCACTGTGCATCCGCATCAGTGGCAATCAGAATGGTTGTTAACCGAAGGTAATGCCGAACTCAGGCGAGTGTTGATTCAAGGCATTGGTTACGCGAGAATCTGTCAGGAATTACAGGCGATTGAGTTAGATGACTGGCAAGAATACGCGCTGCTCAAAATTGATGCGGAGGCTGATGTCGAGCCGATTTATTTGCTCAAAATGACCTGTCCGAGTACGGGGCACATTCATGCGCTGAGAGTGCCGCCTGCCATGACGACTGCTAGAGAAGCCATCCGGTGGGTTAATTGGGATATCGATCCAGAAGCGTTTGCGGTGCAGACCTGAGCAATATTGCTTATGAAACGATCGCACAGCCTAGTAGGATGGATGGGTGAGCAAAACTGCGATCGACACCCTGCCATCTACAATCCTCATGACTCAGCCAGACAGCATTGCGCCTCACGGTGGGCAACTCATTAACCGCATCGCCACACCAGACCAGCGCGCCGAATTGCTCGATAAAGCCGACTTTTTGCCTAGAGTGACGCTGGCAGCGCGGGCGGTTTCAGATCTGGAAATGATTGCGATCGGTGGCTTTAGTCCCCTCACGGGCTTTATGAATGAGGCGGACTATAACGGGGTCGTCAACGATATGCACCTGGCAAACGGCTTGCCCTGGTCGATCCCCATCACGCTACCTGTGTCAGAAGAAGAGGCGGCACCGCTTAAGGAAGGGAGCCTGATCCGCTTAGACAATCCCTACGGTACGTTTGTTGGCGTTTTGCAGTTGACCCAAAAATATCGCTACGACAAGCGACACGAAGCATTACTGGTCTACCGCACGAACGAAGAGAAGCATCCCGGCGTGTCGGTTGTTTACAAGCAGGGTGCGGTGAATCTGGCAGGCGATATCTGGCTGCTTCAGCGCAATCCTCATACGCTCTTTCCCACGTATCAAATCGATCCGCTGGAGTCGCGATCGCTCTTTCGGGGCAAAGGGTGGAGGTCGATCGTGGGTTTCCAAACGCGCAATCCCATCCATCGCGCTCACGAATACATCATCAAGTGTGCGCTCGAAACGGTTGATGGGCTGTTTTTGCACCCATTGGTCGGTGCCACGAAGGAAGACGACATTCCCGCCGATGTGCGGATGCGCTGCTACGAAATCATGCTGGAGCACTACTTTCCTAGAGAGCGGGTCATTCTAGCGATTAATCCCGCTGCCATGCGCTATGCCGGACCGCGTGAGGCAATTTTCCACGCCCTCGTCCGCAAAAACTACGGCTGTACTCATTTCATCGTTGGGCGCGATCATGCTGGCGTAGGCGACTACTACGGCACTTACGACGCGCAGTACATCTTTGATGAATTTGAACCCGGCGAACTGGGCATCACGCCGATGAAGTTTGAGCACGCCTTCTACTGCCTGCGAACGCAGTCAATGGCAACCACGAAAACCAGCCCCAGCACCCGCGAAGAGCGCATTCACCTGTCGGGAACCAAAGTGCGCGAACTCCTCCGTAAAGGGGAACTGCCGCCACCAGAATTTTCTCGCCCCGAAGTTGCGGCTGAGCTATTGAGAGCGATGCAGGCTCCAGAAATTTCGTATGAGATTTAGGTAGAAGGCAGAGGGCAGAAGGCTAAAGGCTAAAGGCTAAGTTTTTATACTTTATCCTTCATCCTTTATCCTTCCCTCCTCACTCCTCACTTAATCCTGCTGATGAGAAAACTGACGCGCTCCGATCGCTGAAAGCACGATCGCGGCTAAGAGCAGCACTGGAATGACATACCAGGGAAACTGCGAGAGCGATAGGTAGGCAGCCGCTCGTAGCCCCAAACTGGTGTAAGTAAGGGGCAAAAGATACACAATAACTTTGAGCGCGATCGGCAGCGTCACCGGATCAAAAAAGGTTGCACCCAGGAACGACATGGGCACAATGACGAAGTTGTTGTAAATGCCCACACTTTCCAGTGATTTGACATTCAGCCCCACGATCACACCCAGAGCTGAAAAGACAGCACAGTTCAGCAGCAGCACCAGCAGAAACAGCGGATTCAGAAAGCTCCATACTTTGCCAGTACAGAGAATGGCGACCAAAATCACCGATGCTGCGGTTAGCATCCCACGCACAATGCCTGCCATCATCTTGCCAATATGCAGCGCCAGAGGGTGCACGGGCATCAACAGCATTTCTTCAAAGGTTTTGGTGAAAAGACGATCGCCGCAGATTGAAAAGGTCGTGCCGCCAAAGCTAATCACCATTGATGACAGCGCCACCATACCGGGCAAAATAAACTGCAAATAATTATCCCCAGCCGAGGGCTTCATCGCAGAGTCGAGCGCACTCCCCAGCCCCAAACCAAAACCCACAATGTAGATCAATGGCGACACCAACCCAGAAGCGATGACCTGCACGAGTCGGACGCGGAGATCAAGCCAATCGCCCCAAAAGACAGTGAGACAATCGCTCCAAAGGGTCTGAAGCATAGAGCTTGAAGCAGGTTTACTGAACGGCAGTCGTGTTTGAAGGCTCACAGGCTTAACCAATTGATGGCGCTCGACTATTGTGACATCTTGCCTGCTCCTGCAACGACTTCGACCCTGGATGGTAAATTTGGCTTGGGATGGCACACCCATGAACTTTTTGTTGCTGCTGAGGATGAGAATACGCTAAGGTGACTCGCAGATGACAATAGCCATTCTTCCTGTGCAGGCTGCTCCCCATTCGCGGCATACTGAGAACAGAAGGGCACCTTCTAACGCTTTCCAAACCGGGTCAGATGACTATGAAACGTAAATCCAGGAACTCAGGCTCCAGCTATGACCGTGATATCGATCGCGATGAGCGTGATTACGACAGCTACCCCGCTTCAGATGCTTCAAAGCAAAAACCAGCGAAAGGCTCGATCGCGTCTCTGTTCAACGCCACGGCTCTAGCGGTACTCGCTGGTATTTTCATCTTAGGGATTGGGGTTGGTCTGGGCTTTAGCTCTGTTTCCAGCTCTGGCGCGGGTAAGATTGTGACCGACTTTGACCTGAGCCAGCGAGCGCCCAACGCCGAACTCTGCGCTCAGTTTGGTTCTGCCGCCATTACGATGGATACGCGTGTTTTTGTCACCCTGAACCCGCTGAACGTCTACGTCTCTCAACCCAGCACTCAGCCCGGATGCGTTCTCCGTACCAACAACTGGTCAATACTGGAGCAAAAAGGTTTGGTCAAGTCTGAGCAAGTACGCGACTGTAAAAACCGCATGAACACCTTCGGCTTTACGGATGCTCTGGAGCGATCGCCCAAAATCGACTGCATCTACCAGAACGACGCTGCCAAGAACTTCTTTCTCACTGATCCCGGTACAGGCGGAGCGCCAAAGCCAGAGAACGAGAAGTATTAAATTCAAATCGACTCAACACAGAGGCAGGGTTCACACGAATTCTGCCTCTGTGCTTTTTGATGCCGCACGGTTAGCTATTCTGCACCACGAAGATCCTGCGTCAACCGAACCTGAACTACCTGATCTGGTTGGATCGTGGCAGGTTTAGGTGCAGTCAGAAGCGTAGTTGCAGCGCCAGCAGCGGCTCCGCCAAGTGCACCCAAGCCGACCGAACCGCCGATCGCACCCAGCACACCACCTGCCAGTACGCCAATGCCAGAATTGAGTGCCAGATTATTACCTTCAACCTTGCGAGAACCATCGATCGTCTCAGACTGTGCCACTAACGGCACGGTACGCCCTGCGACGACGATCGCCTGCGTGACAAACTGACTGCCTGCCGCTGTGGTCTCAAACCGTCCCGTAACCGTACTGCCTGCGGGTGCCAGCAGGTTTCCAGAGCCATCACGCAGCTCTGTCAGTAGCACGAGTATTTCTTGCTGCGGGCGATCGGCGCTCAGCATCAAGGTAGAGTTGCCGGGATAACGCAGGTTAAGCGTTGTACCAGCAGGCAACAAAACATTGGGAGCAGCAGGCTTAAAGGCTTGGCGAACGCCATCGGTCGCCTTTGGCAAACCATTGAACGGTTGACCAACTCCAGCGGCAAGAGATCCTGCAGGCAGCGGTTGACCAAACTCTACGCTCGACACAGAGGCAGGGCTTCTTGGAGGCTGTTTGATGGTCGTGGCATCATAGCCTGGAGTGGTCAATGGCACCGCAGTCGCTGCGGGCTGTAGCGGTGCTTGCAATGGCACGCTATTTAGCGGTGGAGCAAGGTTTACGTTCGAGGAGGGCTGTTTCACCGTGTTGGCATCGTAAAACGTTTGTGCGGCTCCTGGCTGTACGGTTGTCGGTGCAGGAGTCTGTTGCAGAGGCGGTACGTCAACAGGTGGAACCACCGTCCCACTGGGAGAGAAGATAGAGGTTGGCGGTGCCGCTTCAATAACTGGTGGTGCGATCGTTGGCGCTAAGCTAGGCGTACCAACCCGAATGGGCGGCGGCACACTGACGCTTGGCTGGGAAGTGGAACTGGTAGAGATTCCATCCGGTGGAGCGTCTAAAGCAGCGTCGGGTTGCCCAGGTTTGGCTGGAGCCGTATTGAGCGACGAACCAGGAGTACTTAATGGAGGCACCGTAACGCTTGGTGTCGGTGCTAAGGACGCGGCTGCTAATGTTGTTGGAATGTCCAACGCTGGCAGGTTTGGTGCGACAGAAGCCTGTGTCGCACGGCTGGCAACTGTAGCCGGGGTTGGTTTGGCAGTTGCAGGCGCACTATTGAGGCTAACGGTTGCTTGTGGCGTTGGCTTGGTTGTTGATCGTGGCGTTGGATTAGCAACCGATCGTGGTGTTGGCTCGGCAGACTGAGGCGGAGAAGCTAAGGTCGGCTGAAGCGATGCTCTACTAGAAGAAAGCGCGGTGGGCGTTGGTACCGCGATCGCCACTCCACTGCGAGTATCTACCGCGACGTTTGGATCAACCGGAGGCGCTCCTACAGGGGGTAGAGGTGTAACCGTCGGCGTATTAGGATTCGGCGCGGAGGGCAGAACAGGCGCAAGTGCTACAGACGGAGCTGCAGTGGCGCTAGGAACGACAACAGAGGGCTTTTCATCGTTTCTAGCTTCTGTCGCAGGGATGGCTGAGGCGGGTGTTTGACTACTGCTCGCTACGGGTGGCGAAGGTACATTGCTTGTTGGTTTTAGCGGCTGGGGCTGCGCGATCGGTGTCTTTGTGTTAGCGGCTGCCGCAGCGGTTGATGCACTGGTAGCCGATGGCGTTGTCAGCGGTTTAGTTGCTGGCACGATCGGAACAATGGCACGTGTACGCGATTGATTAGGTGCTAACGGTTTGACTGCTACCGCATTAGCAGAGAATGACTTGGTGATCAGGGGTTGCAGCAGCCAGCGGGAATTGCCCGATCGAGCCGCATCATTTCCTATCTTTTGGAGCTTGACTTGACCGGGCGCGAGCGAAACGCCCGGTGAAATCTCCATGACAATGCGGGTCAGCCCTGGCTCAAACTGAGAAACTCGAATCTGGCGCACGGCACCAGCATACGTTTTCTGAGCGCTGACAGCACCGACAGCGGTATCAGGGAGGTCAACCACAATGCGGGCAGGTTGAGCCATCAAAAAATAGCGTGGAGTGGTGCCATCCTTAACGGTAATTTCGAGCTGATTTACCGCTGGATCAAAATTCCAATTGGTTAAGGACGCTGCCTGCACAGAAAGAACCGTTGCTTCTGTCGCCACTGCATTGAGAGCCGCGATCGATGCCGCAAGCAGCCGTCTTATAAAAGCTGACTGTATTGGTAGCGATCGCCGTTCGGGATGAGATCTTGATTCAAATTTCTGACTTTGCATCATCTTGTGCTAACCGCGTCCAACAAATCTGGCGTTTTGAGCTGGCTTTAAGGATAGTCGCAACTGGAACATTTAGCCATTACTGCACCCCTTTGGAACGCCAGTCAAAGCCATCAGCCTTTAAGCCTTTCTAAAACGTGTCCAAGGCTCAACTAAACGCGCTCAAACTGCGTTGTGCTGATGGCTGACTGTGATGGCTGTTGTTAACACGACTGACCGGGAACACACGACTGACCTTCACCCTATTTAGGGACAGCACCCCTACTCCATCCCATAATGGCACCAGATGTGGAGTTTGAATGCTTTGTTCGTTAAATTTTATTGCGCTTTATCTTGGTTCACAAAAAATTGAGGCGCTCCTGTGATGCGATCGCCTCAATCTGTTCACGTCGCTCACGATAGTCCGCGTCTTCTAGCACTGGCTGACTGTCATCCAGCGCGATCGTGTGCGTTAATTCAAGCCACGACGTGCAGCCACCATACGACTGGTCATAAGCAATAATCTGCGGTTGAGGCAGCGTGTAGACTCGCAGCAGCAACACATCGATTGGTTTAGTCGGCTTCCACTGTAGCCGTTCTGACACAAACGCTTCATTCCAGATGTGAAAAGGGAGTAGTGCCGCCAACGCTGCTGCATCGCTGATCTGAAACCGATCGCCGATCGTTGCCCATGAGCCAATGCGAACCGTTTCAGGGTGCCAACCCGACTCTACAGGTGTGATGGTAGCGGCATAGTACGGTTTAACCAGATGCGATCGCTGATGCTCATATGTGGGATACAGCAAGACACGATCGTGCGCGATCGTGAACCTACCGCCAGTTTCACGAATACCGCCCTTCCGCAGCAGTACGATCGTCTCACCCTGCTCCAGCGCCTTGACCGCCACCTGCCACTCTTTCAAGGCATGAATTAGCGTCTGCGTCGGTTCGATTGCCATTTCGCTACCCTCAACAATCTCCCTACCTAACGTGCAAATTCAGTGCTGCCTATCCCCACTCCCTACTCCCTACTCCCTATCCCTCACCGATCAAAAATCTTGGCAAAGAACTCTCCCACCACCATCACAAAAGGAAAAAGAATCCCTGCAAGACCGATCGAGCCGCTAAACTGTCCTAGCAAACTCAGTAACGTTTTGCTACCACTCGCCGCCCGCTCATTCGTCATGGCAATAAAGCGAGAACTGCCGCCTAAAATCAGTGCTCCACCGATCCCTAGTGGAATGCTAAGACCAAACCAAAACTTCAGGCGATCACTCGGTCGAATCGCTCCTAAACCTGGCAGCACCAAAAAACTGACGATCTCAATGACGATCCACAAGAGTATTCCCTTGAGAAAATCTTTTCGCCAGAGGTCGTCGAAAGAAAAGTTGCTCATAGTTGACTTAAGGTTAGACTCAATCGCTGAAGCAAAATACTTTCAGCGTTAATACGACTCCTGATGCTCAGTGTGCCGTCTTTAGGACAGCATTGTGCAGACTGGCTATGTGTGCATTATCCAATGCCGCTGCTCTCATTACCTTACGTCCAAAAGCCGTCTAGCGATCGACGCAATCTTCAGCATTTCTCAATGCTTTTAGAGCTAAGCGATGAGCATCGTTGACTAGGATGAAAACAAGCTACGATCGAACTCGCGCCAGTACACAACGCTGAACACCGCAGCATTCTCATCTTAAGAGGCAACGATGACAACCCACGATCTCCTGATGCTAGTGCTGATGCTATCTCCTGGCATCGTCCTTTCAGTCGCAATTATGGCAACCTTTGCCGCAGGCGGCTAAAGGTAGAGCGTGGGAACGTAGCGATCGAGAAGGTTTTGAGTTAGATTTCTGAGTTCCTGCTACCGCTTCCTTCAGCCCTCCTCTTTTAGCCTTTAGCACTCATCCCTTAGCCTTCTGTTCCTACACCGCTAAGCCAATCTCTCGCAGGCGTTGTTGAAGATACTCACCAGCGGTGATGCTGGGAAACTTTTGTGCCTCGCTTCTGGCGATGCAGTTTAGGAGAGGCGTGAGATCGACTTCAGCACGAGGGTGTACAAAGAACGGTATCGAAAACCGTCGTGCTCTACTATCAGCAGGGTTGATTACACGATGAGTAGTGCTTTTGAGTAGCCCATTCGTGAGTTGTTGGAGCATATCGCCACTATCGACGATGATCTGACCGGGTAGCGCTCGAATCGATCGCCAGGTGCCATCCCGTTGCAGCAATTCCAGCCCATCATCTGTGGCTTCGCATAAAAGTGTGAGTAAGTTAATGTCTTCATGGGCGGCAGCACGAAGACTCGCGGGATGGGCATCAGGCGCGATCGGTGGGTAGTGCAGCACTCGAAGAATCGTATCGCTATCGTGCGTCATGTCACTGAGCAAATTTTCTGGTTCGCCTAAATAAAGGGCGCAGGCTCTCAGCAGCTCGGTTGCACACGCATCTAGTTGTGCGTATAGCTGATTCATCACTGTGGCAAACGCAGGCACTTCTACGGGCGAGACGTTTGGCAGATAGGGAGCAGCGAGAGTCTGTTCAGGTGAAAGTTCTCGACCGACGTGCCAAAACTCCTTGAGATCAGAGACAGGATGATCTTTCGCGTGTTCACGCCCAAACGCTGTAAAGCCGCGCTGACCGTTTAGTGTTGGCTCCTCGTAGCGCCGTTTCACAGCTTCTGGTAGCGTAAAAAACGCTTCAGCTACCTCGTAGGCAGACTGAATCAGCGTTAAGTCAACCCCATGATGCGTTACGGCAAAGAAGCCAATGTCTTCTAGCGCTTTGCCCAGTTGAGTGACAAAGGCTTGGCGACGATCGCTTGCCTGATCGCTTGCCTGAAAATCGCGCAAATCCAGCACGGGAATAGTCTGTGTAAGAAGCATTGTGACGACAAGAAACGAACGACCAGAATTGGGTGTAGGGTGTGAAACGTAGGAAAAAAGGAGGCACACCTTGGCAACTATTATCTGGTTGATCTTAGTCTATGCACTGCTTGTCACGATCGGCGGCATTATCGGCTACGTCAAAGCGAAGAGCAACCAATCGCTCATTTCAGGTTTGGGCAGCGGGGCTGCATTGGCGATCGCCTGGTATGTTAGTATACAAAATCCTATGCTTGGATTGGCACTAGCTGCCCTGATTGCCTTAGCCTTGCTAGTTGTTTTTGCCCTTCGCTTTCGGTCAACAAGCAAATTTATGCCTGCTGGTTTATTGGCGCTTTTGAGTTTGGCAGCTACGGTTTTGTTTGCGATCGGGTGGTCGATGTTTCAGCAGGCTTAAGGCGCGACCCAGTCAGTGGTTTCATTTCACAATGCCTCTGGATTGATGCCCAGTTCTCTGAGTTTGGCTGCCAGTTTATCCGATCGCTGCCGTTCCTGTTCTAACTGCTGTTGGGCTTGCTGATTCTGCTCTGCCAATTCTAAGTTCTGCTCTATCAGTTCTAGATAGGTTGCAAACTTCTCGCCATCAGAGCGATAGATTTCTAACTCTCCATTGACCAGCTCAAAGCGAACGGTTAAACGGGGACTAACCCATCCGATCGGGTTTTCAATCACCTCCAAGAAATCGCCAGAGCGCAGCCAACCGCTGAAGTCTCCTTTGTCTGGATCGTAGAGATAATATTCCTCGACTCCATAACGTTCATAGAAGCGGAACTTCTTCGCCATTTTTACGAGCGTGTTTCCAGGAGAGAGAATTTCGGCGTTGCTGAATCGAGGTATGAACCGCAAAATCCGCCCTCACCCTAACCCTCTCCCAAAGGGCGAGGGGACAAGAATTCTAGCTCCCTTCTCCCCAGGGAGAAGGGCTGGGGATGAGGGAAAATCATACTTGCATTCAGCAACGCCAGAATTTCAAAAGCGACTTGAGGTGGAATGTGATCTTCTTGCCATTGCTGGTAAGAGCCACGATCGCCTTTTGGACGACCAAAAATCACCATCGTATCGGGAGCGGCTTTCATCGTGTTGCTGCCCTCGACGGGATACCAGAGCAAATCGCCAGCGACAAAAACGTTGGGATCATACTTAAACAGCGCTTCGCAGCCCAGCTTGACGGTGACAATCCAGTTAAACTGCTTCGTATGATCAGACAGCGGTTGTCCATCGCTGTCAGGATAAGTGACCTGGTCCAAAGCAGGCGATCGCGTCATGTCAGCTTATCCTCACTTAGCAGCAAACTGAAGCACCTGATTCAACTTACCACTACGAAATCCTTCCAGGTCGAGGGTGACGTAGAGAAAGCCGAAGGATTGAAAGGTCTCGACCAGAGCGGGCAAATCTGTCGTTAAGACGAATTCTTTAAGCTCCTCAGCGGGAAGTTCAATCCGAGCGGTATCACCTTCAGAACGGACTCGAAAGGTTCTCATCCCCATCCGCCGGAGCGAGGCTTCGGCTCTACCAACGCGCTGCAATTTGGCGATCGTAATTTCCTCGCCGTAGGGAAACCGCGAACTAAGGCATGGTTGAGCAGGCTTATCCCAGCAGTCAAGCCCTAAGTGCCTTGCAAGTTCGCGGACTTCTGCTTTGGTAATGCCAAGTTCTGCAAGCGGCGATCGGGCACCGCGTTCTTTTGCTGCCTGAATGCCCGGTCGGTAGTCGGATAGATCATCTGCGTTCACGCCATCCACCACGTAGGGGTAGCCGCGCTCTAGCGCCAGCGGTTTCAGCGTATCGTGCAGTTCACTTTTGCAAAAATAGCAGCGATTCACCGGGTTTGCCGTGTAGTTGGGATTGTCCATTTCGTGGGTGCGTACCAACTCGTGAGCAATACCAATGTCTACTGCCTGAATGCCCGCCTCTTCCAAATCTTCTGGCAAGAGAGAGGGTGAAACGGCGGTGACAGCAAGGGCACGATCGCCCAACACATCGTAGGCAACTTTGGCAACCAAGGTGCTATCAATGCCACCAGAATAGGCAATTAGCGCCCGTTCCATCTCGGCAAACAGTGTTTTTAGTTGTGTCAGCTTTTTTGTCAGCATTGCTCAAACGCCCCCAGCGATCGTCAAAAGGAAAGTCCCTCCCTTACAACCTTAACGTTTCTGTTGGTGTGCTAGTGGCTAACAGCAGTGGGTGCTCGATAGAAACGTTGTGCCACGCCATAGACAACGTTCCTGAATGGACTGGTGACTCCAACCGTTCTTACTTACGCGTTTGGCAGGCAAGGTTGATGCGATCGCCCAATTGCCGTAAGGTTTGCGCCATGCTGGGATCGTTCTCTTTGAGCTGAGCGATTTTGTCGCAGCTATACATGACAGTGGTGTGGTCTTTGCCACCAAACTCTTCGCCGATTTTGGGCAAGCTCAGATCAGTGTGGTGCCGCATCAGGTACATGCCAATTTGACGGGCAACGCTGATTTCGCGGCGGCGGGAACTTCCTTTCAGGTCATCGACCGACACATCAAAGACTTCGGCGATCGCTAAGATGACCGCTTCTGGCGATGCTTCGACTTTCTCCACAGGTGGATTGAGAACTGGAGCAATATTCTCTACCGTCATCGGCAGCCCTGAGATGGAGATGTAGGCAACCGCTCGAATCAAAGCCCCTTCCAGTTCACGAATGTTGTTGGTGTAGCTAGAGGCGATGTATTCAATTACCTCGCGGGGCAGGCGCATGTTTTCGTATTCGGCTTTCTTTTGCAGAATTGCCATGCGTGTTTCCAGGTCAGGGGGCTGAATGTCCGCAATTAAGCCCATTGAGAAGCGCGAACACAGTCGTTCCTGGAGGCGTGGGATCTGGTTAGGGGGGCGATCGGATGCCAGTACGACCTGTTTACCCGTCTCATGTAGCGTGTTGAAGGTGTGAAAAAACTCTTCTTGAGTGTATTCCTTGCCTTCAATAAACTGAATATCATCGACCAGCAGCACATCCACCGCGCGATACCGTTCCTGAAAGCTCTGCCGACTGTCCTTGCGAATCGCGGTAATCAGATCATTGGTGAACTGTTCGGTAGAAACATAAACAATGCGTGAGGTCGAGCAAATTTCGAGCCGATAGTGCCCGATCGCCTGCATCAGATGCGTTTTGCCCAGTCCGACTCCGCCACATAAAAAGAGGGGATTAAACTCGCGTCCGGGCGACTCGGCAACTGCTAACGAAGCTGCGTGCGCCATGCGGTTGTTAGAGCCAACGACCAGGCGCGAGAACACATATTTAGAATTTAAATCACTCCGCGCACCGTTGCCATTGGAGGTAGCTGCCGTGGGGCTGGCTGGCGGTGCATCAGACAGGTTTGCCTGAGATGGGAGGGGCCAAAACATATCGGCGTTATCGGTTGTGGCATCATCCCCTTGAGCGATCGTGATGTGGATGTCGATCGGGTGCCCCATCACTTCCTGGACGACTTCGGCGATCGTCTTGATGTAGTACTTTTGGAGCCAGTTACGGGCAAAGGGATTGGGCGTACGAATGACCAGACAGTTATCGTCTAGCTGTTCTGCCACTGCCGTTTTAATCCAGGTTTCAAAGGTGGGGCGACTGAGCTGGATCTGTAACCGTTCCAGCACCTGCGTCCAAAGATTTTCGAGCGTAATTTCGACCACGAACCGTTACCCCTTACCAATAAATGGCGACTTGAAACCGAGTGAACCGGAAAACCCGACTCCCCTACTGGGGCTGCCATCATGGCACTGCCCTCAAAAGATGCACCGAAATTAGCTTAATTGCAAGTCTAGAGTGAGCAAATTGACAATCAGCTTAGGTAAGCAACGCTAAACATCTGGCTCCATATATAGCGTTCGATTTGCTTAGTTAGTTTAGTAGTAGCGTATCAGATCCTGCTGGGGACGATCGTGCTCGGTTTAGCAGTTGGGCTTTACTGCCAAGCAGCTTTACCCTAATTGAGTTCTGTCTACGTCAAGAGACGTAGAGGCGCTGTGGTTCAGCACTCAACGCGTTAGGGCAGCGCGATCGTGGACAAAAGGAGCGAAGACGAAACCAGTCCCTCAATAGATTTGCAGAAGAGCAGTCTACCTGATTTTCCACAGGCAAACGACTGCACTTAGACCATCTTTAGAATTTGAGGGGATAGAAGGCAGAGGGCAAAGGGCAGAGGGCAAAGGGCAGAGGGCAGAGGGCAGAAGGGAAGGTTTGAGTTCAGGGTCAGCATTCAACAGCAGCTTTTAAGCCTTGAGATTGCTGCCTCCTGCCTCCTGCCTCTTCGCGGAAGTGAGGTGTGAGGAGTATTAGCTTCTGCCTCCTGCCTCCTGCCTCCTGCCTCCTGCCTCCTGCCTTCTGCCTCTCCTACTCACTTACTTCCCCGCTTCTGCAGGCTGTGCTGCTTCTGGCAGGTTGGCTTCCATTTTGAGGCAGTTTAAGCCATCGACTTGAAGTTGATACTCGACGCGATCCATCAGGCGATTCAAGATGAGCCAGCCGTAGCCACCTTCTTGCATTAATTCCGGGGTCGGCTCCGCGTAGGTAGCCACATCATAGCCAGTGCCGTGATCCCAAATTTCGAGGGCGATATCCCGCTCTTGCAATTCGAGTCGAATGAGCACAGGTAAGGCAGGTTGGTCTTTGTGAGCATGACGGACGACGTTGGAGTATGCCTCAACCAGCACCAGCCGCAGACGATTGGATTGTCGAGTCCAGTCAACGCGATCGCCCAGTTCAACCTCTAAGCTGTCCAAGAGCCAATTTTCGACCACTGCCAAAAACTTTAGATCGCTGGGTACGTGAAGCTCAGTTCTCATTAACTACAGAACCTCCAGAGAGAGTATGGTCTGGTCGTCTTCTTGGATTGTATTGTGCGATCGAATCCGCGAAAGTAAGTGGCTCAAGTCAAGCGGTGCATGTTCTTGCATCAGCATTTGCCATAAACCAGCCTGTTGCAGCATGGCAGTCACTGTTGGAAGGGTGCCTGTACCACCATTACCAGCGCCATTACCAGCGGTTGCAACGGTCGCTTCCGTAATACCGTCACTGGTCAGCAGCAGTACTTCACCTGAATTCAGCTCCATACTGCCAGCCGCAGCTTTCCAGATGGGTAGAATGCCCAACGGTACGCCGCGCACTTTCAGATAATGCGGCTCGACGAGGGATGATCCTTGCGCGGCAACCTGCGCGGCGACGTTGCGGCTTGACCATACCAGAGGGTAGATGTGTCCAGCATTGGCATAAACGAGCTGGCGAGTAGACGGGCTGTAGCGCGCCAGTACCATGGTAATAAAGCAATTGGTGCTCACCAAGTCCTCAGAAAGGCTGCGGTTTAAGTTTTGCATGACCAGATGCGGTTCGGGTGGTACTTCCTGAGAAAGCTCTCGCCGCAAAACTGAAATGGCACTTGCCATAAACAGGGCGGCAGGCACCCCCTTGCCAGAGACATCGCCGACGGCTAACCAAATGTCGCCTTGAGGATGGGCGTACACCTCAAAAAAGTCGCCACCCACTTCACGCGCTGGGAAGCAGCACGCCTGAACTTTCATGCCATCCAGGTCAGGCAGGCTTTGGCGTAACAGATTGCCTTGAATCTGACGGGCAACCGCGAGTTCTGCCCGCATCTGTTCTGCTTGCTCTTGGGTACGCTGATAGAGCTTTGCTTGCGATAGAGCTAATGCTGCCTGGTCGGCAACACCCTGAATGAGTTCAATGTCTTCAGTTGACCAGGGTGGCTCGATCGCCCCCCGATCGAGCGACAGCACCGCCAGAAACTCTTGTTGATAGATGAAGGGTACAACGAACTGAAAGCCCTTTCCGGCGTGCCCTTGCGCTGTTTGAATCTGACGCGTTTGCAACGTCATTTGCATAAGGGGATCGTCAGTTGTGTCACTTAGAGTTTGCTGCCTATCCTGACATTCCTGAGCACCTTCCTGGTAGATAAAGGCTTCTGGTACCAGGCAATCGTCCTCAACGGGACGCAGCACACAACGGCTTGCCCCAAATGTTTGTCCCACTGTCCTGGCTACAGTATGCAGGATACTATCATAGTCAAGGGATTCTCGAATCGCAGTAGTCATGGCGTTAAACAGCGATTCGCGTCGGAGTGCCCGTCTGAGTTCATTCGTACGCTGCTTAAGCACCTGATACGTTTCAGCCGCTTGCTGGACAATACTTTTCAGTTGCTCAGGGTTCCATGGCTTGGTGATGTACTTGAAGACTTTGCCAGAGTTGATGGCTTCTACGAGATCTTCAACATCGGTATAGCCAGTGAGCACGATCCGAATCGTATCGGGATAGCGATCGACCGTTTTGCTGAGAAATTCTGTCCCCAGCATTTCGGGCATCCGCTGGTCTGAAATGATGATCGCCATTTCTCCCTGCTGCTCCAAGATTTGCAGTGCCGCGATCGCGCTCTCGGCAGCAATCACCTCAAAGTCACGCCGAAACGTGCGATAAAGCAGATCCAGGTTGTCTGGCTCATCATCAACCACCAGCAGCTTAAGCTTCGTCCTCGTTCCGTGAGTCATGCCAATACTCCACTATTAAGCACAAGGGTACCCTGCCGCAAAGCCTCACCAACACGCTACTAGCGATACCGATTCACTAGCATAAAGTACCCTGTTTAGTTTGAGCTTGATCAATGCGAGCGTTACCAACCGTACGCGAAGGTAGGAGGCGGTACTCAAAAAAGAGTCGGAAAGCAATTCCGAACATAACACTCCTCACTCCTCACTCCTCTCTTGTGTGCGGCGAAATTGATACGATTCTGCTTTTGCGCCCCAAACTTGCTTACCTGTCGCGTCGAAACCGCGATCCCAGGTATCCATACCAATGGAGCGCAGCACAATATGGTTCTTGATTCTCACCGCGCCTCTGACGTTAGCAGGACAACCATCAACTGGTGTATTGCCCACATAGTTGTCACCGGAGCGGCGGAGAAAGACACTGCAAATAGCGGTACCCATCGCTTCAGGTTTTACTACGCGATCGACCGCAGCTTTGTTGCAGAAATTAATCCATGCCGTAGCCTGAGCAGGTTTGAAGGAACGCGATTGCACGCTCTGACTGACAGGACTGGCGCTAAGCTGCAAAAAACGCTGTCGATATGGTTTGGCTAAAGCGTTAGCAAGCGCTTGCTCCTGATAGAGCACGATCGCCTGACGCTGCACTCCGTCTCTGCCTGTCAAAGTGACCTGGCACGTTGTCATGCGAACATCGGAGATTTTGGGATTGACACTCGCCTGTGCCGCAGTAGACATGACACCTTCCAACCGAGCAGCAACCACTTTGACCTGCTGCTCCAATGGCATCGGAGCATCGGCACACGCAAGCTGAACCGTTGTCATGAGGCAAAAAGTTGTCAGCGCGATCGTGGATCGATACATCACAGCACACTACCGCATCATCAAAAATGTTTGTTCTTTTCAAGATGGTATCGCGCTCCAAGGTAAAAACCCGGTTTCTGCATCACGCAACGCTTTTTCCTTCAGCCTCCTCTGGCAAGCCACGTATCTGCTTGCGCTAATTGCGCTTGCCAGGTGGCATAGCCGTTTGCATTCAAATGCAACCCATCTGTGGTTAGCTCACGACGCAAGCTACCGTCTGCATCAGTAAATTGGGAGTAGAGATCCAGGAAGATTGCACCATCCTGTTTGGCGATCGCGGCGAGTTGTTCATTAAGCCAGCCAATGCGGTTACCAGGAACAATCGCTGTTCGAGTGGGTAGAATGGATTGCACAACAATACGGGCATGTGGATGTGACTGCTGTAAGCGGCGCACAATCTGGCGGAGATTCCACAAAATGTCGTTATCGGTTGCGCCTTGCTTCAGGTCATTAATACCAGCCATCACGTAAATTGCTTGAGGACGAGCATTGGCAAACGCAGGTAACCGCTGAAGGATCGCGCTGGTGTTTTCGCCAGAAATCGCCTGGTTGAGCCAGAGTTGCCCCGTTGGGAGACGATCGCTTGGAAACCACAGGCTCAGCGAATCGCCTACCATCACCGACAGGCGACGGTTGCCTTGTCCGCCAGTTGCCGCTTTCGCCTCTAACGCAAGCAGGGTTCGCCACTGGTTATAGGTTGGCTCTCCAGTTGCCCGCAGCCAGATATCGCGGAAACTGTCGATCGGTAAGCGCGTGTAAAGCCTGCCCGATCGCAGAGCGGCAAAGCGCTGCCAGTAAAACTGACTACACGAACTGGGCAAGCCAAACTTGGGCTGAGAAAATTCGGTGGCATCCTGTCTGGAGTCCGGTTGCACATTTGGCTGCAAGAGTGCTTTAGGCTGAGATGCGTTCTTTGACGAATGCTTCCGACGAGAGCGTGTCGACTTGCGGTCAAACGCTACGAACGCTGCTGATGGTGGTGCATTGATCGAAGTTGGCTGGGCTAAGCCTTTAGCCAACACGGTCGCCAACAGAGAAAGATCAGTCATTGTCGCTGCAAGAAACTTATGCTTTCCTAGTCACGATCGTCCGACCGAATCAGGAAAGTTTTTGGCAAGATTTGCATCGCCAAGGCACTTTCTGCTTCCATAACGCCACTTTTGTGGAACGATCGAGCGCTTCGGGGAAACTGTCTCAGATTGAGAGCCGACGCAGAGAGACTTTCTTCACAAGAAGCTGTTGCTCATCCAGAAGCCGTCCTTGGCAACTACAGCGATTCTTGCTTGAGTGTGGTGAAAGCCTTTAAGTCTTAAGGCAAAAGGAAAACTGCCCTCTGCCCTCTGCCCTCTGCCCTCTTCACTTGTTTAGAGACTGCTGCACCACTTTTTTACGTCTCAACTATTGCTGCAAGCCGCAGAGGTAAAATAAAAGTTAGAAAAGTTTGTCCACAACAATTGGCACAAAAGCTGCCTTGTCAATCTTTCTTAACCCAATAGTTGTCGCTTAATGACGTTTTATTTCGATACTGGAGCGAAAAATGACGATTAATTGTGCTGAAGCCTGTGTAAAAGGGTGTGTATTGGGAGACCAATGCCCAAACCTGGAATATAAAGCTAAAGCAGCTAAGTTTATTAGCGAAACCTCATTAGATCAAATGCTGGAGATGGCAGAAAACGCTGTGAGGAAAAAGCGTATGGAGCCGCCCCAGTGGATTTTGCCCGAAGATCAATAGCAGCAAAGATAGGCAAATTTTCAGATTGAAAAGTTCGGTAAGAGCGCATAGCATTCTTACCGAACCTGAAATTTTGCGGCGCTATTAATGGACGAGAGTATGCAAATAGATGGCTAAGAGCCATTCAAATTTGAAACGGACTAATCAACCAAGCTTGAACAAGACAGTCAATGTGACAAAGTTGCTTAGGAGCGTGGATTAAATAATCTGTGTAGGTTGGGTTGAGCTTTGCGAACCCAACGCCCCGACGATATTAGGTTTCGCGTCTCAACCCAACCTACGAAAATCGGCGTTATTTGATTCTCAGTCCCTAGCACCGAATTAAACTGCACCATCATTCAAAAGGCAAGCTCTTAGACAGTGCGGCGAGTGAGAAGACCCCAAAGAAAGATGGCAACGATCGCGCCTAGCACAGCAACCAAAACGCCAGGAATACTCAAGCTTGTAGCTGCCAACTGAAGCGTACCAGTATTGATCAAGCTAAACAATGAACCACCCACAAAAGCACCGATGATACCTAAGACGATCGTGCCAAGGATGCCGCCGCCCTGAGGACCTGGATAAATCGCCTTAGCGATCGCACCCGCGATTAAGCCCAAAACAATCCAAGCAATGATATTCATAATCTCTTACCTAAGCCTCTAATGTTGACATAACCAATCTATCAGGTGGTTCAGCCTTGACTAATCTGCCGAAGGAGATAACTCCTGGTATCCACAAGGTAGAGACTGGCATGGATACGAAAGCCCCCCGCTCTGTATAGCGCTTCTCGTTTTAGTACGGTACAAGCTCTTAGAGGATGTTTTAAAAGTGTCTGGCGGTTAAAACCGCGACTACGTAGACAAAGTCCGCCTGCGCGGACTACCGCAACACGAGGATTTTGGAACCTGTGGAGGCAGGTTTTGTCCCTGTAGCCGC
>JAESFZ010000166.1_pt1 | contig 102349 bp, 101 predicted proteins | sample 9269561 | NCBI WGS metagenome assembly JAESFZ01 (sample SAMN14515552, study PRJNA621657) | algae metagenome | isolation source: Tildeniella nuda ZEHNDER 1965/U140 and co-occurring heterotrophs from wet... | place: Switzerland: Stansstaad, Zurih | collected 1965-01-01 | reverse complement strand
CACCCCAAACTGCCTTTGGGCACTGTCTGGGGCGGCCTGGCCCCCCCCCCCCCCCCCCCCCCCCCCCCCCCCCACAAGGGGGAGGGGAACTTGCGGCGGCCCTGTCGCGCGAGGGCCATCGATGTTTGGCGCCTGGCGGGGAGGCCGGCCGGTTCCCCTCCCCCTTGTGGGGAGGGGTTAGGGGTGGGGGTGATTTCAGGCGCAATTACCCTGCCGGCCGGCGGAATCGAGGCCGGGATCAGCCGGCGCGGGTGCGGGCCAGCCCCTCGCGGGCCGGCGCATATTCCGGGTCGAGCCTGGCGGCCTCCGCGTAGGACTTGGCGGCCTTCTGCTTCTCGCCGCGCCGCTCGTAGACGAGCGCCTGGTTGGCCCAGCTCTCGGCGATCGTGCCGTCCAGTTTGATCGCCGTGTTGAAGTCGGCGAAGGCGTTGTCCTCGTCGTTGGTGGCGAGATAGGAGAGGCCGCGGCCGTTGTAAGGCTCGGCGGCGTCCGGCGCCAGCGAGATGGCGGTCGAGAAATCCTCGATGGCGAAGGCGTGCTGGCCCTGCGCCTGGTAGAGCAGGCCGCGGTTGTGGTAGGCGCGCGGGTCGGTCGTGTCGAGCTGGATCGCCTTCTGGAAATCGTTGAAGGCCTGCTGGTTCTGCCCGGCCCGGCGGTAGAGATTGCCGCGGCCGATATAGGCGGCGTCGTAATTGGCGTTGATCTGGATCGACCGGTTGTAGTCGGCCAGCGCCGCCTGCTGGTCGCCGAGGAAGCGGTGGATCAGCGCCCGGTTGGAATAGGCCTGGTAGAAGTTCGGGCGCAGTTCGATCGCCTTGTCGAAGTCGCGCAGCGCCTCGCGGTAGCGGCCGCCGCGGCCATAGGCCGAGCCGCGCACGTTGTAGGCTTCGGGATCGCTCGGGTTGCGCTGGATGACCGCGCTCAGCGACGAGATGTTCTGGCTGGAGCCCTGCGCGACGTCGACGCTGGTGAGTTCGCCCGACGGGCCGGTCTCGCATCCGGCGACGGCGAGCACCGACGCCAGGACGGCCATCGCGGCGAGGCCGCGGGCGGTTGTCGAGCGATGGCCGGCGCGTGCTTCCATTCCTGCGGTTCCCCGTTCAGCAGCCTGCACAGCAGGACGACGTGGCCGAACCTGCTTGCGCAAAGCGAAAGAGGCGGCAGCGATTGTCATCGCCCCACCTCCCGCTAGTTCCCGAAAAAGACGAAATATGGGCGGTCAGCGCGCCGGACGGGGTGCACCCGGGCCGGTCGGCGCCGGACGCGGCGTCGACGGCAGCAGACCCTCGCGCTGCGCGCGCTTGCGGGCGAGCTTGCGGGCGCGGCGCACGGCCTCGGCCTTCTCGCGGGCGCGCTTCTCGGAGGGCTTCTCGTAATGTCCGCGCATCTTCATCTCGCGGAAGATGCCTTCGCGCTGCATTTTCTTCTTGAGCGCGCGAAGCGCCTGATCAACATTGTTGTCGCGGACGAGTACCTGCACGGGCAATCCTGTCTTTCGGTTATCGGGGTCAACGAGACATAGGCTCATAGCCATATGCCTCCACGGTGCGGACACCGCGAATTGCGGCGTCTGTTAGCAGAATCAAGGGAGCATGTCCACAGCAAGCTGGAACATCGTCTCCCTTTGGTCGCGGCGCCGGAAACCGACGGATCGAACCCGGTCGATCCGTTGATCCGGCCCGGCCGGCGACGCTATCTGGCCGCCGACATGCGCTGCACCACCAGCCAGTCGAGCGCCAGCACCGCCAGCAGCGAGGCGCCGACGAGCGGGTAGATGGCACCTCCGACCGCGAGTATGGCGGCGACGCCGGCAAGCTTGCGGCGCTCGTCGGGCAAGGGCGGAACGCCCAGGCTGCCCGCCGGCCGCCGCTTCCACCACATGACGGCGGCCGCGACCGCGAGCGCGACCATCGCCATGCACGCCGCCAGCAGGATCAACTGGTTCGCCAGCCCGTATTGCTGACCGAGATGCACGTTGATCCCCCATTCGATCGCCTTGGCGGCCGGTCCGTAGCTGGCGAAGGGTATGTCGAGAAGCGTCGCCCCCGAATATTGGTCGAGGTGGATGGTCCGCTGCTGCGCGAGGTCGTCGGGAAAGATGGAGGCGGTGTAGACGCCGTCGGACTTGCTCGGGATGTTCACCGCATAGCCTGCCGCCATGCCGAGCCCGTCGAAGATCGCAACGGCGCGGTCGATGCCGATCGCGACTGCTCCCTGGTTGGGCGATTGCGGAACCGCCGCCTGCTGCATCGACCACCCGGTCTCGCCGAGATGGCCGAGATGCTCGTCCGACACCGGGACGTTGACGAACACCCCGGAGGGGTAGCCGGAATTGCTGCCATTGGCCCATTGGTTCACGGTGGCGCCCCAGAAGACCGACCACGGCATTCCGGTGACGGCCAGGAAGACGATGACACCGCCGACGAAGATGCCGGTCACCGCGTGCAGGTCCCGCCAGAACATGCGCTGCCGCGGCTTGCCGCGGATGCTGACGACGCCGCCGCGGCCCTTGCGCGGCCACCACAGATAGATGCCGGTGCCGACCAGGAGGATGGACCAGCCGCCGGCGATCTCGATGACGACGCGGCCGGCGTTGCCGAAGAAGTCGAGGCTGTGCAGCGAGCGCACCAGCCACATGATCGTGCCTTCATGCGGCAGCGAGCCGAGCACCGTGCCGGTATAGGGATCGACATAGACGGTCTGCCTGTCGCCGGCGGCAGTCCTCACGCTGATCTCGGCCGACGACGCCGGCGCGCCGGGCGTCGTCAGCTTCACGGCGGTGCCGGGGACCGCGGCGGTTGCCGCGGCGACCATCGCGGACGGCGCGACCCGCTCGGTCTGGACCGCCACGCGCTTGAGGTCGCCATGGACGATCGCGTCGATCTCGTCGCGGAACAGATAGAGCGCGCCGGTGACGGCAAGCGTGATCAGGAAGGGCAGCACCAGCAGGCCGGCATAGAAATGCCAGCGCCAGACGGCCCGGTAAAAGTCGGTGGCCGCGCGCGCGGCCGCCGGGCCTGTCGCCCGGTCGAGGGAAATGTCGGTCATGGAAATTCACCAAACGGAAGTCGGATGTCGTTGCCGAAGCGCGCGCGCCTCCCGGACGGGAAGGCGGAACGGCTCGCGGCAGGCTTCGGTCGTCAGTGAACGGAAGGCGGTGGCGCGCGGGCCCCAAGGACGAGGTCGCCCGGCCAGGCAGGCGCGGGCTTGTCGGTCGAGACTGTGAAGGCGATGCGCTCCGGCTGGCGCCGCAGCAGGATCGACGCGGCATCCCGAACCGGAAGGCCGCCCAGGCCGGCGGCCTGGCAGGAGATGGCGCAGGGGCAGGAGTTCCGGTCGTGCGACCTGTCGCCGTCATCCGGCGGCATCTCGCCCGAGGGCGCGCAGATGACCATGCCGGCATCGTCGAAGGCAGCCGCCATCGCGCCGGACGAGAAGCCGCCGACGAAGGCCTGCAGGACCAGGAAATAGCCGAGGAACGCCGCCAGCGCGCCGCGCAGCAGCCTGTCCCTCAGAATGGCCCTCATCGTCCCCATGCCTTCCTAATAGCGGCCTTCGCCCGCACTGTCACCGCGACACGGCGCGCCGTGCGGGGTCATTTGCTTGGAAATTATCCCCACCCTCTACGAGGGGCGGCCGATCGAACTTACCCCCACCCCTGACCCCTCCCCTCAAGGGGGAGGGGGACTGGCGGACCTCTCAGCCAGGCGCCAATCGTCCATGGTTTCGAGTTGCATGGCGGCCGCAAAGTCCCCCTCCCCCTTGAGGGGAGGGGTTAGGAGTGGGGGTAACTCTTAGCGCTTGCCCATCATCTGCAGGGTCGACAGCGGCGTCCGGCTGGTGTAGCGGCTCCGCTCCCGCCCAGCCGGCGCATCACGAACCTCGAGGCATTGGCCATGAAGCCGAGACACGGCGGCATCGATTTCGGCACGTCCAATTCGACGGCGGGTTTCCTCGACCGGGGCAAGCCGCGCCTGGTGACGCTCGAGGACGCGCACGTCACCATCCCCAGCGCCGTCTTCTTCAACTTCGAGGACGACCGCACCTATTTCGGCCGCCGTGCCATCGAGGATTATACGGCGAACTCGGAAGGGCGGCTGTTGCGTGCTCTGAAGAGCGTGCTCGGCACCTCGCTGATCCGCGAGAAGACCCGCATAAAGGCGCATTCCATCGCTTTCTCCGACATCATCGGCGGCTTCGTCGGCTACCTGAAGCACCGGCTGGAGGAAGAAGCCGGCAGGCCGGTGGACGACATCGTGCTAGGCCGCCCCGTGCATTTCGTCGACGACGATCCGAAGGCGGATGCCGAGGCCGCGGCCGAGCTGGAGAAGGCGGCGCGCAGCCGCGGCTTCCGCGCCATCGCCTTCCAGTTCGAGCCGATCGCCGCCGCGCTCGACTACGAGCAGAGCGTGGAGCGCGAGGAGCGCGAGGAGCTTACCTTGATCGTCGACATGGGTGGCGGCACCTCAGACTTCTCCATCGTGCGGGTTTCGCCGGAGCGGGCGCGAGCCGCCGACCGCCGCGACGACATCCTCGCCAATGCCGGCGTGCATATCGGCGGCACCGATTTCGACCGGCTGCTGTCCATGGCCGCCGTCATGCCGCATTTCGGCTTCGGCACGCCGACCAGGGACGGCAAGCGCAACCTGCCGGCCGGCTATTTCTTCGACCTCGCCACCTGGCAGCGCATCAACCTGCTCTACACGCAGAAGGCCATGAGCGACCTGCGCCAGATCTGCTACGAGGCGGCAAGGCCGGAACTGGTCGAGCGCATGATCGACGTCGTGCGCCATCGCCAGGGTCACGCGCTGGCGGCGCGGGTCGAGGCGGCCAAGATCGCGCTCACCGACCGGCCGGAGGCAGCCATCGTGCTCGACATGCTGGAGGAGAAGCTGAGCCTGCCCGTGACGGCCGGCGACCTCGCCGCGGCCATCGATACGGCGCTGGAGCGCGTCGCCGCGACGATCTCCGCAACGCTGCGCGACGCGGGCGTCCCGGCCGAGCGGATCGACACGCTGTTCCTCACCGGCGGCTCGACGGCGATCCCGCTCGTGCGCGAACGTGTCCTCGACATGTTCCCCCGCGCACGCGTGGTGCACGGCGATATGTTCGGCAGCGTCGGGCTGGGCCTGGCGCTGGATGCGGCCCGAAAATTCGGGTGAAACCACGGAAAAATTCGAAGAAACCGACCGAAAAATCGGTGAAAGCGAACAAAAAACCCGGCGCGAGGCCGGGTTTTTTGCACAGATTAGACGGGAAAGACGGGCTTACGCCGCCTCTTCCTGCTCGGCTTCCTCGTTGTCGGCCTTGGCGCCGCGCTTCGGGCCCTTGGCGAGGTTCGCCTCGATCATGCGGACGGCCTCGGTCTCGGAGACCCGGTTGACCGCGGCGATCTCGCGCGCCATGCGGTCCAGCGCCGCCTCGTAGAGCTGGCGCTCCGAATAGGACTGCTCCGGCTGGTTCTCGGCGCGATAGAGATCGCGGACCACCTCGGAAATCGAGATAAGGTCGCCCGAGTTGATCTTCTGGTCATATTCCTGCGCACGCCGCGACCACATGGTGCGCTTGACGCGGGCGCGGCCCTGCAGAACCTTGAGCGCGCGGTCGACATAGTCGGTCTCGGACAGCTTGCGCATGCCGATCGCAGTGGCCTTCGCCACCGGAACCTTGAGACGCATCTTGTCCTTGGCGAAATCGATAACGAAGAGTTCGAGCTTGTGCCCGGCCACTTCCTGCTCGTCGATCGATACGATCTGACCGACGCCGTGGGCCGGATAGACTATGAACTCCCCGCTCTTGAACCCATGACGGACCGGGGACTTCTTCTGTGCCTGCATAGTTGCCATTACGCCCTGAACTCCTGTTGCACCGTCGGCGTTCCACGCCGGCCAGCGAGGGGATCGGCCTTTCGCCGAACGTGAGCCGCCAAAGACAGCACAAAAGCCTTTCCGGAAAGCCGACCCCGGCCAACCGCAAAACGGTCAACGCGGGCCCAAGTCGCCTTGGTCCGGAACGGAGGTTCCACCTTTCAGTGAAAAGGGCTCTTCGCCATTAAACGACGATGTGTCTGCGGCATGTTTTTTCGGGATAGCACAAAAATGGGCAAGAATCAAGAATTTGCTGCATATCGGGCATTACTCACGCGCCCGAAGCCGCGATCCGAGGGGCAATCAAACAGGCTCTGCACCGCGATCCCGAGGTGATCATGCCAAGACGGCGGCTCAATCGAGGCAGCGATATAGTTCGACAAACCTCGATGCCGCACCGAAACTTTCCGCCGACAAGAGAGCAGTACTTTTTTAGCAGCTTCGCGCGGCGCGTTCGATGGCCATGCGTCGGCTACTGCTTCGTCGAGGTTCCCACGCCCCACGTGTCGGAAAGCACGTAGCCTTGCGGATAAGGATCGGTGGGATCGAGATAATAGGTGTGCTCGCCGGTAATCCAGGCGCGGCCGCTGATCTCCGGAACGATCGCCTTGCGCCCGTCGATCTCGGTGAGCGCAAGGATGCGTCCCGTGAAGCGCGAGCCGATGATGGATTCATGGATCAGGACGTCGCCCTCGCGCATGAGGCCGCGCGCCTGCAGGACGGCCATCCTCGCAGAAGTCCCGGTGCCGGTCGGACTGCGGTCGGAGCGGCCGGGCGAGACGATGCAGGTGTTGCGCGTCACCTTGCCCGGTCCCTGGAAAGGCATGGCGAACTGCACGATCGATACGCCCCGCACATGCGCGAAACGCGGGTGGACGACGTCGAACTGGTCGCGCGCCGCGAGCCGGATCTTCTCGCCCAACAGGCCGAGATCGCGGGCCTCGTCGGGGGTCACCGAAAAGCCCAGAGCCTTGGCATCGGCGATGGCGTAGAACATGCCGCCATAAGAAACGTCGACCGTGATCGTGCCGACGCCCTCGACCTCCAGCCGCGCATCGAGACGTTCGGCGAATGCCGGGGCGTTGCGGAAGGTGACAGACACGCATTTGCCGTCGCGGCATTCGGCCCGCACCGCGATCACGCCGCCCGGCATGTCAAGATTGAAGCGCGTCTCGGGCTCCTGCATCGGCACCATGCCGGTTTCCAGCAGCACGGTGGCGACGCAGATCGTGTTCGATCCCGACATCGGAACGTATTCGGTCGGCTCCATGATGATCGCGCCGGCCACGCAGTCGTCGCGCGTCGGCGGCACCAGCAGGTTGACGTGCCGGGCGACGCTGCCGCGCGGCTCGCAGATCAGCATCCGCCGGATGTGGTCGTGATCGCGCTCCATGGCGATCATCCTGTCCATCATCGTCTTGCCGGCGGGCGGCAGGACGCCGCCGACGATCACGTCGCCGATCTCGCCTTCGGCATGGCATCCGACGACCTTGATCGCGACTTTCGAACGCATCGGCTGCAATCCGGTGATGGCGAGGCCATGCGCCTCGCCTTCGGCGGCGGCATCAGTCGCCCGTGCCGGGCTCCGCCGAAAAATACTTCTCGAGCTTGTCTTCGACGCCGTCGAACTCCTTGGCGTCGCCCGGGGGCTCCTTCTTGGCCGTGATGTTCGGCCATTTGGAAGCGTATTCGGTATTGAGCTCCAGCCACTTCTCCAGGCCCGGCTCGGTGTCGGGCTTGATTGCGTCGGCCGGGCATTCGGGCTCGCAGACGCCGCAGTCGATGCACTCGTCGGGATGGATGACGAGCATGTTCTCGCCTTCGTAGAAGCAGTCGACCGGACACACTTCGATGCAGTCCATGTACTTGCACTTGATGCAGTTGTCGGTGACGACGTAGGTCATGGTCTGCTCCGGCGATCTTGCCGTTCGTGGTCTCGGTTGTGACCTAGTTGCTTTGCCGCACGCTGGCAAGGGTCGGCATTGCGCCGGGAAGCCGCAGGCGGGAAAGAGATTTCCCGGCACGCGATCTCCTTCGAAGTCCGTCCCTCAACTTTCGCGCAGCCTGTCGGTCTGCCGCCGTTCTCTCTTGGTGGGCCGTCCGCTGCCCAGTGCGCGGACGGGGGGCACCGCGTCCGGGAGAGCATTCCGATTGTCGGCGGGCGGCGGCGACAGATCCTCGTAGAGCAGCCGTGCCTCCTCCGCCGGTCCACGCCGCGTGCCCGGCGCCAGCACGCGGTAGACGAGGATGCGGCGCTCCAGCGTGATGGTCAGCGTGTCGCCCGGCCGTACCGTGTCGGCCGCCTGGTCGGTCTTCTCACCGTTGATCCTGACACGGCCGGCCTGCGCCAGCTTGGCAGCGAGGGAGCGGGATTTGACGACGCGCGCGAAGAACAGCCATTTGTCGACGCGCTGCCGGGCCTCGGCCATCTACTTCTTCAGCTGGTCACGCAACGCGGCGAGCTTGGCGAAGGGCGAATCCGGGTCGAACCGCGGCGCCCTCTCCTCGCGCGGCTTGCCCTGGAACGCCGGCTTGCCGCCGCCGTCCTTGCGCCGGTGATCCGGCCGGTCGCCTTGCCGCTTGCCCTGGTCTGGACGATTGCCGTCGGGCTTGCCGCCGCCCTTGAAGCGGTTGCGGTCGAACTTGCCGCCCTGCCGCTCGCCGGCTGCCGCGGCGCCGTTCTCGGGACGATCGCCGCGCTGGCCGCGCCCGTCGCGCTGGCCATCCCGCTGCTGCTGCCCCTGCTGCTGGCGATTGCGGTCGCCATGACGATGGCGCGGACGCTGCTCGAAGCGCGCCGGCCGCCACAGCAGGATCGGCTTCGGCTCCTCGGCGGGCGTTTCGACCGCGGCATCGGACGCCGCCTCGGACACTATCTCCGCGCCGCCATCCGCGGACGCGACGACTTCATCGGTACCGGCCGGCAGGTCGGACGTGTCGGAAGCCGCAAGGGCCTCGGACGGAGCAGGCGCGGCTTCCCCGTCCTCGGCCGCGTCGGCTTGCGGCGTCGCGTCGTCGTCGGCCCGTTCGGCGTCCACGGAAACCGGCTCGGCAGCGCCCGCAGCGCCCGCATCGTCGTCGACAACGTTTGCGTCGACTTCCGCCGCTGCTTCGACCGTATCCGAACCGGCTTCGGCATCCTTCGCCGGATCGATCTCGTCCGCGGGAGCGGGCTCGGAGGCTTCGGCCTCCTGCCCTGCGGACTCGGCAACGGCATCGTCGGAGACCGCGGCTTCACCGTCGCTCCGGCTCGCCATCGCGGCTTCCGCACCGTCGGTCGCTTCGGCATCCGTTGCCGCCACGACCGGCTCGTCGGCGGAAGCGGGTTCGGAGGCCTCGGCCTGCGCGGATACGGCGGCGGAAGCCTCGGACGCGGCAGCTTCACCATCCGCCGGGCCGGCCGCGGCCGCCGCCGCAGCGGCTTCCTGCGCCGCCGCCCGCTCCGCGGCAGCCTTGGCGGCCGCCTCGCGCGCGGCAACGTCCAGCGCGTCCAGCCGCGCCTTGACGTCCGCGGCGGGTTTCGGCTCGGCGCGATAGCCGAGCCCCTTCAGTATGTCCTCGATGTCCTCGCCGGTAGCGCCGAGGATCGACATCATCGCCGGCGTCACCATGAAGGCGTTGCCGTCATAGGCACCGTCCGGGCGGGTGCCGCCGGCCCCCGGTCGCCACGCCAGCGCCGGGCGGATCAGGTCGGCCAGCCGCTCGAGAATGTCGACGCGCACGGCGCGGCGCCCAAGCATGCGGAAGCCGGCGAGGCCGTAGAAGGCGCGGTCGAAGGCGGCGTTGACCAGCACCGAGGTGCGGCCGGCGGCCAGCATGTGCACGATGTCGCCGAAGCCGGGCTTGTCCTTGCCGTCGTTCTTCAGCGCCCACAGCAGCGTGACGAGGCTGGCGGGCGCCGGCTTGACCAGCGCCGGCACGAAGATGTGGTAGGCGCCGAAGCGCACCCCCAGCCGGCGCAGCGCCGCGCGGCTCTCCTGGTCGAGCGACTTGACCTCGTCGGCGATGTCGCGGCGGTTGATCAGCCCGAACTGCTCGACCAGGCGGAAGGCGATGCCGCGGGCGATGCCGGTCAGCTGGTCGGCCTGGCGCAGGTCGAAAAGCGGCTTCAGCAGCGTCTCGATCTGGTATCCGACGAAGCGCTCGGCGCGCTGCGCGACCTTATCGCGCGCCGGGCCGGTCAGCTGCTCGTCGGCGAGCAGGATGACGCGCGGCCGCAGCGCGTCGTCGGTTGCCGCCAGCGTGCCGATGGGCGCGCCGATCCAGCGCAGGATGCCGTCGGAAGCGAGCGCGATGTCGTGGTTGCCGGAGGCGGAAAACCGTTCGGCGCGCGCCTCGAACTCGGCAGCCAGCGCCTTCTGCGCGGCGGCGCGCACCGCCTTGCCGTCCTCGCCCTCGGCAGCCTGGTCGGCAGTGAAGCGGAAGCCCTGCAGGTCGCCGACATGGTGGCCTTCGACATTGACGGTTCCGGACGGGTCTATCTCGGCTTCAAGCATCGTATTTTCTCTGAGGCGCCGCATGAGGACGGAAGTCCTGCGGTCTACGAAGCGTTTCGTCAACCGCTCATGCAGCGCATCCGACAATCTGTCCTCGATCTCGCGCGTTTTTTCCTGCCAGTGGCGCGCATCGGCCAACCAGCCAGGACGGTTCGACACATAGGTCCAGGTGCGGATCTGGGCGATGCGGCCGGACAGCGTGTCGATGTCGCCCTCGGTGGAATCGGCGCGCCGCACCTGCTCGGCCATGTAGCTTTCGTCGACATGGCCGTGCCGGGCGAGATCGAGGAAGAGAGAGCTCACCAGATCGGAATGCTGCGCCGGCGCGATCCTGCGATAGTCGGGAAGCGAGCAGACGTCCCACAGCAGCGCCACCCGCTCGCGCCCGGTGGCAAGGCGGCGGATGTCGGGATCGCCGGCGAGCCGCTCCAGCGCCTGCGCGTCGGTGGCGGGCAGCGCCCGCGTCAGGCCCTCCACCGGCGCCGGCGTCTCGATCGAGCGGCGCAGCGTGTCGACGCTCGACAAGTCGAACTGCGCGGTGCGCCATTGCAACACCTTCACGGGCTCGAAGTCATGGCCCTCGATCTTCTCCACCAGTTCGTCGTCGAGCGGGTCGACCTGGCCGGTGACGCCGAAGGTGCCGTCGCGCAGGTGCCGTCCGGCGCGGCCGGCGATCTGGCCGAGTTCGGCAGCCGTCAGCGGCCGGTACTGAAAACCGTCGAACTTGCGGTTCTGCGCGAAGGCGACGTGGTCGACGTCGAGGTTGAGTCCCATGCCGATGGCATCGGTGGCCACCAGAAAGTCGACGTCGCCGGACTGGTAGAGCGCCACCTGGGCATTTCTGGTACGTGGCGAAAGCGCCCCGAGCACGACGGCGGCGGCGCCGCGCTGGCGGCGGATCAGCTCGGCGATGGCATAGACCTCGTCGGCCGAGAAGGCGACGACGGCCGAGCGGCGCGGCAGCCGCGTCAGCTTCTTGGAGCCGGCATAGGCGAGATGCGACAGGCGCGGCCGCGTCACCACCGAAATGCCGCGCAGCAGCCTTTCCAGGATGCCGCGCATGGTGGCCGCTCCGAGCAGCAGCGTCTCCTGCCGCCCGCGCAAATGCAGGATGCGGTCGGTGAAGATGTGGCCGCGCTCGAGATCGCCGGCGAGCTGGATCTCGTCGATGGCGACGAAGGCGGCGTCGGTGTGGCGCGGCATCGCCTCGACGGTGCAGACGGAGTAGCGCGCGCCGGCCGGAACGATCTTCTCCTCGCCGGTGATCAGCGCCACCTTGGCGGCGCCGACCTTGTCGCTCACCCGCTGGTAGACCTCGCGCGCCAGCAGCCTGAGCGGCAGGCCGATGACGCCGCTTTCATGCGCCACCATGCGCTCGATGGCGAGATGGGTCTTGCCGGTATTGGTGGGCCCGAGCACCGCCGTCACGTCGCGTCCCGACAGGATCAGCGGCTCGGTCTTGATCTGGGAAAAGTTCATCGGCTCGGAAATCGGCCCTTCGGCTTTGGCGGCGTGGAGCCGCTTGTCGCGGAGGTTCGGTCAAGACCTCGTCCGAGACAGATAGGCACTTCCCGGCGCAAACGAAAGCGCAAATCGGTCGTGTTTGGGCTCGAATTTCCGCTCCGGATCCGAACCGGCCCGTGCTCCAGGCGTTCCAAGTGAAAGCCCCCGACCGACATGAGCCATCGGTCGGCAGGTCGGGCATGTCCATGCCAATGCCGCCGAAGGGATCCCGCCGGCCTTCGGCTGCACGATTCATGAGAAGGAAACGACGATGAGCCATACCGACAGCACGGAATTCGTCCTTGCAGGCGTGGTCATGAAGCGCCTGCTCTGCGGACAACAGACCGCAGGGCAGTTCTGCCTCTTCGAGAACAGAAGCGACGGAAACACGAAGACGCCGATCCATGTCCACGCCAAGGACGACGAGACGGTCTACATCATCGAAGGCGAGCTGACGGCGGTGGTCGACGGCCAGCCGCAGCGCCTGGCTGCGGGCGAGAGCATCTTCCTGCAGCGCGGTTTGGCGCACCAGCTCATGAACACGAGCGGCAAACCCTGCAGATACATCCTGATCGGCACCCCCGCGCTGTTCGACCGATTTCTCGAGGAGGCCGGCCACGAGCGTCGGCCGGACGAAGTCGTCGGACCGCCGACCCCTGCGGAGATCGAGCGGCTGCGCGAGGCTGCGCCAAGATTCGGCATCACCTTGCTCTCCGATTGGCCGCCGGCGGAGTGACGTCCGCAACCCGAGCGGAAAGAAACGGCGGAACGAGTCCCGAACGAATCGGCGACGAATCGCTGACTTCGGGTGATTCAGGGTTTGTTCCGTTCGCCCGGAGACGCCTTCGCGGAGCTATCCCGCTGATCCAGAATCGGAATTTGACTCCGTCCGGTGGCGCAACCGATTCCTCCCTATGTCAACCCCTCCGATCGACGCAGCCGCTGTTGTTCGAATGCAAGCGAGGGTAGAATGTGAGTCGCATTCAAGGAGGGATTGTTTGCCATGTCGAAGCGACTGTTCGCTGAATTTCTCGGTACGTTCTGGCTTGTATTCGGCGGCTGCGGCAGCGCCGTGCTCGCCGCCGCCTTTCCCGAGCTCGGGATCGGCTTTGTCGGAGTTGCGTTTGCGTTCGGTCTGACCGTGCTGACCATGGCTTATGCGGTCGGCGGCATCTCGGGCGGGCACTTCAACCCCGCCGTCTCGATCGGCCTGTTCACCGCCGGCCGTTTCGAGGCCAAGGACCTCTTGCCCTACATCGTCGCGCAGGTGGTCGGCGCCATCGTGGCATCGGCGGTGCTCTACCTGATCGTCAGCGGCAAGGCCGACTTCGCCGGTATCGGCGGATTCGCCACCAACGGCTATGGCGAGCAGTCGCCGGGCAAGTTCAACCTGCTCTCGGCGCTGGTGATCGAGGTGGTGCTGACCTTCATGTTCCTGATCATCATTCTCGGCGCCACCCACGGCCGCGTGCCGGCGGGTTTTGCGCCGATCGCCATCGGCCTGGCGCTGACCTTGATCCACCTGATCTCGATCCCGGTGACCAACACCTCGGTCAACCCGGCCCGCTCGACCGGCCCGGCGCTTTTCGTCGGCGGCGCGGCGCTGTCGCAGCTCTGGCTGTTCTGGGTGGCGCCGATCGTCGGCGCGGCGATCGCCGGCATCGTCCACAAGGCGGCCTTCGGCGACGACGACTGATCCTCGCACCGCGGCCTCGATCCGGAACGGCGCCCGCGGGCGCCGTTTTTCGTTGGCGACGGAAGTCATGGGCTCGACGGCGCCGGACCATTCTGGAAGACTTCGCATCGGGGGCCGCGCTGCGGCGTCCATTGCTTCACATGAAGGAGGATCATCCATGCGCCGACAGCTTCTGCACCTGATGGCCGCGCTGGCAGTCGCGGCGCCGCTGGTCGCGTCGGCGGCGCGGGCGGAGCAGATCCCGGTGCCGACGCAGGCGGAGTGGGCGGATGCCAAGAAAAGCGTGAAACTCGCCAACGGCCTGACGCTCGCCTATGTCGAGACGGGAGACACGGACGGCAAGCCGACGCTGCTGATCCACGGCTACAGCGACAACAGCCGCGCCTGGTCGCTGATCGCGCCGTTCCTGAAGGATCGCCGGCTGCTCGCCATCGACCTGCGCGGCCACGGCAAGTCGGACGCGCCGGCCTGTTGCTACGCCTATACCGACCTCGCCGACGACGCCTCCCTGTTCCTCGACGCCCTCGGCATTGCCAGGGCCGACGTGATCGGCCATTCGCTCGGCTCGCTGACCGGCCAGCTGCTCGCCGCCCAGCATCCGGACAAGGTGGGCAAGCTGGTGCTCGTCTCCTCCACCACGCAGATCGGCGGCGGGCCAGGCTCCTGGCTGTGGGACAACATAACCCTGCTCAAGGCGCCCATCGACCCGAACAGCCAGTTCATGCTGGACTGGTATTCCAACCCCAATCCCGTCGACGAGGATTTTCTGAGGCGCGAGCGCACCGAGAGCGCCGCCATGCCGCTGCATGTCTGGAACGGCGTGCTGTGGGGCACCATCGTCGGCGACCTGACCTTCGCCGCCCCGATCGTCAAGGCGCCGGTGCTGGTGCTGTGGGGCGAGAAGGACCCGCTGTTCGACCTCACCCACCAGGAAAAGCTGGAAAAGGCCTATCCCGACGCGCGCTTCGAGGTGTTCGCCGGCGCCGGCCACAACATGATCTGGGAATTCCCTAAGGACTCGGCGCAAATCATCACGCCGTTTCTCGATGCACCTGAGGCGCCGTGAGGAGCCGTAGTGCTGGGTAGCCCACCCAATGAGCCGAAAATTCGTGGGGCAAGGTCGACGTGGGCAGAAGGGAACCGCAGGGGACAGTTTACTTTCTTTCGGCCGAAAGGCCGCTGCGGTTCAGGCCTCGCGCAGGCCGAAAAAAGTAAACTGTCCCCGGCACTTGCACCCTTACGTCTCTCAAAACACGAACGGCGGGCCAATGCCCGCCGTTCGCTGTTCGATCGCGGAGCGCGCCGGATCAGGACGCCGCGGCTTCCTCGGCCGGAGCGGCGGTGGCGGCGGCGATCGCCGCGGCTGCCTCGTCCTGCGCCTTCTTGATGGCGTCGAGGCGGGCCTGCGCCTTCTTGCCCGGCAGCGCCTTGGTCGGGTTGGCGCGCGCCTCGCGCTTGGCGAGACCCGCCTGGTCGAGGAAGCGGGCGACGCGGTCGGTCGGCAGCGCGCCGTTGCCGAGCCAATGCTGGACGCGGTCGGCGTCGAGCTTCACGCGCTCGGCGTCCTTGGCCAGGGTCGGGTTCCACGCGCCGATCGCCTCGATGAAGCGGCCGTCGCGCGGGCTGCGCACGTCGGCGACGACGATGTGGTAGTAGGGACGCTTCTTGGAGCCCGCGCGGGCCAGTCGGATCTTCAGTGCCATTTCTTTACTCCTGAGCTCTGGTTCGGTGGCTGAGGTCAGCCGTTGGTGGAGGCGCCCTCAGCGCCGGGTGCAGTCGCGCCGTTGCCGGCGGCGATCTGTTCGTGGTGGCGGATCACTTCCCTGATGACGAAGTTCAGGAACTTTTCCGCGAAATCGGGATCGAGCTGCGCCTCCTGGGCGAGCCGGCGCAACCGCTCGATCTGCTGGGCCTCGCGCGCCGGATCGGCGGGCGGCAGGCCGTGAGCGGCCTTAAGCACGCCGACCGCCTGGGTGCAGCGGAAGCGTTCGGCCAGCATGTGGATCAGCGCCGCATCGATGTTGTCGATCGAGGCGCGGTACTGCGCGAGGATACCCCGGACATCGGCCGTGTCGCTCATGCCGTCCCCCTCACTTCTTCTTGCCGAGGCCGGGCAAGCCGCCCGGACCGCCGAGACCAGGCAGTTTCAGGCCGCCGGGCAGGCCTGGAAGGCCGCCACCGCCGCCGAGGCCCGGGAAAGTCGGCGGCAGGCCCTTGGGCAGGCCGCCGCCGAGGCCGGACGCTTCCGCCTGCTTCTGCAAGGCTTCCAGCTGCTTCGGATCCATCTTCGACAGGTCGGGCATGCCGCCCATGCCCGGCATCATGCCGCCCAGCCCCATCTTGGAGGCGAGCCCACCCATCATGCCGCGCATCAGGCCGCCGCCCCTGCCTTTGCCGCCCATGGCCTTCATCATGTCGGCCATCTGGCGGTGCATCTTCAAAAGCTTGTTGATCTCGGCGGCGTCGGTGCCGGAGCCGGCGGCGATGCGCTTCTTGCGGCTGTGCTTGAGGAGATCGGGGTTGGCACGCTCCGCCTTGGTCATCGACGAGATGATGGCGAGCTGACGGCCGAACATCTTGTCGTCGAGACCGGCGGCGGCCATCTGGTCCTTCATCTTGCCCATGCCGGGCATCATGCCCATGATGCCGCCCATGCCGCCGAGCTTCTGCATCTGGCCGAGCTGATCGGCGAGGTCGTTCAGGTCGAACTTCCCCGACTGCATCTTCCTGGCCATCGCCGCGGCCTTTTCCGCGTCGATGTTTTCGGCCGCCTTCTCAACCAGGCTGACGATGTCGCCCATGCCGAGGATGCGGTCGGCGATGCGGCGCGGGTGGAACTCCTCCAGCGCGTCCATCTTCTCGCCGACGCCGATCAGCTTGATCGGCTTGCCGGTGACGGCACGCATCGAAAGTGCGGCGCCACCGCGCCCGTCGCCGTCCATGCGGGTGAGCACCAGGCCGGTGATGCCGACGCGCTCGTCGAAGCTCCTGGCGAGGTTCACGGCGTCCTGGCCGGTCAGCGAGTCGGCGACCAGCAGGATCTCGTGCGGGCTGGAGACGGCCTTGATCTCGGCCATCTCGGCCATAAGCGGCTCGTCGATATGGGTGCGGCCGGCGGTGTCGAGGATCACCACGTCGTGGCCGCCGAGCTTTGCCGCCTGCACCGAGCGTTTGGCGATGTCGACCGGCGACTGGCCGGCGACGATCGGCAGCGTCGCGACCTTGGTCTGCTCGCCGAGTTGGCGCAGTTGCTCCTGCGCAGCCGGACGGCGCGTGTCGAGCGAGGCCATCAAGACCTTCTTGCCCTGGCGCTCGGTCATGCGCTTGGCGATCTTGGCCGTGGTCGTGGTCTTGCCCGAGCCCTGCAGGCCGACCATCATGACGACCACCGGAGCCGGCGCATTGAGGTCGATCGTCCTGCCTTCGGCGCCGAGCATGTCGACCAGCTCGTCATGGACGATCTTGACGACCATCTGGCCGGGCTTGATCGACTTCAGCACCTCGGCGCCGACGGCCTTCGTGCGCACCTTGTCGACGAAGGAGCGGACGACTTCCAGCGCCACGTCGGCTTCGATCAGCGCGCGCCGCACCTCGCGCAGCGCGGCGGAGACGTCCGCCTCCGACAGCGCGCCGCGGCCGGTCAGGCCGTTCAGGATGGAGCCAAGCCGTTCCTGTAGGCTTTCGAACATCCGGTTTCCTCTTTCTCTGGCATCACCGCGATGCCCGAGAGGTAGTGTCTTTGCGGCGAAGTCCCAACCGGGAAGCGCAGGGGACAGTTTACTTTTTGCCCCTTGCGCGACATCGCAGCCGCTTCGGCCTTTCCGGGGCAAGAAAGTAAACTGTCCCCGGTCGCAACGCGTCCCAGCACCAACCGCCAAACCAAAAAGCACCCGGGGGCGCATCGCGCTGCCGGGTGTTGGCCTCCGGGATCGATTTATACCTCTAGGGGTCCCGGTCGGCGGCTCGGAGTGTCAACTCGTCGCTGAATTATCGCGGCTTGAACAGGAGTTTTGGCGGAAAGTCAAGGATGGCGTTCGGGCGCGCGACTGCTGCACAGCCGCCCAATCTGCAACATTGCGATGCTTCCGAGGATCAGAACGACGGCGCCGACCTCCAGGATGCCGAGCGGCTCGCCGACAGCCCGGCCGATAAGCAGCGCGACGACCGGCGTGATGTAGGTCGCTCCGGAGGCCGCTACCGCGCCCAGTTCCCGCAGCAGGAAATAGTAGATCAGGAAAGCGATGCCGGTCCCAAAAACGCCGAGCCCGATCGCCACGCCGGCTGCGGCGTGCCAGTCCTCGGTAATCCTCCCCATTCCGCTGCGGTCGGTCACCAGCAGGAGCAGCAGCAGCGCCAGTCCTGTCTGCCATGTGGCAAGCGCCAGCGGAGGCAGATTGTGCGGAGAAAGGAAGCGGCGGACATAAACATAGGAGAAGCCGAGAATCGCCGTGGCGGCCAGCATCCAGGAGACGCCGGCCATGTCGATGGCTCTGTCCGCGCCTTGCCACGGGCGCGCGATCAGGACGATGCCGACAAAGCCGAAAAGCACGCCGACCGCCATCAGTCCGTTGAGCTTTTCGGAGCGCAGGAACAGAAGCGACGCCAAGGTTGTGAACAGGGCGATTGAACCGCCCAGCACGCCGGCGACACCGGAAGGAATCAGCGCCGTCCCCTTGGCGATGGCAAAGTAGTAGAGGGCGGTCGCCAGAGCCGCCATCACAAGGAAATGGCCGAGATGCCGTAATTGGCGGCGCTCGATCACTCCCTTGCGCCAAGCCGCGAATGCGAGCGGCAGGAAGCCGAAGAACACCCGCAGCAACGTGATCTGTGCCGGCGTAATGAGTTCCGCCGCCCATTTCATGTAGATGAAGTTGGAACCCCAGAGCAGGCCGAGGAGAACGAAGGCGGCGTAGGTGAGCTTCATGGCTCCGTATCCATGTGCCGGCGTGCCGCTGGTTTCGGCTAGTCACCCGCGGTTTTGATTCTGGTGAGGATCGTGCCGCCGACGACGATGATGAGCGAGCCGGCAACAGCCCCCTGCGTCATTTGCTCATCGAAAAACAGGAAGCCGATCAACCCCGCGAAGATCAGCCAAGTGTAATCGACCGGCCCAACGATGGACAGCGGCGCGAGACGATAGCCTTGGACGATGCAGTATTGCGCGGTGACGGCGATTGGACCAAGCCCGATAAAACCTAGGGCCGTCTCCGTCGAAACGGGCACCCACAGCACCACTGCAGGCAACGCCATCAGCAGGGCGCCGAATCCGTTGACGTAGAGCAGGACCGTCATCGGGCGATCGGCTTGCGCCAGCGTCTTGATCATCAATCCTTCAAGGCCAGCAGCACCGCACCGACAACGGCAACGCCTGCGGTCAGCAGGTAGGCTGGTTGGAACTGGGTAAAGGCTCCTCGCGACGCCATGACGATCGCGGCACCGGTACAGCAGGCCGCGATGGCTATGCAATGCCATCGCGTGACGCGCTCTCCGAGCATCAATATGCCGAGCGGAATGACGAAGACGACATAGAGCAGCCCGATTGCGGTCGCGTCGACGATCGGCATATTGGCCGATGCATAGATCAGCGCTCCTCCGCCTGACGCACCGAACACGGCACGCATGAAATGCGAAAACGGCCTCATGCTGCGATAGGCACGCAATGGACTCCGGCTGCGCGCAACCACCAGCAACAGGGTCCCGAAACCGCCGACATAGCGGAGGAACAGTATTTGAAGCGGTGATACTCCGGCCTCGGCGAATTTTCCGGACGCATAGATCAAAGAAAATAATGCGGTTCCAATGGTCACCCAACCGATCGCTTCGGCATTGCCCGTAAGGGTAGTTGTGCGCAACGTGTTTTCCTGAAAGAGTTTTCTACAGCGCCTTGTGCTGGAATCGAAGGGCATCTTCAAATGCTGAATCTTCAGGTAGCATGAGATTTATGCATGCAGAAAACCCGATTGTCGCTGAACGCCGTGCGCCTCTTCACGATCGTTGCCCGCACCGGCAGCCTGACCATCGCCGGAGAAGAAATAGGCGTCACATCGAGCGCCATTAGCCATCGGATCAAGAAGCTTGAGGATCAGTTGGGCGTCTCCTTTTTCACGAGGAGCAACAATTCGATCGCCCTTACCGACGCGGGAAAGCGGTTCTTTGAGGAGGTAGCCCCGGCGGTCGACCTGATCGAAAGATCGGCCGACGCCTTGCGCCGCGACGAGAACGAAGTCGGCGTGCACGCTTCGACATCACTGGCCGTCCGCTGGTTGATCCCGTCTCTCGATCGGTTTCGGGCTGCCTATCCAAATGCACGGGTGCGGATTGAAACAGGACTCGCGGCGGGGTCTCAAATCGGCCCGACCGCCGATATCGCGATCCGCTACTTTCGCGCGGGGGAACAGACCGGCGACTGGGACATTCTCGCTCCGGACGTCAGCAGGGTCGTTGTGGCGCCGGGCCTTTTGAAGACGACAGAAGGCGCCGCCATATTGCCCAAGGTACCGGCGATCCAATGTGCGCGTGACAACTGGGACTGGCGGTTATGGTGCGCGAACACGGGCGTTCCGTTCGAATGCATGACCTTCACCCACGAGTTCGATACTGACGACGCCGCGCTTCATGCCTGTGTCGCAGGGCTCGGAATGATGCTTGGCCCACCGCTGCTGACCCGGCGGCAGATCACCTCCGGTGCCTTGGTCGAATTGTCGACCTTTTCGCCTGTCGAACTCGGCAGTTACCGTTTCATCCGCCGTTCGGACAGGCGAGCGGTTCGACAGTTCTGCCGGTGGATTTGCCAGGAGGCACAGAAGGTCGCGTAGAGGGCCTGAGCGCAACACCATACGTCGTGAATCGGATGTCGTCGCGGCGCGCTGGAGAAGGCCAACCGGCGCCGCTGCCGATCCCGGTCACTCGAGGCCAGTTGTTCGGCTGGCGACCCAAAGTTCAGGCAGTGTCGCCCTTGATGCCGAACTCGGCGGCGGAAACCTCCTTGCCGCCGGCTTCCTCCACGGTGACGGTCCGGCCCAGCCTGCGCTGCTCGACGAACTGGTCGGCCACCTGCGCGGCGGTCTCGCAGGCGATGCGGTGCTTGGTTCCGTTAGGCTCCTTGGCGATCACGACCCAACTCACGTCAGACTCCTCCCCTGTGTGTTCCGAAAGCATGCGGAACGGCGGACGGTACGGACCCTTGCGTCGCAAGCCGCCGGATTTCAGACGAGAGACTACTCGCCGCGGGTCGCGATGCAAGGGCCGCCGTTGATGGTTACAAACGGATGGTTACACTTGCAACGAACTCGCCTCTGAGCAATGCCAGGGAGGAAGACGATGACCCGTTCCTACATGCCGGGCTTCGGCAACGACTTCGAGACGGAGACCTTGCCCGGATCGCTGCCGCAGGGCCGCAACTCGCCGCAGCGGCCGGCCTACGGCCTCTATGCCGAGCAGCTCTCCGGCTCGCCCTTCACCGCGCCGCGCGGCACCAACGAGCGCTCGTGGCTCTACCGCATCCGGCCGAGCGTCAAGCATCATCGGCGCTTCCGGGCCATCGAGATGCCGTTCTGGAAGACGGCGCCGCATTCCGGCGACCATGCGCTGGCGCTCGGCCAGTACCGCTGGGACCCGTTGCCGATGCCGGTTGAGCCGACCGACTTCGTCGCCGGCATGCGCACCATGACGACCGCCGGCGACGCGCTCGGCCAGGCCGGCATGGCCGCCCATGTCTATGCCGCCAACGTGTCGATGACGGACGACCATTTCTTCAACGCCGACGGCGAGATGCTGGTCGTGCCGCAGGAGGGCCGTGTCCGCTTCGTCACGGAGATGGGCGTCATCGAGCTCGCGCCCGGCGAGATCGCCGTGCTGCCGCGCGGGCTGACCTTCAAGGTCGAGCTGATCGACACGCCGGCCCGCGGCTATGTCTGCGAGAACTACGGGGCGAAGTTCACGCTGCCCGACCGCGGGCCGATCGGCGCCAACTGCCTCGCCAACCCGCGCGACTTCAAGACGCCGGTCGCCTGGTTCGAGGAAAAGGAGAGCCCCTGCCGGCTGATCGTCAAATGGTGCGGCGCCTTCCACGCCACCGAGCTCGACCATTCGCCGCTCGACGTCGTCGCCTGGCACGGCAATTACGCGCCCTACAAATACGACCTCGCCACCTATTCGCCGGTCGGCGCCATCCTGTTCGACCATCCCGACCCGTCGATCTTCACCGTGCTGACCGCACCATCGGGCGAGGAGGGCACCGCCAACATCGACTTCGTCATCTTCCCGCCGCGCTGGCTGGTGGCGGAGGACACGTTCCGGCCGCCCTGGTACCACCGCAACGTCATGAGCGAGTTCATGGGCCTGATCCGCGGCCAGTACGACGCCAAGGAGAAGGGTTTCGTCCCCGGCGGCGTCAGCCTGCACAACATGATGCTGGCGCATGGCCCGGACGCCTTCGGCTTCGACAAGGCGTCGCGCGCCGAGCTCAAGCCGGTCAAGCTCGACCACACGATGGCGTTCATGTTCGAGACGCGCTTCCCGCAGATGCCGACGGGCTTCGCCGCCGAGAGCGAGGCGCTGCAGGACGACTACATCGACTGCTGGACGGCGCTGAAGAAGCGTTTCAACGGCACGATGGAAGGCGATTGGAGCGATTGAGCGAAGCGGGAGGAAAGCCCATGGCCGAGGCCGTTCTCTACGACTACTGGCGCTCGTCGGCGAGCTATCGGGTGCGCATCGCCCTGAACCTGCTGGGGATCGCCTACGCGGCCGTGCCGGTGAACCTGCTTGCCGGCGAGCAGCGGGCGCCGAACCATCTCGGGCGCAACCCGCAGGGGCTGGTGCCGGTGCTCGACATCGACGGGCTGCGGCTCACCCAGTCGCTCGCCATCGTCGAATACCTTCACGAGACCCGGCCCGGCAGTGGCCTACTGCCTGCCGATCCGGTCGGACGCGCCCGCGTGCGGGCTCTCGCCCATGCGATCGCCATGGACATCCACCCGGTCTGTAACACCAGGGTCGTCGGGCGCCTGATGACGCTGGTCGAGGACGGCGAGGCGGCCCGCGCCGGCTGGATGCACGGTGTCATCGCCGAAGGGCTTGCCGCCTTCGAGGCGATGCTCGGCCATCCGGCGACCGGCCGCTTCTGCCATGGCGACCGGCCGACGATCGCCGACCTCTGCCTGGTGCCGCAGCTCTACAACGCGCGCCGCTGGCAGGTCGATCTTTCGGCCATGCCGCGCGTCCTGGCGGTCGAGGCGGCCTGCGACGGCATCGATGCGTTCAGGCTGGCGGCGCCGGTGGCGCCGCCCTCATAGGTCAGATTGGCCTGCCGCAAACGCACAAGGGGGGCGCGGCGTCACCCCTTCTTCAGCACCTCGACGCCGGGCAGCGGCTTGCCTTCCATCCACTCCAGGAAGGCGCCGCCGGCGGTCGAGACATAGGTGAAGTCGTCGGCGACCCCGGCATGGTTGAGCGCCGCCACGGTGTCGCCGCCGCCGGCGACCGAGACCAGCTTGCCGGCTCTGGTTTCCGCGGCGGCGGCCTTCGCGGCCGCGACGGTGGCCTTGTCGAAGGGTTCGATCTCGAAGGCGCCGAGCGGCCCGTTCCACACCAGCGTGGCGGCACGGTCGATCCACTCCTCAACCTTCTCGACCGTCTTCGGGCCGACGTCGAGGATCATGCCGGTGGCGGGGATCGATTCCACCGCGACCACCTCACTGGCGGCGCCCGCCTTGAACTCCCGCGCCACCACGCCGTCGGACGGCAGGATGATGGCGCAGCCGGCGGTCGCCGCCTCGATCATGATCTGCTTGGCGGTGTCGGCGAGGTCGTGCTCGGCGAGCGACTTGCCGACGGCGGTGCCGCGCGCGGCCAGGAAGGTGTTGGCCATGCCGCCGCCGATCACCAGCGCGTCCACCTTCTTCACCAGGTTCATCAGGAGATCGATCTTGGTCGACACCTTGGCACCGCCGACGATCGCCACCACCGGCCGCTTCGGATTGCCGAGCCCGGCCTCAAGCGCGTCGAGTTCGGCCTGCATGGTGCGGCCCGCATAGGCCGGCAGCAGATGGGCCAGCCCCTCGGTCGAGGCATGCGCCCGGTGGGCGGCGGAAAACGCGTCGTTGACGTAGAGGTCGCCGTTTTTCGCCAGCGCCTCGGCGAAGGCCCTGTCGTTCTTCTCCTCGCCCTTGTGGAAGCGGGTGTTCTCGAGCAGCAAAATGTCGCCGTCCTTCATCGCCGACACCGCCGAAGCGGCCTTCTCGCCGATGCAGTCGGCGGCGAAGCCGACCGGCCGGCCGATCACCGCGGCGGTGGCATGGGCGATCGGCTCCAGCGAGAATTCAGGCGTCGGCCCATCCTTCGGCCGGCCGAAATGCGCGAGCAGGATCACCTTGGCGCCCTTGCCGGCGAGTTCGGTGATGGTCGGCGCCACGCGCTCGATGCGGGTCGCGTCGGTGACCTTGCCGTCGGCGACCGGCACGTTCAGGTCGACGCGCACCAGCACGCGCTTGCCCTTCACGTCGGCGATATCGTCGAGGGTCTTGAAGGCGGTCATGGGCAGCGTCTCCAGAGGATGGTCCTTGCTTAGTGCTTTACCGTGCCGGGCCGGCGATGCAAGCGGCGGCGTGATGGTCGCGGCGCCGGCATGGCGGACCGCCGCTACCCAGCGGCGGTATCTTCCGGCTCCTTGCGCGATGCCGACCGTTTCTCCAGCCGGCGCCGCAGGACGTCGCGCAGCCGGTCGCGGATCTCGGCGGCGCCCAGGAAGGCGGGGATGGCCGGCTGCGGCGGTGCCGGCTCCAGCGCCACGCCGACGCTGACGATGCGCCCCTTCTCGTCGACGTCGCGCACGATCAGCTCGATCGGGCCGAGATTGACGCGGTCGGCATATTCGGCATGGCCGCCGAGCCTGGCGTCCATCAGCGCGCTGATCGGCAGCGCCCGCTCGTCTTCGCCGAGCTTGGCTTCGTAGGCGGCTTCGAGGTCGGAGGCCGGGCGCGCCGGATCGACGGCGAAAGCGCCGAAAAAGTCCTCGTCCTCGGGGTCGACTTCGGTGCGGCTGGCGAACAGCCGGTCGAGCAGGCGCGGGTAGCGGTCCGGCACGAAGATGTAGACATGGTCGCCGGCCATCAGCCGGCCGGCATCCTGGAACTTGATCGAGCGTCCTTCGCGCACGACCAGCGACGGCCGCGCCCAGCGCGGGATGCGCTGGCCGCGCAGCACCGGGCTGCCGGCCACCACCGTATAGGCGAGCAGCTCGTGATGGGCCGAGCCCGGGAGCTCCAGCTCGACCTTCTGCAGCGGCCCCAGACGCGCCGGCACGATGAGGCCGAGGAAACGCGCCAGCGGTCCGACCGTCCAGCCCTGTACGACCAGCGACACCAGCACCACGATGAAGGCGACGTTGAAGATCATCCGGCCATGCTCGAGGCCGCCGAGGATCGGCGTGATGGCGAGCAGGATCGAGACGGCGCCGCGCAGCCCGACCCAGGAGATGAAGGCCGTCTCCTGGCGCGGCAGGCTGTAGGGAATGAGGCAGAGCCAGACCGCGATCGGCCGCGCCACGAAGATCAGGATCAAGCCGAGCACGATCGCCGCCGGCAGGATGGGCACGAACTGCGACGGCGTCGCGAACAGGCCGAGCACCAGGAACATGATGATCTGCGCCAGCCACGACACGCCGTCCTGGAAGCGGCGCAGCACCGAGACTGCGCGGATGTCGGAATTGCCGGCGACCAGGCCGGCGAGATAGACGGCGAGGAAACCCGAGCCTCCGATGGCGCCGGCCGCCGCGAAGACCATCAGCGACAGGGTCAGGACGAAGATGGGCAGGAGACCGCTGTCTAGGTTCAGGCGGTCGACCAGCCGCACGATGCCGAAGCCCCCGAGCAGGCCGACCACGGCGCCGAGCACCATGTGGCTGACGAAGCCGAGCGCCAGGTCGAGCAGGATCAGCTCGGCGTCCGGATCGGCGCCGAGGGCGATCACCTCGACCAGGGTGATCGTCAGGAAGATGGCGATCGGGTCGTTGGTGCCGGACTCGACCTCCAGCGTGGCGCGCACGCGGTCGCGCAGGTTGATGTTGCCGGCGCGCAGCAGGAAGAACACCGCGGCGGCGTCGGTGGAAGCGACCGCGGCGCCCAGCAGGAAGGATTCCAGCCAGGTCAGGCTGGTGAGATAGACGGCCGCGACTCCGAACAGCAGCGTCGTCAGCCCGACGCCGAGCGTTGCAAGCGTCAAGGCCGGGCCGGCAGCCTGGCGGAATATCTTGATCGGCGTGCCGAAGCCGGAATCGAACAGGATCACGGCAAGCGCCAGCGAGCCGGCGAAATAGGCGAGCTGCGCATTGTCGAACTGGATGCCCAGCCCGTCCTCGCCGGTGGCGAGCCCGATCGCCAGGAACAGCAGCAGCAGCGGGGCGCCGAAGCGGAAGGCGATCAGGCTCGAAAACGCCGCGGCCACCACCAGGGCCGTCCCGACCAGCGTCGCGAGATAGATTGCCTGATCCATGCAGCCTCGTTCCCAAACCGCACTCCGTCGTTCCATTGAGAGTGCGGCGAAGACAAGGCGCAAGGCAAGCAAATCGCGTTTGCCGGCGCGCAAAAGCAGAACGCCCGGCCGAAGCCGGGCGTCGAGAATTGAGCAGAAAGTGCCGGGGCTTAGCCGATCGTCTTGGCGAAGGCCGCGGTAACGTCGGCCATGCGGTTGGAGAAGCCCCACTCGTTGTCGTACCAGCCGAGGATGTTGACGAAGTTGCCGTCCATCACCTTGGTCTGGTCGAGCAGGATGGTCGCCGAATGCGGATCGTGGTTGAGGTCGGACGACACCAGCGGATGGTTGGTGTAGGTCATCACGCCCTTGAGCCTGCCGTCGGAGGCGGCGATCAGCGCGTCGTTGACCTCCTGCACCGTCGTCGCGCGCTTGGCGATGAATTTCAGGTCGACCAGCGATACGTTCGGGGTCGGCACGCGGATCGAGATGCCGTCCAGCTTGCCCTTGAGCTCCGGCAGGACCAGGCCGATGGCCTTGGCAGCACCCGTCGAGGTCGGGATCTGCGACAGCGCCGCGGCGCGGGCGCGGTAGAGATCCTTGTGCATGGTGTCGAGCGTCGGCTGGTCGCCGGTATAGGAATGGATGGTGGTCATCATTCCCTTCTCGAGACCGACCAGCTCGTGCACGACCTGCGCCATCGGCGCCAGGCAGTTGGTGGTGCAGGAGCCGTTCGAGATCACGACGTGATCCTTGCTCAGCTGGTCGTGATTGATGCCGTAGACGACCGTGATGTCGGCGCCGTCGGCGGGCGCCGAGACGATGACGCGCTTGGCGCCGGCGGTGAGGTGGGCGGAGGCCTTCTCCTTGGAGGTGAAGATGCCGGTGCATTCGAGCGCGATGTCGATGCCGAGCTCCTTCCAGGGAAGCTGCGACGGATCCTTGATGGCGGTGACCCTGAACTTGTCGGAGCCGATGTTGATGGTGTCGCCGTCGACCTTCACGTCGTGCGGGAAGCGGCCGTGCACGCTGTCGTAGCGCAGCAGGTGAGCATTGGTCTCGACCGGACCGAGGTCATTGACGGCGACGACGTCGATGTCCTTGCGGCCGGACTCGTAGATGGCGCGCACGATGTTGCGGCCGATGCGGCCAAATCCGTTGATGGCGACTCTGACGGGCATGAGATCCTCCTGGGAGCAAGGGAGAGCGGAAAACGCGTCCGCCGCTTCATAGCGGCGGATGCGGCAAGAATCCAGCGGGCAAACGCATCCGTTTAAATCGATTAGCTGCAGCCACTACCTGACGGCTCCGGCTCGGTTCGAGCAGGGATAGCCGCGTCAAACCGCCGGCGGCGCGCTCAGCCCTTGGTGCTCAGCCTGGCCTCGACGACCTTGACCGTGGCCTCGGCTGTGATGCCGAAATGCGGATAGAGCTGCTCGATCGAGCCGGACGCACCGAAGCCGTGCATGCCGATGAAGATGCCGTCCAGGCCGATGAAGCGGTCCCAGCTGAGCCGGATGCCGGCCTCGATCGCCACCTTGACCGGCGCGGTGCCGATCAATGCCGCCTGGTAGGCCGCGCTCTGCCCTTCGAACAGCTCGAAGCACGGCACCGAGACGACGCGGGTCGGATGACCACGCTTCTGCAGCTCGGCACGCGCGCCAAGCGCGATCTCCACCTCCGAGCCGGTGGCGAAGATCGTCACCTCGGCCTCGCCGTCGGCGGTGGCGAGTTCGTAAGCGCCGAGGCGGCACAGGTTCTCGTCGGCGAAGTCGGTGCGCACGGCGGGCAGGTTCTGGCGGGTCAGTGCCAGCGTCGACGGGGCCTTGGTGCTCTCCAGCGCGATCTGCCAGCATTCTGCCGCCTCTGTCGCGTCGGCCGGGCGGAAGACGAGATGATTGGGGATCGCCCTGAGTGCCGCCAGATGCTCCACCGGCTGGTGGGTGGGCCCGTCCTCGCCGAGCCCGATCGAGTCGTGCGTCATCACGAAGATCGAGCGGATGCCCATCAGCGACGCCAGCCGCATCGACGGGCGCGCATAGTCGGAGAAGCACAGGAAGGTGCCGCCATATGGAATGACGCCGCCATGCAGCGCCATGCCGTTCATGGCGGCGGCCATGCCGTGCTCGCGGATGCCGTAGTGGACATAACGGTTGCCGTACTTGCCGGCGGAGATGGCGTTGGTCTGCGTGGTCTTGGTGTTGTTGGAGCCGGTGAGGTCGGCCGAGCCGCCGATGGTTTCCGGCACGACGCCGTTGATCACCTCCAGCGCCATCTCGCTCGACTTGCGGGTGGCGACCTTCGGCTTGTCGGCGGCGAGCTTCCTCTTGTATTCGAGGATGGCGTCGTCGAAGCCGACCGGCAGGTCGCCGCGCATGCGCCGCTCGAATTCCGCGCGGGTCTCGGCGCCGGTCTCGGCGAGCCGCTTCTCCCATTCCGGGCGCTTCTTCGCCGAATTGAGTCCGGCGAGCCGCCATGCGTCGAGGATGTCGGAAGGCACCTCGAACGGCGCCGCCGTCCAGCCGAGTGCCTTACGGGTGGCGGCGATCTCGTCCTTGCCGAGCGGCGAGCCGTGCGCGGCCTTGGTGCCGGCCTTGGTCGGCGCGCCGAAGCCGATGGTCGTCTTGCAGGCGATCAGGGTCGGGCGGTCGGATTTCTGCGCGAGCTCGATGCAGCGGGCGATCTCGTCGGCATCGTGGCCGTCGCAGGCGAGCGTGTTCCAGCCGCTGGCGGCGAAGCGGGCGGCCTGGTCGGTGGAGTCGGCCAGCGACACCGCGCCGTCGATGGAGATGTTGTTGTCGTCCCAGAAGACGATCAGCTTGTTGAGCTTCAGGTGCCCGGCCAGCGTCAGCGCCTCTTGGCTGATGCCTTCCATCAGGCAGCCGTCGCCGGCGATCACATACGTATAGTGGTCGACCAGGCCGTCGCCGAACTGGGCGTTGAGGATGCGCTCCGCCAGCGCCATGCCTACCGAATTGCCGAGGCCCTGGCCGAGCGGGCCGGTCGTCGTCTCGATGCCGGCGGCGTGGCCGTATTCCGGATGGCCGGCGGTCTTCGAGCCGAGTTGGCGGAAGTTCTTGATCTCATCGATGGTGATGTCTTCGTAGCCGGTCAGATAGAGCAGCGAGTAGAGCAGCATGGAGCCGTGGCCGGCCGACAGCACGAAGCGGTCGCGGTCGGCCCAGTGCGGCTTCTTCGGATCGTATTTGAGGAAACGCGTGAACAGCACGGTGGCGATGTCCGCACAGCCCATCGGCAGGCCGGGATGTCCGGAGTTCGCCTTCTCGACGGCGTCCATCGACAGGAAACGGATCGCATTGGCCATCCGGTCGTGCTTTTCGCGGTTGCTCATGGCGTGCTCGCTCGTGACGTGGGGGAGGAAGGCGCTGCCCCGGAAGAGGCAGCGGGACACATAGCAGGCGCCGGCTCCGAGTCAACAAAAGCATGGCCGGAACGCCGCCGCGAACGGCTTTTCGGACCCTCGGGGCGATTGCGGGGGAAAGGCCGGACGGCTTTGTTGACGGCCTGTTCGCACAGGGCCTAATCTTTCCCGAATAAATGGTTCTAATCCGTCGGTGATTCGGGAGTTGGCGGAGTTTAGACGGGTACCATGACCGGGGAAACGACGCTGAGGGAAGTCATCATCCGCCTCGGCAAGGCGATGGACACGCTCGAACATGCCGCCGCGTCGCGGCTGGAGCACGAGCAGGATTATTCGGAAGCCGAAGCGGAAGTGCAGCGCATGAACGCCGATCGCAGCCGGCTGGCGCAGGAGCTCGACATTTCGGAGGCCCGCGCCGAACGGCTGGAGGAGGCCAACAAGGAGGTGTCGCGGCGCCTCGTCACGGCGATGGAGACGATCCGCGCGGTGCTCGACAGATAGGTTGGGATGGCTCAGGTTACGGTCACGATCGACGGCAAGACCTATCGAATGGCCTGTGACGAGGGCCAGGAGGAACACCTTCTCGACCTTGCCCAGCGCTTCGACCGCTACGTCTCCCATCTGAAGGATTCGTTCGGCGAGATCGGCGACCAGCGCCTCACCGTCATGTCCGGCATCATGGTCATGGACGAGCTGACCGAGCTGCAGAAGCGCGTGAAGGGCATGGAGAGCGAGATACTCACCTTGCGCAAGACCCGCGACGACGCGCTGATGAAGGCCGACAAGAACGACGCGGCGCTCACCGGCGCGCTCGCCGGACTGGCCCAGCGCATGGAAGTGCTGGCGGAGAAGCTGGCCGCGCGGAAGGAGTAGCGGTCGCTCCGGCTGCCCGGAGCGACGCGGCACGCTACACGATATACTGCCCGCCATTGGCCGTCAGCGTCGAGCCGGTGATGAAGCCGGCCTCGTCGGAGGCGAGGAAGACGACGCAGCGCGCGATCTCGTCCGGCTTGCCGAGGCGCCCGACCGGGATTTGCGCGACGATCGATTCCCGCACCTTCTCCGGCACCGCCATCACCATGTCGGTGCCGATATAGCCGGGGCAGATGACGTTGACGGTGATGCCGGCGCGGGCGCCCTCCTGCGCGAGCGCCTTGGTGAAGCCGATGTCGCCGGCCTTGGACGCCGAGTAGTTGGCCTGGCCCATCTGGCCCTTCTGGCCGTTGATCGAGGAGATGGTGATGATGCGGCCGAACTTGCGGTCGCGCATGCCGGTCCACAGCGGATGCGTCATGTTGAAGGCGCCGTTGAGGTTGGTGTCGACGACCTCGCGCCACTGCTGCAGCGTCATCCTGTGGAACATGGCGTCGCGGGTGATGCCGGCATTGTTGACCAGCACGTCGACCGGCCCGAGATCGGCCTCGACCTGGCCGATGCCGGCGACGCAGGCGTCGTAGTCGGCGACCGACCATTTATACGTCTTGATGCCGGTCTCGGCGGTGAACTTTTGCGCCGCCTCGTCATTGCCGGCATAGTTGGCGGCGACCTGATAGCCGGCGTTCTTGAGAGCGATCGAGATGGCCGCCCCAATGCCGCGCGAACCGCCGGTGACCAGTGCTGTACGAGCCATGATTCTTCTCCTCCCTTTGGTCGGAGGAGCGAAGAGCGGGTAGCGAATAGCGAATTGGGATTTGTCCCGCTCGCGTCGCTCGTCCTCCCCTATTCGCTACTCCCTATTGGCTATTCGCCTTTTTAGTTCATCGCCTCGACGCACATCGCCACGCCCATGCCGCCGCCGATGCACAGCGTCGCAAGACCCTTTCTGGCGCCGCGGCGGCGCATCTCGAACACCAGCGTATTGAACACGCGCGCGCCGGACGCGCCGATCGGGTGGCCGATGGCGATGGCCCCGCCGTTGACGTTGACGATGTCGGGGTTCCAGCCCATGCCCTTGTTGACCGCGCAGGCCTGCGCGGCGAAGGCCTCGTTGGCCTCGACCAGGTCGAGATCGTCGACCTTCCAGCCGGCCTTCTCCAGCGCCTTCTGCGAGGCGGGGATCGGCCCCGTGCCCATGACGGCCGGATCGACGCCGGCGGTCGCCCAGGAGACGATGCGGACAAGCGGGGTGAGGCCGCGGCGGGCGGCCTCGGCCTCGCTCATCAGCAGCGCGCCGGCGGCGCCGTCATTGATGCCGGAGGCGTTGGCGGCGGTCACCGTGCCTTCCTTGTCGAAGGCGGGCCTCAGCTTCTGCATGGCGTCCAGCGTCGCGCCGTGGCGGATGTATTCGTCGGCGTCGACTATCGTGTCGCCCTTCCTGCCGGGCACCGTGACGGCGACGATCTCGTCCTTGAACTTTCCGCCCTTCTGCGCCGCCTCGGCCTTGTTCTGCGAGGCCAGCGCGAACTGGTCCTGCATGTCGCGGGTGATCTGGAACTGTTTTGCGACGTTCTCGGCGGTGACGCCCATGTGATAGCCGTTGAAGGCGTCCCACAGCCCGTCCTTGATCATGGTGTCGATCATCTTGTAGTCGCCCATCTTCACGCCGGCGCGCAGGTGCTGCGCATGCGTGGACAGCGACATCGACTCCTGGCCGCCGGCAACCACGATCTTGGCGTCGCCGGCGGCGATCTGCTGCATGCCGATGGCGATGGCGCGCAGGCCGGAGCCGCACACCTGGTTCAGGCCCCAGGCGGTCGTCTCCTTCGGCAGGCCGGCGTTGATCGAGGCCTGCCGGGCCGGGTTCTGGCCCTGGGCGGCGGTCAGCACCTGGCCGAGGATCACCTCGTCGACTTCCGCCGCTTCGACGCCGGCGCGCGCCAGCAGCTCGCGGATCACCACGGCGCCGAGCTCATGCGCCGGCGTCGCCGCGAAGGAGCCGCTGAACGATCCGACAGGGGTGCGGGCCGCGCTGGCGACGACGATGGCGTTGGCTGCAGACATTTGTTTCTCCGTCGGGTTTTTATCGGGTTTTCACCAGTTCTGGCCCGCCCCGGACGGGGAGTCAAACCGGAAAATGGCGGCTCGCCCGAGCCTCCGCCGCATGCTGCACCCATGCTGCGCAGCAATTTTCTGCCGCACCGCCACGCAATGAATCCCGCACCGCACAAACCGCTTGGAATTACGACGGCTTTGCGCATATCCTGACCGGACGCCAAATCGTTACCGGCCGCTTACGCTGCGGCGGTGCTTCCCGGGGAGGATGCTGATGGCCGCGAAGGACGCCCCTGTCGTCATCAAGAAGTATGCGAACCGGCGCCTCTACAATACGGGCACCAGCACCTATGTGACGCTGGAAGACCTGGCCGGCATGGTCAAGCGCAACGAGGACTTCACGGTCCAGGACGCCAAGACCGGCGAGGACATCACCCACCCGGTGCTGACCCAGATCATCTTCGAGCTGGAGAACAAGGACGGGCAGAACATGCTGCCCATCCCGTTCCTGCGCCAGCTCATCGCCTTCTATGGCGACCAGATGCAGATGATCGTGCCGAGCTTCCTGGAGCAGTCGATGAGCGCCTTCGCCAAGGAGCAGGAACGTTTTCGCGAGCAGCTCAAGTCGAGCCTCGGCAAGACGCCGATGGACATGATGAAGATGGCGCCGATGAAGGCGCTGGAGGAGCAGACGCGCCGCAACATGGAGCTGTTCCAGAACGCCATGAAGATGTTCACGGCCTTGCCCGGCGGGATCCCGGCCGCGACGCCGGAGCCGCCGAAGAAGGAGCAGGGAAAGGCGGACGACCTTTCGGAACTCAAGGAGCAGATCGCCGCCATGCAGCGCAAGATCGACTCGCTGAGCTGAGCGGCTGATTTTCTAGGCCTTCCGGTGATGAATCGAGACTGTTCGTCCGGTTGACGCTTGAGCTGAGCTAAAAGAATATTGCTCTGTTTCGGCGGGAAAGCGGTGCCACTCCAAAGGTGATGCAAGCAGAAATCCTGCTCCGCCGGCACGAATGTCGCCGCCCCACGTCGGCGCCGGGTCGGTAGCGCGCTCGCGAAGGTTTGATCGCTTCCGCCAGGAAACCGGCAGCGCGAGCGATGGCCAAGGGCGGGGGATTGCCCGCATAGTGCGGCGCAGCGTCCTTCGAGGCCCGCCCGCCATGCCCGTTCGCCTGTTTGCCGCGCTCTGCCTGCTCCTGTTCATGGCTCCCGCCGCCTCGGCGCAGGAGGACGGGCCGGTGCCGAGCAAATGCATGGCGATCGCGCAGGCCCTGCCAAAAGTCACCTATGCCAGCTTCACGCCGGCCCAGGCCGCCGGCGAGGGCGAGGTCGCCATCACCTATGCCGGGCATTCGACCTATCTGATCGACACGCCGGCCGGCGTGCGCATCGCCACCGATTTCAGCGGCGTCTATGGCGGCAGCCCGCCGCCGCGCGTCGCCACCATGAACAAGGCGCACCGCACCCACTATACCGACGATCCGGACCCGGCGATCGAGCACGTATTGCGCGGCTGGAACCCGGCCGGCGGGCCGGCGCGCCACGCCGAGGTGGTCGACGACGTTTACATCCGCAACGTCACCACCGACATCCGCAACTGGGGCGGCGAGCTCGAGCGCGACGGCAATTCCATCTTCATCTTCGAGGTCGCCGACCTCTGCATCGGCCATCTCGGCCATCTGCATACGCGGCTCAGCGACGCCCAATACGGCGCGATCGGCCGGCTCGATGTCGTGATGGTGCCGATCGACGGCGGCATGACCCAGTCGCTCACCGGCATGAGCGAGATCACCACGCGGCTGCAATCGTCGATCGTGCTGCCGATGCACCGCCACTCGACGCCGATGGCGGAATTCCTCGGCATGATGGGCGACGCCTTCGCCGTCGATTTCCGCAACAGCCGCTCGCTCACGGTGTCGCTGCGCAGCCTGCCCGACCGGCCGACCATCGTGATCCTGGACGGCGTGTAACCGTCACCCGCCGGATCTGGCCTTTATCGCCGGCGTGACGATATCGAGCGCGTCGGTGGAGATGCCGCCGGAATAGCCGGCGGGTAGCGTTTCGATTGCGGTCGGCGCGTCCAGGCCCTGGGAAAAACCGCCGGAATAGGGGCCGAGCAGGAAGACGCGGGTATCGGCCGCATCCATGCGGTCGAGGAAGCGATTCGGCCAGCCCCACAGCCAGGGCGCGACGTTGACGGGGACGAGCAGCGTCGTGCCGCGGCAGGCTTCCGGCACGGTGCCGCTCCAGCCGAGCGCGGCATAGCGCAGGACGCAGGCTTTCAACGATCGCCGGCTGAAGACGCGCATGTCTGGCAGAGCCTGCTTCACCGCATCGACCGGCTCGTCGCCACCATAGACGGTCAATCGTGCACGGCTCTCCGGCGAAAGCGTTCCGAGGAAAGCGGCCAGCTTCCCGCCCTCCGCCGGATCGTTGCTCTTCACGTTGACGTGGAAGCGGCGGTCCGGAAAACGCTCCAGCACCTCGGCGAGCGACGGCATCAGACCGATACCCTTGCCGCGGAAGGGGAAGGTGACGCCGCCGTCGGCGGTATAGCCGTAGCCGATGTCCAGCGTCTTCAGCGTCGCCATGTCGTGATCGCGGGTGGCCCCGGTTCCCTCCGTCCGGCAGTCCAGCGTCCAGTCGTGGAAGACGGCGAACTGCCCGTCCGTGGTTGGATGGACATCGAGCTCCAATACGTCGGCGCCGAGCGCGAACGCCGCTTCCATGGAAGGGATGGTGTTCTCCAGGAAGGCGTGGCGCGGGGGCAGCATCCTTGCCGCCGTGCAGGTCTCGGCGTCGAGACCGGCGCGATCGTAGTCCTGGGCCAGGCCGCGATGCGCGAGCACCATCGGCTTTCCCGGCGGCCGGCCGGACAGCAGCGACGTATTGCCCAGCCACAGCGCGCCGGCGGCGGCGCAGAGGGTCAGGGCGGCGATGGTCCAGCGCTTCATTGCGGAATCGGTCTCCTCTCGGCGCAATGGCTGGAGCGGCAAAACCCGGCGATTTGACGGCAACTGGACGTTGAAGCCGTTCACGTCCCGGACGGCGGTCCTTCCATGTCGCCCTTCAGCCGGTCGAGGATCGACAGCGCGTGCCCGGCATAGCCGCTGATCCAGCGGTCGTGGATGCGCTTGATCGGCAGCGCGTCGAGATGGTTCCAGCGCTCGCGGCCGTCGCGCCGGACGACGATCAGGCCCGCCTCCTCCAGCACGTTCAGGTGCTGCATCACGGTGCAGCGGTCGAGCTCCGGCAGCGCCTCGCACAGCATGCCCGTCGTCTGCGGCGCCTCTTTCAGCCGGTCGAGCAGGCCGCGTCGCGTGGCATTGGCCAAAGCCTTGAAAACGCTGTCGTCCTTGACTTCGCTTGACATGTTATAAATCTATAACATATTATGCCGTCAGACAAGAAGGAGCTGTGGATATGTCACTCGGATTCAAGATATCCGGCCGCATCGCCAAGCCCGTCGACGAGGTCTTCGACGCCGTCGTCAACCCCAGGAAGCTCAGCGGCTATTTCACCACGATCGGCGGCGCCAGCGCGCCGCTGGTGGAAGGCACCACCGTCACCTGGTGGGGCGACATCCCGGTCGAGGTCGACGAGATCATGCCGGAGGAGCGCATCGTGCTGCGCTGGGACGCCGGCGTACCGGCCGGCGCACCGTCGTACAAGACGCGCATCGAGATGAAGTTCGATGCGCTCGACGACCGGTCCACCATGGTCACCATTGCCGAATCCGGCTGGGTCGAGGATGAGAACGGGCGCAGCAAGTCATACCTCAACTGCGAGGGCTGGACGCAGATGCTGTGCTGCATGAAGGCCTATCTCGAATACGGTATCAATTTGCGCGAGGGCTACTACCGCTCGGAGATGCGGGGCGAGCCGGCGCGCGAACACAACATCTGAGCATCGGCCGTCAGGAGGACATCATGACCGCGACGATCACCGGCGGCATCAACATCGCCATGAAGGTGCCCAGCCATCAATACGAGGCGACCATCCGCTTCTACCGCGACGTGGTCGGCCTGAAGCCGTTTACCGCGAAGGAGCCCGCCATCGGCTTCGAGCTCGGCCCGAACCGGCTGTGGATCGACGAGGACCCGACCATGAGCCAGGCCGAGCTGTGGCTGGAGCTGTTCACCGACGACCACAAGGGCGCCCTCGATCATTTCGAGGCGGCAGGCGTCGTGCGCTGTGATGCGATCGAGCCGCTCGGTGAAGGGTTTCGCGGCGGCTGGATCATGAACCCGGCCAACATCGTCCACATGGTGCGCCAACCCGACGCCTGGTGAGGCGTCCCTCGGGACGCCAGATGGGAGAACCGCCGGACCGGCCCCTGCCGGGTCGCCGACACCACGGGATGGAGGAAGAGATGAAATCGGAAAACACGCCAGTCGCGGTCGCCGAGATGCTGATCCGCAGGCCCGTCGAAACGGTCTTCGCAGCCTTCGTCGATCCGGCGATCACGACGAAATTCTGGTTCACCCACGGCAGCGGCCGGCTCGACAGCGGCGGGCCGGTCCGCTGGGACTGGGCGATGTACGGCGTTTCGACCGACGTTGTCGTCGACGAGTTGGTTGCGAACGAGAAGATCCTGATGCGATGGGGCGAGCCGGCGACTACGGTTGAGTGGCGGTTCGACCCGCGGCCCGACAGCACGACATTCGTCGGCGTCCGCAACTGGGGCTTTGCCGGGGACGCCGAAAGCCGGGCCGGGCAGGCGATCGGCTCCACCGAAGGGTTCACGCTGGTGCTCGCCGGGGCCAAGGCCTGGCTGGAGCACGGGCTGGCGCTGGAACTGATCAGGGATCGTTATCCCGACGGACTGCCGAAAGAGTGATCTATCTATCGTCGGGTTGCCGCCGAAAGCCCTCTCCGCGGATCAGCAGCATGGTCCGGGCCGAGCTGCGAAAGACGGCGATCGCGCCCTTATCGCTCCGTCAGCTTGAGCTCGATGCGGCGGTTGCGGTTGCGCGCCTCGTCGCTGTCGCCTTCCTCGAGCGGCTGGTATTCGCCGAAGCCGGCGGCGACGAGGCGGTTGGCCGGCACGCCGTCGGCGATCAGGAATTTCACCACCGAGGTGGCACGCGCCGACGACAGCTCCCAGTTGTCGCGGTAGCGGCCGGTGCCGGACAGCGGCCGGTTGTCGGTGTGGCCGTCGACGCGCAGCACCCAGTTGATCTCCGGCGGGATCTCCTTCTGCAGCTCGATCAGCGCCTGGGCGAGCTTGGCCATCTCGACGCGGCCGGCCTCGTTGATCACGTCGGAGCCGACCGGGAACAGCACTTCCGACTGGAAGACGAAGCGGTCGCCGACGATGCGGATGTTTTCCCGGTCCGAAAGAATCTCGCGCAGGCGGCCGAAGAAGTCCGAGCGGTAACGGTTAAGCTCCTGCACGCGCTGGGCGAGCGCGACGTTCAGCCGCCGGCCGAGATCGGCGATCTTGGTGTTGGATTCGCGGTCGCGCTGCTCGGAGACGTCGAGCGCCGATTCGAGCGCGCCGATCTGCTTGCGCAGGGCGGCGATCTGCTGATTGAGCAATTCGACCTGCGAAAGCGCCTGCTGGCTGATCTGGCGCTGCTGATCCAGCTCGCCGGACAGCGTGCCGATGCGCGCGTCGGCGGCGGCACCCGCGCCGGCGCCGCGGTCGAGCAGCTGCTGCAGGCGCGATCGCTCGGATTCGGCGACGTCCAGCGAGGCGCGCAGGTTGAGCAGCTGGTCCTCGGCGTCCTGGGCGTTCGACTGCTCCAGAGCCAGCAGTTGCGTGAGCTCGTTGATCTGCGAGTTGAGGCGGCTGAGCACCTCGTCCTTGCCGGAGATCTCGCGGCTGAGCAGGAACTGCGCCAGCACGAACACCGACAGCAGGAACATGATGGCGAGCAGCAGCGTCGACAGCGCGTCGACGAAGCCCGGCCAGTAGTCGATGCGGCGGTCGCCGCGGCGGCTCCGCGCCAGCGCCATGTCAGTTCAACTCCCGGTTCTTCAGCGCCTCGGCGATCTTGTCCAGCGTGGCGCGCAGCGCCTTCTGCTCCTGCGACTGCGCTTCCACCCAGTCGCGCATGATCTGCTGCTCGCTGCGCATGTTCTTGACCAGGCCGGAAATGCCGTCGGCGAGGTTGGCCATGGCGGTGGCGACGCGCGGATTGGCGCCGCCGTTCTCCTGCAGCGCGCGCAGCCGCTCGCCGAGAGCCTTGAGCTCGTCGGCCGTGCCGGCGCGCGCCGGGTCGGGCACGCCGGCGATGTCGGAGGAGAGGTCGGTCACCGAGGACAGCCAGTTCTCCAGCTCGGTGTAGAAGCGCGTCTGCGCGCGGCCCGCCTGCAGGTCGAGGAAGCCGAGGATGAGCGAGCCGGAGAGACCGAACAGCGAGGAGGAGAAGGCCGTGCCCATGCCCGACAGCGGCGCCGACAGGCCGGACTTGAGGGCGTCGAGCACGGCGGCGGCATCGCCCGTGCCCGGATCGAGCGACTGGATGGTGTCGCTAATCGAGCCGATCGTCTCGAGCAGGCCCCAGAAGGTGCCGAGCAGGCCGAGGAAGACGAGCAGGCCGACCAGGTAGCGCGACACGTCGCGGCTCTCGTCGAGACGGTTGGCGATCGAGTCCAGCATGGTTCGCATCGAGCTCGTCGACAGCGCCATCGAGGACGAGCGGCCGAGCAGCGCCTTCATCGGCGCCAGCAGCACCGGCTCGCTGGTCTCGGAGCCGGCGCGGAAGGAATTGACCCACTGGATCTCGCGGAAGAGCCGGACGACCTGGCCGAAGGCGAGCAGGATGCCGACGAGAAGAACGCCGGCGATGAGGCCATTGAGACCGGGATTGGAGGCGAAGGCGGAACCGATCTGCCGGGCCAGGATCGCCGCGATGAAGGCGACGATCGCCAGGAAGATCACCATGGACAGCAGGGCCATCCGGGGGCTGGACAGCTTGTAGGGGTCGTATCCTTCCGCCGCCTCGCCAGTCCGGAAATTCTTCAAGAACGTCATTCCGTGCCCGATTCCTGCCCGCTTCCTGTCGCGCGGGACTCTAAACGGAAATGTGACGAAAATGGAAGGCACGCCGGGCAAGGAATGCCGGGGAGGGCCGTCTTTCTGCCTGCAGCGAGCCGCCGGGTTCGGCCGCCGGTCGGCAATCGCTATCCGGCGCGCCGAATGGAGGCGGCCGCCATCCGCGCGACCTCGGCGGCAACGCGCTCGGCGTGCCGGGTCACCTGCGGCAGACCCATGAGTTCTCCGACGGTTGCGCGTGCCAGCGGACCCGCGACGAACAGGTTGGGGATCTCTCGGCCGTGCCTGTCGATGGCGCGGGCTGACCCGGATACGTCCAGGCCGAGCCGCAATGCATCGACGCGGACATGGCCTTGCGCCGCCAGGCTCGCAATCGCGGGATTGCTGTCGGTGATCGTGCCGTGGTCCGGCCCGGTGGTCACGACGATGCGGTCGAAACGTCCGTGCTCCGCCGATGACGCGCCGCGCAGCCTGTAGCCGATGTCGAAGCCCTTGCCGTGCCGCGTCGCGGACAGCAGCCGGCCCGCCGCCACGGTCAGCGTGCCCCCGGCGATACGGCGATCGGCCACGGCGACGACCTGCGGCGCGGCGCGGTAGCGGTGCACGTCCCAGAAGACGCGCAGATGGCGCACCAGCCGCACCCTCTCGGCCTGGGCGAGTGCCGACCAGATCGCCGGCGCCTGCTCGCGCAACGCGTCGAAGACGGCGTGCCAGGTGATGCCCTCGCCGGCGGCCGCCGCCACCTCGCGGCGGATCCTGCGCAGCAATGCGAGTGCGGTGCGCGCCGGCAGGCTGGAAAAGTCGCCGCGTGGCTCCGCCGGCGTCACGGCGTGGCCGCGCGAGCGCAGGCCGCGGCGCGAAAGCGCCAGGATGCGGCCGCGATGGCCCGCCGAATCCAGCGACGCGATGGCGTCGGCGGCCGTCAGCCCGTTGCCGATCAGCAATACACGGTCGTCCGGAGCGATCGATCCGAGGCCGCCACTGCCATGGATATCGGCGACGAAGCCCGGCAGTCCGGCCAGTTGCCGCAGAGGCCGGGGAACTGCGGGGGCCGGATGGCTTGTCGCCAACACGAGGATATCGGCGGAGATGTCCGCCCCATGTGCGAGGGTCAGTTGGAAGCGCCCCGGCCGCTTGTCGATCGACACCACCTCGTCCCGGACATGGGCGATGGCGCCGCTCGCCAGCATCGGGTCGAGCTGTTCGGCGACATAGCGGCCGAAGATGCGGCGGCGCGGGTAGGCAAGGCCTTCGCCCGTGATTGCCTCCGGATCGTCCGCAAGTGCGTGGGTCGCCGCGAGCCAGTCCACGAAATGCGACGGTTCGTCGGAAAAGAGGCTCATCCGGCCGGCCGGCACGTTGATCCTGTGCACCGGGTCGTGCGTCGAATAGGCCAGCCCGCCGCCAAGCCGGCCGCGCGGCTCGACGACCAGGATGCGCGGCGCACCGGCGGCAAACGCTCTTGCGAGGTGAAATGCGACGGCGGCTCCGGTATAGCCGCCGCCGACGATGACGACGGTCGGGACCTGCTCTGCAGGAGCCATCAGCTTGCGCCGACCCTCTTCGCCGGCCGGTGGTCTCCCGCGATGGTCTCGCCGAACGGCCCGGTGTTCACCGAATTGCCGCGTTGCGGGATCGGATGATCGAGCGGCAGGGTCGGCAGGACGAGTTCGCCGAAGCGATAGGCCTCTTCCAGATGCGGGTAGCCCGACAGGATGAAGGTGTCGATGCCGATCCGGCGATATTCGTCGATCCGCTCGGCAACCGTATCCGGATCGCCGACCAGCGCCGTGCCGGCGCCGCCGCGCACCAGGCCGACCCCGGCCCACAGGTTCGGCGAGACTTCGAGCTTGTCGCGGCGCCCGCCATGCAGGCGGCTCATGCGTGCCTGGCCGACGGAATCCATGCGGGCGAACACCGCCTGGGCGGAGGCGATCGTCGCGTCGTCGAGGCGGCTGATGAGTGCGTCGGCCGCGGCCCATGCGGCTTCGTTGGTCTCGCGCACGATCACGTGCAGGCGGATGCCGAAGGAGACATTGCGTCCCTTCTTCTCCGCCAGCTCCCGCACCGTTTCGAGCTTGCGCGCCACGTCGGCCGGCGGCTCGCCCCAGGTCAGGTACTTGTCGATCTGCTCGGCCGCGACGTCGTTGGCCTCCGGGGAGGAGCCGCCGAAATAGAGGGGCGGGTGCGGCGTCTGGTGCGGCGCAAAGAGCAGCCTGCCGTCCTCGATGCGGAAGTGCTTGCCGATATGCTCCACGGTCTCGCCGCGCAGCACCGCCTTGTAGATGTCGAGGAACTCGCGCGTCACTTCGTATCGCTCGGCATGGCTGAGGAAGATGCCGTCGCCCTTGTTCTCCTGCGGATCGCCGCCGGTGACGACGTTGATCAGCAGCCGGCCCTCGGAGATGCGGTCGAGCGTCGCGGTCATGCGCGCCGCGAGCGTTGGCGACTGCAGGCCGGGGCGCACCGCCACGAGGAAGCGCAGGCGCTTCGTCAGGGGAGCCAGCGCGGACGCGATCACCCAGCTATCCTCGCAACTGCGGCCCGTCGGCAGCAAGGCGCCGTAATAGCCAAGCGAATCCGCCGCCTGCGCGATCTGGGTGAGGTATGGCAGGTCGACGGCCCGGCCGCCTTCGGACGTCCCGAGATAGCGGCTGTCGCCATGGGTGGGCAGGAACCACAGGACTTTGATACGTTCTGGAACGTCTGTACTCACAGGAGTCTCCGCATGCGCGCCGGGCGCCTATTCCGGCGCACACTAACCGTCGCCCGGGGACTTCCAGAAGGCAAAAAATATCAATTCCATAAATCAGGTAGAAAATGACGACTTTTCTCTCCGGCGTGGAGGCCGGAGAGTGGGGTCAAGGCGATGCCGGCGCAGCCGGGACGATGCCGGCTCGTCCCGGCTGCGCGGCTCTGTTTTCCAGCTCAGCCCGCCTTGGCGACGCCGATGCGCCATTGATAGGGCGGCGGCGTGCCGTTGACGGCGTAGTCGCCGACGATGCGGTCCTTGTAGATGCGCGGATTGTGCGACGACAGCGTGCGCGCGTTGCGCCAGTGCCGATCGAGCGCCAGCGGCTTGCGCGTCGCCGACGCGCCGAGCGTGTCGAAGGCGATGGTGGCGGATTCCAGGATCAGATCGGTGACGATGTTCAGCGCCTGCGAGGTCTCCAGCTCCGCGAGCGCGTTGGCACGCTCCTCCGCCTCCGCGTCCCCGGCGAAATGCGCCTGGAAGGCGCGCTCGATGGCACGCCCGACCTGCAGCACGATTGCGCCGGCGGCGTAGGCGTTGCTGCGGATGCGGCCGACGACCTGCAGGACCTGCGGGTCCTGGCTCGAGCGCGGGCCGGCCGCGTTCGTATAGGTGCGTGTCCGCTTCGCCACCTGCGCCGCCGTCTCGGTGGTGATCGCCCGGCCGATGCCGGCCAGCGTCGCCAGATGGACGGCCTGGTAGAAGGCCGCTCCGTAGCGGAACTTGTCGTCGTCGACCACGACATCGCCGGGATCGACCACGGCGCCGCTGAAGGTGGTCGTGCCGCTGGCGGTGAGGACTTGCCCGAAACCGTCCCAGTCGTCGATCACGTTGACGGCCGGGTCGTCGCGGCGCACCTGCACGGCGATGCCCTTGCCGTCCAGCCCGGTTGCGCCGACATCGATCCAGTCGGCGAACAGCGAGCCGGTGGTGTAGTACTTCGTGCCCTCCAGCAGCAGCCTGCCGTCCTTCTCGTGGATGCGGGTGGAGAAGGCCTCCTGACTGGCATTGCCGATTTCGGTCCAGGCATTGCCGGCGATCTCGCCGCGCGCGATCCGTTCGGTCCAGCGCCTGCGGTCCGGCCCCTCGGTCTTGCTGACGACGTCCTCGACGAAGCCGAAATGGCCGCGCAGCGCCTGGGTGATGTTGGAATCGGCTTCCGACAGCTCGACAAGGATGTTGAGAAGCTCGGGAATGGTGGCGCCGAAGCCGCCTTCGACCTGCGGCACGCGGAGTGCCCCGAGGCCCGCCTGCTTCAGCCTGCCGATCTCTTCCACCGGCAGGCCGCGACGAAGCTCGCGGTCGATCGCTCCCGCGGCGATCTCGGCGAACAGCGGACGGAACCGGTCCGCGAGGCTTTCGTAGCGCGCGCTCGGTCCTTCGCCCCAGGCGAGGTCGATCTGAGACATGGTATCCTCTTCCTATGAATGCTGGTGAGTTCGTTCAGTGGACGACGTTCGACTTCGCTCCGCCGAGGTAGAAATCGTGCACGTCGTCGCGGGCGCGCAGTTCCTCCGCGGTGCCCGAAAGCGCGACCTTGCCCATCTCCAGGATGTAGCCGTGGTCGGCGTATTTCAGCGCGAGATTGGCATTCTGCTCGGCCAGCAGGAAGCTGACGCCCGACTGCGTGTTGAGGGTGCGGATGATCTCGAAGATCTCCTGCACGATGATCGGCGCCAGACCCATCGACGGCTCGTCGAGCAGCACCAGCTTCGGCTTCGTCATCAGCGCCCGACCGATTGCCACCATCTGCTGCTCGCCGCCGGAGGTCAGCCCGGCCTTGGTCCGGCGCTTCTGCTTCAGCCGCGGGAACCAGGCATAGATCTGTTCCAGGCTTTCGTTCAGCGCGGAGCGAGACGGCCGGCGCGCGAAGGCGCCGGCAAGCACGTTCTCCTCGACGGTCAACTGCGGGAAGACGTGGCGGCCTTCCAGCACCTGCACGATCCCGCGGGTGACGAGGCGCGAGGCCGAGAGGTCGCCGACGTCTTCGCCCCGCCACCGGATGTCGCCCTTGCTGACGCGTCCGCGGGCGGGGCCGAGCAGGTTGGATATCGCCTTCAGCGTCGTGGTCTTGCCGGCACCGTTGGCGCCGAGGAGGGCGACGATGCTGCCCTCCTCGACCTTGAGCGAGATGTCCCGCACGGCCAGGATCGCCTGACCATAGAGCGCTTCCACGTTGCGGACTTCGAGGAAGCCTGGCTTCTCAGCGGTCATGGCCGTTCGATCCCTCGCGGTTCAGTTGCTCGCGTCGACGCGGGGCGTGATGCCCTTCTCGGCCGCGTAGGCGGCCGCCTTGGCCTTGATCACGTCCGCGAACAGGGTCGGATCGGCCTTCAGCCAATCGGTCAGCGTGTTCCAGGACTCGCCGTTCCACTGGATGATCTTGGCTGCGACCTGCTCGCCCTTATGGTTGTCGATCGAGGTCTTGAGCGGGCTGATCAGGCCTTCCGCGCCGAGTTCGGCGATGCGCTTGTCGTCGATGTTCAGGTTCTCGAGCGCCCACTGGCCTTCCTCGGCGGTGAGCGGGCGGTTGCCGAACCTGGCCTGGCCGGTGCGCAGCGCCTCGACGAAGGTGATCGCTTCGATGACGCCGTAATTGTAGTAGACGGTGCCGAACTTGCTGTTGTCCTTGAGGTCGGACTTGCCGGCGTCGACGATGTGCTCCTTCAGCTTCCTGATGATGCCGTAGTCGGTGCCGGGCGGGAAGACCGACACCGCGAGGTAGCCGTTGGCCGCCGCGCCCGCCGGGCGGGCATCGTCTTCCGAGCCGCTCCAGATGTCGCCGATGATGCGGTCGACCGGGAAGCCGACGCGCGCCGCCGTCTTGATCGCGACCGGCGTCATCACGCCCCAGCCGCGCAGGAACACCCAGTCGGCGCCGGCGCGGCGGATCTGCTGCCACTGCGCCTGCTGCTGCTCGCCCGGATGCGGCACCGGGATCTGGATGTCCTCGAAGCCGTACCTCTTCGACAGGATCGCCAGCGGCTCGATCGTGTCGCGGCCGTAGCCGGAGTCGTGGTAGAGCGTGGCGATCTTCACGCCCTTCAGCTTGTCATGGCCGCCGACCTGCCCGGCGATGTAGTCGACGATGATCTCGGCCTCGCTCCAGTAGTCGAAGATCAGCGGGAACTGATACGGGAAGACGCGGCCGTCGGTGGCGATGTTCTGGCCGCCGCCGGGGCTGACGATCGGCACCTTGTCGAGGCGCGCCTTGTCGGTGAGCGCGACGTCCAGGCCGCTCGAATGCGGGTAGATCGCGGCGGTCAGCGCACCGTTGAAGCCGTTCTTGTAGCGCTCGTAGCACTCGATGCCGCGCTCGATCGTATAGGCGGTCTCGCACTCCTGGATCAGGATCTTGACGCCGTTGACGCCGCCCTCGACCTCGTTGACGTAGCGCAGATAGTCGATGTTGCCGGCGCCGAACGGGATGAAGGACGGGGCATAGGGGCCGGTGCGGTAGGTGAACAGCGGATAGAGCTGCTGGCCGGCGCCGTCCTGCGCCATCGCCGGCCCGGAGAAGACGGCAGCCGACAATACGGCCCCCGCCGCCAGGGCGATCGTTCTCGAGAGTAGGGACATTTAGCGGTTCCTTGATTGGTCGCTGGGGTGATCGGTGCCGGGTCTGTGGGCCTGCGCGCGAACGGGCCCGGCGCCACGCCCGGTCCGCGCGGGAGCGCGGAGCCTAGCTTGCCAGCCGCCCCCGGATGGCTTCCACGCCCCGCCGTATCCAGGCTGAGAGCCCGTCGGGTTCCTTGATCAGGATGAAGATGATGATCGCGCCGAAGATGACGCGCTGCAGGTTGGTGATGGCGCCCTGGTCGCTGAGGTAGGCGACGTTGGACGCCAGCACGAGATGGTCGAGCACGATCGGCGTCAGCACGATGAAGGCCGCGCCGAGGAAGTTGCCGAAGATCGTCGCCGTGCCGCCGATCAGCACGATGAAGAGGATCTGGAACGACTTGTCGAGATTGTAGGTGTGCGCGTCGGCGGTACCGAGATAGGCGAAACCCCACAGCACGCCTGTTATGCCGAGGAAGAAGGAGGAGACGGCGTAGGCCTGCAGCTTGCGGCGCGCGACGCGGATGCCGAGAACCGACGCGGCGGTCTCCATGTCGCGGATCGCCATCCATTCGCGGCCGAGGCGGCTGCGCACGACGAGGAAGGCGAGCCCGATCAGCAATGCGGTCACGCTCACGACGAGCAGGTAGCGGCCGTGCGGGGACTGGAGGTCGTAGCCGAGGAATTCGAGCCGGGGCGCCGAGATCGTCAGGGATTGGCTGTTGTTGGAGAACCAGGGATAGTTGGTGAACAGCCACTGAAAGAAGAACTGCGCGCCGAGCGTCGAGGCGGCGAGATAGAAGCCCTTGATCCTGAGCGCGGGCAGGCCGAACACGACGCCGACGGCAGCCGCGATGAGGCCGGCAAGCACGAACACCACCGGCAGCGGCAGGTCCGGCGCGCGCAGGATCAGATTGTAGGCCGAGAACACGCCGACGGACATGAAGGCGGCCGAGCCGAGCGAAACCAGCCCCGCATAGCCCTGGAGCAGGTTGAGCGAGATGCCAGCCAGCCCCATGACGATGGTGGGGATGATGATCGAGCTCAGCCAGTAGTCGGTGGCATAGGCGGGGACGACGCCGAAGGCGACCACGAGACCGGTCGCGACGAGCGCCAGGCGCATGAGCGCCGGGGTGGAGACGGCCGGCGCCACGCGCGCGACGTCCGGTGCGCTGTCCTGTATCGAGGCCATGGATCAGACCCTTTCGATTTCGCGGTCGCCGAACAGGCCGGCCGGACGGATGAGGAGGAAGGCGACGGCGAGGATGTAGGCGAACCAGGTCGACACGCTGCCGTTGACGATCGGACCGAGGTAGATGTCGGCCAGCGCCTCGCTGGCGCCGACGATCAGGCCGCCGACGATCGCGCCGGGGATGGAGGAAAAACCGCCGATGATCAGCACCGGCAGGGCCTTGAGCGTCACCAGCGACAGCGAGAACTGCACGCCCTGGCGCGCGCCCCACAGCAGGCCCGCCACCAGCGCCACGAAGCCGGCGACGCTCCAGACGATGCGCCAGATAACCGGTAGGCGGATGCCGATCGACTGCGCGGCGAGCGTGTCGTCGGCGACCGCGCGCAGCGAGATGCCCATGCGCGTCTTGCTGAAGACGGCGGCCAGCACCGCGACCAGACCGATGACGATCAGCGACGCGACGATGTCGAAGCGGCTGACGAGGATGCCGCCATAGTCCTGGGCGATGTCGTTGATGCCGAGGTCGAGCATGTGCACGTCGGTGCCGAGGAAGAACTGCGCGGTCCCGTCGATGACGAAGGACAGGCCGAGGGTTGCCATGAACAGCGTCAGCGGATCGCGGTTGCGCAGCGGCCTGAGCACCAGCGCCTCGACGGCGACCGCGACGATCGCCATCAGCAGCGCGGTCAGGGCGAAGGCGCCCCAGAACGGGATGCCGCGCTCGACCAGCGAGACGAAGACGAGCGCCGCCAGGAAGACCATCGCCCCCTGCGCGAAGTTGAATACTCCCGACGCCTTGTAGATCAGCACGAAGCCGATCGCGACGAGCCCGTACATCAGGCCGGCGAACAGGCCGGCGATCAGCGTTTCGAGAAAGAAGGCCATGGCCGCTTGTCCTCAGTGAACCGTGCCGAGATAGGCGGCGATGACCTCGGGATCGTCGCGCACCTGGTCGGGCGCGCCGTCGGCGACCTTGCGGCCGTAGTCGAGCACGACGATGTGCCGGGCGAGGCCCAGCACGATGCCGACGTCGTGCTCGATCAGCACGATGGTCGTGCCGAATGTCCGGTTGACCTCGGAGATGATGCGGCTCATCTCCGCCTTTTCATCCTGGTTCATGCCGGCCATCGGCTCGTCGAGCAGCAGCAGCTTCGGCTCCGAGACGAGCGCGCGGGCGAGGTCGACGCGCTTCTGCACGCCGTAGGGCAAGGTGGAGACGATGCGGTCGCGGTGCGCCTCCAGCCCGAGGAAAGCGATCACGCGGTCGGCCCTGGCGGCGAAGGCGCGCCGCTCCGCCACGTCGCGTCCGACGCGGAATATGGTCTCGATGAAGGAGGCCTGGCCAAGCCTGGATAGGCCGGCGAGCACGTTTTCCCGCACGGAGAGGCGCCGGAACAGGGCATTGTGCTGGAAGGTGCGGCCGATGCCGAGCCGCGCCGCGGCGCCTGGCCTGATGGCCTCGAAGCGCACTCCGTCGAAGACGATGTCGCCTGAGTCCGCCCGGTAGACGCCGTTGATGACGTTGAGCAGCGAGCTTTTTCCCGCGCCGTTCGGACCGATCAGCGCACAGATGGAGCCTTGTTCAACCGAGAAGCTGAGCGCGTCGATGGCGGTCACGCCGCGGAAGGAGAGCGAGACATCGTGGAGTTCGAGTAGCGCGGCCATCAGCCGATGACCGACTTGAGCACCTGCAGCGGCGCGGTGCGCTCGGCATCGCGCTGCTTCACCGCCTCGATATCGCGATAGCCGGCCGCCGGATGCGTGGCGGGCAGGTAGGGTCCGTCGCCGAACAGTTTTTCGCGCAAAGTGCCCGGCTTGTAGGCAGTGGGGTATGCGCCGCGCCGCTGCAACTCGGGCACGATGTAGCCGACCACGTCCTCGAAGCTGTCGGGAGTGACCGCGTAGGCGAGGTTGAAGCCGTCGACATCGGTCTCGTCGACCCATTCCTGCAGGATGTCGGCGATGTGCTGCGGCGAACCGACGACGACCGGGCCGAGGCCGCCGATGCCGCCGAACTGGGAAAGCTCGTCGATGGTCCAGGACTTGTCGCCGCCGGCGAGGTTTTCGACCACGGAATGGATGGCGTTGGTTTCGACCTTCCTGACGAGGTCGGTCGGCGCATACTGGCCGAAGTCGATGCCGCTCCAGCCGGACATGAACACCAGCGACCCGTCATAGGAGACGTAGCTCCGGTAATCCTGGAACTTCTTCTGCGCCTTCTCCTCGGTCTCGTCGGTGATGATGGTCAGCAGCGTGTAGATATATAGCTTCTTCGGGTCGCGGCCGGCGGCGGCGGCGCGCTGCCGGATCTCGGCGACATAGTTCTTCAGCACCGCCTTGGTCGGGGCGGCGACGAAGATGCACTCCGCGTGCTGCGCGGCAAAAGCCTTGCCCGGACCGGAGGCGCCCGCCTGATAGAGCACCGGCGTGCGCTGCGGCGAGGGCTCGGTCAGGCCATAGCCGGGGACCGTGAAATACTTGCCCTGATGGCCGATCTCGTGGACCTTCTCAGGGTTCGTGAAGATGCGGTTGCTGCGGTCGCGCACCACCGCTCCTTCCTCCCACGATCCCTCGAGAAGCTTGTAGAGCACCTCGACATACTCTTCGGCCACCTCGTAGCGGTTGTCGTGTCGGCGCAGGCCGCCCTGGCTGATGTTCTTGGCGCCGCTCTCCAGATAGGAGGTGACAATGTTCCAGCCGACGCGGCCCTTGCTGTGATGGTCGGCGGTTGCGATGCGTCGGGCGAAGGTGTAGGGGTGCTCGAACGAGGTCGATGCGGTGATGCCGATGCCCAGATGCTCGGTCGCGAGCGCGATCGGCGCGGCAAGCTGCAGCGGGTCGTTGACCGGGATCTGCGCGGCCTGGTGCAGCGCGTGGTGGTTGGAGCCCTTGTAGACGTCGTAATAGCCGATGACGTCGGCGATGAAGATGCCGTCGAATACGCCGCGTTCGAGCGTGCGCGCCAGGTCCTGCCAGTAGTCGAGGTCCTTGTACTTCCACGACCTGTCGCGAGGGTGCGCCCACAGTCCGGGGGACTGATGACCGACGCAGTTCATGTCGAAGGCGTTGAAGCGGATCGCTCTCGTCATCGGGGGCTCCTGAGGCAAAGGAGCCGAACCCTACTCCGCACGAAGGGCCACAGGTTAGATATTCTATAATCTTTGTAGACATCTTAGAGGAAAATTCCTGCGGCCAAACGCGTCTCCTCCAGCGGACCCAGTTCGCGTTGCGGGATATTGCCTTGCATGCCGCCGTTGGGACTCTGTCGGCAGTCGTCATCTGACGGCGCTTTCCCTCAGCGCTGCCGGCGGCGTCTGTCGAGCGGCCGCATCGGCTGCGCGAGAAGGTGCGGCGCGCCCGGGGCCGCGCTACACCCGGTCGATGACCAGGCAGTCCAGCATGGCGGCGAGATGCAAGCCGGCGCCGATCACCACGAAGGCGTGCCAGGCGGCGGACTGGAAGCGCAGGCGCTGCCAGACGAAGAAGACGACGCCGAAGGAATAGGCGATGCCGCCCGCGACGATCAGCCAGAGGGTCGTCTCGGGCAGCGTAGCGACCAGCGTGCGCGCCACCACCGCGCCGCTCCAGCCGATGGCGAGATAGAACACCACGGCCAGCCGGTCGAAGCGGCCGGGCAGGCATATCTTGATCGCCATGCCAAGCGCGGCCGCGCCCCAGACAACCGCGATCATGGTGGCGGCGAGCCCCGGGTCGTCGAGCTGGGCGAGGAAGGGCGTGTAGGTGCCGGCGATCAGCAGGTAGATCGCCGCATGGTCGAAGCGGCGCAGCACCCACTTCACCGGCGAGATCGGCCACAGATTGTAGGCGAAGGAGATGGAGAGCAGCGCCAGCAGCGACACGACGTAGAACAGCGTCGCGACATATTCCCAAGGTCCGGTCGAGAAGGCGGCGAAGGCGAGCAGGATCGAGCCGGCCGAGACCGCCAGCACCAGGCCGATGCCATGCACCACGCCGTCGGCGATCAGTTCCGCCCTGGAGTAGACGTAGCGCCCGCGGAAGGGAATGTCGGAAAGCTCGCTCTGTCGGCTCATGTCGCCGTATTCGTTATCGGGACCCCAAGCAGCGATTTCAACATCGCTGGGCAGCACTGGCAAGCGGCGGATGGTCGCGGGCGGGGCGGGCAGGATTTCGCTCGCCAGCCTGTTGCCGCGGCGGGCTGGGTGATGAACGGCTCCAACGTCAGGTCGAATTCTTGACCGAAACAAGCTGACGAAGTTCCCGAGGGCTGAACCCGGTAGCCTTGCGGAGGGCGCGGGCGAAGTGGGCCGGTGCCGAATAACCCAGCGAGCCGGATATCTGCGTGACGGACGCATCGGAGCTGCGCAACAGCTCAAGCGCCCTTCGGCTACGCACCAGGTTCGCCAGCGTCCGGAAATCCGTGCCCTCGCGGTTCAACTCGCGCTGAAGGGTGCGGACGCTTGTATCTAGAGATCGCGCCGCGCTTTCGATCGATACCTTACCCGCAAGCACCTGTGACCAGATCTGCTCGGCGAGAATGTCGCGAAGTCCGCCGAGCTTCCGGCAGTCCACACGCGCCCGCGCCAGATCGTCGACCGTGACGAGGGCCGCCTCCCCACGCAGTGCGCGGCCGGCGTGGAGTCCCGCAGCGTCGAAGCAGATTGTCACGGTCGGCCTGTCGAACAGCACGGGGCAGCCGAATACGTCTTCGAAGGAGCCGGACCGGCGCGGCTTCGGAAGGTCGAGTTCGACGCATCGCAGAGGCGGACGGGCGGGAAGGAATGACCGGCAGAGGTTCACCACGACACCGGCTGCACCGCAGGCGACTTGCGCATATCCCTCAAGCCCCTTTGCGGCGCTGGTGTAGCTGAGACGCGCCTGCCCATCGATGACGTTCAGCGACAGGGAGTCACCCTTGCTGTGAAAACCGATCGTGGCCGTGGCCCGCTGGATCGCGTCGCCCAACGTGGACGCCCCCAGGACATACTCGCCCCAGCAGCCGTAGCTCGCGACCGTCAAATGGGGCGCCAAGAGCAGCCCGAAATATTCTTCGCCGGTCAGTCTGGCGATGGAGTCGACGAAGGCGCTCATCGTGACGTGCGGGATGAAGCAATCCTGATCCTCGATCGCCTCGATGTCGAGCATCGCCGCCCGGTTGGCTTGCCTGAGCAGCTTGTCGCCAAAGACGCCACGGACGAAAGCGGGGACGCCCGCCAAGGCGGTCACCGAAATGACGGGTACCGAATCGAACCTCGAGCTTGCCGGGAGTTTCTGGGCCGATGGCGCAAAATGGTTCGTCAGCAACATCAGGCATCATGTACAGCTTGACGGAGCAAGGTAAGGCTTCGCTTCGATCTTGCCGGCTTTATGCCGTTCAGCGATATTTTCTTGGCGGATCTGGTTCTTCACAGTGATTGAACCGTGAGCTGAGCAGGCGGCTTGCAATGAGGGAGATATGCGCATGAAAACGAAGTATCTGGCAAGATTCATTCTTATGACTGGCCTGGCGACCGCGGCCAGCTCCGGCAACGCAAACGCGCTGACCGCCGATGAGGCCAAGTCGATCGCCATGGATGCCTATGTCTACGGATACTCCCTGATCACCACCGAGGTGACGCGGGTGCAGATGACCAATGTCGACAAGATCGAGGAACTGCGCGGCCCGATGGGGCAGTTCATCAACGTCAAGCGCTATCCGCCGGGCGACTATCGCGGCGTCTCCGCGCCGAACGCAGATACGCTCTACTCTGCGGCGTGGCTCGATCTCGGCGACCAGCCCTGGGTCTTGTCCTATCCGGACATGGGCAAGCGCTACTTCCTCTTTCCAATGTACAGTCTGTGGATGCCGGTCATCCACTCCGGCGGCAGCCGCACCAGCGGCGAGAAAGCCCACACCTTCCTGCTGTCCGGTCCCGGCTGGAGCGGCGAGGTTCCCGAAGGGATGACACACGTCGAAGTGCCGACCCGCTACATGCTCATCCTCGGCCGCACCTACGCAGACGGCACCGACGCCGACTACGAGGCCGTGAACGCGTTGCAGGCGCAGTACGACATCCGCCCGCTATCCGCAGTGGGTAAGGCCGACTACGTCTACCAGGCGCCGCCGGTCGATCCCGAGCCGGGGTTTTCGATGGCCGACAAGCCACAGGCGGTGATCCTGGGGTTCGGCACCGAAGGCTATTTCGATCGGATGGCCGATCTCATGTGCAAGACCGCACCGCCGGCGGCGGAAGACGCGCCGATGCTGGCGCGGATGGCGAAGATCGGCCTCGAGCCGTGCAAGGACTTCGACCTCGCAGCACTCGGCCCCGAGATCGCGGCGGCACTCGAGACCTTGCCGCAGGACGCGCTCAGGCATATCGGCGACAACCAGCACGTACTCGGTTCCGAGGTGAACGGCTGGACCATGACCAAGGGGGTCGGCGCCTATGGGACCGACTATATGAAGCGGGCGGTCGTCGCGGCCTTCGGCTGGCCGGCGAACCTGCAGGAGGATGCGGTTTATCCCTACACGCTGCGCGATGCCGACGGCCAGCCGCTCTCCGGCGAGCACAAGTACACGCTGACCTTTGCCAAGGGCGAGGAACCGCCGGTCAGCGGCTTCTGGTCGATTACCATGTACGAGATCGACCAAGGCTGGTGGTTCGTGCCGAACAAGCTGAACAAGTTCACGGTCAGCCCGCGCAACAATCCGGTGCCCAACGAAGACGGCTCGTTGACGCTTTATTTCCAGAACGAGTCGCCGGGCTCGGACAAAGAGGCGAACTGGCTCCCTGCGCCGAAGGGCGCATTCCTACCGATGCTCAGAATGTACTGGCCCAAGGAGACCAGCCCCTCGATCCTCGACGGAAGCTGGATGCCGCCTGTGGTGAAAAGGGTCCAATAGCGCGAGACAGTGTCCAGCTAAAGCGTGCTTCGTCCCGCCGGTCCGAACACGCGCGGGAGAACCTTGTGCAACTTTGAGCGAGGTCCGTCAGGCCGGAGCCGAGACTTGCAAAGTCGGCCGGCGATCCCGAGAAATGCGCGCAATCCTGTCATAGACGCGGATTGCGCGCATTCCGTTTTCCCGATAACCGCAGTCAACCCGAGGCCGGCAACTTCGCGCTCAGCGCCCCGCCACCGGCTTCTTCAGCGTCTTAAGCAGGGCCCGGTGGATCGTCTCGTTGCCGGCGACGATCGAGCGGTTGTCGAACATGCCCTGCTCGCCGTGCCGGTCGGAGACGAAGCCGCCGGCCTCGCGGATCAACAGCATGCCGGCGGCGATGTCCCAGGGCGACAGCGGGTCTTCCCAGAAACCGTCGAGCCGGCCGGCCGCGACATAGGCGAGGTCGAGCGATGCGGAGCCGAGGCGGCGGATGCCGGCCACCTCGCCCATGACGTTGCGCAGCTCGACCAGGTAGTTGCCGTGGTGGCCGAGGCCGAGATGCGGCATGCCGGTGCCGATCACCGTGTCCGACAGTTTCGAGCGCGCCGCGACGCGCAGGCGGCGGTCGTTCATGAAGGCGCCGCCGCCGCGCTCGGCGGTGTAGAGCTCGTCCATGGCCGGATTGTAGATCACGCCGGCGACGACCTGGCCCTGGCGCTCCAGGGCGATCGACACGGCGAAGATCGGCAGGCCGTGCAGGAAATTGGTGGTGCCGTCGAGCGGATCGACGATCCAGCGGTGCTGGTCGTCGTCGCCCGCCACCACGCCGCGCTCCTCCATCAGGAAGCCGTAGCCCGGACGGGCGCGCGACAGCTCGGCAAAGACGATGTCCTCGGCCTTGCGGTCGGCCTGGCTGACGAAATCGGCCGGACCCTTCAGCGACACCTGCAGGTTCTGCACCTCGCCGAAATCGCGCGACAGCGAGCGGCCGGCCTTCATTGCCGCCTGGACCATGACATTGAGGAGTGCGGAGCGCGCCATCGTGACTATCCCGGGCCGTCAGTCGGCGCGGCGCAGATAGGTGATCTCGTTGGTGTCGACGAGGATCCTCTCGCCGGCCTCGATGAAGGGCGGCACCAGCACGCGGACGCCGTTCTCCAGCACGGCGGGCTTGTAGGAGGAGGCGGCCGTCTGGCCCTTCACCACCGGATCGGCCTCGGTGATGGTCAGCACCACCTGGTCGGGCAGGGCGATGCCGATCGGCTTCTCCTCGTAGAGCTCGACGGTGACGGTCATGCCGTCCTGCAGGAAGGCGGCGCGCTCGCCGACGAAATCCTTCTGCAGCTCGAGCTGCTCGTAGCTTTCGGTGTCCATGAACACCAGCGCCTCGCCCTGCTCGTAGAGGAAGGAGAAATCCTTCTGCTCCAGCCGCACGCGCTCGACCGTCTCGGCCGAGCGGAAGCGCTCGTTGAGCTTGGTGCCGTTGATGAGGTTTTTGAGTTCGACCTGGTTGTAGGCGCCGCCCTTGCCGGGTTTGACCGCGTTGGTCTTGACCGCCACCCAGAGGCCGCCATCGTGCTCGATGACGTTGCCGGGACGGATTTCGTTGCCGTTGATCTTGGCCATTTTGTGCTTGTTCCGGAGGAAAGAGTTCGCTGCTGTCGCGATTTTCGGGGCTTCCAAGACCATAAAACGCCGCGGGAGGCAAGAGAGCGGCCGGTTGCGGATGCGCTGCCTGCGGTCAGCGCAGCCGGTTCGACCGCTCCAGCGCCTGCTTGATCTCCTCGTCGGTCAACCCGTCGAAGAAATCCTCCATGATGGGATCGACCAGGCCGGCGCGCCGGGCAAGCAGGTACCAGGACGCGGCGGCGGCCGTGTCCGGCGCGACGCCGAGGCCCTGCATGTAAAGCTTGGCGACGTCGTTCTGGGCCGCGACGTTGCCGCCGCGCGCCGCCCTGAGCAGCCAGGCGAACCCCTCGGCGCGGTTCCGCTCGCCGCCCCGGCCCTCCATCAGCCAGTGGCCGAGGTCGAGCTGGGCGGTGTCGTAGTTCTGGCGCGCGGCCAAGAGCAGCCAGCGGCGCGCCTCCTTGTCGTCGGCCTTCTTGCCGCCCACGCCGTTGGCGGAGATCTGCGACATCGCGTATTGCGCGTCGGCCAGGCCGTCCCGCGCCGCCCGCTCATAATAGGAAACCGCCTTGGCGAGGCCGCGCTCGTCGGGCTCGCGCTTGATCAGCATCTGCGCGAAGTTGAACTGCGCGAACAAATTGCCGGCCTCGGCCGCCGCCTGCATGAGGGCGAAGGCCTGCTTGTCGTCCTTCTTGACGAAGCGCCCGTCGAGCAAAAGCAGCGCGTACTGGAACTGCGCCTCCGGGATGCCCTGCTCGGATGCCAGCTGATACCATTTCGCCGCGCCCGCCTCGTCGCGCGGCCGGCCGAGCCCGCGCGACAGGATTTCGGCGACCAGTGTCTGCGCCGCCGGGTCGCCGTTCTCGGCGCGCACCAGGGCGAGGTTGTAGGCGGTCATGTAGAGCCCGCGCTGGAAGGCGCCAAAGGCCTGGTCGGGCTGGCGCTGGCCGAAGCGCTCGGGATCGACATTGCCGTCGCGCGTCAGCCCGCCCGAGAACCGCTCGGGATCGACCGGGCTGGGCAGCCGGTTGTCGGTCGGATTTTCGGCCGCAAGCACGGGAAGGGCCATGGCGACCGCGGCCGCCGCAGCCAGCGAGAGGAGCCTTGGCGCGCGCATGGTCATGGCGTCAGTTCCCGAACCGCGGCGCGGTCCGGTCGAGGATCGCGTTCGCCTGTTCCACCGCAGCGCGCGGATCGGCGTCCGGCCCGAACACCGCGCTCGACAGCGCAACGAAGTCGGCGCCGGTCGCGGCCACAGCCTCGACCGAAGAGACGTCCGACCCGCCCAGCACGATGCAGGGGATTTCCACCAGCTCCGCCCACCAGGCTCCGAGCGCCAGGTTGCGCCGGTGCGGCTCCGGCTTGGTGTCGAAGCCGAAGCGGCCGAAGAACATGTAGTCGGGCTGCGTCTCGCCGAGCTCCAGCGCGTCGTCGCGGGTGGTGGCGCCGCCCGTCCCGACGATCATCCTGCCCTGCCAGCGCTCCACCGCCTGGCGCAGCTCGTCCTTGGCCATCTCCAGATGGATACCGTCGGCCCCGACCCTGCCGGCGATGCGCGTGTCGCCGGCAACGATCGCGGCGATGCCGGCTTCCTGGGCGATGCGCACGATCGGCGCGGCGAAATCCTGGAAGGCGGCCTCGCCGGCGCGGGCCGGCAGGATCAGCGAGGCGACGTCGCCGCCGGCGGCGGCTTCGAGCAGGCGCGGGCCGAAGCTCTCGGCGTCTTCGCCGGACGGCGCGATCAGCACGAGGCGGCAGCGGTTGGGGGGCGTTCTGTCGGTCATGTCGGTGCGGCGGAACGCCTTTGGTTCGAGCTATACGGAGGCGCGCAGCCATGCCGCGCGATCATGTTTGCATTTTGACATAGACGAGGCTGCCCGCTTTGAACAGGCTGGCCTACGCGGCATGCAACGCCCGGTCGACGGCCTCGCGCTCCCGCTGGATAACGATCAGATAGGCCCGGGCCGCGCTGTCGGGTGACGACCGCCCCTGCTCCCAATCGCGCAACCGCGCGAGCCCGAAGCCATACTGCGCGGAAAATTGCTCCTGGCTTAATCCTAGACCCTTGCGGATGCTCCGTACGTCGATCGTTTCCGGAACATGGAGTGCGCCGCGATCTTGATCGCCCTGGGCGAATGCGATGGCGTCCTCCAGGCCCGCCTTGATCTTTTCGAACGCGTGTTTTGTCATTGGCTCACCTTCCATAGTGTTCGAACAGTATCTTGGTCAGCTTCGCCAAGTTGTTGCGCTCGGCTTTGGTCAGGTTGTCCTTTTCGCCCTTGCCAAACACCGTGATCAGAAACACGGGAAAGTGGACGCTGCCGAAGGCGAAGATGATCCGGTATCCGCCGCTCTTTCCTTTGCTGCGGCCGGCGAGCCGGACTTTCCGGCAACCACCGGTGCCCTGCATGATGTCGCCGCTGTGCGGATCCCACGCAACCAGATCGATCGCTGCGGCTCGCTCGGCATCCGTCATGCCGGCCGCCTTGGCGGTCGCGAGATAAGCATTGGTTTCGATGACCGTCTGCATGACCCATGCTACGGAATTTCCGGAGTTCGTCAAGTTGGCACATACAATACTTCCGGCCCGCGCCTTTCATGCCAGGTCTATGCAAAGCGGGGCAGGCCGGGTTATGCAGCGGCGAAAGGCCCTCCCTGCATGACCGCTCTCCTCACCGATCCGTGGTTCTACGCCGCCGCCGTGCCGGCGGTCATCCTGGTCGGCCTGTCCAAGGGCGGCCTGGGCGGTGCTTTCGGCTTCGCCGGCGTGCCGCTGATGGCGCTGGCGATGTCGCCGGTGCAGGCGGCGGCGATTCTGCTGCCCATCCTGATCCTCATGGACCTGGTATCGTTGTGGAGCTGGCGCGGCGTCTTCGACCGCGACCTGCTGCGCTCGATGATGCCCGGCGCGCTGGTCGGTATCGGCGCCGGCTGGCTCACCGCCTCGCTGGTCACCGCTGACATGGTCCGCCTTATCGTCGGCGCCGTCGCTTTCGTCTTCGTGCTGCGCTGGATCTATCAGCAGATCCGCCATGGCGGCGGCCATGCGGCGTCGCGCAACCCTGTGCTCGCGGCCTTCTGGGGTACGGTCGCCGGCTTCACCAGCTTCGTCGCGCATGTCGGCGGCCCGCCCTTCCAGGTCTATGCGCTGCCGCTCCGGCTCGACCCGAAGGTGCTGACCGGCACAGCCGTCATCTTCTTCGCCATCACCAACGCCATCAAGCTCGTTCCCTATTTCGCGCTCGGCCAGTTCGACGCGACCAATCTCGCCGCTTCCGCAGCGCTGATGCCGATCGCGCCGCTGGCCACGCTGGCCGGCGCATGGCTGGTGCGGCGGATGCGGCCGGAGGTCTTCTATCCGTTCACCTACGCCACCGTGGCGCTGATCGCGGTGAAGCTGCTGTGGGACGGCGTCGCGCAATTGTTTTGAGCTGAAACATTTCGTGATGGGAAATTGGCGGGAATTCGGCCGCGACGCATGCTGCCGCCACACGGTCGTCACATGACGCACCCGCAATGTCGCACCGGGCGGGCGGCAAGGAACTTTGTTCGCGTTTGGAACTTTACGCCGCGATGACGACCAACACAGCCTCCACGCGGGATACCCGCATCGACGTATTCCGCGCGCTGGCGCTGCTGACGATCTTCGTCAACCACGTCCCGGGCACGGTCTTCGAGCACCTCACGCACAAGAATTTCGGCTTCTCCGATTCGGCGGAGGCCTTCGTGCTGATCTCGGGCATCGCCGTAGGCCTCGCCTATGGCCTGAAGTTCGAGCCGGGCAGCCGGCTTTTGATGACGCTCAAGGCATGGCGGCGTGCCTGCGTGCTCTATGTCGCCCACATCGTCACCACGGTGGCGACGCTGGCCATGTTCTCGGCCGCGGCGCTGTGGTTCGCGCGCCCCAAGCTGCTGGAGATGATCAACATCACGGCGCTGGTGGAGGATACGCCGCGCGCGCTCGTCGGCCTCGCCACGCTTGGCCATCAGGTCGGCTACAACAATATCCTGTCGATGTATGCCGCGGTGCTCGTCATGCTGCCGCTGTTCCTGCTGCTCAGCCGCGTCAGCCTGGTGCTGATGGTCACCGTCTCCGGCCTCGTCTGGTTCGCCGCCGGCTACTGGCAGATCGCGCCCTCCAACTATCCGACCGACGGCTTCTGGTTCCTCAACCCGCTGTCCTGGCAGTTCCTGTTCGTGATCGGCATGGCCTGCATGCTGCATGTGAAGCGCGGCGGCGCGATCTGCTACAGCCGCCCGCTGGCGGCGATGTCGCTGGGCTTCATCGTCCTGGCCTTCGTCTGGGTGCGCGGGTCGTTCTGGGGGCTGGAGGCGTCCATCGACCTGCCGCCGGTGCTTTCCGGCTTCGACAAGACCTTCCTGTCGCTGCCGCGGCTGCTGCACGTGCTGGCGCTGGCCTATCTGATCGTCGCGATCCCGTCGCTCTCCAACCTGGCGCGCACCGGCGCCAACAGCCCGCTGGCGGTGCTCGGCAGGCATTCGCTGCCGGTCTTCATCGCCGGCACGATGCTGGCCATGGCCGGACAGGTGCTGAAGGTCGTCTATGGCGGCGGCGTGCTGTTCGACACCGCCCTGATCGGCGCCGGCATCGCGCTGCAGTTCACGCTGGCGTACTGGCTGGAATGGCTGCCGACGATCGGCTGGGGCGGCAAGCGACCGGCGCCGCGACCGGCCGCGCCGCCGACGCCATACGAGGGGCGCGGGCTGCGGCCCGCCTGACGGCGGGCGGCCCTCCTTTCCTCGTCCACTTTCCCTCCGTACGAGGAACGGAATTTCTTCCCCGCCGCCGCGGCGCGCTCTAGGATCGGCGCAAACACCAGCCGTTCCGGGGAGCGAATCTTGCCCAGCATCTACGAGGTCGGCCTCGACCGCAGCGCCGCCAACCACCAGCCGCTGACGCCGCTGACGCTGCTGGAAAGGGCAGCCAAGACCTTTCCGGATCAACCGGCGATCGTCCATGGCGGCCTGCGCCTCTCCTACCGCGATTTCTGGCGGCGCTCGCTGCAACTCGCCTCGGCGCTGGCGGCGAAGGGCATCGGCAAGGGCGACACCGTCACCGTCATGCTCTCCAACACGCCGGCGATGCTGGAGGCGCATTTCGGCGTGCCGATGGTGAAGGCGGTGCTGCATTCGCTCAACACGCGGCTCGACGCGGCGGTGGTCGCCTTCCAGCTCGACCATGCCGAAGCGAAGGTGGTGATCGTCGACCGCGAATTCTCCGCCGTCATGCGCGAGGCGCTGGCGCTCGCCGCGGTGAAGCCGCTGGTGATCGACTACGACGATCCCGACTATCCAGCCGACGCGCCTTATCCGAAGGGCGAGCGGATCGGATCGCTCGACTACGAGGCGTTCGTGCAGTCCGGCGATCCGGACTTCGCCTGGTCGATGCCGGACGACGAATGGGACGCCATCGCGCTCAACTACACCTCAGGCACCACCGGCAACCCGAAGGGCGTCGTCTATCACCATCGCGGCGCGGCGCTGATGGCCACCACCAACACCATCCATGCTGGCATGGGCAGGCATCCCGTCTATCTGTGGACGCTGCCGATGTTCCACTGCAACGGCTGGTGCTTCCCGTGGACGCTCGCCCTGCAGGCCGGCACCCATGTCTGCCTACGCTGGGTGCGCGCCAGGTCGATGTACGACGCCATCGCCGACCACGGCGTCACCCATCTGTGCGGCGCGCCGATCGTCATGTCGATGCTGATCAATGCATCCGAAGAGGATAGGCGCGACTTCCCGCAGACGGTGACCTTCAACACCGCCGCCGCGCCACCCCCCGAGGCCGTGCTGGCCGGCATGGCCGAGGCCGGCTTCGCCGTCACGCATCTCTACGGCCTGACCGAGACCTACGGCCCGGCCGTGGTCAACGAATGGCACGGCGAATGGGACAGCCTCGACGCGGGTGCGCGCACGGCCAAGAAGGCGCGGCAGGGCGTGCGCTACGCCTCGCTGGAGGGGCTGACGGTGATGGATCCGGCGACCATGCGCGAGACGCCCGCCGACGGCCAGACCATCGGCGAGGTGATGTTCCGCGGCAACATCGTCATGAAGGGCTACCTGAAGAACAGGAAGGCGACGGACGAAGCCTTCGCCGGCGGCTGGTTCCACTCCGGCGACCTCGGCGTCAAGCATCCGGACGGCTACATCCAGCTCAAGGACCGCTCGAAGGACATCATCATCTCGGGCGGCGAGAACATCTCGTCGATCGAAGTGGAGGACGCGCTCTACAGGCACCCGGCGGTGGCGTCCTGCGGCGTGGTCGCGCGCGCCGACGACAAATGGGGCGAGGTGCCGGTCGCCTATGTCGAGCTCAAGCCCGGCAGGACGGCGACCGAGGCCGAGATCATCGAGCACTGCCGCAAGCTGCTGGCGCGCTTCAAGGTGCCGAAGGCGGTGGTCTTCGTCGAGATCCCCAAGACCTCGACCGGCAAGATCCAGAAGTTCCGGCTGCGCGAGATGGCGAAGGCGGGGTGAGCGGACGAGGGCTACCTGCCTCGGTTTCGCCGGTGTAACCGTCCGTATCCTTTTTCGAGCCCAGCCGACACGGCTCGGAAACAGGCGGGGTGTCTAACAGCCGCGGGCGATGGGGTGACCGGCAGGGCCGCGTCCCCATCGATCGCGGAACTGAAAGGACACTCTATGCAAGGCGTTGCACGGAACTTCTTCACGCTGGCCATCCTCTATGCGCTCTGCGGCATGGCGCTCGGCCTGCATATGTCGATCACCCACGACCACGCGCAGATGCCGGTCCACGCGCATGCGATGGTGGCCGGGTGGCTGATGTCGGCGGTGTTCGCCTTCTTCTACCATCTTGTGCCGGCGGCCCGCCTGTCCTGGCTGGCGCAGGTGCATTTCTGGGTCTCGGCGGTTAGCGGCGTCATGCTGATGGTCGGGCTGTACTTCCTGCTTGCCGGCAACGCCGCGGTCGAGCCGATCGTCGCCGTCGGCTCGATGGCGTTTTATGCCGGTATGCTGCTGTTCGCCTTCATCGCCTTCTCGACGATGCACAAGCCGGCGGTTTCCGGCTCGGATGTGTATCTGGATGGCACAGACGTAGGCCGGCCGGTAAAAAATTCTCCGACGCGTTAAGCGTCCATTAAGCTTTACAGCCGTTTATTGGGGGCATCCAGTTATCTGGATTCTTACCGAGTGGTTGGAGCCACTTCGTTTGACGCCTCCCTGTTAAACTCTCGAGAGCCGCTTTCCGCGGCTCTTTTTTTTTGTGCCGGACCGGCCCGTTAACCCTTTGTTAAACATGCTCTTGCCTTCGCCTCCGCAGCGGCGCATCTTCCATGCTCGAGAGGAATCGGCAAGAAGGCGACCGCAGAGGGCGGCTGACGCCCGGCACGGGCCTCCATCGGGCCGGAGAATGACGACGGGCACAGCCTTCATGGAAAGCAGACAACCGATCAAGCTCGCCGAACGGCGCGTCTTCTCCGATTCTTTCAAGCCGCTCTACAACGAAGGCATGAGCCTGGTGGAGCGCGCCGCCGAATATCTGGACGGGCCGGGCCGCAGCGAGGCGCGCAAGCTGTCGCGCATGGCCGCCACGCTCTACGCCGCCGAATCGATGCGCCTCACCACCCGGCTGATGCAGATAGCCTCCTGGCTGCTCCTGCAGCGCGCCGCCAATTCCGGCGAGATGACGCGCGACCAGGTGGCGGCCGAAAAATGCAAGGTGCGGCTCGACACGGCGTCGGCGCCGGACCACGCGACTGGCTGGAACGAGCTGCCGGAGGCGTTCCTGTCGCTGGTCCAGCGCTCGCTCAGCCTGCAGAACCTGGTGCGCCGCATGGACGAGGAGATCTACGGGCGCACACCCGACGGCCCCGGCGAGCCGCTGGCGCGCCGCAGCAATCCGGTTTCCGACCAGATCAGCCTACTCAACACCGCCTTCGCGCGCGGCTGAGGCGGGCAGCCGAGGCCGACGCTCCGGGCGTCCTGCATCCACTGTTTTCGTTTCGTTCACATTTTCCTGACAGGCATGCGGCGAAAAGGATAGGTTTCGTCCATGCAGGAAACGATTCGCATCATCGGCATCGACCCTGGCCTGCGGCGCACCGGCTGGGGCCTGGTCGAGGCGCGGGGCAATGCGTTGCGTTTCGTCGCCTCGGGCACGGTGCGTTCCGACGACAAGGCATCGCTGGCCGAGCGGCTGTGCCAGCTGCATGACGGGCTCTGCGTGGTGCTCGACACCCACGCGCCCCAGGAAGCGGCGGTGGAAGCGACCTTCGTCAACAAGGACGCCACCGCCACGCTGAAGCTCGGCCAGGCACGCGGCATCGCCATGCTGGTGCCGGCGCGCGCCGGGCTGGCCGTTGCCGAATACGCGCCCAACGCGGTGAAGAAGGCGGTGATCGGCGTCGGCCACGGCGACAAGAAGCAGATCCACATGATGGTGAAGGTGCTGCTGCCGAAGGCGACCTTCGTCGGCGACGACGCCGCCGACGCGCTGGCCATCGCCATCTGCCATGCGCATCACCGGCAAGGGCTGGGCGCGCGGCTGGCGGCGCTGGCGGGAGAATCTTGTTCTTGACTTGTTCTCACGGTTGGAATATTCCTTACTGGTAAGAAGGAATGCTCCATGCGTGTGACCAGCAAGGGCCAGGTGACGATCCCGCGGGACTTGCGCGAGACCTTCGGCATCGACGCCAACAGTGAGGTCGTGTTCGGCATCGAAGGCGGCAAGATCACCATCGTGCCCAAGAACGATCCCCGGCGGCAAAGCGACCGTGAGCGGCTCGCCAGCTTTCTGGCGGCGCTCGACCGGCTGGAAGGAAGCGGCGACCAGACGCTGAGCGCCGAGGACGTCATGGCCCTGACGCGGGACCGCTGAGCGTGGCAACACTGGTCGATACCAATGTTCTCATTGACATCGCCGTTCGTGATCCGCTCTGGCTGCGATGGTCGCGGCCGCAGATCGAGCAGGCGCGAAAGCGCGGCAGCGTGGTGATCAATCAGATCATCTATGCTGAATTCGCCATGCGCTACGCGACAATCGCGGAGATTGACAGCGTGCTTCCGGAGGATGAATTCCGGCGCGAAGGTCTTCCGTTCGAGGCAGCCTTCGCCGCGTCCAAGGCCTTTGCGCTCTATCGGCGGCAGGGCGGCGCGCGCGAAAGGGTGTTGCCCGATTTTCTGATCGGTGCGCACGCGGCCGTTCGCGGCTATCCCATCCTGACCCGCGACCCGGCAGGCTTCAGGAACTATTTTCCCGGCGTCGAGCTGATCACGCCCGGCATGTGAGGACCCTTCCATGATCGGCAAGCTCAAGGGCGTCGTCGACGAGATCGGCGAGGATCATTGCACGGTCGACGTGCATGGCGTCGGCTATGTCGCGCATTGCTCGGCGCGCACGCTGGCGACGCTGCCCGACGCCGGCGAAGCGGTGACGCTGTTCATCGAGACCTATGTGCGCGAGGACATGATCCGTCTCTACGGTTTTCGCACCGCTCTGGAGCGGGAATGGTTCCGCCTACTGATGGGCAATGTGCAGGGCGTCGGCGCCAAGGTGGCGCTGTCCGTGCTGTCGACGCTGGAGCCGGCCGACCTCGCCAACGCCATCGCGCTGCGCGACATCGCCATGGTGTCGCGGGCGCCGGGCGTCGGCAAGAAGGTGGCCGAGCGCATCGTCACCGAGCTCCGAACCAAGGCGCCGGCTTTCGCCGGATCGGCATCGGGGACGATCGGGCTGAAGCAGGAACTCGGCGAGGGCGTCGCCCCGGCACCGGTGGCCGACGCCGTCTCGGCGCTGACCAATCTCGGCTATTCGCGCGACACGGCTGCAAATGCGGTGGCGGCGGCGCTGAAGGCGGCTGGCGAAGGCGCGGATTCGGCGAAGCTGATCCGGCTGGGGCTGAGGGAGCTGGCGCGGTAACTTGCGAGCTGGCCCCATCCTTACTATGCTCGCCGAGTAAGAATTTGGAAGCAAGTCAATGAGCTATTCCGCCAAGATTACCACAAAAGGGCAGACGACAATCCCGCTGGAAGTGCGGGAGCACTTCGGGCTGCAGTCCGGCGATCGCGTCGAGTTCGTCATCGTGGAGGGTGGCGCCATGATGATCCCCAAGAACAAATCGGTTGCCGATCTCTTCGGAATTCTCGGCAGACCGCCGGCCGGCGCGGGCGCAACGCTCAAAGACTTCGACGAAGCGATCGGTCGATATGTCGCAGAGGACGACGAGAGGATCTCGCGTGAATGGCGAGAGCGCCACAGATGATCGGGGTGGATACGAATGTCCTGCTTCGTTTCGTGGTCATAGAAGACATCGGCGAATCGGAACGAGCTGCTGCGTTTTTCGGTGCACGCCACGCCGACGACCCCGCCTTCGTCAGCATCGTCGTTCTCGTCGAGTTCATCTGGGTGCTTCGGAGCCGCTATCGATTCTCACAGGATCGCGTCGTGTTCGTGATCGAGAGCTTGATGTCGTCTCCAGCTTTCGTGTTCGAGGAGCAGCACCATCTCTCGACGCTGTTGCGCGGCTCGAAGGTCAAGGCGGGAGACCTGGCCGATCATTTGATCGCGCTTCCGCCGCGCGGGCAGGCTGCTCCCGCACAGTGACGTTCGATGCCGCCGCCGCGTCGGCCATCCCGTTGATGGAATTGCTGGCATAGGGTGGAAGTTGATGGGATTGAAGGTGACCACGCTGGCGAGGATCGGCCTGAAAGAGGGTTTCAAGTGGTCAAGGGAGAGGTGGGGATCGCTCCCTTCTAGGAGCGACAGGTCGTGAACCAACCTGCCCGCCTCATCTCCTCCGAAAAACGCGGCGAGGACGCCGATGCCACGCTGCGGCCGCAGACGCTCGACGAGTTCGTCGGCCAGGCGGATGCGCGCGCCAATCTGAAGGTGTTCATCGAGGCGGCGAAGGCGCGCGGCGAGGCGCTCGACCATGTGCTGTTCGTCGGCCCGCCCGGCCTCGGCAAGACCACGCTGGCGCAGATCATGGCGCGCGAGCTCGGCGTCAACTTCCGCTCGACCTCCGGCCCGGTGATCGCCAAGGCCGGCGACCTCGCGGCGCTGCTCACCAATCTGGAAGAGCGCGACGTGCTGTTCATCGACGAGATCCACCGCCTCAACCCGGCGGTGGAGGAGATTCTTTATCCGGCCATGGAGGATTTCCAGCTCGACCTGATCATCGGCGAAGGACCGGCGGCGCGCTCGGTCAAGATCGAGCTGGCGAAGTTCACGCTGGTCGCCGCCACGACGCGGCTCGGCCTGCTCACCAATCCGCTGCGCGACCGCTTCGGCATCCCTGTCCGGCTCAACTTCTACACGGTCGAGGAGCTGGAGCAGATCGTGCGGCGCGGCGCCCGCATCCTGCAGCTGCCGATGGCCGACGACGGCGCGTCGGAGATCGCCCGGCGCGCCCGCGGCACGCCGCGCATCGCCGGCCGGCTCTTGCGGCGCGTGCGCGACTTCGCCAGCGTCGACGGCGCCGAGCGCGTCTCGCGCAAGGTAGCGGACGAGGCGTTGCGCCGGCTCGACGTCGACGCGCTCGGCCTCGACCAGCTCGACCGCCGCTACCTGACGATGATCGCGCAGAATTTCGGCGGCGGGCCGGTCGGGGTCGAGACCATTTCCGCCGGCCTGTCCGAGCCGCGCGACGCCATCGAGGACATCATCGAACCCTACCTGATCCAGCAGGGTTTCATCCAACGCACCCCGCGCGGCCGCCTGCTGACGGCCAATGCCTGGAAACATCTCGGGCTGGAGGCGCCGCGCAACCTGGCAGCGACCCAGGCGAGCCTTTTCGAGGATGACGCCTGAGGTCTTGCTGACCGGCGACGTCGACGTCGTTTTCCTGCACCAAATCTCCTGAAATCGGCCGCCATGCCGGCGCATTGGCCTGGCATCTCCTCGCAAGCGGCGCGGCAACCCTTGCGAGTGGACCTCGATGATCACCAGACGCGGTTTTTTACGGCTTGCCGGCGGCTCGCTGCTGGCGACGCTCGCGCTCGGCGGCTACGCCTTCGGCGTCGAGCCGCAGCTGCTGACGCGGGTGCAACGCTATGCGTTGAAACCGCCGGGCTGGCCCGACGACCTTCGGCTGCGCATCGTGGCGCTTGCCGACATACACGCCTGCCGGCCGTGGATGCCGCCGGAACGCATCGCAAAGCTGGTGGCGCGCGCCAACACGCTGGAGCCTGACGTCATCGTGCTGCTCGGCGACTATGTCAGCGGCACCTGGCTGGCGACCGACTGGGTCGATGCCGCCGAATGGGCGCCGGTGCTCGGCCGGCTGAAGGCGCCGCTCGGTGTGCAGGCGGTGCTCGGCAATTACGACTGGTGGGAGGATCTGACCGCCCAGAAGGCCGGACAAGGGCCGACCATCGCACACCGCGCGTTGGAGAAAGCGGGAATCTCGGTGCTCCACAACGATGCGGTCCGGCTGGAGAAGGATGGACAGGCGTTTTGGATCGCCGGCCTCGGCGACCAGCTGGCGCTACGCCCCGGCAAGCGCTGGGGCCGCAAGGGGTTTCACGGCGTGGACGATCTGGACGCAACGCTGGACAAGATCACCGACGGCGCGCCGGCGATCCTGCTGGCGCACGAGCCGGACATCTTTCCGAAAGTGCGGCACCGCATCTCGCTGACGCTGTCGGGTCACACCCATGGCGGCCAGGTGCGGCTGTTCGGCCATGCACCCGTGGTGCCGTCGCGCTTCGGCAACCGCTACGCCTACGGCCACATTGTCGAGGACGGCCGCCACCTGATCGTCTCCGGCGGGCTGGGGTGCAGCATCCTGCCGGTGCGCTTCGGCATGCCGCCGGAAATCCTGCAGATCGATCTCGGCGACGTTTGACCGAGATCAGTCCGGCAAGCTCCGCACCACGTCCAGCACGTCGCTTTCGGCCGCCCGGCGATCGAACTCCTCGACCACCCCGAACGCCCCGCCATAACTCCACATCGACCAGGCGTAGCCGTGCTTTTCGGCATGGGCGATCATGTCGCGATAATAGGCGGCGCGCTCGCTGGCGGGGACGACATACGGCCCGCGATATTCCTGCCGGATCATGCCGAACTCGCCGAACAGGATGCTTTCGGAGCCGACGCCGTGCTTTTTCGCCCAGGCATCGACGGTGGCGAAGGGTTTTTCCATGATGGCCGAGAGCTTTTCCGGCGTGTCGATCGCGGCGACCAGCTCGTCCAGATAGGCCTTCATGCCGGCGCGGCGCGACCATGGCGCCTCTGCGTCGATCGTGCTCTTCACCTTCGCCACCGCCGCCTCCAGCTCGGCGCGCGGCGCGCTGCTTGGCGGATAGGGGATGCCGGTCACGTAGCGGATGAAGTCGCCGGCCCAGGTGGCGCCCTGATGCGTCAGCAGGAAGGGGTCGTAGGAATGGAAGCCCCACATCAGGTTGTCGTCGGGAAAGTCCTTCGGGTCGAGCGCGGCAAGCCCTTCGGCGCTGCTCCAGCAGGCGCCGGTCAGCACCAGCGTCAGCCGCGTGGCCGAGGCGCGCGCCGCCGCGAACAGGCGCTTCAGCCTGTCCGCCCAGATTCCGGCCTCCGCGCCCTCGCAGCCGCTGGTCGGCTCGTTCATCAGCTCCAGCGCGACCAGCGCCGGGTCCTCGCCGGCCAGCGTGCGCGCCATGCGGCGCACCACGTCGAGGTAGCGGTCGAACAGGGCGGGTTCATCGAGGATCTGCTGCGTGCCGATCGACCGGCCACCGCCGGCCGGCACGATGTGCATGTCGACCACCACCTTCAGGCCGGCGGCATTGACCATGCGCGCCGAGTCGCGGACAGAGTCGAACAGGTCCTCGACCAGATGCGCCGACTGCCCGGACAGAAACGGCACGGGGTCGACCGGCATGCGCACGAAGTCGAGACCGGCAGCCCTGAGCGCCTCGAGGTCGGCTGCCTTCAGGAACTTTCGCCATTCCGGATAGGGCAGGATGGCGTCGGGCTCGCTCCAGCGCTGTTCCGGCGGCCAGGTGATCCACAGGTCGAGATTGACGCCGCGCCGGGCCGAGAAGCTCGCGGCCGACCCCGCCTCGGCCCAGGCAAGCAGCAGCATCGCCGCGGCAATGCAGGTCTTGAACATCCCGATCATAAGTGCCATCCGGTTCGCCGCCGCGATTGGTGTCAGCAAGCCGTGCAAAAGGAAAGTGCGATGGGCGATCATGGTGAACAGCTCGCCGCCGGGCTCTCCGGCGTGCTCACCGCGACCGGTCACCGGCTGATGGCGCGCGTCTATTATGCAGACACCGACTTCTCCGGCGTCGTCTACCACGCCCGCTACCTGGAATTCCTGGAGCGCGGCCGCTCGGATTTCCTGCGGCTCGCCGGCGTCCACCACACCGAGCTCGCCGACGGTAAGCATGGCGAGCGCATCATCTGGGTGGTGCGGCGCATGGAGATCGATTTCGTCGCGCCGGCCCGCATCGACGACGTCCTCACCGTCGACACCCGCACCGAGGAGATTTCCGGCGCCCGCATCACCATGGCGCAGACGCTGTCGCGCGGCGGCCAAGTGCTGGTCAGGGCGCGGGTGGAGGCCGCCATCGTCGGCGAGGGCGGCAGGCCGCGCCGCTTCCCGAAGGAATGGCTGCCCGCCTTCATGCCGAAATCGTGATAGCGGGTCGGGGGCTCAGCTCTTCCAGTGATTCATCTCGGCAGCCGAAAATCTCGGCTTCCGCGCCCGGTGCCAGGTGATGCCGCGCTTGACTATGCTGGCCGGCGCTCCGGCCAGCACCACGCCCTCCTCGTCGAAGCGGCCGTTGACGAAGGAGCGTGCGCCGACGACCGAGTCGGCGGGCACGGCCGCGCCCTTGGCGATGATCACCCCGACGCCGATCCAGACGTGATCGCCGATCTCCACGGAGGCAGCCGGGTTCGTCCGCATGCGGGTCTCCCGGTCGATGAGCGAATGGGCGTCGGTGCTGCGGATCTCGATGCTGCGCGAGAGCAAGCACCATTTTCCTATGCGGATGTCGGTTCCCTCAGCGCACAGGATTGTGACGTCGGCAGCGGCCGAATCGTCGCCGAAGACGACGGTCTGCCCGAAGCCCTTGATGAAAATCTTGCCGTTATAGTCGCATCGGGCGCCGATCAGCAGCCTGTTGCCTTGGCCGCCGATGACCACCGATCCGCTGAAGCTCGTCTCATCGGCGATGCGCAGCAGGTTTCCACTCCCGCGGAGCTTCGCCGTGCCATCGAACCGCGAGCCCGCGGCCAGTTCCAGCATGTTCTGCTTGCCGCGGAACTCGATCCTGCCGTTGAACGCCGCGTCCCTGCCGAACTCGACGCGGTTCTCCTCGCCGGCTGCAATGGTATCCCGGCCGCGAACGCGCGCCCGGCCGCGCAGGGAGCGGACCCCGCCGGCGACGAGTCGCCCCCGGCGTCCCATCCTGTTGAACAGGAGGCGGTCGATCGGCCGCCGCAGCCAACCGAGCCATCTTGCAGTTTCCGTGATCCCAAAGAGCATCCACCCCTCCCCATGCGCCGCATGGCCGATACGACGCCACGTCAGGCGCTCCTGTCATAACGCATCCTTAACCTTAACGGCCCATGAAGAAATCGATGACAATCGCGGCGATCCGTGCGCGCCTTGGTTTTACCAAACTTTCCCCCGAAAAGGCCGCATCGGCACATTTCGGGGCAGGCGCGCCTGGTCGCGTCGCGATTAAGCGACGGAATGCTGCCATGGGCGGGCCGGGGGCCGATGCCCGGATACCTTTAGGGATTGTCTGACTATGGAAAACCTCCCTCTCGCCGAGCCGGGCGTGCAGTTGTCGGTTTGGGCACTTTTCTGGCAGGCCGGCTGGGTCGTCAAGCTGGTGATGATCGGCCTGCTGTTCGCCTCGATATGGACCTGGGCGATCATCGTCGACAAGGTCCTGGGCTTCGCGCGCATGCGCCGCTCGCTCGACCGGTTCGAGCAGGTGTTCTGGTCGGGACAGTCGCTCGACGAGCTCTACCGCACGCTGTCGGACCGCAAGCCGACCGGCATGGGCTCGATCTTCGTGGCGGCCATGCGCGAATGGAAGAAGAGCTTCGAGAAGGGCGCGCGCTCGCCGATCGGCCTGCAGAACCGCATCGACAAGGCGATGGACCTGGCGCTGACCCGCGAGATGGAACGGCTCGAGGGCCGGCTCGGCTTTCTCGCCACCATCGGTTCGGCCGGCCCCTTCATCGGCCTGTTCGGCACGGTCATCGGCATCATGACCTCCTTCCAGGCGATCGCCGGCTCGAAGTCGACCAACCTTGCCGTCGTGGCGCCGGGCATCGCCGAGGCGCTGCTCGCCACGGCGATCGGCCTGCTCGCCGCCATCCCCGCCGTCATCGCCTACAACAAGCTGTCGTCCGACGCGGGCAAGCTGGCGGTGCGCATGGAAGGCTTCGCCGACGAGTTCTCGGCCATACTGTCGCGCCAAATCGATGAAAAGATACCGCAGCAGCGGGCAGCCTGAGGACTAGACGATGGGAATGTCTGTAGGCGCAGCGCGGTCGGGTCGCGGCGGACGCGGCCACCGGCGGCGCGGCCGCCATCACGGCCTGATGTCGGAGATCAACGTCACGCCTTTCGTCGACGTGATGCTGGTGTTGCTCATCATCTTCATGGTCGCGGCTCCGCTGCTCACGGTCGGCGTGCCGATCGACCTGCCGGAGACGCAGGCCAAGGCGATGAATGCCGACACGCAGCCGATCACCATCTCGGTGAACCAGGCTGGCGAAATCCACCTGCAGGAGACGGTGATCCCGATCAACGAGGTTGTGCCCAAGCTGCAGGCGATTGCCAAGACCGGCTACGAGGAACGCATCTTCATCCGCGGCGACAAGCTGGCCGACTACGGCACCGTCATGAAGGTGATGGCCGAGATCAGCGCCGCCGGCTTCAAGAACATCGGGCTTGTCAGCCTGCCCGAACAGGGCACCTGATCGGCGATGAAGGCCGGCCTGACAACATCGGTGGTCCTGCATGCGGCCGTGCTCGGCTTCGGCCTGCTGTCGCTGTCGGCGCCGGCGCCGCTCCAGGTCGCCGATGTCGAGGCGCTGCCGGTCGACATCGTGCCGATCGAGGAGATGACGCAGATCCAGCAGGGCGACAAGAAGGCGCCGATGGCCGAGACGCCGGCGCCGATGCCGACCAAGCGGCCGGACATCGTCGCCGACGCCCGGAAGGTGGGCGAGAACGACATCGACACCGACAACCCGCCGACACCGGCGGACAAGCCCAGACCAGTGAAGACGGCGGAGGCGACGGCGCCCGCGCCGAAGCCGGTCGAGAAGCCGAAGACCGAGGACACGCCGAAGCCGCCGGAGGAGCCGAAGCCGGTGCCGGCGACCGAGGTCGCGCCGGTGCCCGCGCCCAGGCAGGAGGTGAAGCCGGAGCCGGTGAAGGAACCTGAGCCGAAGCCGGAACCGGTGAAGCAGCCCGAGCCCAAGCCGGCCGAGAAGCCGCAGGAGACGGCGGCGGCCGAGCCGGTGAAACCCGACGCTGTGGCAGAGGCGATCGCCGAGGAGCAGGAGAAGCCGGCCGAGCAGATGGCGCAGCTGCCCGACAGCGCGCCGCGGCCGGAGGCGCGGCCGCGCCCGGCGCCGGCCGAGACCGCCAAGGCGCCGGAGCGCAAGACCTCCGAGAAGCCGGTGCGGGAAGCCTCCTCGCGGCCGCAGTCGGAGGACACCGGTTCCATCGAGAATCAGGTCGAGGCCCTGCTCAACAAGGAGAAGTCGAAGGGCGGCGGCGCCAAGCGCTCCAACCAGCAGGCCGCACTCGGCGGCGAGCGGACCACCGGCGGCTCGAAACTGTCGCAGAGCGAGATGGACGCCCTGCGCGGACAGGTGCAGCGCTGCTGGAACATTCCGGCCGGCGCGATGGACGGTGGCAATCTGCGCGTCTCGGTGAAATTCAAGCTCGACCCGTCCGGCGCGCTCGAAGGCAGCCCGGAGATCATTTCGGGCGGCGGCTCCAGCGGCGTCGAGAGGGCTGCCGCCGAAGCCGCGCGGCGGGCCGTGGCGCGCTGCTCGCCTTACACGCTGCCCGCCGAGAAATACGAGGCCTGGGCGGACGTCATCGTCAATTTCGATCCCAGTGAGATGTTCTGAGCGTCTGCGGATCTTGAACGAGGTTGAACCGAATGAAGAAATTCCTGGCATCCCTTCTCACGGTCGTGACCGTCGCGGTTGGCTTTGCCGCGATGGCGACGCTGCCGGCACGGGCGCTGGTGGAGATCGATGTCAACAAGGGCGTCGTCGAGCCGCTGCCGATCGCCATCACCGATTTCATCTCGGGCAACGGCATCGGCGCCGAGATATCATCAATCGTGGCCGCCGACCTGCAGCGTTCCGGCCTGTTCGCGCCGATCGACAAAGGTGCCTTCATCGAGAAGATCTCCAATCCGGACGCAGCGCCGCGCTTCGACGACTGGAAGGTCATCAACGCCCAGGCGCTGGTGACGGGGCGCGTCACCGAGGAGGCCGACGGGCGCCTGCGCGCCGAGTTCCGCCTGTGGGACACTTTTGCCGGCCAGCAGCTGGTCGGCGAGCAGTTCTTCTCGTCCAAGACGCATATGCGCCGGGTCGCCCACATCATCGCCGACGCCATCTACGAGCGGCTGACCGGCGAGAAGGGGTATTTCGACACGCGTGTCGTCTTCATCGACGAGTCCGGCTCCAAGAACGACCGCCGCAAGCGCCTCGCCATCATGGACCAGGACGGCGCCAACGTGCGCTATCTGTCGGACGGACGCGCCATGTCGATGACGCCGCGCTTCTCGCCGACGCGGCAGGAAATCACCTACATGTCCTATGAAAGCGGGCAGCCCAAGGTCTACCTGCTGCAGATCGAGACGGGCCAGCGCGAGCTGGTCGGCAATTTCCCGGGCATGACCTTCGCGCCGCGCTTCTCGCCGGACGGGCAGAAGGTGATCATGAGCCTGCTGCGCGAGGACGGCAATTCCAACATCTACACCATGGACCTGCGCAGCCGCACGACGACGCGGCTGACCAATTCCAACGCCATCGACACCTCGCCCTCCTATTCGCCGGACGGCTCCAAGGTGGTGTTCACCTCCGACCGCGGCGGCCAGCCGCAAATCTACGTGATGGGCGCCGACGGCTCCGGCCAGACGCGCGTCTCCTTCGGCGGCGGCAGCTATTCGACGCCGGTGTGGTCGCCGCGCGGCGACCTCATCGCCTTCACCAAGCAGACCGGCGGCGAGTTCCAGATCGGGGTCATGCGCACCGACGGCTCGGGCGAGCGTATCCTGTCCTCCGGCTTCCAGCAGGAGGGCCCGACCTGGGCGCCCAACGGCCGATACATCATGTTCTTCAAGGAAGCGGCCGGCTCCGGCGGCCCGCGCCTCTACTCGATCGACCTGACCGGCCGCAACGAGCAGGCGATCCCGACCTCCAACTACGCGTCCGACCCCGCCTGGTCGCCGCTGCTCGAATAATACGGAAGCTTGCATAAAGTTGAACGAAACGCGGCGAAGTTCCATGGCTTCGCCGCGTTTTCGTCGCATTTCCGCCCAGCCTCCACGCGAGGTCAGGCCTAGGAGGGGCAGGCGGTGGACGGCGTCCTGCTACCAATCGTTAACCATGTCTCTTGAATACCGGTTAACCCAAACGTGGTTACTCGATGTTCAACGCAGCCATTCGAATTTTAAGGAGAGGCGGGATATGCGCCGCATCGCAAAGCTCACCACGAATCCTGTCATGATCGCGCTCGTCGCCGGCCTGGCGCTGGCCGGCTGCGCCAACAAGAAGACGCCGAACAGCGCGGCCGACCTCGGCCTCGGCGGCGCCGGCGCCGCGACCCCGGGCTCGGCGCAGGACTTCACCGTCAATGTCGGCGACCGCATCTTCTTCGACACCGATTCCTCGGCCATCCGCGCCGACGCCCAGCAGACGCTGACGCGCCAGGCCCAGTGGCTCAACCGCTACCGCAACTACGGCATCGTCGTCGAAGGCCACGCCGACGAGCGCGGCACGCGCGAATACAACCTGGCGCTGGGCGCCCGCCGCGCCGCGGCGACGCGCGACTACCTGATTTCGCAGGGCGTCGCCGGAGGCCGCCTGAAGACGATCTCCTACGGCAAGGAGCGGCCGGTCGCGGTCTGCGACGACATCTCCTGCTGGTCGCAGAACCGCCGCGCCGTCACCACGTTGAACGGCGCCGGCAGCTGAGCCGCGGCCCACGCGGTCATCCAATTCGAGCGGCGGCCTTCGGGCCGCCGTTTGTACTTGGAAAACACTGTGGTATGAAAGCCACATGAGCGACGAGCCGGACAGCCTCATTCTTCGACTGCTGCGCGACATGCGCGCCGAAATGGCGACCAAAAGCGACATCGCCGATCTCCGCTCGGAGATGGAGATGCTCCGGGCGGCCTTGCGCTCGGAAGTGAATTCCCTGCGGGCCGACGTCGCCTCCGATATCGCCATGCTGCAGGCGGAGGACAAGAAAACCCGTAAGGAACTGGGCGAGCAGATCTCCGGCCTGCGCCATGCGGTGACGGCCTATCACAGCTCGGTCATCGGCCATGGCGTCCTGATCAGCGAGCTGGAGGCGCGCGTGCGCCGCGTCGAGCTTCACCTCGACCTGCCGTCGACCGAGACGAACTGAGCGGTTCTGGCCATGGGCGGCTGCCTGGTTCATCCGTCACTGAGGCCATTCGCTGGTCCAGTAAAGCCAAACAAAATTTGGCCGAAGTCTGCCGGCCTGATATGGAGCCGAGAAGCGCCCCGGCGTGGAGCGTCAGGTTTGCTCTTCCCGCCGCAGGCGTGACGCCGCAGTTCCACCTTTCCGCGAGACGCCCATGTATTTTCGAACGATCCTCAGCGGCACGCTTGCCGCGATGCTGCTTTCAGCAGCCACCGCTTCGGCGCGCGACGCCGCTCCGGCGATGGCAGATCACGGCATCGCCGTGCAGCGCCCGGCCGCCGGTCTTCCCGGCGTCTTCGGCCAGCCGCGGCAGCAGGAGAGCTTTCAGCTCGCGCAGGCATCCGATCCCCGGGTGGTGGCGCTGGAAGAGCAGATCCGCGCCCTGAACGGCACCGTCGAGGAGCTCAATTTCCAGATCCTCCAGCTGCAGGAGCAACTGCGCAAGATGCAGGAGGACAACGAGTTCCGCTTCCAGGAACTGGAGAAGCGCTCCGACGCGCGCTCCGGCAAGTCCAACCGCACAACCGCCGCCGCCCCGCCGGCGGCGAACGGCGGCAGCGGGCAACCGTCCAGCGTCGAGGACGTCATCGCCGGCGAGGCACCCGGCACCACCAATCCCAATACCGGTGCGCCGGACGGAACGCTGGGGACGATCACCGTCGACAAGGACGGCAACGTCAAGGTGCTCGGGGACAGCGGCCCCGCCAGCGGAACGGCGCCGGCCGCCGGTTCCGGCGCGACCCCGGCGCCGGGCGGCAACGGCTCGATCGTCGCGGCTCTGCCGCCGACGGACGATCCGGAAGAACTCTACCGCAACTCCTACCAGTTCATCCTGTCCGGCGATTATGCGACAGCCGAAACCGGTTTCCGCGATCACATCGAGCGTTTCCCGCAGAACGAGCGCGCCTCCGACGCGCATTTCTGGCTCGGCGAGGCGCTGCTCGGCCAGAAGAAGTATCGCGATGCGGCCGAGACGTTCCTGGCCGCCAGCAAGCAGTATCCCAAGTCCAAGAAGGGGCCCGACATGCTGCTCAAGCTCGGCGTCTCGCTCGTCGGGCTGAAGCAGCGCGACGTCGCCTGCGCCACCTTCGGCGAGGTCGGCAAGCGCTATCCGAACGCCTCGGCCGCGCTCAAGGAGCGCGTCAAGCAGGAACAGGCGCAGGCGGCGTGCTGAGCCCTTCGGGCGACCTTCTTCAAACGCTCTCGACCTGCGGGCTGCAAAGCCGCCCCGCCGTCATCGCCGCGGTGTCCGGAGGCAGCGACTCCACCGCCCTGCTTCTCCTTCTCAAACGCTTTCTCGACCACGCAGCGCCGTCCACGCGCCTCCACGCCGTGACCGTCGACCATGGGCTGCGTCCGGAAGCGGCCGCCGAGGCACAGGCCGTGGCACGGTTATCAGCCGAGCGCGGCATCGATCACCGGATCATGACCTGGAGCGGACCGAAGCCCGGCACGGGCCTCGCCGCGGCGGCGCGCGAGGCGCGCTACGACCTGCTGGCGCGCGCCGCCCGGGATGCCGGCACCGACGTGATTCTGACCGCCCACACCGCCGACGACCAGGCCGAGACGGTGCTGATGCGCCGCCGGCGCGGCGAAGGGCCCGGCCTCGCCGGCATGGCTCCGGAGACGCTGTTCGACGGTTCCGTCTGGATTCTCCGCCCGCTGCTCGGCATCCGACGCGAGACGCTGCGCACCTTCCTGCGCGACGAGGCCGTCGGCTGGGTCGATGATCCCAGCAATACCGACCGGCGGTCGGAGCGCGTGCGCGCGCGGCTGGAGCTGGCCGGCCCGCCGCAAGCCTCCGGCGCTGCCGCGATCGACGGATTGCTGACGCTTGCCCGGCAGGGCGCGACCCGGCGCCGTCACCTGGGATGGGACGCCGCGGACCTCATCCGCCGCCATGTTCGCAAGGCTGGCCCGGGCCTGATGCGGATCGATGCCGCCCTGTTCCGACCTGCCATCGACGATGCCGCCGTGCATACGCTGCGCGCCCTGCTCGCGGTCGTCGGCGGCACGTCGCACCTGCCGGACGAGGGCAGGGTGCGCGCGCTTTGCCTGTGGCTGGCCGCGCCGCCCTGTCGCGCTACTTTGTCGCGGGCGCTGGTGGCGGCGCGGCGCGACGGCGTCTGGCTGTGCCGCGAGGAGCGCGGCCTGCCGGAGCCGCAGCCTGCCCGGGACGGCCTGATCTGGGACGGCCGGTTCCGCATTTCGGCCACCGCCGGGGCCGCTGCGGCGGTCATCGCGCCCGCGAGCGCCGGCGGCAGACAAGTTGAGAACGATGACGGTTTGCCGCCAAGTCTGGCGAGGACGGCAACAGCGGGTTTGCCGATCATTTCATCCGGCGGAAGCCCGGAAATCGGCCATGTCGAGCGGCAGCGCGGCGAGTCCGGAAGCACGCAGGCCGCGCCGGCGGGTTGGACGGCTACATCCGTCCTCGCCCCCTGGGCGCGCTTCCTGCCGTGCTTCGACCTGGACCTCGCGCAGGCTCTCGCCGACGCCGTCGGCGCCCCGCCAGTCCCGGTAGCGCCATCGGCCGGTCACAATGTCACGCCAGCTTAACCGCGTGCGGGGGTTTCGCTTGGCAACATCGACCGCCCTCCCTATGTTACGGGCAATACGCTCTTACTCTGGACGCATGCCCATGACCGGGCATGGACGGGACACTTGATGAATCCGAATTACCGCAACCTCGCTCTGTGGGCGATCATCGCCGTACTGCTGATCGCGCTGTTCAATCTGTTCCAGACGCCGCAGACGCGCGGCGCCTCCACCGAGGTGGCCTATTCGGAATTCCTGGCCGACCTCTCGTCGGGCCGCGTCAAGGCCGTCACCATCGTCGGCGACCGCATCAGCGGCAGCTATACCGACAACGCCGCCGGCTTCCAGACCTACTCGCCGGGCGATCCGACGCTGGTATCGCGGCTGGAGGAGAAGGGCGTCACCATCAATGCCCGCCCGGAAACCGACGGCTCCGGCTCGATCTTCTCGATGCTGCTCGGCTGGCTGCCGATGCTGCTCATCCTCGGCGTCTGGATATTCTTCATGCGTCAGATGCAGTCGGGCTCCGGCCGCGCCATGGGTTTCGGCAAGTCCAAGGCGAAGCTGCTGACCGAGGCGCATGGCCGCGTGACGTTCCAGGACGTCGCCGGCGTCGACGAGGCCAAGCAGGACCTGGAAGAGATCGTCGAATTCTTGCGCGATCCGCAGAAGTTTCAGCGCCTCGGCGGCAAGATCCCGCGCGGCGTGCTGCTGGTCGGCCCCCCCGGCACCGGCAAGACGCTGCTCGCGCGCTCCGTCGCCGGCGAGGCCAACGTGCCGTTCTTCACCATCTCCGGCTCGGACTTCGTCGAGATGTTCGTCGGCGTCGGCGCAAGCCGCGTGCGCGACATGTTCGACCAGGCCAAGAAGAACGCGCCCTGCATCATCTTCATCGACGAGATCGACGCGGTCGGCCGCCATCGCGGCGCCGGCCTGGGCGGCGGCAACGACGAGCGCGAGCAGACGCTGAACCAGCTGCTGGTCGAGATGGACGGCTTCGAGTCCAACGAATCGATCATCCTGATCGCCGCCACCAACCGGCCCGACGTGCTCGACCCGGCGCTGCTCAGGCCCGGCCGCTTCGACCGCCAGGTCGTGGTGCCGAACCCTGACATCAACGGCCGCGAGAAGATACTCAAGGTGCATGTGCGCAACGTGCCGCTGGCGCCGAACGTCGACCTCAAGGTAGTGGCACGCGGCACGCCGGGCTTCTCCGGCGCCGACCTGATGAACCTCGTCAACGAGGCGGCGCTGATGGCGGCGCGGCGAAACAAGCGCCTCGTCACCATGCAGGAGTTCGAGGACGCCAAGGACAAGGTGATGATGGGCGCCGAGCGCCGCTCCACCGCCATGACCCAGGCCGAGAAGGAGCTGACCGCCTATCACGAGGCCGGCCACGCCATCATGGCGCTCAACGTGCCGTCCGCCGATCCGCTGCACAAGGCAACCATCATCCCGCGCGGGCGTGCGCTCGGGATGGTCATGCAGCTGCCCGAGGGCGACCGCTACTCGATGAGCTACAAATACATGGTCTCGCGCCTCGCGATCATGATGGGCGGCCGTGTGGCCGAAGAATTCAAGTTCGGCAAGGAGAACATCACCTCGGGTGCCGCCTCCGACATCGAGCAGGCGACCAAGCTGGCGCGAGCCATGGTCACCCGCTGGGGCTTCTCCGACAAGCTCGGCCACGTCGCCTATGGCGAGAACCAGGAGGAGGTCTTCCTCGGCCACTCCGTCGCCCGCACCCAGAACGTCTCGGAGGAGACCGCGCAGATCATCGACGCCGAGGTTCGCCGGCTGATCGACGAGGCCTATTCCTTCGCCAAGCAGGTGCTGACCAAGAAGAAGAAGGAATGGATCGCCATCGCCGAGGGCTTGCTCGAATACGAGACGCTGTCGGGCGACGAGATCAAGCAGCTGATCGCCGGGCAGAAGCCGTCGCGCGATCTCGGCGACGACACCCCGCCCTCGCGCGGCTCCGCCGTGCCGAAGGCGGGCGCCTCCGGCGGCCGCCGCAAGAAGGGCGGCGAAGAGCCCGAAAGCGGCATGGAGCCCCAGCCGCAGGGCTGAGGATTTTTCCGCGCGAAGAATTCGCCGCGCCGCCAGCGCGGCGAATTCTTTTTGACACGGCCGCTTGCCCAAGGAAACATGCTTTTGACAGGTACAGCGGCAGCATCTGTCCGGGACGGAGAAAGTCTCCGCCATGTTGTTCTGCCCTCCAGATAAAGTTACTATGGCGTTGCGCCTGAATTTGCCGTAATTTTGCCACGGCTCTGCCGCATTCTGCGTGAAAGAATGATCGTGAGGAGTAAGGGGGAGCGATACAATTCCGGGTGGTTTCGAGTGTCCGGCCGATTGCAGGCTTTGACCTCGGAACCTCGTGTCATCAAAGATAAACAAAAGCAGTTTTACGTTTCGTCCATGACGCGGTCATGAGAACGGAGCGGACTTCAAATTGGGGCAAGACGGGTATAAGCCGTCGCATTCAGCCGCGAATGGCCGGAGGAAGTCGAGCATCGGGCAACCGGCAATGACTTCTAAGGGATTCGTAACGTATACTCATATTTTGTGATGCGGCCGAGACGCTCGATTTGTGGCAAGGCTGTGTCGCCTGATTTGTTGGGGACTACCTGATGACAAGAAGATACTTCGGAACGGACGGGATCCGGGGGCGCGCCAACAAACACCCGATGACAGCCGAGGTTGCGATGAAGGTCGGCATGGCCGCCGGCCTCTCCTTCCAGCGCGGCAAGCATCGCCACCGCGTCGTGCTCGGCAAGGACACGCGCCTGTCGGGCTACATGATCGAGAACGCCATGGTCGCGGGTTTCTGCGCGGCGGGCATGGACGTGTTCCTGCTGGGGCCGATCCCCACGCCGGCCGTCGCCATGCTGTCGCGTTCGCTGCGGGCCGACATCGGCGTGATGATCTCCGCCTCGCACAATCCCTATTACGACAACGGCATCAAACTGTTCGGACCGGACGGCTACAAGCTCTCCGACGAGATCGAGATGCGCATCGAGAGCCTGCTCGACAACGACATCGACATCGCGCTCGCCGAGGCTGACGGGCTCGGGCGCGCCAAGCGTGTCGACGGCGTGCACGACCGCTACATCGAGTTCGCCAAGCGCACGCTGCCGCGCTCCATGTCGCTGGCGGGGCTGCGCGTGGTCATCGATTGCGCCAACGGCGCCGGCTACAAGGTGGCCCCCGCTGCGCTGTGGGAACTCGGCGCCGAGGTCTTCACCATCAACAACGAGCCGAACGGCTTCAACATCAACCAGGAATGCGGCTCCACCCATCCCGCCGCCCTGGTGAAGAAGGTTCACGAGGTGCGCGCCGACATTGGCATCGCGCTCGACGGCGACGCCGACCGCATGATCATCGTCGACGAGAACGGCGCCGTCATCGACGGCGATCAGATCATCGCGCTGATCGCCGAGACCTGGCAGCAGAACGGCCGCCTCGCCGGCGGCGGCGTGGTCGCCACGGTGATGTCCAATCTCGGGCTCGAACGCTTCATGACGGAGCTCGGCCTGCAGCTGCACCGCACCCAGGTCGGCGACCGCTACGTGGTCGAGCACATGCGCGCCCACGGCTTCAACGTCGGCGGCGAGCAATCCGGCCACATCGTGCTCTCCGACTTCTCGACCACCGGCGACGGACTGGTCTCGGCGCTGCAGGTGCTGGCCTGCGTCAAGCGCTCGAACAAGCCGGTCAGCGAGCTGTGCCGCAAGTTCGAGCCGGTACCGCAATTGCTCAAGAACGTGCGCGTATCCGGCGGCAAGCCCCTGGAGAACAGCACGGTGCAGGCGGCGATCGAAGAGGCGCGCGGCCGGCTCGGCCAGGCGGGCCGGCTGGTGATCCGTCCCTCCGGGACCGAGCCGCTGATCCGCGTGATGGCCGAGGGCGACGACGACAAGCTTGTCGAGGCCGTGGTCGACGACCTGGTCGGCGTCATTTCGGAGCTTCGCTCGGCCGCGTAGCGGCCATGTGTCGGCGCGCCCGCAGCGCGCCGTCTCTGTCCTGAACCACTCGCTTGCGGGGCCGGCGCGATGAACGCGCGCCGGCCCCGCAGCCGTTTCCGCGAACGAGATGCGCGTCGAATCGAACCCGAATCGTGGTTAAGGAACAGGGTTAAGCGCGCCTTAACCTTTGCCGTTCATTATCCACGATGAGTTCAACCTTGCTCGGGCGCACGCTCGATCCCGAGGGAATCTGGGGTATCGGAAATGGTGAGACTTGGAATGTCAGGCCTCGCGGCCATCCTGGCAAGCAGCGTCGCTGTACCCGCCCTGGCGGCGGACTATATCGAGCCGCCGGTGATCGAGGCGCCTCCGGTGGTCGAGGAGGTCTACGCCGCGCCGGACGTCGGCGGCTGGTACATCCGCGGCGACATCGACTATCACTGGACCAATTTCCGCAACGGCGACTACATCCTCTACGGCGCGCCTGGCCAGCGCGGCAAGTTCGACGACGGCGACCTCAAGGGCGCGATGTCGCTCGGCGCCGGCATCGGCTACCAGGTCAACGACTATTTCCGCGTCGACCTGACGGGCGACTACTTCTTCGACGCCGATTTCGAAGGCAGCACCTCCGGCTTCTGCGCCGGCGTGCCCTGCACCTCGACCGACCGCTCGTCGATGTCGGCGTTCCTGCTTCTGGCCAACGCCTATGTCGATCTCGGCACCTATCACGGCTTCACGCCTTATGTCGGCGCCGGCATCGGCGGCGCCCACATCAAATGGGACAAGCTCGTCAACGACGACGACAACGGCCGCACCGAGCATGACGGCGGCAGCGAATGGCGCTTCGCCTACGCGGCGATGGCCGGCGTGTCCTACTGCCTGACCAACAGGACCAAGCTCGACTTCGGCTATCGCTACTCGCGCATCGAGGGCGGCGACATGTTCGGCTACGCCAACAATGCCGGCCCCGGCTTCGACGACGGTTTCGACGTGCACGAGGTGCGCGGCGGCCTGCGCTACCAGTTCACCGGCAGCAATGGCTGCGAGCCTGCTCCGCAGCCGATCGCCTACGAGCCGCCGCCGGTCTACAAGCAGTAGTCCCGATCGTCCCGCATGCATCGACCGCCCGGCGAAAGCCGGGCGGTTCCGCTTTTGTAGGCCCCCGAGCGAGCTCTGAATCTATCGCGAACTCGGCGTCTCCGCCCACGCACCGGCTGGCGTTCGCTCTCCGACGGTCCCGACGCAACCGATTCCTCGCCGGCCTTGTTTCTTCGACTCCGAGGCCTGGATTCCCGACACTCTCCGCTCGCTTCGCTCGCTCACGAGGTCGAGAATGACGACAGTCATGGGCCGCTTCGGCTGATCACCGGCGGTGGCGATTGTCGGAGGCCTCAGTCAATGTCGTCATTCCCGGCCTCGTGAGCGAGCGAAGCGAGCGGAGAGTGTCGGGAATCCAGGCCTCGGAGATGGCGAAGCCAAAGCCGACGAAGAAGTTCCACGATGGTACGCCGGGCCGAATCCGGGATTGGGAATCCGGCAGTCCCGTGCGAACACCAATCCGCGGCCTGGATGACGTTTCGTTAGGGTTAACCGGCACTTAACCGTTATGGTTAACAATGGTCCCGGTAGCGATCGACAGTTATGCGCCGTCATCGCCAGGGGAGCTATCAGTATGATCCTTGTCAGACGTGTCGTCCTGCTGTTCGCGGCCAGCGCCCTCATGCCGGTTGCCGGTGCCGGGGCGGCGGACTACGAGCCGCCGATCTTCGTAGAGCAGGCCGAGGAATACGTGCCGGTCGAGGTCGGCTCCGGATGGTATCTGCGCGGCGACATCGGCTACATCTTCGACAATAGCTATGACGACACCCAGCTCGCGGTGACCGCCGTCGACGAGTTCGCGCCGTTCGACCCGATCCGCATCCTTTCCTTCGAGGAGGACGACACGCCGGTCTTCGGCAGCGTCGGCTTCGGTTACCACTTCAACGATTTCCTGCGCGCCGACGTGAATCTCGGCCTGCTGCCGCGGGAGAAGTTCAGCACGGGCGGCCGGATCGACGGCATCGATGCTTCCGCGAGCGCCGAGAACACCTACTGGACCGGCATCGCCAACGGCTATATCGACCTCGGCACCTATGCCGGGCTGACGCCTTATGTCGGCGCCGGCGTGGGCGTGCTCTATTCGAAGATCGAGCTGGACGCGCGTCTCGGCGACCTGAGCGCGAGCTATAGCGACCGCGACTACAACTTCCTCTACACGCTGAACGCCGGCGCGTCCTACCAGGTGGCCAAGAACGTCTCGGTCGATGTCGGCTACCAGTATCTGTCCTCCCCCGACGCGCCCTTCGTGAAGATCGGCGATGACGGCGCCGAATACGGCAAGGGCCTCGACTACCATCAGGTCCGGGTGGGCCTGCGCTACGACCTCTGGTGATCAGTCCGGCGATGGTTCCGCCGCCGGCGGCGTCGCTATGGCCTCCAGGATGGCGACTGCCTCGCCAGCCCGGTCGGCCGGGACGAAGAGATGGTCGTGGAAGAAGGCCGAGACCGGGTTGACGCCCATGCCGGCCGCCGCCAGCCGTGCGGTGATCGCCGCCAGGAAGCCGACAGCTTCGAGGGCTGAGTGGATCTCAAGGGTGATCATCCGGCAGGGGAACGTCTCCCGCAGCCCGGCGCCCCGCGCTTCCTCCTCGCGCAGGATCAGCGTGCGGCCCTCCGCCTCGCGAAAGATCATGACCGGATCCGTTCCGGCCGGTATGGGCCTGTCCGCCGGCAGGGTGCAGAAGACGAAAAGGCCGGGCTGCAAGTCCGGACGCATTCCGGAGATCAGGGCGGCAAGGTCGGTCTCGCCGGACATCTTTGGCTTCCCTTCGGATGCGCTGTGCAGGCTGGCGGTGCCAGTCTGGCCGGAATCGTCCGCCGGTCAAGCGCGACGTCTCGCAACCGGCGGCGCGTTGAGGCATTTTCCGTACGGTGTATGGTGATTCCGGGAGGGCGCAACGATGGCGAATGCGCGCAGCCGCAGGGAACTGCAAAAGGCCGAGGTCCGGGCCGAGCTGGTCGAGGCGGCGCACGCCCTGGTCAGGGAGGAAGGCTATGAGGGGTTGACCATCCGCAAGCTGGCGGCCCGCGTGGGCTACGCGCCGATGTCCGTCTACTCCTACTTTCCCGACAAGCACGCCATCCTGTTCGCGCTGGCGCGGGACGCCTTTGCCATCCTCGCAAGGCGCATGGAGCGCGAGGCCCCGGCCGATCCCCTGCAGGCGCTCATCAAGATGATGCGCGAATACGCCGCCTTCGCTTTCGACAACCCCAACGAATACCGCACCGTCTTCACCTCGCGGGATCCTGCCGGCATGCCGCACGAAGATCCCGCCGAGCTGCAGAAGGAAAACCCGGCGCTGCAACTCCTGCTGAAGCGCGTCCAGGCCTGCGTGGACGCCGGTGTGCTGGAAGGGGACGTCTTCGCCATCTCCACCCTGCTGTGGACGTTCGGCCACGGCACCGTGTCGCTGCTGATCAGCTTTCCCGGCTATCCGTTCGGCGAGCGCGACGCCTATGTCGAGCGGACCATCGAGGTGGTGCTGGCGGGCTTGCGCAGCGCCCCCGTCGCGCCGCTCGGCACGGCGTCGCGCTGCTGAGCGAGGCGGCCTTTCGTCTCCCGCCCGGCAGGTTGACCACGAACTTCGTACATGTACGAAACAGCTTGCTTTCCGCATCTCCATTCTGTACATGTACATTATCGCATACATGTACGGACTCCAGAAAGGACGCGGAAATGAAGAAGATCGCGCTTGCAGTCGCTCTCGTGCTGGGTGCGACCGGACCGGTGCTTGCCGGTCCGGCGGGGACCGCCGCCGAAAAGGCGCCCGTGCAGCGTCCCGTCGCGGCCGAGCGGCCGGTGCTCGACCAGACCAGCACGCAGTCGATCGCACCGAAGACCGGAAGCCCGGCGGCGCCCGCCAAACCGCGGGTGCGCTCGGGAATCGAGGTCAATCCCTGGATCGTGCCAGGCTTCCTGTAACCCTGGCCGTTGGCGCTGCCCCTCACCTGCCTCCCGGCTCACGGCGCCGCGCGCGGCGACCGACGTCCGTAGCCGTCCAGCGGCTGGTAGCCGCGGAAATAGTCGATGGTGAAGGTTTTCGGATAGCCCGGCTGGCGGTTGAGCGGGCCGGCGGGAGCGTCGGGCCGCTCATAGATGCCGAGCATGACCTGCATCGGATAGGCGGGCGATTGGGGGATGCGCCTGAGCAGCCGGTCGTCGACGAAGACGTCGACATGGCGCGGCGTCCATTCCGCCGCGTAGATGTGGAATTCGGTGGCGTCGATCGGCACGAAATCGGTGAACCAGGCGTCGGCCAGCGCCGGGTCGCCGGCTGCGTGGACGCCATAGCCGATGCGTGTCGACCGCGTGCCGGCAAAGCCGCCGGAAATCTCGCACACGCAGATGCGGCCGGACCGCTCCGGCCGGTCGCCGAAACCGACCAGCCACAGTCCGACCTGGTTCAGGCGCGATGCCGCGGCCTTGGCGCGCATCTCGAAATAGCCGTAGCGCGGCACGTAGAGGCGCTGCCTGTCCTGCGGCTCGCGCACGCGGCTGTCGGGATTGCACCGCGCCTGCCCGTCGGCGCTGTCCACGGGCCCGGAATAGACGCCCGTCTGCAGCGACGACGCACGCACCGTGCCGTCGAATTCGGGGCACCAGGGCTGCTGCCCGTCGTCGATTTCCAGCACGACGGAACCCTTGGCGAAGCGGTACCGCGCGGCGGCCTGGCGGCGCGAGCTCCAGTGCGGCAAATGGTAGGGCAGCCATTTGCGCCGGTCGAGGGCGGGGCCGTTGAAGGCCTCGGCGAAGTCGAGGCGGTAGCCGGGCCTCAAAACAGGATTCGGCGGCACGCTGCCGGCCGGCCACATTTCCGCGATCATCTGCTTCGCCCCTGCTGTTGCGATGCGGCAAGGACTAGCGCGCGCCGTTCTGCCCGCCAACGGCCGGCGCGGCCGTCTCCTGACAGGCGAGTCAGCAGGCGGTGCGGAAAAACGCTCGGAAAAGGCCCGACGGGCGGGGTTTTTCAGGGTAAAAATGCCTCACTCTCGGGTGAATCCGCAACGGTTTCGGCCGATATTCGGGCGAAAACTGCGCGAACCGCTTCTCGATGTCGACGCATAGCGGATCGGTGTCCTTCGCCATCCCCCGGATCGAACGCGCCGCCGGCAGCCAGAACTGGCCGAAACCGGTGCGCTCGTCATGCGCCGGCCCGAGCACCTTGCCGTCGGTGTTGACGACGATCGGGAAATGCAGGCCGGTGAGCACGCGCAGCCGCTCCAGCATCCAGGCGAGGCTCAGACTGGCCAGCGTGTCGTCCTCGTAGCCGCCGCCGATGTCGGAATGCACGCCGGGAAACCAGATCTGCTCGATCACCTGGCCCGCCGCCTTGCCCTTGCCGTCGGCATCATCCCACAGTTCGGGGGCGAAGGCCTTGCGGTTCTCGTCGATCGACAGCGCCTGCAAGCCGACGGGCACGCGGGTCGACAGCTCGCTGTTGTGGAATTCGTGCTTGTAGGGATTGATGGTGTTCATCATGCCCGGCAGGCCGAGCGCCTTCACGGTGTCGAACACGCCGACGACCGACGGCACGACTTCCTCGGACGCATAGCGGGCCGCGAATGCATCGCCGGCCTTTCTTCGCTCGTGCTCGTCCTTGATCTTGTAGGCCGCGACCGCCTCCTGGGCGATGGCGCGCCGCCGCTCGGCACCGGCTCCGGTCTTGTCACTGGAGATGGGGGCGCCTCGATCCGTAGCGGCGACGCCGCAGACCGCCAGGACGCCGCCGAGGCAGCGCACCGTGTAGGCGCCGCGGCTGAAGCCGAACAGCCCGATCCTGGCGCCGGGCCGCCAATCCTTCATCAGCGCCTCGTAGCAATCGACGATATTGGCGGTGATGCCCCAGCCGGTCGCCTTGCTCCACAGATTGCGGCAGGTGCGCGTCCAGTCCCATTCGCCCTTTTCCGGCGCGCCGAGCCCGGCATCGTAGAAAGTCTTGATACCCGGCTGCCCGTCGATCGCCGAATACATCTGGAAGATGTTCGTATTCTTGATCTTCTCCCCTTCGAGCTCCTGGACCTCGTCAGCGCGGACGCCGCGCTGCCCGGTGCCGTCGGAGAAGATCAGTACCCACTCATCCTGCACCCCAGACATCTTTTCCTCCGCATGATAGACGGAAAGCTTCTTCTGGGCCTCTCTGAGAGATAATCATATGAATCCAGCAAGCATTCAAGATGCTGCAGGCATGGGGATTGATTAATTCTTGTACTTTCCGTTCTAAATAGCAAGAGGCCTTCAATTAAGTTCGAAGATTAAGTGAAATTTTGGTGTTCTTACAAACAAAAAAGACCGGGGAAAGTCCCCGGCCTTGCTTGAATCGGGCAGATAGGCCCGGTTATTCCGCCGCGACGATCTTGCCGCCTTCCCACTTGAACAGCGAGAAGCTCGGCGAGCTGAGATCCCCGCTCTCGCCATAGGTCAGCTTGCCGATGGCCGTCTGCACCGGCTCGCCAGACTTCAGCGCGGTGGCCACCGCAGCCGGATCGTCGGCCTTGCCCGCCTTCTCGATGCCGGCCTTGATCACCTCGACCGCCGCATAGGCGTTCAGCGTGAAGGCCTCCGGCGGAATCCCCTTTTCGTTCAGTACTTTCACGGCTTCGGCCGAATCCGGGTTCTGCAGCGCGTCGGTGGCGTTGGTGAAGAGCGTGCCGGCGGCGGCCTCGTTGCCGATCGCCCAGTATTCCGTGTTGGACAGGCCCTCGCCGCCGATGATCAGCGCCTTGACGCCGACATCCTGGAGCTGGCGGGCGAGCAGGCCGCCCTCGGGATGATAGCCGCCGAAATAGATGACCTCGACATTGTCGGCCTTGAGGCGGGTGACCAGCGCCGACAGGTCCTTCTCGCCCGGCGTCAGCGAATTATAGGCCACCTCGGTGAGGCCGCCGGCGTTGATCGCCGCCTTGAAGGCGTTGGCCAGGCCCATGCCGTAGGTGCCCTTGTCGTGGATGATGGCCACGCGCTTGTCCTTCAGGTTCTTCAGGACATGGGCAGCGGCGACTTCGGCCTGCTGGTCGTCGCGGCCGCAGGTGCGCAGCACGTTGGTCAGGCCGCGCGCCGTCAGGTCGGGGGCGGTCGCGGTCGGCGTCACCATCAGGATGCCGTTCTCGGCGAAGACGTCGGAGGCCGGAATGGCGACGCCGGAGGTCACCGGGCCGACCACATACTGCACGCCTTCGCCGACCAGCTGGTTGGCGGCCGACACGCCCTGCTTGGGATCGCCGGCATCGTCGGCGAGCTTGATCACCACCTGCTCGCCCGCGATGCCGCCATTCTTGTTGATGGCCTCGACCGCGGCCTCGGCGCCGTTCTTGACCTGCTCGCCATAGGCGGCGACCGGGCCGGTGAGCGGGGCGACGACGCCGATCACGATATCGGCCCAGGCAAGCGGCGCGTGGGCCAGCAGGGCGGCGAGTGCGACGCCCGCGAAAAGTTTCTTGTTCATGGCTCTTTCCTCACAAGACTGGAGTAGAAGCCCGGCACATGATGCATGGGAGCCGACCCGCCAATCGGCCAGCCGGCGGGTTTCGATTGTCACGGCTCAGTGCAGGGCGATCTCGCCCTTGACATTGCGCCACTCGTTGGGCGCGATCAGCCGCCGATGCGTATAGGCCACCGAGTGCAGCGGCCCGTCGAGCTTCTTCGTCCAGAAATCGAGGAACCTGAACAGGATCGGGAATTTCGGGGCAAGATCGTAGTCCTGCCAGACATAGGTCTGCAGCAGGTGCGGGTGGTCGGGATAGCGGTACAGGATCTCGGCGGTCGTCAGCCCGTAGCCCTGCAGCATCAGCTCCATTTCGGGTGTCGTTCGCATGGCAGTCCTCTTCAGAGCGCCGGACAATCGTCCTGAGGAAAATTGTGCGACGCAATCGTTGCCTGTACGTTAACGATGTTACCCGGCTGTCATGGTTCCGTCATCAAAAACAACGTCTTAGCAGCCGATGCGAGCGAGTGCTGACAGGTGCGGCGCATCTCCCCGATGACGCGCTGCGGCATCCCGCCGCGCGGGCCGAACGTCTAATGTTGTGGTTCCCGGCGAATTGATAATAAATGCCGCCCGAAAACCGCATCGCCGGTCCGGAATGTGGCGGCAGGGCACGCCCATATCGACCGCAAGGGAGGAGAATTCCATGTCCGAGGTCCATGTCCACAAGGTGCAGCCCGCCTGGAGGGAGCGCGCGCTGATCGACAACGAGACCTATCAGAAATGGTACGCCGAGAGCGTCGCGGATCCCGAGCGGTTCTGGGCCGAGCACGGCAAGCGGATCGACTGGTTCAAGCCCTACGGCAAGGTGAAGAACACCACCTTCGACGCCCCCGTCTCGATCAAGTGGTTCGAGGACGGCGAGCTCAACGTCTCCCACAACTGCATCGACCGGCACCTGGCGACGCGCGGCGACCAGGTGGCCATCATCTGGGAGGGCGACGACCCGGCCGAGGACAGGAAGATCACCTATCGCGAGCTGCACGAGCAAGTCTGCCGGCTGGCCAACGTCTTGAAGAAGCACGGCGTCAGACGAGGCGACCGCGTCACCATCTACATGCCGATGATCCCCGAGGCGGCCTATGCGATGCTCGCCTGCACCCGCGTCGGCGCCGTGCACTCGGTGGTGTTCGGCGGCTTCTCGCCGGATTCGCTGGCCGGACGCATCGTCGACGCCGAATCGACCTTCGTGATCACCGCCGACGAGGGCCTGCGAGGCGGCAAGGCCATCCCGCTGAAGGAGAACACCGACAAGGCGGTCGACATCGCCGCCCGGCATCACGTCATGGTGAAGAACGTGCTGGTGGTGCGCCGCACCGGCGGCAGGATCGGCTGGGCCGACGGCCGCGACCTCTGGTACCACGAGGAGACCGCGGCGGTGTCGGCCGACAACGAGCCGGAGCGGATGAACGCGGAAGACCCGCTGTTCATCCTGTACACCTCGGGTTCGACCGGCAAGCCGAAGGGCGTGCTGCACAGCTCGGGCGGCTATCTCGTCTACGCCTCGATGACCCACCAATACGTCTTCGACTACCATGACGGCGACATCTACTGGTGCACGGCCGATGTCGGCTGGGTGACCGGCCACAGCTACATCCTCTACGGGCCGCTCGCCAACGGCGCCACCACGCTGATGTTCGAGGGCGTGCCCAACTATCCGTCGGTGTCGCGCTTCTGGGAGGTGGTCGACAAGCACAAGGTCAACATCTTCTACACCGCCCCCACCGCCATCCGCGCGCTGATGGGTGCCGGCGACGCGCCGGTTAAGAAGACCTCGCGCAAGAGCCTGCGCGTGCTGGGCTCGGTCGGCGAGCCGATCAATCCCGAGGCCTGGGAGTGGTATTTCAACGTCGTCGGCGACGGCAACGTGCCGATCGTCGACACTTGGTGGCAGACCGAGACCGGCGGCATCCTGATCACGCCGCTGCCCGGCGCCACCGACCTCAAGGCCGGATCGGCGACGCGGCCGTTCTTCGGCGTGCAGCCGCAGCTCGTCGACAACGAAGGCAAGGTGCTGGAGGGCGCCACCGACGGCAATCTCTGCATCGTCGATTCGTGGCCGGGGCAGATGCGCACCGTCTATGGCGACCACGAGCGCTTCGTGCAGACGTATTTCTCCACCTACAAGGGCAAATATTTCACCGGCGACGGCTGCCGCCGTGACGAGGACGGCTACTACTGGATCACCGGGCGCGTCGACGACGTCATCAACGTCTCCGGCCACCGCATGGGCACGGCCGAGGTCGAGTCGGCGCTGGTCAGCCATCCAAAAGTGTCGGAGGCGGCGGTCGTCGGCTATCCGCACGACATCAAGGGCCAGGGCATCTACTGCTACGTGACGCTGATGGCTGGCGAGCAGGGTTCCGACGAGCTGCGCAAGGAGCTGGTCGCGCATGTGCGCAAGGAGATCGGCGCCATCGCCTCGCCGGACAAGCTGCAATTCGCGCCCGGCCTGCCGAAGACCCGCTCCGGCAAGATCATGCGCCGTATCCTCAGGAAGATCGCCGAGGACGATTTCGGCGCGCTCGGCGACACCTCGACGCTGGCCGACCCGGCGGTGGTCGACGACCTTGTGACGAACCGGCAGAACAAGAAGGGGTAGACGGCAATCGACATCATAGAGGTCATTCGCCGCACGGAGCAGGGCGTCACACAGCCTTATATCTGCAAGACGGAGGACGGCGCGCTTTATTTCGTGAAGGGCAAGGGCGCCGGTTTTGCGTCACTTGCAAAGGAATGGTTGGCGGGTTCGCTGGCGGAAGTGTTCGGGCTGCCTATCCCGAATTTCTCGATACTCAACGTGCCTCGCGGTCTCTACGAGTTGGGACGCCATGGCCTGCTGGCCGATCTCGGGCATGGTCCAGTGTTCGGATCGAAAGCGATTCCTAACGTGAACGAGATAACGACGACGGAAGCAGGAAAAATACCCGACGCAATGAAGCGACGGATCGCGGTCTTTGACTGGTGGATCATGAATGGGGATCGGACCTTGTCCGAACACGGAGGCAATCCCAATATCCTTTGGGAAGTCTCCCTCGGCTGCCCGTTCGTGATCGACCACAATCTCGCCTTCGACCAATCGGTGAGCCTTGCTGGGCTCGAGGCCCAGCATCTCTTCGGTACTTTCCTTACCGAGGTCATCGATACGCCTTCCCTCCAGGACATTTGGTCGGAACAATGCGATCGGTGTTTGGGGAGATGGAACGACTTTTGCGGTGCGCTTCCCGAGCGCTGGAGTTATCTTGACGATCAACTTACCGTCGACAGTGGCTTTGATCCGTCGGCGGCTTTGGCAATCCTTAGGCGATTTGATACTGCCGCGATGTGGTCTCGATGATGAACAGGTTGGCCGTACGCTACGCAATTATCCGCTTCCAGCCGCATGTGGAGACGGAGGAGTTCGCCAACATCGGCGTAGTCCTGGTGGCCCCAGAAATGGGCTACTTGGATTTTCGCATCGAGACGAGACGGATAGGACGTCTGACGGCATTTTTCGATGCGTTGGACGCTCGCCTGATCCGGCAGGTTTTGGGTGATTGCCGATCTGAACTTCAGCGGCTGCGAGCACTTGCAGGGTACGATCGTACCGGACAGTCGCGCCTCAGCCTCATGCCAGGCGAAAGCGCTGAACACCTATTCGCCACGCTGACCAAGGATCGCGAAGGCATCATACGCTATAGCGACGTTCGCTATGCAATGCACCTCGATCCAGCAGCGCTGCTTGACCAACTGTTCGATCACTACGTCGCGCGTGCCTTCGCGGATGTCGAATACAAGGAGAGGCTGCTGGAGCGGCATGTCCGCCAGCTGCTGAGCAACCAGCAAATCAGCGCGCGGTTCAGGAGCAAGGTTTACAGCGACGGACTCTATACCGCACGGTTTCCATTCGTCGGCGACAAAGACGGCGAAGACAGAATTGTCCTCAAGCCCATCTACCTGGGGCAGAAGGAGCCGATGAACATTTTTGATCACGCCAATAAGTGGCTCTTTCGAGTCAATCGCCTAAGAAGGCAATTGCCCGAACACGTGACATTTGCAGTCGAGGGACCCGCAGGACCAGGCCCATCCGACGAGGCTTTCCAGGAAGTCTCCACACTTTTTGAACGTAACCACATCGAGGTTATCAGCCCGGAAGCTTCCGCGTTGCTGGCGATCGCTCGGCACTTGCAGTAGTGGGTGCCGCCTTCACATCGTGAGAGATCGGAAATGAGCGAACTCGGCCATGTCTCCGGTCTCTGGCGCTATCCGGCGAGCTCGCTGGGCGGCGAGCCCATGTCGAGCCTGTCGGTGGACACGGACGGCGTCGTCGGCGACCGGCTGTTCGGTCTGGTCGATGCGGAGAGCGGCGAGATCGCCCGGCCGGATGGCGCCAGCCGATGGCATCCGGTGCCGCGCATCAAGGCGCGGCTGTCGGCCGAGGGGCGCCTGGAGGTCGCGGTGCCGGGAAGCGACTGGCTGCCGGCGCCGGGCGAACCCTGCGACCGCGCCGTCTCGGACTTTCTCGGCTTCGCCGCGTCGGTCCGTCCGTTCCATCGGCACGCCGGCTACTCCGGTCCGCTGACGGAAGCGCGCTACAGCAAATCGCCCATCCATCTCATCACCACCGCCTCGCTGGCGCGGCTGAAGGCGCTGCATCCGGCCGGCGATCCCGACCAGCGCCGCTTCCGGCCGAACATCGTCGTCGACATGCCCGAGGTCGACGGGTCGTTTCCGGAAACCGAATGGATCGGCCGGCGGCTCGCGCTCGGCGATCTGCAGCTCACGGTGGCGGAGCCCTGCCGCCGCTGCGGCTTCACCATCATCGCCCAGGACGGCTTCGACAACGATCCGAACATCCTGCGCAACCTGGTCCGCCACAACGGCCACAATCTCGGCATCTACTGCACCGTCGACCAGCCGGCCCGCATCGAGACCGGCGCGCCGATGCGCTTCCTGTAGGCGTCGCTACCGATAGAGGTCGGCACGCGTCGGCGGCAGGATGCTCAGGCCCTTGCCGCGCCTGACGGCGACCGTCTGGAAGATCTGGGTCGAGCCGCGCTGGAAGGTGATCGAGCAGCCGGTCAGATAGAGCAGCCATAGCCGCGCCCGGGGCTCGCCGACTTCGGCGATCGCCTGCTCGAACCGGTCCCGCAGCCGCTCGGCCCACAGGCGGCAGGTGCGGGCATAGTGTTCGCGCAGGTTCTCCGCGTCGTAGACGAGGAAGCCGTGCGTCTCGAGCCCGGAGAGCGTCATGCCGATCGTGTCGAGCTCGCCGCCGGGGAAGATGTATTTGATCAGCGCCCGGTATTCGGCGCCCTTGCGCAGCGTCCTGCGCATCGTGCCCTTCGAGCGGCGGGTGATCGCGTGGTGCAGGTAGATGCCGTCGGGCTTCAGCAAGCGCCGGACCGCCGAGAAATAGGCCGCGTGGTTGGCGATGCCGAGATGCTCGAACATGCCGATCGAGCAGATCTTGTCGAAGCTTCCGTCGAGGTCGGCATAGGACTTGATCTCGATGGTGATGCGGTCCTCCAGGCCTTCGGCGCGGATGCGCTCGCGCGCCAGCTCGGTCTGCCGCTCCGACAGCGACACGCCATGCCCGGTCACCCCGTAGTGCTTGGCGGCGTAGATCAGCATGGCGCCCCAACCGCAGCCGATGTCGAGCAGGCGCTCGCCGGGCTTCAGCCGGAGCTTGCGGCAGATATGCTCCAGCTTGTCCGTCTGCGCCTGGTCGATGCCATTGGCGAAATCGGTGAAATAGCCGCAGCTGTAGACCATGCGCTCGTCGAGGAAGAGCCGGTAGAAGGCGTTGGAGATGTCGTAGTGGTGGCGTATCGCCTCGGCATTCGAGCCGCTGGCGAACGGGTCGCGGCCGGCGAGGTCGGCCGGGCCCGCCCGCGGCCTTCCGGAGATGAGCACGGCCGGCAGGTCGCGCAGCAGCTGCAGCTTGGGCAGCGTTTTGAGCTTCGCCCGCAACTTGCCTTCTGCCCGCCGCTCGAACAGGTCGAACAGCGTGCCGCCCTCGACGTCGACCGCCTTGGACACCCACATCTCGATCAGCGTCGACAGGTTGGGCCGGCGCAGCGCCCGCCAGACGATGTCCTTGTCGTTGAGGACCAGAACCGGCCCGGCCGCCGGGCCGATCCGCTCCCCGGTCCACAGCCTGACCGCGAACGCCGGCTTCAGCGTCTCGATGACGGTGCGAACGATGCGGACGGCCCTCTTGCCTGTGTCCATGCGTCCCCCCCGGATCGGGCAGCATCGGGGCCGGCGGGAACGATGGCGGCGAAAATTTGCCACCCACATTCGAACCGGCTCGACCGGATGCCCTTGTCAAACCCGTCGCGAGCCCCCATCATAAGGCCGTGTTCAACCAATCGAAAGGAGGTGATCCGATGTCGAGTGATTTCGTTTCCCAGCGTCAGGTCTCGGCGGATCGCCTTTTCGGGGAGCAGCCTTCCCGCTGAAGCGCGATTACGTGCGGCTGGCAATCCTGATGGATCGCCGCTGACGGCCGCGCTGGACGAAAGCCACGGAAGGACCGTTGTCTTATGGAGGCAGCGGTCCTTTTCTTTTGGGGCGGGCCGGCGCGGCTCGACGGCGGCACCTTTCTAGGTCGATGGATGGATATTCGCACGTGACCGTTTTGCAGACGACGCACCTGACGCTCAGTCCCTGCCGCCCGAGCGACCGCGCCGACTTCATCGATCTCGAGCTCGACCCGGAGGTCATGCGCTTTCTCAACGGCGGACATGCCGTCGACCCCGAGCGGGGCGAGCCGAACGCGACGTTCCTCAGGCCGAGGGGAACGGAGCCTCACGTCTGGACGGCGCGTCATACGACCGACGGCGCGTTCGTCGGGTGGTTCTGCCTGTGGCCGGAGAGCGCGACACTGGCCGAACTCGGCTATCGCCTACGCCGGGCGGCGTGGGGGCAGGGGTTGGCCTCGGAAGGGGCCTCGGCCCTCGTCGACTGGGGATTCGGAACGGGTGGCTACGACAAGATCGTCGCGACCACGATGGCGGCGAACCACGCGTCGCGCCGCGTGATGGAAAAGATCGGCATGAACTACGCGCGCACGGTTTTCGTCGACTGGCCCGATCCCATTCCGGGCAGCGAGCACGGCGAAGTCTGGTACGAGTTGATGCGCTCGCAATGGAACGGCGGATGACCCCTTCCATGCTTCCCGCGCCGCGCCGGGACTAGCCCGCTATCGCAATGCCTCCCGAGGAGTGCAGCGGTTTGGAAGCAAAGATATGCGCGCAATCGAGGCCCACGGCACGTCGCATGAGTCCCTTTCAGGCGACGTGCTGTAGGGATGTCGGCGAAGCGCGGCTTGTCCTATCCGCACCAGCCGCCCCGCTTGCCGCCGCGATAGGGCCGGACGGCGCCGCGGTCGAGCAGCATGCGGGCGACGACCTTGCCGTCTCCGGTGACCACGTCGGCCAGCACCCGGCCGTAATATTTGGCGCTGCCGATGTTGGAGATCGATACGGTTCCCGGGGCGAGCAGGCCCGACAGCAGGTCCCGCGCCGCTTCAGCGGCCTGCCGCTCGGCGGCGCAGCGGCTCTTCATCTCCGGCGCATCGATGCCGCGCACCCGGACATTGACGACGACATACTGCCCCGGCCAGACATGCGCCTCGGCCAGGAAGGTGTCGCCGTCGAGAACGGACAGCACGCGCGCCTCCACCGGTCCCTTCAGGAGCGCGGCTGCGCCGGCGGCCGGGGCAAGCGGCCATGCGCCGGCCAGGGCGAGGGCCGCGAAGGCGCAAAAGCCGAGCTGCGCGACGGCCGCCTGGTCCGGGTGCTCGAGCCGTTTTCGCCGACGTCTCCCGGCCTGTTCCTGTATTTTCCCAGCCGCGCCCAGACGCAGCCGAAGCTGCGCGCCTTCATCGACGTGGCGCTCATGGTGCTGCGCCGGACCGGCGTCCGGCGGTGAAGCCGCACCTCGCCTTTATCCCAGATCCACAGGCGTCCGGGTCTGCAGGCCGGGCTCCGTCCAGTCGGTCGGACGCACCACCATCCGGTGCACCCTCGGCGGCTCCGTGCCGCTGTGCAGCGCCTGGATGCGGTCGGCGACGCCAGCGTCGGCCTGGGTGCGCCGCTGGTTGTGGCGGACGTAATCGGTCCAGGTCGGCACATGGTAGGATTCGATCCACACCTCCGGCTTCTCGGTGTCACGCAGCAGCTCCCACTGGCGGGCGCCGTCGCGCCGGCGGATGCGGCGGCGCTCATGCATGGCTTCGAGGAAGGCGCGCGTGTCCTCCTCGCGGATGATGTATTCGATCAGCACCGCCACCGGGCCGCTGCGGCCGCGCAGGTCGAGCGCGACATGCGGCATCTGCCAGCGGCCGAGCGGGTCGAGATTGTCCGGCGTTTTGGCCGGCAGCGCCAGCCAAAGCCCGATCGCCGCGCCGCCCAGCATCAGCACGGCGGCCGACAGCAGCGCCGCGTCGATGCCGTAGCGGTCGGCGACCACGCCCCATATCCAGCTTCCCAGCGCCATGCCGCCGAAGGTGGCGGTCTGGTAGAGCGCCAGCGCCCGCCCGAGCACCCAGCGCGGCGTCGACAATTGCACCGTGACGTTGAACATGGCGAGCGCCAGCACCCAGCAGACGCCGCCGATCGCCATGCCGAGACCCGCAATCCAGGCGTTGGGGCTGAGCGCGACGGTGGCCGCGCAGACGGCGAAGCCGATGAAGGCGGCGCGCGCCACCGTCTCGTTCGACCATCTTTCGCGCGCCCGGCCGCCGAGGAAGGCGCCGCCGATGGCGCCGATGCCGTAGCAGCCGAGCATCAGGCCGTAGAGCAGCGGCCCGCCGCCGGGCAGGTCGCGCGAGGCGAGCGGCAGCAGCGACAGCACTACGATCGCCGTGAAGCCGAAGGCGAAGCCGCGCAGCAGCACCTTTTCGATATGCGGCGACATGGCGACGTAGCGCAGCCCCGCCGTCATCGCCGAGCCGAGCGTCTCGGGCGGCAGCGTCGACACCGCGACCGCCGGCTTCCAGCGGCCGATGGCGAAGAGCAGCGGCAGATAGCTGACGGCATTGACGGCGAAGGCGGCGGCGGCGCCGAAGCTCGCCACGATGATGCCGCCGATCGCCGGCCCGACGCTGCGCGACAGGTTGAAGTTGACGCTGTTGAGCGCCACCGCCGACGGCAGCACGCTGCGCGGCACCATCTCGCCGACGGAGGCCTGCCAGGACGGGTTGTAGAGCGCCGTGCCGCAGCCGATCAGGAAGGTGAAGCCGAGCAGCAGCCACGGCGTGATCACCCCGGCATAGGTGCACGCCGCCAGCCCCAGCGACACGACCAGCATGAACACCTGCCCGATCAGCATCACCCGACGCCGGTCGAAATTGTCGGCGATGGCGCCCGACGCCAGCGAGAAGATCATGATCGGCAGCGAGGTCGAGGCCTGCACCAGCGCCACCATGTCGGCCGAGCCGGAGATGGAGGTCATCAGCCAGGCCGCGCCGACCGCCTGGATGAGGCCACCGAGATTGGAGGCCAGGCTCGCCGCCCACACGCCACGGAAGACCGGATAGCCCATGGGCGCCAGGGACGACGTTCGCTCGGTCACCGGCGGCTTTCCTCCTCGTGGATGACGGCGCGTTGGCGTGTCATGATGTCATAGCGTCTTCAGGCTAGGCGTGGAACCCGCTGGCCCAGAACGTCGGGCGATCCTAACCGTTGCACCCTTGACCGCCGGGCAAGCAGATGGCGCAGCACGCCGCACTGGCAATTTTTGTGCGGCGCAATATGTGTTGCAGTGCAGTATCCCGGACAGAAGGACCGCTTCCATGCCTGCCGCCCAGACCTCTCCCCGGACCGCCGTCGTCACCGGCTCGACCTCCGGCATCGGCCTCGCCATCGCAAGACAGTTCGCCGCCGAGGGCTGCAACCTGGTGCTGAACTCCTTCAGCGACAGCCCCGGGGACCGCGCCATCGCCGACGGCCTCGCCAGGGAGCACGGCGTCAAGGCGATCTACGTGCAGGCCGACATGTCGAAGCCCGACCAGTGCCGGGCGCTGGTGGCGCAGGCGGCCGAGGCGTTCGGCACGGTCGACATCCTCGTCAACAATGCCGGCGTCCAGCATGTGGCGCCGGTCGAGGAGTTCCCGATCGCCAAATGGGACCAGATCATCGCCATCAACCTGTCGTCGGCCTTCCACACCGCGGCCGCGGCGATCCCGCTGATGAAGAAGGCCGGCTACGGCCGCATCGTCAACATCGCCTCGGCGCACGGCCTGGTCGCCTCGCCGTTCAAGTCGGCCTATGTGTCGGCCAAGCACGGCATCATGGGCCTGACCAAGACCATCGCGCTGGAGGTGGCGCGCGACGGCATCACCTGCAACGCGGTGTGTCCCGGCTATGTGCTGACCCCCCTGGTCGAGGCGCAGATCCCCGACCAGATGAAGGCGCACAACATGGACCGCGAGACCGTCATCCGCGAGGTCATGCTCGACAAGCAGCCGACCAAGGAGTTCGTCACGGTCGAGCAGATCGCCGCAACCGTGTCGTTCCTGTGCTCGCCGGCGGCCGCGCAGGTCAACGGCACGCATATCTCCGTCGACGGCGGCTGGACGGCGGCGTGAGGCCCCTTCTCCTTTCATGGCAGGGCAATCGCATATGGAAGTTCTGGAAGCGTCGGCCGGCGGGTTACCCCCACCCCTAACCCCTCCCCTCAAGGGGGAGGGGAACTTTGCGGCCGCCATTGCCGAGCGAAATCGTCATCGATTCATGGCTGTCTCAACTGCGGCAAGATCCCCCTCCCCCTTGAGGGGAGGGGTTAGGGGTGGGGGTAACTCCATAGGCGATTGCCCTGCCATTCACGGGGGGAAAAACGCTCCGCGCCGCCGCGCCAACTCGTGAACAAGGACGCGCCATGACCGCCAACGGCAAAACCCCGGCGAAGAAGCCGATCAACGTCGCGCTGCAGGGCGGCGGTTCGCACGGCGCCTTCAGCTGGGGCGTGCTCGATCGGCTCCTGGAGGACGGCCGGCTCTCCTTCGACGCCGTCTCCGGCACCAGCGCCGGCGCCATGAACGCCGTGGCGCTGGTCGACGGCTGGATGCGCGGCGGACCGGAAGGTGCGCGCGAAAAACTGCACGACTTCTGGAAGGCGGTGGCGCGCAACGGCCGCTTCAGCCCGATCCAGCGGACGCCCTGGGACATGCTGCTCGGCAACTGGTCGGTGGAGAACTCGCCGGGCTACTACTGGTACGACATGATGAGCCGGGCCTTTTCGCCCTATCTGGTCAATCCGCTCGACATCAACCCGCTGCGCGACGTGGTCGAGGCCGAGATCGATTTCGACAGGGTGCGCGCCTGCCGGGCGATGAAGGTTTTCGTCTCGGCCACCAATGTCGAGACCGGCCAGATCCGCGTCTTCAATCCCGACGAGATCACCGCCGACGCGGTGATGGCCTCGGCTTGCCTGCCGCAGCTCTTCCGCGCCGTCGAGATCGACGGCGTGCCCTACTGGGACGGCGGCTATGGCGGCAACCCGGCGATCTTCCCGTTCTTCTACGCCAACAGGACCGAGGACGTGCTGCTGGTGCAGATCAACCCTGTCGTGCGCGAGGGCACGCCGCGCAGCGCCAACGAGATCCAGAACCGCATCGACGAGATCACCTTCAACGCCGGGCTGCTGCGCGAATTCCGGGCGATCGCCTTCGTCAAGGAACTGATCGCCGCCGGGCGGCTGCCCAAGGATGAGTACCGCGACATCCGCCTGCACCGCATCGACGCCGACGAGGCGTTCAGGGAACTGTCCGCCTCCTCGAAGGTCAGCGCCGAATGGGCCTTCCTCGAATATCTGCGCGACCTCGGCCGCAACGCCGCCGGCGATTGGCTGGAGGAGCATTTCGACGCGGTCGGCGAGCGCCCGACCGTCGACCTCGAGGCTTTCCTCGTGCTGCGCCCGCCCGTCGACCGCAAGCCGGGTCCGGGCAGCCGCGTGCGCGCCTTCCTCGCCAACCGCCCGAAGCCAGGCCCGGCGCGGCGGCGTTAGCGCAGGACTGGAACCGTCGATCCCGCCCCTCACCCTTACCGGTAGGGCAATCGCATCTGAGTTTACCCCCACCCCCAACCCCTCCCCACAAGGGGGAGGGGGACTGGCTGGCATGTCCGCCAGGCGCTAATTGTCGACGATTTCGTGCGGCATGGCGGACACGAGGTCCCCCTCCCCCTTGTGGCAGGGCTGTCCGGGGAAAGTTGTTGGTGAATCGAAATGCCGCAGGCGCATGCCCCGAGAGACGGGGATTTTCCGTCTACCTTCTGGTTGTCGAGACTCAGAAAGGGACGGGGCATGCGCTTTGCA
>JAESFZ010000165.1_pt1 | contig 102682 bp, 74 predicted proteins | sample 9269561 | NCBI WGS metagenome assembly JAESFZ01 (sample SAMN14515552, study PRJNA621657) | algae metagenome | isolation source: Tildeniella nuda ZEHNDER 1965/U140 and co-occurring heterotrophs from wet... | place: Switzerland: Stansstaad, Zurih | collected 1965-01-01 | reverse complement strand
GTGGTCGCGGGCTTCGCGTAAGCCTTTGGCCACCACCCCGTTCGACTAAAGGCCCGGCTGCGCCGGACCAAGCCTCACTACCCCTCCTCTGAAGAGGAGGGGCTTAACGTCGTAAAACCACCCCAAAGCCGCCATCGATCAATCCGCTATCGACACAACTCACGAAAAAGACTCGACCTTCCCGTCGCTTGCCCTAAAAGGGCGTGGGGAACAAAGCGGGCACATCGGTCGAGAGCCGGGCGCGCTTCCGGGGGGTCTATGGTCGCGATCGTTTCCACCGTCGCCTATCTCGGCATCGACGCGCGCGGGGTAGAGGTGCAGTGCCAGATCACGCCGGGCGTGCCGCGCTTCGTCGTCGTCGGGCTGCCCGACAAGGCGGTGGGTGAAAGCCGCGAGCGCGTGCGCGCCGCGATCGCCGCGATCGGGCTGTCGCTGCCGCCCAAGGTCATCACGGTCAACCTCTCGCCCGCCGACCTGCCCAAGGAAGGTTCGCACTACGACCTGCCGATCGCGCTCGCGCTGCTCGGCGCGATGGGGGTGATCGATCCCGAGACGCTCGCCTCCTATGTGGTCGTCGGCGAGCTCGGGCTCGACGGCCGCGTCGCGCCTTCGCCCGGGGTGCTGCTCGCCGCGATCCACGCCGCGAGCGTCGAGCGCGGGCTCGTCTGCCCCGCGGCGCAGGGGCCCGAGGCGGCGTGGGCGGGGCAGGTCGAGGTGCTCGGCGCGCCCGACCTATTGTCCTTGCTCAACCATTTTCGCGGCAGCGCGCTGCTCGCCGCGCCGGTGCCGGGCGAGGTCGAAGCGCCGGTGCGCGGCGCCGACCTCGCGCAGGTCAAGGGGCAGGAGACCGCCAAGCGCGCGCTCGAAATCGCCGCGGCGGGCGCGCACAACCTGATGATGTCGGGACCGCCCGGCGCGGGCAAGTCGCTGATGGCGGCGTGCATGCCGGGCATCCTCCCCGACCTCACGCCCGCCGAGGCGCTCGAAGTGTCGATGATCGCCTCGGTCGCGGGCACGCTCGAGGGCGGGCGGCTCGTCCGCGCGCGGCCGTTCCGTAGCCCGCATCATTCGGCGTCGATGCCCGCGCTCGTCGGCGGCGGGCTGCGCGTGCGCCCGGGCGAGGTCAGCCTCGCGCATCTCGGGGTGCTGTTCCTCGACGAACTGCCCGAATTCCAGCGCGCGGTGCTCGACTCGCTGCGCCAGCCGCTCGAGACCGGCGAGGTCAGCGTCGCGCGCGCCAATGCGCATGTGACCTTCCCCGCGCGCGTCCAGCTCGTCGCGGCGATGAACCCGTGCCGCTGCGGCCATCTCGGCGATCCCGCGCTCGCGTGCAGCCGCGCGCCGCGCTGCGCCGCCGACTATCAGGCGAAATTGTCGGGGCCGCTGCTCGACCGTATCGACCTGCACGTCGAGGTCGAGGCGGTGCGCGCCGCCGATCTCGTCCTCCCGCCTCCCGCCGAGGGCAGCGCCGAGGTCGCCGCGCGCGTCGCCGCGGCGCGCCAGGTTCAGACCTTGCGCTACGAGGGTCACAAGGCCCGCACCAACGCCGAGATCGACGGCGAGCTGCTCGAAGCGGTCGCGACCCCCGACGAACCGGGGCGCAAATTGCTCGCGCAGGCGGCCGAGGCGATGCGGCTGTCGGCGCGCGGCTATACGCGCATATTGCGCGTCGCGCGCACGATCGCCGACCTCGCGGGCGTGGAGGCCGTCGGGCGCATCCATGTCGCCGAGGCCTTGAGCTATCGCCGGCAGGCGCCGCGCAGCTGATGGCGGAGATCGTCTTCGACACGGCGATCGTCGAATGGCGCGGTCCCGCGCCCTTTCTCTTCGCGCCCGTGCCCGACGATCATGTCGGCGAGATCCGCTATGCGGCGCTCTCCGAAAGCTATGGCTGGGGCGTGGTGCCGGTGATTGCGACGATCGGCAGCACCGAATTCGCTACCTCGCTCTTCCCGCGCGACGGCGGGTATCTGCTGCCGGTCAAGGTCGCGGTGCAGAAGGCCGAAGGCGTCGGGCTCGGCGACAGCGTGCGCGTCGCGATGCGCGTCGGCCCGCCGGGCCGCGACTGAGACGGCAAAGCGCGCGCGATCATGGTAAAGATTTTCCAACTTATTGCTGCGATAGCCGGGGCATGACCGTCGTGCGCGACCCCTTGGCGAAGCTCTGCGGCCGGCTTTTGCTCGGCCTGGCGGCGCTTTTGCTCGGACTTGCCGCGGCGCCCGCGCAGGCGGTGACGCTGAACGGTGAGGGCCGGCTCTGCCATGCGGTGAGCGGGAGCGACGTGCCCGATAGCAGTCTCTCGACGCTGCGATATTCCTGCACCGGCACGCCCGAAGGCTATCATCGCGGCAGCCTGTGGCTGCGCACCGATCCGGCGAAAGTGACGATCGCGCGCGGCGATCTCGCGCTGCTCGTCCACCAGACGCGCTTCGACCGGCTCGCGGTCGCCTTCACTTACGCCGACGGCCAGACGCGCTGGCAGCAGGTGCGGCAGGGCGATTTTGGTTCGCACTGGCGCGCGGGCGGGCAGATCTTGTTCGAGGCGCCCGAGCGCAGCGCGAAGCTCACCGGCGTGACGTTGCGCTTCGACCGGCTCGCAAGTTTCGGTCTGATGCGCGCGCGGCTGCTGCCGAAGGATGAGGCGGTGGTGCAGTCGACGGGCATGGCGGTCGGCGTCGGCGCGGCGCTGACCCTGCTGCTCGTCAGCGGCATCTACAGCCTGTCGCTCGCGGTCGCGGTACGGCGGCAATATCTCGCGTGGCAGGCGGGCTGGTCGGCGACGATGCTCGTCTGGGGCGCGCTCTGGTCGCAGGCGCATCTGGCGCTCTTTCCCCGCCTCGCGGGCACGGTGTCGGCGCAGCTCGCGACGCTGCTCGCCTGCCTTGCCATCGCGGTCGCCACCGCGAGCGCGGTGCTGGCGATCGAGCGCAGCGTCGTGCCGCGCTGGCTGCGCACGGGTGCGCTGTCGCTCGGGGCAATCGTCGGCGTCATCGGCATCCCGCTCGCGCTCATCCGCAGCGAGAGCCTCGCCGCCTGGGGCAATGTCCTGGGGCTGATCGTCGTCGCCGACCTGATCGCGGTGGCGCTCTGCCTCGGCTGGGCGTGGCGTCGCGGGTCGGTCGAGGCGCGCGATTTCCTCGCCGCCTGGTGCCTGCCGATGGCGGTGCTTGCCTTCATCCACATCGTCGACGTCGACGACAGCGTGTGGGGCGGCGGATCGAAGCTGCTCGTGCTCGCGGCGGCGACCTGGCAGGCCTTGTGGCTGTCGGCCTCGGCGACGCGGCGCCTCGCGACGCTCCGCGTCGAGCGCGACAGCGCGCGCGAATCGGAGGCGCTGGCGCAGCAGCTCGCGCGGCGCGACCCGCTGACCGGGCTGCCCAACCGCCGCGGCTTCGTCGACAGCGTGACGCCCTTGCTCGAACGCGCACGCGCCGACGACCTGCCCGCGGCGCTGCTGCTCGTCGATATCGACCGCTTCAAGTCGATCAACGACATCCACGGCCACGACGCGGGCGACGCGGTGCTGTGCGAGATCGGGCGGCGGATTGTGCGCTGGGAGGGGCCGATGTGCACCGTGGCGCGGCTGGGCGGCGAGGAGTTCGGGCTGCTCACCGTCGGCATGGAGGGCATGGTGCTCGCGCGCTTCGCCGAGAGCGTGAGGCTCGGCATCGCCGCCTGCGACCATCGCGACGCGATCGGCGAGCGCATCGTCACCGCGAGCGTCGGGGTCGCCGAGGTGCGCCCGGCGAGCGACTTCCAGCAGCTCTACCGGCTCGCCGACGAGGCGCTCTACGACGCCAAGCGCGGCGGGCGCGACTGCGTGGTGATCCAGCGCAGCAGCACCGCGGCGCCCGGCGAACGGCCCGACCGCGAGGCGATGACCTCGCGCTAGCCGCGTTTCAGGCGTCGCTCAGTTCGCTGCCGAGCTTCAGCACTTCGCGGCCGTCGATCATCTCGATGAGATAGGCGGGGTTCGCGGCCGAGCCGTTGCGGACGATGCGGCTGCCCTTGATGATGCGTTCGACGCGGCGTTCGAAGCGCGCGGCGATGCGGCCGCGGCCTTCGCCGCGTCCCCACGCCCAATGGACATGGTCGCCCACGGAAAATCGATTGTCTGCCATGGCCGGCGAACGCGGCGGGGCGATCGCGGGTTGCGTCAGATGCCGAGCGACGCCGATTTGTTCTCGACGACTTCGAGCGGCGGGGGTGCCTTGGCCGCGCCGGCGCCGTGGCGGCGGTGCGCCAGCTTGCCGTCGACCTTGCCGCCATTCTCGATCGTGATCGTCTCATAGACCACGTCGCCGGTGATCCGCGCGGTCGCGTGGACGATCAAGGTCTTCGCCTCGATCGAGCCGTCAACCAGACCCGCGATCTTCGCGGTCTCGGCGACGACGGCGCCCTTGATCTCGCTCGCCTCGCCCTGCACCAGGTTAGCGCATTTCAGGTCGCCGTCGATCTTGCCGTCGACGTGCAGGTCGACACTGGCCGAGACATTGCCCGTGACGACCACGTCCGATCCGAGGATCGAAAAGGTCGTATGACGCGCGCCGGTCGCCATCTTAGCGGGCGGCACTGGCGACGGAACCGACTCGCTGTCGGGCGTCGTCTTTGACTTCGAGAACATCGGCTTTGGCCTCCAGAAAACGGCGGGGGTTGACCGCGACGCCGTTCAAACGAACTTCGAAATGCAGGTGACTGCCGGTCGAGCGCCCGGTCGAACCCATTTTGGCGATCTGTTCCCCGGCCGCGACCTGCGTTCCCACCCGCGTGGTGAACCCCGACAAGTGCGCATAGCGGGTTAAGATCCCCTGACCATGATCGACCTCGACGACATTGCCGTAACCCGACTTCTGGCCGACGAACACGATCTTGCCCGGCGCGGCGGCGAGGATCGGGGTGCCGATCGGGCCGCGGAAGTCGAGCCCCGCGTGCATCGCGCCCGCGCCGCTGAACGGATCGCTGCGATAGCCGAAGCCCGACGACATCATCATCACGTCGGCGGGGTTGCCCGAGGGCACCGCGACGAGCGTGCGCTCGAGGACTTCCATGCGGAACAGCGCGCCTTCGAGCTTGGCGAAGGACGGGCCGAAGGCCTTCGCCTTGCCCATCTTGCCGCGGTAGGGGATGAAGGGACCACCGCGGCCGGCCGCGGCGCTGCGGACGAGGCCCTTGGGGTCGAGCCCGAGCGCGGCGACCGCGGTCTCGGCCTTGGCGGCGCGGTCGTTCACCGCGGCGAGCAGGCGGCCCGCAAAGGCTTCCTGGCGCTGTTCGAGGCGTGCGAGCGCCTGCGCCTCGGGGGGCAGGTTCGGGTCGATCGCGCTGGTTTCGAGCGCGGCGGGTTCGGCCTTCGGCTCGGGGGTGGCAGCGCCTTCCTCGGGGGTGACCGCGTCGGCCTCGACCCCGAAATGCACCTTCGACCATTCGTCGAGCTGGTCCTGCCGCTCGGCGAGGTCGGCGGCGGTTTCGGCGACGCTGTCGCGATATTTGGCGATGCGCGCTTCGGCGGCGGCGGCGGCGGCCTGCTGCTCGGCGACCGCGGCGCGTTCGCCCGAGGTCAGCAGCTGGTTGACCAGCACCGCCAGCGTCGCGCCCGCCCAGGCGAGCAGCACCGCGGCGGCGATGAGCGCGACACGCTTCTGCCATTTGGCGCTGATACGAAGGAAACGCACCTGACCGTGCGTGCGGATGAAGATTTCATGGTCCTGAAACAGCGCGTTGAAGCGCTGGCGCCAATGGCGCAGGCCCGTCGATTTCGATGACAAGTGGCGACCCCATCTTGTTATTTTGTGGAGCCCTCCGCCCCGAATGGAGGGCGCCTTAACAGGACTCCCGGCGACTCGCGAATCCCGCGGCGGCGACTCGCGCCGAGTCGAAAGGCGGATGCGGTGAACGGTGTCAAAGCGATGCAACGCTGCCATTTTGGGGCGATTTCGCTGCGAATCATGCGGTAATATTGACGGCTTGCTTACCATTTTTGGCTAGGCGGGAGGCGTGACGCACATGCCCAAAATGACGGTGCCCGCGGGCGCCGAGCCAGCCGCGGAAACGCCCGCGATATCGACCGTGCGCCCGCACTCGGCGGTCAGCGCCGGGGTCGGCGTCGTCGGGCTGATCGGGCTCTTCTCCTACCTGCTGATCGCGCGCACCGCGCCGCAGATCGCGGGCTTCCTCGGCATCGACTGGGGCAATCACGGGCCGCTCTCGGGCCCCAATTCGGCGATCGCCAGCGTACTCGCCTGCGCGATCCCGATGGTGCTGTGGTCGGTTTTTGTCGACAAGGTGCACCGCAATCCCTCGACCGGGATCGACTGGTCGCTGCGCCGTCCGTGGCGCGAGACGGTCGACATCAGCCTGACCAAGCTCGCCGGGCTCTGGACGACCTGGGGGATGATCGCGGCGACCTATGCGCTGATGCGCTATTATTGGGAGGGCAATTACGCCTTTTCGATGGACCTGCTCGAGCGCGTCGCGCCGTGGCTGCTGCTGATCTCGGTCCCCTATATGCTGTGGCTCGACCGCCGCATGGTCGAACCGCGCGACGGCTGCTGGCAGTTCGGGCGCTGGCTGGTGGCGCCGGGCCAGCCGGTCGACGGCCGCGCAATCGGCCATCATTTCCGCGCCTGGGCGGTGAAGGGCTTCTTCACCGCCTTCATGCTTTCGATCGTGCCGGGCAATTTTTCGGCGCTGGTGACGGTGTCGATGAGCGAGGTGCTTGCTAACCCCTATATGACCGGGCTGTGGGCGATCAACCTGCTCTATCTGGTCGACGTCCATATCGCGACGGTGGGCTATATCCTGACGCTGAAGCCGCTCGATTCGCACATCCGCACCGCCAATCCCTATGGCATGGCGTGGGTCGCGGCGCTGGTCTGCTACCCGCCCTTCATCCTGATGAACGGCGGGCCGCTCGACTATCAGGTCAATGGGTCGGACTGGGGCTATTGGCTCGAGGGGCACGACAGCATCATGATCGTCTGGGCAGTCGCGCTGGTGTCGCTGACCGCGATCTACAGCTGGGCGACGATGGCGTTCGGCATCCGCTTCTCGAACCTGACGCACCGCGGCGTGCTGACCCACGGGCCATATAAATATACGCGCCACCCGGCCTATCTGTCGAAGAATCTGAGCTGGTGGATCGGCGCCATGCCCTTCCTCGCGACCAGCGGCGGCTGGGTCGAGGGGCTGCGCAACACGGTGCTGCTGGGGCTGGTCAGCGGGGTCTATTATTGGCGCGCCAAGACCGAGGAGAAGCATCTGCTCGCCGATCCCGCCTATCAGGCCTATTGGAACTGGGCGCAGGAAAATGCGCCGGTGCCGCGCTTCTTTGCCAAGCTGTGGGGACGGGGGCGGCCGTTGATCCGGCTGGAGCCCGACGAGCGGATCGGGCCGGTCGCTTAGTCGACGGCGGCGGCGGCGGCTTCGGCGGCGCGTTTCGCCTGCAATTCGGCATAGGCCTGGTTGATCACGCGCCAGGCATGTTCGCAGTCGCGCTGGTCCGACTTGCGCTTGCTGGCGCAGATCCGGTCGAGGCGATCGAGGATGCGCTGGTTACGGTCGGGGCCGGCGGGATAATTGGTCCACAGCGCGAAGGCGTTGGTACCCATCGTCGCGGCGGAGGGCATGTCGCCGGCCGAAGCGGAAACCGGACCGGCGAGAAGGCTGGCGGCGGCGAGGGTCAAGGCGAGATGGCGCATCGTTTCCGAACTCCCGATCGTTCAAGCCGATGATAACATGGACGCTTGCGGTTCGGAAGCGGCCGGTTGGCGCAAGAAAATCCTCCCCGTGGCGGAGCCATGGGGAGGGGGACCGCCGCCGAAGGCGGTGGTGGAGGGGCCTGACGTCGCGCCATCGCCCCTCCGTCAGCCGCTACGCGGCTGCCACCTCCCCATGCCCTTCGGGCACAGGGAGGATCAACCTTGTCAGAACTTCACGCTCGCCTCGGCGCCCCAGATGCGGGGTTCGTTGACATAGCTGGTGAGGTTGTTGAAATCGATGCCGCCGGTCGCCGACTTGTCGCCGGTGATGTTGCGCACGAAGGCCGCGACGTCGAAGCGGTCGGTCTTGTAACCGACGCGCAGCCCGCCCTCGAGCAGCTTGTCGTCCGAGAATTCGACCGAGCGATAGAGGAAGAACTGCACCTTCGAACGGTAATACCAGTCGGTGAAGGCATAGAGTGCGCCGTCGCCGACCGGGATTTCGTAACCCGCGGTCCAGTTCGCGGTCCACTTCGGCGACTGCGGCAGCTGGTTGCCGTCGATCGAGAAGATGCCGGGGCTGCCGGGGCGCTGCGGGTCGAGCACGGTGCACGGCGTCGCCGAACCGCAGCCCGCGACGAAGGCGTTGGCATCGTCGATTTCGGCGACGTTCCACGCGCCGCCGACCGAGAAGGTCAAGCCGGGGGCGGGCGCCGCCTGCAGCTCGGCCTCGACGCCGTGGCCCTTGGCATCGACGTTGAGCAGGCTCGCGACGTTCGCTGTGCCGCCGACCGCGGTCAGCTGCAGGTCCTTGGTGTCGAAATAATAGCCGGTCAGGTTGAAGCGGACCTTGTCGTTCAGGAAAGCGGTCTTGATCCCCGCCTCGTACGACATCGTCTCTTCCTGGTCGGCGGTCGAGATCACGCGCGAGAAGGTCAGGCGGCCCTGCACCGACGGCGCGCGATAGCCGCGCGCGACGCGGGCGTAGATCGTCACCGCGTCCGACGCCTCATAGGTCGCGCTGGCGTCCCAGGTAAGGAGCTTGCCCTTGACCGTGGCCGCCTGCGGCGGGACCGGGGTGTTCGGGCTGACGACGAAGGGCGGGCGCGTTTCGACCGGGCGCGCCGCGACGAAATCGCGCGTGTCGTGGTTGTAGCGCGCGCCGGCCTGCAGCTTCAGGCCGTTGTCGAAGGCGTAATTGACCGAGCCGAAGATGCCGTAAGCTTCGCTGTCCTGACGCTGCACCGCGATCGCCGACGGGGTGGCATCAGTCGGGCCGCCGAATTCGAAGCTGGTGATGTCGAGGCCTTCGTCGAAATAGAAGACGCCGAACTGATAGCCGAGGCCGGTCGAATTGTTCGACGCGATACGGATTTCCTGCGTGAACTGGTCGAGGCTGGGGACATTGTCCTGGCTCTGCGCCTGGAAGGGGATCAAGCCGGGGCCCGACACCGGCAGGAACACCGCGCCGAAGCCGCCGTCGATGTCGCCGCGGCTCTTGAAATTGCCGTTCCAGTAGGAGGTGATCGAATAGAGCGTCACCGGCCCGAAATCATATTCGAGGTTCAGCCCGGCGTTATAGGTGTTGAGCTTCTGGAAGTTGATGCCGTCCTGATAGACCTTGTCGCGCTCGAATTCGGTGCCCGCACCGCCGAGGCCGACGAGGTCGTTGCTGCCCGGCAGCTGGGTGTTGGCGCGGAAGATGATCGCCGAGCCGTCGTAGACGCGGACCTGGCCGACCGCGCGCGCGGTGAAGGGGCCGCTTTCATATTGCAGCTGGAGGCGCGCGGCGATGTCGTCGTAGCCGCCGAGGTCCTTCTTCTTGGGGGTCGCGACATTGTCGACCCAGTCATTGCGGTGCTGGAACAGCGTCGACAGACGGACCGAGAAGCCGTTGTCGTCGGCGGCGCCCGCCGCGACTTCGACCTGGCTGGTGCCGTAGCGGCCATAGCTGACCTTGGCATAGCCGCCGGTCTCGCCGGGCTTGACGGTGTCGAACTTGACGATGCCCGCGGGGGTGTTGCGGCCGAACAGCGTGCCCTGCGGCCCGCGCAGCACCTCGACGCGGTCGAGGTCGAAGATCGGGAAGCCCTTCAGGATCGGGTTTTCGAGCACGACGTCGTCATAGACGAGGCTGACCGGCTGCGAGGCGTTGAGGTCGAAGTCGGTGTTGCCGAGGCCGCGGATGTAGAAGCGCGGGAAGGAACGGCCGTAGGAGCTCTCGATGTTGAGGCTGGGCACGCGGCCGGCGAGCGCGCGGATGTCCGAGCCGGTCGAGGTGATCGCGCCGAGCGTGTCGCCCGACAGCACCGAGACCGCGACGGGGACGTCCTGCAGGCTTTCCTCGCGGCGCTGCGCGGTGACGATGATGTCGCCGAGGCCGCTGTCGTCTTCGGCAACGGGCGCGCTATCCTGCGCAAAGGCGGGCGCGGCGAAGCCGGTGGCGGCGAGTACGAATGCTATAGCGGTAGCGGAAGGAAAGTGGCGCATGGGCAAGCTTCCTGAAACAGAGAGGGAGAATGGGAGAGCGGATAAACCAGCCGCCCTTTGACTCCACGCGCGCGCGTTATCAATCGCCGAACGACGCCGCGCTGACGTTCGTGTCAGCAGTGTTGCCGAATTGCTGCAGTTTGTGACAGCGGGCCGCTTTCCGCGGGGGCGTCAGGGCGCCGCGACGCCTTCGCCCGCGGCCGCTTGCGCCGCGCGGCGGGCCTGGAGTTCGGCATAGCCGTCGGCAATGATGCGCCAGGCGCGGTCGCAGCGGCGCTGGTCCGAGCGCAGCTTGCTGGCGCAGACCGTCTCGAGCCGCTGGAGGAGATATTTGCGTTCGTCCTCGCGCGTGCGCGGGAACACCGCGACGGCGTTCGCCCAGGCGTTGGCGCCGAAATCGGGGGCGGAATTGATGTCGCTCGCCGAGGCGGCGGTGGTGGCGCCGAGCGCGGCGGCGGCGAACAGGCCAAGCTGGAAACGGGTCATCATCGGCTCCCTTCTGCGATCGGGAAGGCCGACGATATCATGGACTTGGCGCTACGCCTAGAAGCTGAGCTCGTCGTAGATCTTCGAGAGGTCGTGGTGCCACGGGCCCTCGTAGCGGTCGAGCAGGTCGTGCGCGGGCGACTTGCCGCTCTTGGCGATGCGGCGCAGCGGTTCGAGGAAGCCGACCTCGTTGTCGCCCATCGAATTGACCTCGCCGCGCGCCGCGAGCCCCGCTGCGGCGATGTCGAGCACCTGGTGCGCGAGCTGACCGACGGTGCCGCCGCCTGGCGCGGGGGCGTCGAGCCCTTCGCTAGGGACCGCGTCGCGCAGCGCCTGCTGCTCTTCGATGCTCCAGCCCTTGACGAGGTCCCAGGCGGCGTCGAGCGCGCCCTGGTCATAGAGCAGCCCGACCCACAAAGCGGGAAGCGCGCATATACGGTTCCACGGGCCGCCATCGGCGCCGCGCATTTCGAGGAAGCTCTTCAAACGCACCTCGGGGAAGGCGGTCGAGAGATGGTCGTTCCAGTCGCTGAGCCGCGGAAGTTCGCCGGGGAGGACCGACAGCTCGCCCTTCATGAAATCGCGGAAGCTCAGCCCAGCGGCGTCGATATATTGGCCGTCGCGGAAGACGAAATACATCGGCACGTCGAGCATATAGTCGACATAGCGGTCGTAGCCGAAACCATCCTCGAACACGAAGGGCAGCATGCCGGTGCGCGCGGGGTCGGTGTCGGTCCAGATATGGCTGCGGTACGACATATAGCCGTTGGGCTTGCCCTCGGTGAACGGCGAGCTGGCGAAGAGCGCGGTCGCGAGCGGTTGCAGCGCGAGCGAAACGCGGAATTTCTGCACCATGTCGGCCTCGGACGAATAGTCGAGGTTGGTCTGGATGGTGCAGGTACGCAGCATCATGTCGAGCCCCATGGTGCCGACGCGCGGCATATGGTTCAGCATGATCTTGTAGCGGCCCTTGGGCATGATCGGCAGCTCGGCGCGGGTCTTGTCGGGCCACATGCCGACCCCCAGGAAACCGAGCCCGAGTTCGGCGCCGACTTCCTTGACCTGTTTCAGGTGGCGGCCGGTTTCGGCGCAGGTCTGGTGGAGATTTTCGAGCGGCGCGCCGGACAATTCCAATTGCCCCGCGGGTTCGAGGCTGACGGTGCCGTCGCTGCCCGCCAAGGCGATGACCTTGCCGCCCTCGATCACCGGTTCCCAGCCGAAGCGGGTGAGCGCCATGAGCAGGTCGTGGATGCCGCCGGGTTCGTCATAAGAGGGGGCGCGGTGGTCGGCGGTGCGATAGACGAATTTCTCATGCTCGGTGCCGATGCGCCAGCGGTCCTTGGGCTTCTCGCCCTTGATCATGGGGGCCGCGAGCTGGTCGCGGTTTTCGACGATGGGATCGTTGCTGTCCGAGGCGGTGCGCGTGCTCATAGCGCGCCATCTAGACTATCCGGTACAGAATGCAATCGGGCCTGTTCGACCCCTATTCGACCATGGCCCTGAGGTTGATCGTGAAGCTCGATCCGGGCGCCATGCTTCCCTTGGGATTGATCCGGATATGCGTGACATTGGGGTCGACGCCGTCGGCGTTGGCGACGGGGGTGTAAGTGAAGCTGGCGCCATTGTTGTTCGAGAAACTGAGGTCGTCCGACGCGTTCGACAGGCTGGTGAAGCTGTAGCTGAGCCCGCTCGATCCCGCGGCGAAGGCGAGCGGGCCGGGGCCCGGCGCGTAGGTGCCGACGAAGAGCGCGAGGTTCGCGGGCAAAGCGTCGGTGACGATGACGCTGTTGCTGGTCGCCTGCGTGCCCGCGGGGGCGGTGACGGTCAGGCTGTAGGTCGCGAAGCCGCCGGGGATCAGCTTGGGGTTGGTGGTGCCGTTCTGCGGGTCGCTGTACGCGGCCGAGGTCTTGGCGATGGTCAGCGGCAGGACATAGGCGTTGGTGTAGGTGCAGGTCGTCGCGGTGCTGCTGCCCTGGATCGTCAGCGTGCGCCCGGTGGCGCCGCTCGCGAGCGGGCTGCCGCCGGTGCACTCGACGGTCGCGTTGTAGAGCGCCGCGATCGCGCCGCCGCCCCAGGTCTCGGCGGGCAGGGTCACGACATCGCCCGCGCGGACATTGACATAGCTGCCGTTGGTCGCGGTCGGCGCGGTCGAACTGAAACTGGGGTTGGCGGTGCCGCCGCTCGTCGTCGCGCTCGCGGTGTGGCCGCTGGTCGCGCCGCTCCACGCCTTGGCGAGGCGGAGCTGCTGGGCGATGCGGCTGTTGGTGAAGGTGCAGACGATCGCGGTGTCGGCGGAATTGACGCTGAGTACCGCGCCCGCGAGCGCGGTGGCGTTGCCGGTGCACGCGAGCGCCTGCGTATAATTGCTGCCACTGCCCGACGTGAACGTCTCGGCGAGCGTCGCGGCTTCGGCGGCGTAGACGGTGACCGCGGCATTGGTGTCGGTCTCGTTCGCGCTGTTCGCGACCGAGGCGAGGCTGGCGTTGTTGATCAGGCCCGTCGTCGCAACGGTCGCCGCGTTGGTGGTGATTGCATTGACCCAGGTCTTGCGCACGACGAGCGTCGCCGACTTGCGGCTGTTGGTCCAGGTGCAGGTGAGCGAAGTGCCGCTGGGCATCGTCACGGTGCGGCTTAGCCCGCTGCCCGACGTCGCCACCACCGCATTGTCGCTGTTGCGGCGGCATTCGAGGCTGCTGGTGTAATTGGCGGCGGCGCCGGTCGTGAAGGCCTCGGTCAATGTCAGCGTCGATCCCGCGACCGCCACCGCGGTGGCGTTGGTCGTCGTACCGCCGACGGTCGAGCTGCCCGCGGTGGGGACGAGCCCGCCGCTGATCGCGAGGCTGACCGCGTCGTTCGTTATTCCGTTCGTCCACGCCTTGGCCAGCACGACGGGCGAGTCATTGTCGGTGATCGTATAAGTGGCGGCGGTGATCGGGGTGCCGCCGCAGCTCGACGTGCTCGACACGGTATAGCCGGTGCCGGTCGACAGCGCGATCTGGATCGTCTCGCTGCTTTCGGTCGCGGTATCGTCGATCACCGCGATGCCGAGCGGAACCGTCGTGTTCTGATAGGTGCCCGCGGGGATGGTGACGGTGAAGCTCGCCGCGCCGTTCGGGGTCGTATAGTCGGTGCCGCGCACTGCGGTGCCGCCGGTGATGCTGACGTTGACCGTGCGCGACGAGAAGAGCGTGCCGCTGATCCTGAGCGCGGGGATGTTCGCCGAGGCGATCGATTCGACCCCCGACCCCGTCGCCGCCGACAGCTCGATGAAGGGATTCAGGCTGATCCGGATATCGTCGAGGAAATTGCCGTAGCTGCCCGCGTCGGTGGTGATGAACTGGACGCGCTGGACGCCCGAGGCGCCGCTATAGGTCGCACTGCCGGTGTTGACGTTCCAGACCTGATTCGCGGTGGTCGACGCCTGCGTCGCGAGATTCTGGATCAGCGTGCCGCTGCTGTTGGCGATCTGGAAGCGCGCGGTCTGCGTCGCGGGGCCGCCAGTGCGCGCGCGGTGCGCGAAGGTCCAGCCGATCGACTCGCCGTTCACCATGCAGATATTCTGGTAGAAGGCGCCGGGGACATTGGCGTTCATCTCGGCGAAGACGGAGCCGTCATAGGCGGGGACGCCGTTGAAATTCGTGTCCCACAATTCGATCTCGCCCGACGCCGAATCCCAGCCGGCGACCGATCCGTTGGCGTAGATCTCGTAATTGGCGGCCCCCGGGCCTTGCGGGTCGTTCGATTCGAACGAGGGGTTGACGATGACGCGCTGCGCGTGGGCGGTGCCGGTCAGCGTAAGCGCCGCGGCGAGCAGCGCGGGGAGGAAGCGCGCGCGAGCCGCCATCTCAGTTGACCGTGACGGTGAAGGCGATCGCCATCGCCGCCGCCGGCGTCAGGCTGGCGGTCGTCGCGGTCACATTGGTGCCGGCGAAGGCCGCACCGAAGGGATCGCTCTCGTCGGCGCCCGCCGCATTGTCATCCTCGACCGTCGTCGCCCCGGCGCAGCTCGTGCCGCTGCGCAGCGAGGCGGGGGTGTAGGTCATCGTCGCGGGGATCGCGTCGTTGATCGCGACGCTCGTCGCCGTCGCGCTGCCGTTGTTGGTGACGAGCAGGCAGTAGCGGATCACCGCGCCCGGGATCGCCTTGGGGTTGGTCGTGCCGTTCGTTGGGTCGCTGACGATGCTGCTCGTCTTGGCGAAGACGAGGTTGGTGGTCGGGCGGCAGAAGATGATGTCGTAGATCGCGATCGCCTGCTGCCCCGGATCGGTCGGCGCGGTGCTGTGGTTGCCGTAGTTGATCGTGATCGTGTCGACCGGCGATGAAAAGGTGACGACGACATTGCCGTTCGCGCTGGTGTCGGCGGCGACGACGTCACCATAGGCGCTGTTGCCGATGACATAATTGCTGACGCCGTTGGTCAGCGTCGGCGTGACGCTGGCGCCATTATAGCTGCCCGTCACCGTCACGCGGTCGGCGAACTGGTTGGCGTTATAATCGATGTCGAACAGGCGGAACTGCGCGCCGGGGACCGCGGTCGGCAAGGTGATCGTGCTGGTGACGCTGCCCGACTGGCTGGTCATGTCGACCAGTTCGAAGATCGAATATTGCGCGGGGCTGTAGCCGCCGGTGACGACATTCTGCCGCGTCGGCGACTGGCCGCCATAGGTGGCGTTGCTCAAAAAGCTGCCGCCGCTGATCGCGATGTTGAAGTTCATCGTGCCGATATTGGCCAGCGCATAGCTGCCGCTGGTCGTCCCCGCGGACCAGCTGATGCTGTCCCAGTCGTGCGTCGTCGTGCCCGCGCTGCACACCAAAGCCGGCGGCGTGCCCGCAGTGCGGCTGCCCGCGACGGTGAAGCTGACGCTGGCATAATCATCCTCGCCGGTCGCGCCGTTGTTCGGGGTCGAATCGCTGTCGATCACCGAGGAGGCGCTGATCTCGGCGCTGTTGACGATCGTCGCGCCCGATGTCGCATTGACCGTGCCGCTGATGGTGAGCGTGCGCGTGGTGCCCGCGGGGATGCTGCCGACGGTCCAGACGCCGGTGCCGCTGTTGTAGCTGCCGAAGCCCGAGGCGCTGGCGAAGGTGAAGCCTGCGGGCAGGACATCGTCGACGGTCACCCCGGTCGCACTCTGCGGCGAGCCGCTCGCGTTGGTGACGCTCAATGTGTAGTTGATGCTCGCGCCATTGGCGGGCGAGGCGTTGCTCACCGTCTTGGTCAGCGACAGGTCGGCATAATTGGCGGGCAGGCTGGTGATGTAAAGGTCGGCGCGGGTGAAGCTGCCGTTGTCGGCCTGCGGATATTGGTCGCAGATCTCGAGCCGCCAGGTGCCCTGCGCATTCTGGCCGTTGAAGGCCGAGAGCGCGGCGTTGGGCGCGAACTGGTTCTGATAGGGCGGCGCGCTGGTCGAATGGTTCGCGGTGTTGCCGTCGGTGTTGACCGTGCTCGCCGCGGCATCGTCGAGCCGGACGTTGAAATTGTCGCCCGAGATATTGTTCGTGTCGCCGTCGACGAGCTGGACGCGCGTGCCCGCCGGGGACTGCAAGGTGATGCGGAGGTCCCCGCGCCAGCTGTGCGTTGCGAGCACGCCCAAATCGACGTCGCCGACGAGATAGCTGGTCGAGACGGTGAAATTGCGGACCAGCGGCGCGGTGCAGGTCGTGCCGTTGTTGATATTGCCGGTGGTGCTGTTGCTGTAGGTCGTCGTGGTCTGCGCGCGCGCGGGGGTTGCAACGGCAGCGAAGGCCAGCAGGACGAGCGCCATCAGCGCCCGCCACAGCTGCGTTTGCCGGGCCCCACCCCGGCAATCTCGGCCCTGGTCCCGCCGTTGCATCGCGCCGCTATGGCGTGCTTGTGGCTAACATCGGGTTAAGGATAGCGAATTCGGGCCGTTATTGTGTCGAATGGGGACAAAAAGACGCGATGGGTTCGGCGGGTATCGGGCGTTTATGGATGAACCGCCCAATAAATCCCGTTCGTGTCGAGCGAAGTCGAGACACGCGAAGGCACGCACTCCCGATGGGTGTCTCGACTTCGCTCGACACGAACGGAAATAGGGAATCTTGAATCCACCCCAAAGCCGCCGTCCGAAGCCTACCCGCCCCAATCGCCGTACGCCGCCATCCACAGCGCGGTCGCGGCGATCGCGGCGGTTTCGGCGCGCAGGATGCGCGGGCCGAGTGCCATGCGCCTTACCGCGGGCGCGGCGAGGAGCAGCTCGCGTTCGCGGTCGGTGAAGCCGCCCTCGGGACCGGTCAGGATCGCCGCGGGAGCGGGCGCGGCGAGCTCGGCCATAGGCACGCCGCCCGCTTCGTCGGCGAAGAGCAGGGCGCGGTCGGCCGGCCAGGCCTTGAGCAGCGCGGGCAGCTTGACCGGCTCGGCGAGCTCGGGGAGCGCGGTGCGGCCGCATTGCTCGCACGCCTCGACGATCTGTGCGCGCAGGCGCTCTTCCTTGACGCGCTCGACGATCGTGCGTTCGGTGATCACGGGCTGGAGCCGCGCGACGCCAAGCTCGGTCGCCTTCTCGATGATCCAGTCGAGCCGCGCCTTCTTGACCGGCGCGAAGCAGAGCCAGAGGTCGGGGACGGTCCCGAGCGGGCGCATCTGCCGCTCGATCGTCACGGTCAGCGCGCGCTTCGCTGCATCGGCGACGATGCCGAGCCATTCGCCGCTGCGGTTGTCGCAGAGCAGCAGCGGGTCGCCCGCCTTTGTCCGCATCACATTCAGCAGATAATGCGCCGCGCCGCCGTCGATCACCGCGCTCGCGCCCGCTTCGAGCGGGGTTTCGACGAACAGGCGCGGGGTGCTGGCGGGCGGCCAGGCGGGGACGGCAGGCATGAAAGCGCGATAGCAGACGCAGTTATTTTGCACATCCTGCTGGGCATTTCGCGAATCTGTCCCGAACCGGGTCAGAATCGGGCCATCGCCCCCCCGCGCGGCCTCGCCCGATTAGCGTTTTGGTAAGCAGTCCCGCCCTAGGTGCAGGTTACCTGCCGTGCATCCGTTGGGGCGAACTGCGCGGCCAAGAGGGGTTTGTGACCATGCGAGGGACCTCGTTCCGCGATATCTGGCGCGCCATCCGCAGCTTCGGGCGCGACCAGCGCGGCAATGCGATGATGCTGACCGCCGCCGCGGTGGTGCCGATCATCGGCATCGTCGGGTCGGGCGTCGACATCGGGCGCGCCTATATGGCCGAGGCCCGGCTGCAGCAGGCGTGCGACGCGGGCGTGCTGGCGGGGCGCCGCGCGATGACGGGTACGACCTACGGCAGCGCGGCGCAGGCCGAAGCGAACAAGATGTTCAACTTCAACTACCCCGCCGACACCTATGGCAGCTCGAACGTCGTATTCACCTCGGCGGCGCAGGGCACGTCGAACGTCAACGGGACCGCGACCGCGCGCCTGCCGACCGCGCTGATGCAGATCTTCAATTTCACCCAGTTCAACCTGTCGGTGGCGTGCACCGCAAAGCTCGAAATCTCGAACACCGACGTGATGATGGTGCTCGACGTCACCGGGTCGATGACCACGGTCAATTCGGGCGACAGCGTCAATCGCATGGACGCGCTGAAAGACGCGACCATGGACTTCTTCGACACGCTGACCAATGCCGAGACCGGCGACGGGCGGCTGCGCTTCGGGGTTGTTCCCTACAGCTCGTCGGCGAATGTCGGGGCGATCCTCAACGCCAAGAATCCGGCGTGGCTGCGCAATTCGGTGCTGCTGCCCTCGCGCACGCCGATCTACCGCGTGACCTGGGGCAATGCGTCGACCACGACGGGCCCGAGCACCGACGGCACGACCACCTATGGCAATTGGAGCAACGTCGACACGATCAGCGGCAAGAACGCGACCACCTGTCCCGCGACCGAACCGCCGGCGGATACCACCCCGACCACCTCGGGCACGCCGACGACCAACCAGACCGGTCAATATGTCGACGGCGACGGCAACCGCATCACGACGTACAACAACAGCCAGACCTACACCTATTACAACTACCGCTATTATTGGGACACCAGCGGCAGCACCAACCGCTGCCGCCAGCAGCGCCGCGTCGCGACCTTCACGCGTACCTCGACGTCGACGACGACCGAGACGCCGGTCCAGACCTTCGACAATAAATATCGCTACGAGAACCGTACGTTCGACGTCAGCGCGGTGAAGAACGGCACGACCGCGATCGTCACCGACACCGGCGATTCGGGCGCGAACGTCAGCTACACCTGGGGCGGCTGCGTCATGGAGCGCGAGACCGAACCCTTTGCCGCGAACCAGACGGCGCCGTCGGACGCGCTCGACATGGATATCGATTCGGCGCCGACCGCCGACGATGCGACCAAGTGGCAGATACTGATCCCCGAGATCGCCTTCCCGCGCGCCAGCGGGCCGGGCAACACGCCGTCGAACACGACGACCGCGATCCAGGTGAACAGCAGCAACGTGTCGAGCGACAGCAGCACGAACGGCAGCTGGCAACGCTATTCGAAATATTGGTCGAACGGCTGGGGGGTGTGTCCGGCGGCGGCGATGAAGCTGACCACCATGACCAAGAACGACCGCGCGACGTTCAACACCTATGTCCAGTCGCTCCAGGCGGTCGGCGGCACCTATCATGATTCGGGCATGGTCTGGGGCGCGCGCCTGCTGTCGCCCGACGGCATGTTCGCCGACGAAAATTCGGCCGCGCCGAACGGCCGCCCGATCAGCCGCCACATCATCTTCATGACCGACGGCGACATGTCGGCGAACATGGGGAACCTGGGTTTCCAGGGCTATGAGTGGACGATGAACCGCGTCGGCGGGACGAGCGACAGCGACCTCACCTCGCGCCACAACAACCGCTTCCTGCAATTGTGCGAAAAGGCGAAAGCGAAGAACATCACCATCTGGGTGGTCGGCTTCGGCGTGTCGCTGAACAACCAGCTCACGACCTGCGCGACTGCGGGCAAAGCGTTCCAGGCGAACAACGCCGCGCAGCTCAACGAACAGTTCCAGGCGATCGCGCGGCAGATTTCCAAGCTGAGGCTTTCGCAATGATCGGGTTCAAACGCTCCGTGCGCGCGCTCCGCCGCGACAATCGCGCCACCGCGGTGACCGAATTCGCGCTGACCGCGCCGCTGTTCCTGCTCATCCTGATGGGGATCTTCGACTATTCGTGGCAGATGTACGCAAAGCAGGTGCTGTCGGGCGCCGTGGCGAAGGTCGGCCGCGCCTCGACGCTGGAGGGCAATGCCAGCAGCCAGACCGCGCTCGACGCCGATGTGCGGGCCAAGGTGCAGAAGGTGTTCAAGGGCGCGGCCGTGACCTTCACCCGCAAGGCCTATGACAGCTACGACGAGATCGGCGACCCCGAGAACTACACCGATTCGAACAGCAACGGCCGTTACGACAAGGGCGAATGTTTCCAGGACAGCAACGGCAACGGCAGCTGGGATACCGATCGCGGCCAGACCGGCAACGGCGGCGCCGAGGATGTCGTCGTCTATACCGCGAGCATGGAAGTCACGCGCGTGCTGCCGGTGTGGAAGATGCTCGGCCAGGCGCAGAACAAGACGATCACGGCGAGCACGGTGCTGCGCAACCAGCCCTATAACGCCGCGACGTCGGTCAACACGGTGATCTGCACATGATGTTTCGCCTTCCCCGCCGCCTGCGGCTGGCGATCGCGCGCGTCGCGCGCGTCGCCCGGGACGTCCGCGCGACGGTCATCATCGAAATGGCCTTCGCCATTCCCTTCCTCGTGCTCGTCGGCTTTGCGGGACTCGAGATCGCCAATCTGACGCTGACCAACACGCGGATCAGCCAGATCGGGCTCAGCGCCGCCGACAATGCGTCGCGGATCGCCTTCGGCAACAATCTGTCGCTGCCGCGCGTGCGCGAGATCGACATCAACCAGGTTTTCACCGGGGTGCAGGAACAGGCGAAGGGGCTGGATTTCCAGACCCGCGGCAAGATCATCCTGTCGAGCCTCGAGCGCAATCCCGACGGCGGCCAGTGGATCAAGTGGCAGCGCTGCTACGGCAATCTGGCGGTCAGTTCGAGCTATGGCACGCAGGGTCAGGGCGCGACGGGCACCGCGATCGCCGGCATGGGGCCCGCCGGGCGCCAGGTCGCGGCATCGACCGGCACCGCGGTGATGTTCGTCGAGATCGTCTATGACTATCAGCCTTTGCTCTACGGCAAATGGCTGGGTTCGAAGCGCATCCGCTCGACCGCGGCGTTCAATATCCGCGAGGCGCGCGACCTGACGCAGGTGTACAACCCGTCGCCGTCGGTGACGGCGTCGACCTGCAGCTGACCCGCTGACGATCTTCCGTTTATCGGACCCGCGCGGGCTGCTATCGCGCGGGTCCGATGACGACCGCTCCGCCCCCCGACAGCCAGATGCGCGGCCTGATCGCGCTGCTTCCCGCCGCGGCGCGGCCCTATGCGCTGCTCGCGCGCTTCGACCGGCCGATCGGCTGGTGGCTGCTCTATTGGCCGTGCACCTTCGGGCTCGCGCTCGCGGGCGGCGCGGCGAGCCACTGGCCGCTGTTCCTGTGGATGCTGCTCGGCGCGATCGCGATGCGCGGCGCGGGCTGCGTCTATAACGACATCGTCGACCGCGACCTCGACGCGCAGGTCTCGCGCACGGCGTCGCGGCCCGTGGCGAGCGGCGCGGTGTCGCTCCGCAATGCCTGGCTGTGGACGATCCTTCTGTCGCTCGTCGGGCTGCTCGTGCTCGTGCAATTGCCGCTGCGCGCGCAGCTGATCGCGCTTTTGAGCCTGCTGCTGGTCGCGGCCTATCCTTTCATGAAGCGCATCACCTGGTGGCCGCAGGCGTGGCTCGGGCTGGTGTTCAGCTGGGGCGCGCTCGTCGGCTGGGCCGCGGTGGCCATGAACCCGCCGGGGCTGGCGCTGCCCCTGCTCTACGCCGGCTGCATCGCCTGGGTGATCGGATACGACACCATCTATGCGCTGCAGGATATCGAGGACGACGCGCTGGTCGGGGTGAAATCGAGCGCGCGCGCGATGGGGCGACATGTGAAGGCGGGGGTCGGCCTCTGCTATGCCGTCGCGCTCGGCTGCTGGGCGGCGGCGCTGTGGCAGGTGCGGCCCGATCCGCTGGTGGTCGTCGCGCTGCTCCCCGCGGCGCTGCATTTCATCGGGCAGGTGGTGACGCTCGACCCCGCGAAGGGAGAGGATGCACTGGCGAAATTCCGCAGCAACCGCTTCGCGGGGCTGCTGATCTTCGCGGCGATGCTGGTCGTGGGCAACGCGCCATAAATAATCCTCCCTGTCGCGAAGCGATGGGGAGGTCGCAGCGGCGTAGCCGCTGACGGAGGGGCGATGGCGCAGGCGTCGCTGGCCCCTCCACCATTCGCTTCGCGAACGGTCCCCCTCCCCACGGCTTCGCCGCAGGGAGGATTATTCCGCCGCGAGCAACTCCTCGGCGCCGCCGAGGTCGACCGAGACGAGGCGGCTGACGCCCTTTTCGATCATCGTCACCCCGAACAGGCGGTGCATGCGCGCCATCGTCACCGCATTGTGGGTGACGATCAGGTAACGCGTGTTGGTCTCGCGCGTCATCCGGTCGAGGAGGTCGCAGAAACGCTCGATATTGGCATCGTCGAGCGGCGCGTCGACCTCGTCGAGGACGCAGATCGGCGCGGGGTTGGTGAGGAACAGGCCGAAGATCAAGGCGACGGCGGTCAGCGCCTGCTCGCCGCCCGAAAGCAAGGTCAGCGTGCCGAGGCGCTTGCCCGGCGGCTGCGCCATGATTTCGAGTCCGGCTTCCAATGGATCGTCCGAATCGACGAGTTCGAGATGCGCCTGGCCGCCGTTGAACAGCGTCGTGAACAGCCGCTGGAAATGCTCATTCACCGTCTCGAAAGCGGCGAGCAGGCGCACGCGGCCCTCGCGGTTGAGGTTGCCGATCGAACCGCGCAGGCGGTGCACCGCCTGCGTCAGCTCTTCGATCTCGGCGGCGTTCCGCTCGCGTTCGGCGTCGAGCTCGACCAGTTCGTCGGCGGCGACGAGGTTCACCGGGCCGAGCCGCTCGCGGTCGGCGATCAGCCGGTCGTGCTGCGCCGATTCCTGCGTGGCGTCGCCGACGCTCGCGCTTTCGAAACCGGCCTTTTGCGGCAACAAGGGCGGCGGGCATTCGAAACGCTCGCCCGACAGGCGGCCCATTTCGACGCGGCGGAGCTCGGCATTTTCGGAGCGCGCGACCGCACCGGCGCGGGTCTCGCGCGCGGTGGCGAGCGTTTCGCGGATCAAACCCAGCGCTGCCTCGGCCTCGCGCAGCGCGGCTTCGGCGGCGCGCTCATGCGCTTCGGCGGCGGCGACCGCGTCGCGCAGCTCGGTCTGCTTGGCTTCGGCCTCGCTGCGCTGCGCGGCAAGTTTCTCGGGGACGTCGGCGAGTTTCGCGGCTTCGGCGGCGAGGGCCTCGGCGCGCTTGTCCATTTCGGTGACGCGCCGCGCGGCCTCGCCGGCGCGCGCCTTCCAGCTCTTGATCTCGGCGCTTACCACCGCCTGGCGTTCGCTCAAGGCGGCGAAGGCGCGTTCGTGCGCGGCTTGCGCCTCGCGCGCGGCATTGGCGTCGGCGCGGGCGCGCTCGGCGGCGCCCTCCTGCGCGTCGAGCGCGGCGCGCGCGATGCTGTCGTCGGGGAGCGCGGCGAGCGCGGCCTCGCGGTCAGCGAGTTCCTTTTGCGCTTCGGTCGTCGCGGCGGCGAGTTCTTCGCGGCGGCGGTCGAAGAGGCTCGCGGCGTCGCGGTGCCGGTCGAGCGCGGCCTGCGCCTGGTCGGCGGCGCGGAGCATCGTGCGGCGGCGCTCGTCGGCGTCGGCGAGCGCGCGGCGCGCGGTGGATACGGCGGTCGTCGCTTCGGCGAGCGCGGCGCTCGCGGCGTCGCGGCGGTCGCCGAGCTGGGTCACGCCGAGCTCGACCTGCGGACGCTGCGCGGCGAGCTCGTCGAGGCGGTTCTGGCGGACGAGGCGCTCGGTCGCGGTGGCGCCGTCGCCGCGCGCGACGAATCCGTCCCAGCGGCGCATCACGCCGTCTTTGGTCACGAGGCGCTGCCCGACCGCGAGCGGCTGGCCGCTGTCGGCGTCGGCGACGGCGACCTGGCTCAGGCGGCGAAGCAGCGCGGCGGGGGCCTGGACGACATCGGCGAGCGCGGTGGTGCCCGCGGGCAGCGCGGGGTCATTCGTTTGCTTGTCGGCGCCGCGCCAGCTGCGCTGCGCTTCGGCGTCGGTGCCGGCGTCGAGATCGTCGCCGAGCGCGGCGGCGAGCGCGGCTTCATAACCGGGGGTGACGCGGAGCTGGTCGAGCACGGGGTTGGCGTCGGATTTCGCCGCGGCGAGTGCACGCGCCAGCGTCGCGGCTTCGCCTTCGAGCGCGGCGAAGGCGGCGCGCGCTTCGGCGAGCCCGGCTTCGATTTCGGCGAGGCTCGCGGCACCGGCTTCGCGGTCGGCCTCGGCGCCCTGCAGCGCTTCCTCGGCGGCGCCGATCGCGCCTTCGGCTTCGGCAGCGGCGGTCGCGGCTTCGGTCTGACGCGCGGCGAGCGCGGCGCTGTCGCCGAGCGCGGCGACCTCGGCCTCGACGCGCGCGCTGTCGTTCGCCAGGCGGCGGACGGCGCCCTCGGCGCTGTCGCGCGCCGAGACGGCGATGCGGCGGTCGGCGGCCTCGCTCGCGGCCTGCGCGCGCGCCTGCGCCAGCGCGACCTCGGCGTCGCGGAGCAACGCCTGCGCGGCTTGGCTCGCCTCGACGAGCGCGGCCTTGCCGGCTTCGTGGACGCCGAGCTGCTGCGCGAGCGTCTTCGCCTCGGTATCGAGGTCGGTGAGCGCGCCATGCGCCTCGCGCGCGAACTCGCCTTCGCGCTCGCGGTCGTCGGCGAGGCGCCGCTGCTGAGCGGCGAGATCGTCGAGCCGCTGGCGCGCGGCGCGTTCTTCGCCCGCGAGGCGGACCTGCGTCGCGGTCGCCTCGGCGAGCGCGTCGCGTTGCGCTTGCGCGGCGCTGCGCGCGTCGGCGACGCGGGTCGCGACCTCGGTCTGCGCGCGGGCGAGCGTGTCGAGCTCTTCCTGGGCGGATTTGACCGCAGCCTCGGCGGCGTCGGCGTCGCGGCGCGCCTGATCGGCGGCGGCGGCGGCGTCGCGCCAGCGCGCGTAAATGAGGCGGCCCTCGGCGACGCGAATCTCGTCGCTCAGCTTCTTGTAGCGTTCGGCGGCGCGTGCCTGACGGCGCAGCGCATTGGCGCGCACCTCCATGTCGGCGACGATTTCGGAGAGCCGGCCGAGGTTGGTCTCGGTCGCGCGCAGCTTCTGTTCGGCGTCCTTGCGGCGGACGTGCAGGCCCGCGATGCCGGCGGCCTCCTCGAGCATCGCGCGGCGATCGGTGGGCTTCGCGGCGATGACGTTGGCGATCTTTCCCTGGCTGACGAGCGCGGGGCTGTGCGCGCCGGTTGCGGCGTCGGCGAAGATCAGCGCGACATCCTTGGCGCGCACGTCGCGGCCGTTGGCGCGGTACGCGCTGCCCGCGCCGCGTTCGATGCGGCGGATGATCTCGAGCTCATGGCCGTCGCTGGCGTCGGATAGCCCCGCGACGATGTCGCCTTCGCTGTCGCAATGGATTGCGACCTCGGCGAAATCGCGCGGCGGGCGCTGCGTCGTGCCCGCGAAGATGACATCCTCCATGCCGCCGCCGCGCATCGATTTGGGACTGGATTCGCCCATCACCCAGCGGATCGCCTCGAGCAGGTTCGACTTGCCGCAGCCATTGGGGCCGACGACGCCGGTCAGCCCGGGTTCGATGCGGAGTTCAGTGGGTTCGACGAAGCTTTTGAAACCGGTCAGGCGCAGGCGTTTTATCTGCACGGGCGCATCCCGTGCAGTCGGCCGAATCGCAGATGATGCAACCTGCTTGTCACATATCCCCCTTGGCCCCCGTCATGCCGCGCGGGCGGGGGAGTCGCAAGGGGGTTGGTCCTCCCCCGCAGGGGGAGGGGGACCACCCGAAGGGTGGTGGAGGGGCACAGGAAGTTTACACGCTGCTGAAAGGGCAAGGCAAACCGCCTGTACCCCTCCACCATGCTTCGCATGGTCCCCCTCCCCGTTCCGGGGAGGATCGCCCTTAGCGCGCGCCCAGCGTCTTCAGGCGATCACGCAGCACCGGCCAGGTCCCGATGCCTTCGGCGAGCTGGCCGTTGATGATGAACGCCGGGGTGCCGGGGATCGGATAGGCTTCGTTCGCGGCGTTGACGCCCTTTTCGAGCTTTTCGAGATTGGCGACATTGCCGAGGCACGTGTTGATCTGCTCGGCGGTCATGCCGCGCGACTGGAAGAAGGTGTCGAGCTTGATCGCCTTGGCGAGCGCGGGGAAACGCTGCGCGGGGGGCAGGGCCATGGCGGCTTCATAGCCGGCCTGGTTGCCCTGCGCGTTGGCGAAGATTTCGGCCTGCGCCGCCATCGTATTTTCCATCAGCGCGAAATAGCGTTCCTTGGGCGCGCACTGGATCACCGCGGCGGCGGTGATGTCGATCGGGTCGCGGACATAGTTGCGGATCTCGAAGCTGACGCGGCCGGTGTCGACGAAGTCGCGCTTCAGTTCCTCGTGGCTGGTGTTCGAGAAATCGGCGCAGTGCGAGCAGGTGAGCGAGGCATATTCGATCACCTTGATCGGCGCCTCGGGGTTGCCCATCGCATAGCCGCCCTCGGGGGTGACGGTGACGGTCTGCGACCAGCTCTTGCCCGCGGGCGCCGCGACCTTGGCGATCGCCGCCTGTTCCTTGGCGGGGTCGGTCTTGCTGTCGCCGCAGGCGGCGAGGGCGAGCGCGCCCATCGAGGTCAACAGGGCGGTACGCAGCAGGGTCATCTGTTTCATCTCCACTGATCGGGGAAGGACGGGCTTTTACGAGGCCTTGAGGGCGAGGTCGAGTTGCGATTTCACCGCCGGCCAGGCGGTCACCTCGAGCCGGCGGCCGTTGAGGAAGAAGGCCGGGGTGCCGCCGACGCGGTCGGCGTTGCGGCCGATGTTGGTCATGCCGGTGAGTTCGGCCTGTGCGACCTCGTTATCGAGGCACGCGTTCTGCTGCGCAGCGGTATAGCCGCGCGCGCTCATCAGCGCGGTGAGCCCGGTGTCGGCGGCGATCTTGCGCGCGCGCTGGCCGGTAGTGCCCTCGAACCAGCTCGTCTTCTGCGCGTCGCTGGCCTTGGTCACCTTGTCGAGCAGCGCGGGCTGGCCGGCGAAGATCGCGGCATGGTTGCCGGCAAAGGCCTTGGGCCCGCCGCAGCGCGCGAGCAGCGCCGCGGTCATGTCGATCGGATCGCGCACGAGGTTGCGATATTCGAAGAGCACGAGCCCCTTGTCGACATAGAGCGTCTTCAAGGGCACCCCCGCCGCCTTCGCGAAATCGCCGCAGACGTGGCAGGTGTAGCTGAAATATTCGACCAGCTTGATCTTCGCCGCCGGGTTGCCGACGGTATAGGCGCCGATGCTGCTGGCGGTGACGGTCGACGACCAGCGCGGGGCGGCGGCCGCGGCTTTCTTGGCAGGCGCGGCCTGCACGGCCGACAGCGTCAGCGCGCCGAGTGCGGCGGCGGCGGCAAGGGCGATCGAACGCGAAAGGAATGGCTTCATCGGGGCCGGGTCTTCCTCAACTGATGCGGGGGAGCTTGGGCGGCGTCGCGAGCCCCGCCGCCATCCGTTCGAGGACGGTGCGAAGCTCGGGGTCGCCGATGTCGCGCAAACTGTCCCCCAGTTCGGCGGGTACGGGTTTGAGCATTGCTGGCGGCTGAACGGCGGGGGCGGGGGTGACCTGCCCGTGGCTCATGCGCACGCTGGCGATCGCGGCATAGCCGAAGAAGCGGTTGACCGCGGCGATCAGGTCGGGCGCGACATGCTGGAGCATCGGCGCGTGCGCGCCGCTGATCGTCAGGTGCAGCGTGCCGCCGGCTTTCTGTCCGGCCGGGAAACGGATCATCGCGGGCTGGGTGACGTCGGCGAGGCGGTCGCCGACGATCTCGCGCCAGCGGCTGACCACCGACGACTGGATGAAGCCGAATTTGCGAAAGGCGGTGCGGCCGATTTCGGGGACGAGGTCGGAGATCGCGCGCGCCTCGCCGCCGCGCGGGCGCTCATAGGGACGCGCGGCGGGCTTGGCGGATTTCGCCTTCGCCTTTGCCTTCGGCTTCGGAGCCGAGCCATCCTCTCGCGTCTCTTTCGTCATCCGGGGCGCCATGCCATAGGCGGGGGGTGAGCGTCCAGACTTCCGACATCGACGAAGGCTTCGCCGTGCGCCTGCTCGGCTGGTACGACCGCGCGGCGCGCGTGCTGCCGTGGCGCGTACCGCCTGGGAGCGGGGCGGTGCCCGACCCCTATCGCGTGTGGATGGCCGAGGTCATGCTGCAACAGACGACGGTCGCTGCGGTCGCGGGCTATTTCGAGCGTTTCACGGCGCGCTGGCCGACGGTCGCCGATCTCGCAGCGGCCGACGATGCCGACGTCATGGCGGCGTGGGCGGGGCTTGGCTATTATGCCCGCGCGCGCAATCTGCTCGCCTGTGCGCGCGCGGTGGTGAGCGAGCATGGCGGCTTGTTTCCCGACAGCGAGGCCGGGCTGCGCGCCTTGCCGGGGGTCGGCGACTATACCGCGGCGGCGGTGGCGGCGATCGCCTTCGGGCGGCCCGCGGTGGTGGTCGACGCCAATATCGAGCGCGTGATCGCGCGCCACCGGCTGATCGAGACCCCGCTGCCCGCGGCGAAGCGTGACATCAAGGCGGCATTGGCGCCGTTGGTGCCCGCCGACCGGCCGGGCGACTTCGCGCAGGCGCTGATGGACCTCGGCGCGACGATCTGCACCGTACGCAGCCCTGCGTGCGGCATCTGCCCGGTGATGGCCGACTGCCGCGCGCGCGGGCGCCCCGATATCGAGCGGCTGCCGGTGAAGCCGCCGAAGAAGGCCAAGCCGCATCGCCACGGGCTCGCCTACTGGATCGAGCAAGACGGCAAGGTCTGGCTGGTTCGGCGCCCCGACAAGGGCATGCTCGGCGGCATGCGCGCGCTGCCCGGCGGCGAGTGGACCGACACGCCGCCGCGCGACTCGGGGATGGTGTCGGTCGACCATGGCTTCACCCATTTCGACCTGACGCTCACCTTGGTGCGCCGCGAAGTCCAAGATGCCGCAGCGGAAGGCCTGTGGTGGCCCATCTCGGACCTTGACGCGGCGGGGCTGCCGACGCTCTACCGGAAACTCACCGACAAGATGCTGGAGAGAGTGCAATGAACATGATGGTTTCGCGCCGCGCGATGCTCGGCGGGCTGGCGCTGGGCGGAACCGGGCTGCTGCTGCCCCATACGGCCTGGGCCTTCAAGGAAGGTGGGGCGCAGCTCTATCCTGCGACCAATGCCTTCATCAAAGGCTTTGTCGACCGCAAGGAACTGGCGGGCACGCTCGCGGCGATCGGCAAGGGGCAGGACGAGGCCAGCTTCTTCGGCGCCGGCGTGCAGTCGATCAGCGATGGCGTGCCGGTCGGCCCCGACACTTTGTGGCGGCTCTATTCGATGACCAAGCCGGTCACCGGCATCGCCGCGATGCTGCTGATCGAGGACGGCAAGATGACGCTCGACCAGCCGATCGCCGATTTCCTGCCCGCCTTCGCGAATATGAAGGTGCAGAATAGCCCCGACGGGTCGATCACCGACGTGCGGCCCGCGAAAGGGCCGATCACCGTGCGCCAGCTGCTCACCCACACCGCGGGGCTCGGCTACAATATCATCCAGAAGGGGCCGATCAAAAAGGCCTATGACGACAATGGCATCGTCGGCGGGCAGGCGAGCCGGCTGCCGATCCCGGGACTGCCGCCGGTGACCCCGGCGCCGAGCCTTGCGGCCATGGCCGACCGGCTGGCGACGTTGCCGCTGGTCTACGAGCCCGGGACGAAGTGGAGCTATTCGATCAGCCTCGACCTGATGGGACGCGTGATCGAGGTCGTGTCGGGGCAGGCGTTCGACGCTTTCCTGAAGGCGCGCATCTTCGATCCGCTCGGCATGACGAGCACCGGCTTCCAGGTCGCGGCGAAGGACGTCGGGCGCTTCACGAGCAATTATGCCTTGTTCAACGGCGTGCTCATCCCCTTCGATCCGGCGAGCGCGTCGATCTATCTCGACAAGCCGCCCTATCCCTTCGGCGGCGGCGGCCTCGTGTCGAGCGCGCGCGACTACGACCGCTTCCTCGCGATGCTGCTGGGCGAAGGCGAGACCGGCGGCAAAAGGATCATGAAGGCCGAAACCGCCCGGCTCGCGATGTCGAACATGCTGAGCGACGCCGTCGACCGCAAGGGCACCTTCGTCGACGGCCAAGGCTTCGGCGCGGGCGGACGCGTGTCGCTGCCGAGCTCGCCCGGGGGCGAGGGGCTGTTCGGCTGGGCGGGCGCCGCGGGGACGATCGGTTTCGTGCATCGCAAGCTCGGCTACCGCGTCGGCGGCTATACGCAGATCATGCCGCCCGAGACGGTGAGCTTCCAGGCCAAGTTCGGCGAGACGGTGCTGAAGGACGTGATCGCCTGATGCCGCGGCCCTTGGGGTTCACCGGCTCGCGGCTCGACCGCGCCGACCAAGTCCGCACCGACGCCGCGGCCTTTGCGGCCGCCGCCGCCGACCCGCGCGCGCTGTGCCTCGTCCTCGACGGGATCGACTTCGTACCGGGCGAGGGCGGCGGGCTGCGCTGGGAGCCCTTCGATCCCGCCGACGAGCGCGCGCCGATGCTGCTCGGTATCGACGATTCCGGCGTGCCGTTGTTCGTACGCGAACCCGCAGCGGGAGAGCGGATCGACGCACGCTCGCGTACCGTGATGCGGCTGCTGCCCCTGCTGTCGACCGAGGAAGCCGCGCTCTACGGCGGCGCGCGCAGTCTGGTCGACTGGCACGCGCGGCATCGCTTCTGCGCGGTGTGCGGCAGTCCGACCGACCTTTTTCGCGGCGGCTGGGGGCGGCAGTGCGGCAGCTGCAATGCCGAACATTTCCCGCGCGTCGACCCGGTGGTGATCATGCTCGCCGAATGCGAGGGCCGCGTGCTCGTCGGACGCCAGCCGGGTTTCCCGCCGGGCTTCTTCTCGGCGCTCGCGGGCTTCGTCGAACCCGGCGAATCGCTCGAGGAAGCGGTCGCACGCGAATTGTTCGAGGAGGCGGGGATCCGCGTCGCCGACGTGACCTATGTGGCGAGCCAGCCTTGGCCCTTCCCCTCGTCGCTGATGATCGGCGCGCGCGCGGTGGCGCACGACCCCGCGCTGACGCTCGACACGACCGAGATCGAAGCGGCGATGTGGGTCGACCGCGCCGAGGTCCGCGCCGCGCTGGCGGGCGACATGGGCGCGCCGTTCATGGCGCCCCTGCCGCTGGCGATCGCGCGGCATTTGCTGGAGGATTGGGCGGGGTAAGTCGGTGGCGTCCGCTTTCGGGCGTTAGCGGACGTGCCCCGCCCCTCCTCTTCAGAGGAGGGGTAGCGAGACTTACGAACTTGTTCGTTAGTCGCAGCGGGGTGGTGGTCTTGGGCATTGCGTACGCCTTCTGCCACCACCCCGTTCGACTAAAGGCCCGGCTGCGCCGGACCAAGTCTCTCTGCCCCTCCTCTGAAGAGGAGGAGCTTTAGGTCTGGAATCCACCCCAAAGCAGACATCTGCTTCGGGCGCCGGCAATAACAGAATCGAAAGTCGGCCCGGCTTAGAGCCGCCGCCCCGTAATTCGGCTGATTTCCTTCGCCACCATCGCCTCGACCATCGTCGGCAAATTGGCGTCGAGCCATTCCTTGAGCATCGGGCGCAGCGCGTCGGTCACCACATCCTCGAGCGTACGGCCAGCCGCCGCCGGTGCGGTCACTGCCGCGGCGACCGCGGGCGCGACCGCGGCGGTCAGCGCCTCGAGCGACTGGCGCGCGGCGTCGGCGCTGGCGGGCGAGACGAGTTCCTCGGCCGCGCCGGCTTCGGGCGCCGGGTCGGCGTCATAATCGTCCTCGGCGTCGCTCAGTTCGAGAATGTCGTCGCGGGCGGGCTCGCGCATGTCGCGCGCACCGGGGGCTTCGTCGCGCGCGATGACGCGCCGGATCGACGACAAAATGTCTTCCATCGACGGTTCACGCGACATGTCGCCCATATGGCCCCCTGAGAATCGCCCGGGAAGCGGACGATTAACCATCTCTTACCGGTAGCCGGCGATGGTTAACAAGTTCTTATTGCGGGTTCAGCGGATCGCCCGCGGGGACGCTGGCGGTCGCGGCGGGCACGGCGCGCGTGTCGGTCGCGACCTGCTGGGGCTTCGGATCGTCGTCCCAGTCGAAGATCTTGCCCTTCACGCGCTTGTAATTGACGTCGGGATCGTAGAGCGCGCCACCCTCGATCCCGAGGTCGCGCGCCTCGGCCTTGCCCATCGCGGCGAGCACCGAGAAGGCCGCGACATAGGAGTTGCGCCGCGCCGAGACGAGCTGGACCTGTGTGTTCAGATATTCTTGCTCGGCGTTCAGGATGTCGAGGATCGAGCGCGTGCCGACGCTGTTCTCGGCGCGCACGCCCTCCAGCGAGAGCGCGTTGGCGCTCACCGCCTGCTCGGTCGCGGCGATGATCTGTTCGTTCGCCTGCCAGGCGGCATAAGCGCCGCGCGTCTGCGCGATCACGCCGCGTTCGGTCTCGACATAGGCTTCGATCGCCTGGCTGTTGCGCGACTGCGCCTGGCGCACCTGCGCCGCGGGACGGCCGCCCTGGAAGATCGGGATCGTCAGCGATACCGCGGCCTGGGTGCTGGTCGTGATATTCTCCGACGTCGCGCTCGTCACCGAATTGAGGTTGTTGTTATAGCCGCCGCTGAGCGTCGTCGACAATTTGGGCAGGCGCGTCGCGCGCGCAACGCCGATGTCCGAGCGGCTGGCGTTGACCAGCTGGTTCGCCGCCTCGATGTCGGGATTGTTGTTGAGCGCGATCGCGACGGCGTCCTCGGCGGTCGCGGGCAGGTTGGGAAGCTGCGGCGGCTGTTCCAGGTCGACCGGCGCGTCGCCGACGAGGCGGATATAGGCCTCGCGGCTGGAGATCAGGTTCGATTCGGCGGTGCGCAGATCGCCTTCGGCCAGCGCGAGCCGCGCCTGCGACTGCGCGACGTCGGTGCGCGTCAGGTCGCCGATCTCGAACCGGTCGCTCGTCGCCTGCAAATTGGTGCGCAGGACCGAGACATTCTTCTGGTTCAATTGGACGATCGCCTGGTCGCGGATGACGTCCATATAGGCGCCGACGGTCTGCGAAAAAATGCTCGCCTCGGTCGCGCGCAGATCGGCCTGCCCCGCTTCGACGCGATATTTGGCGGCCTTGACCGCATTCTTGACCGCGCCGCCCTGATAGATGGGAACGGTCAGCTGGCCGCCGACGGTCAGCGTCCGCTTCGGCGAGAAAAAGGCGTTGCCGGGCAGCACCAGATTTTCCTGATAATCGACCCCGGCGCCCGCGCTCGGCAGGCCGTCGGCCTTGCGGATCGGCACATTCTCGTCGTTCGCGCGCTGCCCGGCGCGCGCCGCGGTCAGCGTCGGGTTGTTCTCATAGGCCTTGGCGAGCGCCCCCTGCAGCGTTTCGGCGTGCGCCGCCGCCGACAGCATCCCGGAGATCGTCAGCGCGCCGAGCGCGAGGCCGGCAAGCCAGCGGGCGCGGGGCTGTTTCTTGTTGGTATCGAGCATCGTCATGATCAGCCTGAAAACTGGGGGAGGTGCCGGTTAGAACTGGAAGCCCTTGGGGGCCGCGAAGCCCGGGAGCGGCGCGACGTCCATGTCGGCGAAGGGGCGGAGCGCGATCGTCCCGCCGGTCTTGACGCCCTGGACGAGGCGGCTGACGCTGCCGTCGCGGAGCGCCGCGACGATGCGCCCGCCCTCGACGAGCTGGTCGGCGAGCGCCGCGGGCAGCGCCTCGATCGCGCCTTCGACGATGATGCGGTCGAACAGCCCCTTGTCGGGGGTGCCGGCGGCGAGCGCGCCCTCGGTCCAGCGGATCGCGGGGTTGGTCGCCGCAAGCTTCGCCATCTCGATCAGCCCGGTCTCTTCCTCGAGCGCCTCGACCTCGGCGCCGAGCAGCGCGAGGCACGCGGCGGTATAGCCGGTCGCCGCACCGACGAGCAGCACGCGCAGGCCGGGGCGCACCATCGCCGCGACGAGCATGCGCCCGGTGACCAGCGGCGGGTTGAGCGCGCGGCCGCTGCCCAGCGGGACCGCGCGGTCCATATAGGCGACGCTCGCCAGCGCGGGCGGCACATGCGCCTCGCGCGCGACCGCGCCCATCGCGCCGACCACCGCGGGGTCGATCACGTCGTTGGTGCGAAGCTGGCTGTCGATCATCGCAGCCCGCATCTCCGCGGCACTTACCTCGTTCAATCTCGTCGCCATCAGCGCTGTCCGATTCCTGGAATGACCCTCATTGCAGCCCGCTCTAGCCCAAGCGATGCTGTATTGCAATGCTAATACAGCATGAGCGTCTGCTGCGCTGCGCATAGCTGCCCCGGCCGCCGCCGCCAAGGGTGCATCGGCGAATCCTTGACAAGGCTGGCAAAGCCCATCACTAGCGCAGGCCCACCCGGGCCGTCCGACAGGACCGGCCGTTCGGCATGAGGCCCGATGGCGGAGTGGTGACGCAGCGGACTGCAAATCCGTATACGCCGGTTCGATTCCGGCTCGGGCCTCCAACCTTATCCAGCGAACCAACCGATAGGCAGTTCGTCCGCGAAACGGGCGTTGACGGTTTCGACGAATTTCGGCTCCGCGGTCGTGCAGACGGTGCTTCCGACAGATCGGAGCTCGCTCAGTCGTTCAGCAGCATGAAGCGCACCGCCACCCCGCCGCCCGGCGCCATGGCGAGGTCGAGGCTGTCGGCGTTCGTCACCACCCGCTTCGAAATCGCCAGCGCGCCCGGGTTGGTGCGATAGTCGGCGCCGGGGCCGTCGGCGTAGATCTGCGCTTCGTAGCGTTTGCCGGGCGCGAGGAAATCGAGGCGCTGGCTGAGCCCCCGCGCTTCTTCGTCGCCGATCGCGCCGAGATACCAGTCGCCGCCGCCGCGTTCCTGCCGCGCGACGACGACATAGTCGCCGATCGCGCTCTGCAGCGTGCGCGACACCTCCCAGTCGGCGGGCACGTCGCGGATGAAGCGGAAGGCGTCGGGGCGCGCGGCGTAATTTTCGGGGAGGTCGGCCGCCATCTGGATCGGCGAATAGACGACGACATATTCGGCGAGCTGGGTTGCGAGCGTCGATTGCACGCGGCGCGTCAACTCCTTGCCGCCGCGCGCGATGTCGAAGATGCCCGGGGTGAAATCCATCGGCCCCGCGAGCAGCCGGGTGAAGGGCAGGATCGTCATATGCTCGGGCGGGTTGGTCGGGTTGCCCCAGGCGTTGAACTCCTGCCCGCGCGCGCCCTCGCGGCTGACCCAGTTGGGCCAGGTGCGGCGCAGCCCCGTGTCCTTGACCGGCTCGTGCGTGTTGATCGCGATGCGGAGCTTCGCTGCGCGCTTCACGACATCGAGGTGATGGTCGACGGCATATTGCCCCGCGAACCATTGCAGCCCGCCGGCGGCATCGGCGATCGTGCCGCTGTGGCGGACATAGCCGGTCTTGATCAGCGACACGCCGTTGTCGGCATAGAGCTTGAGCCCGGCATCGAGCTGGCGCGCATAATTTTCGATCGCCCCGCCGGTCTCGTGGTGCCCGATCAGCTTGACCCCCTTCGCCTTGCCGTAGCGGGCGATATCGGGAAGGTCGAAATCGGGATAGGCGGTGGTGAAGCTGAACTTGTCGCCATTGGCGATCCAGTCGCCGTCCCAGCCGACGTTCCAGCCTTCGACGAGCACGCCGTCGAAGCCGTTTGCGGCTGCGAAATCGATGTATCGCTTTACATTTGAAGTGTTTGCGCCGTGCGCAGGGCCGCTGCCCCAGGTCGATTTCTCGAGGTGCATTTCCCACCAGATGCCGACATATTTGCCCGGTTTGAACCATTTTGCGATGTCGGGGAGCTTGTTCGGCTCGTTGAGGTTGAGCGTGATGCGGCTGTCGGCGAGCGCGCCGGGGGTCTCGCCGACGAGCACGGTCCGCCACGGCGTCGTGAAAGGCCCGGTCTTTTTCGCGAGCACGCCGTCGGGCCAGGGCATCAGCCAGGCATTGTAGGTGCCCGCGCCATTGCCCTCGAGCAGCATCGAGGGAAAATCGACGAGCGCGGCCTCGTGGAACGAGAGATAGAGGCCGTTGTCGCCTTTCAGCGTCAGCGGGGTTTCGGCGAGCGTGATGCGTCGCGCGTCGGTCTGCTTGTAGAGATATTCGTCGCGTTCCTGCCCCAGCCCTTCGTACCACCAGGCCTGATAGGCGCCGACGGTGCGGAACTGGGTGCGGTCGGCGGTCACCGCGATCGCCTGCCCCGCCGAGATGCCCGCATAATCGTACCGAAAACCGAAGCCGTCGTCGAAGAGGCGGAAGGTGACGCCGACCGAATTGTTGAGCGGGGTGTCGCCCGCGAGCTTGACCGACAGCTCGCTGTGGTTGTCGCGGATGACGCGTTGCTCGCCCCACGGCTGTTCCCAAATCGTGTCCGCGGCTGAACGCTTTGCCTCGCCGAGCGCGGTGAAGCGCGGGTCGCTCTCGCCCGCGAAGCTCAGCCCCAGCCGCGACGGCGCGATCACCGTCACGTCGCCGCGCCGCACCTCGTAGCGCGCCTCGCCGCCCTCGACCGACACGCAGAGCTCGAGGACCTTCGCCGGCGATGTAACGCATTCGCGCGCCGCGGCGGGCGCAGCAAGCGCCAGCAGCGACAGGCCGGAGGACAGGGCAAGCTTGCGGATCATGGATGTGTCTCTTTCACGGGGAGGAGGATCATTTGTCGAAGGCGGCCTGCAAGCGGCGGCGCAGCGCGGCGCGTTCGGCGCCGGACATCGGCCCGAGCACGCCGCGCAGCCCCTCGGGGATATGCGCCGCGGCCGCTGCGGCATCGCCGAACACATGGCTCTCGAACATCGCCTGCCAATAGGCGCGCTCGCCGGGCGGCAGGTCGCGCAGCGCGAGCAGCGCGGCGAGGAAAATGTCGTGCGGGTTTTCGATGGCCTCGCGCGCCTCGCCCCACCAATAATTGACCATCGCATTATAGGGGTCGAGCGAGGTCACATGGTGCCACCAGTAGCGCGGGATGAAGATCGCATCGCCGGGCTCGAGCATCGCGACGCGCGCCTCGGCCATCGCTTCGCGAAAACGCGGGAAGCGGCCGAAATCGGGGTTCTCGGGATCGACGAGCGACAGCGGCGGCGGGTTGTCGAGCGGCCCGATATAGAGGTTCGTCACCTGCTCGGGCGGAAAGAGCATGAAGCGCCGCCGCCCCGCGATCACGCAGGCGAGATTATGGTCGCGGTCGTTGTGCGTCTGCGTCTTCACCGCGCCGCCGAGCCACAGCTTCGGCCCGGTGTCGGCGGGGAGCAAAGGCATCGGGTTCTGGCCGATGAAATCGGGCAGCGCCTCGGCGAGCGGCAGCATCTGGATGGCGACGGTCGGGGCATTCGCCTGCCCCATCAGCGCCTCGACGCGCGCGAGCGTATCGCGCAGCGGTGCGTGGCGCTTGGTGAAGCTGAACTCGCGGATGTCGGCGCGATAGGCGAAGCGCCCCGCGGCGCGTGCGGGCGCCTCCATCACGGGAACCGGTACGCCGCGGTCGAGCCCTGCGAGATAGGCGTTCAGGCGGCCGGGCGAATGGCGCCCGGCCGCCAGCGCGACCCAGTCGTCGAACAGGCCCTTGATAACGAACGGCTTTCCGGCCGCGACGAGCGCCGCGAAATCGGCGGGCGCCGGTGCGGCGCGCGCGGCGATGCGCGGCAGGGCGTCGAGCGGCGACGGCGCGGCGGCGGGCGCGTCGAGGCGCGCGGGCTCAGCCATGCCGCTGCATGATACGTGCGAGCGCGGCGTCGTGCGTCGGCTGGCGCAGCACCTGTTCGCGCACCGTGCCGAGCATCTTGCGCAGATGCGCCTTTACCGTATCGGGCGGGGTGCGGTCGACCGAGGGCCGCCAGCCCTCGGGCAATAGGCCATGGCCGATGAGCAGCGCGCGCCAGCTGTCGGGCGGCAGGCTCTCGTCCTCATGCGGCGCGAGCTCGCCGCGCACGCGGAAGAAGGCGAGCATATGGTCGAGCGCGGCCGAGCGCGGGATGGCGCGCGCGGCGTCCCAGAAAGGCCCGGCATAGCCTTGCAGCGTCAGATGCGCGGTCTGGAAGTCGGCCACGCGGTCGAAATGCGAGCGCATGAGCCGGTTATATTCGGCGCGCCGCGCGTCGCAGGCGCCCGCGCCCGGATAAGCCGCGATCAGGTGGACGATGCCGAGCTGCAGCGCGTGCAGCGGCAGGCCGTGGAGCGGGTCGAAGGCAGCGGCGGCTTCGCCCAGCGCGACGACATTGTGCACCCAGGGGGCGGTCGCGATGCCGGTCGCCAGCGGGCGGATCGCGACGCTTTCGAGCGGCAACCCGCTCGCCGCCTGCGCGGCCGCCAACGCTTCGTCGTCGCTCGTCGCGGCGCTGGAAAAGATATGCGTGACATGGGTGTGCGCCATGGCGGGGTAGAGCGCGGTCCAGCCGTCGGCGCTCGCGCGGACCTCCGAATAGACAGGCAGCGCGGCGAAGCGCGGGGCGCGAGCGACGAGCAGGCGATCGCCGGGGGTGACCGCCGGCTCGAACGCCGCCCCCTGCGTAGCGCGCAGCAAGGACGCTTCGTGCGTCACATCGACGAACAGGCCCGCCTCGACGCGCCGGTCGCCGTCGAGCAGCAGCGCGCCGACGCCATCCTCGCCGCACTCGACGCCGGCGCTTGTCGCCTCGACGATCTCGACCCCCAGATGCCGCGCGATCGCGCGCAGGCTTTTCGCATAGGCGGCGGCGGGGAGGTGATAGCCATAGTCGGCGCGCGCGTAGCGCTCGCTTTCCTCGTCGGGAAAGAAGAGGCGGCCCTGATGCGCCGCCGTCGCGGTCAGCGAGAAGTCGTCGAGCCCGACGCCGAGCCCGTGATGGCGCGCCTTGACCCAGTGCGGGAAGAAGTCGCCGCCGTCGATGATGCTGCCGAAACCGCCATAGCTGTGGAGAAAGGGTGCGCGTCTGGCACCGCTTTGGTCGGTGAAATTCTGCCCCAGGGTGAAGGCGCCGCCGGTGGTGCGCAGCAGCGCCGCCTCGTCGATGCCGATCTGGTTGTGCAGCGCCTCGATCGCGGGCAGCGTCGCGTGGAGATCGGCGGGCCCCGCCTCGTCCGGCAGCGCGATCGCGGTGACCGCCACGCCCGCCGGCGCGAGCGCGCGGCGCAGCGCCGCCGCCGCGAGCCACAGCGGCGCGTCGCGGCCGAGCAGCGCGATGTGCAGCGCGCTCATGCCGCGCTCGCCGCGGCGCCGGGCACCGCGATCCCCGCCGCGGCGCAATAGCCCGCGATGAACTCGGCGTGCGGGGTCATGTCGGCGGCGTTGACCGCGATGCGCTCGGCCAGATCGTCGAGCCGCGCCTGCAATTCGGCATCGGGCTGGCGGTGCGTCAGGAGGTTGGTGGCCGCCGGCAGCACCCCTTGGCCCTCGAGCACCGAAAGCCAGCTGTCGCGCGAGAAGAGGCCGAGCTTGTAGTCGGGCGCGATCGCAGATTCGCGGAACAAGGCGATCTTGTGCGCGAGGCTGTCGGGCAGCGCCATATGGCGGACATGGTCCCACAAGGGTTCACCGATGCGCGCATTGGCAGTGTAATGGAGCACGAGGAAATCGCGCGTGCGATCATAGTGGATCTCGAACAGCCGGTTGAACTCGGCGACCAGTCGCGGATCGACCTTCTCCCCGCGCCGCGGCATCAGCGCGGCGAGGTCGGTGGTCGCGGCCTGGATCAGAAAGATGCTCGTCGATTCGAGCGGTTCGAGGAAGCCGCTCGCGAGGCCGATCGCGACGACATTGCCCGCCCAGCCGCTGGCGCGCCGCCCCGCCTGGAAGCGCAGCAGCCGCGGCTCGTCCATCGCCGCGCCGTCGATCGCCCCGAGCAAGGTCTCGCGCGCTTCCTCCTCGCTGCAATAGTGGCTCGAAAAGACATAGCCGTTGCCGGTGCGGTGCTGGAGCGGGATGCGCCAAGTCCAGCCGCCTTTTTGCGCGGTCGAACGCGTATAGGGGGTGAGCGGCGCGACCCCGGTGCAGGGCAGCGCGAGCGCGCGGTCGCACGGCAGCCATTCGCTCCAGTCGATCCACGGCAGGCCCATCGTCTGGCCGAGCAGCAAGGACCGGAAACCCGAGCAGTCGACGAACAAATCGCCCGCGACCACGGCGCCCGATTCGAGCGTCACATGTCCGACGTCGCCGCTTTCGGCGTCGCGGACGACGTCGACGACCTTACCCTCCATCCGCCGTATTCCGCGCGCGGTCGCCCATTGGCGCAGGAAACGCGCATAGAGGCCGGCGTCGAAATGATAGGCATAGGCATAGGTCGAGCGGATCGACTTCGGATCCTCGTTGGGATGCTCGAAGCCGTTCGCGCGCGCCGCGGCGACCGCGAAGCTGTAATCCTGGAGCGAGCGCGTGTCGGTCCCCGCGAGACGTGCGCGCGCCCAGGCGTGCTGGAAATCGCTGCCCGCCCAGCGGTCGCCGAAGGTGCCGAAGGGGTGGATATAGCGGGTGCCATGCGCCTTCCAGCCGACGAACTCGATGCCCAGCTTGAAGCTGCCCATCGTCTCGCGCATGAATTCGGCTTCGTTGATGCCGAGCATGTCGTTGAAAGTCTTGATATGCGGCAGCGTCGCTTCGCCGACCCCGACGGTGCCGATCTCGTCGCTCTCGATCAAAGTGATGTCGTAATCGGCGGCGGGCAGCAGGCGCGAGAGGCCCGCGGCGCACATCCAGCCGGCGGTGCCGCCGCCGAGGATCACGATCCGATAGACTTGCTGCCCCGTCATGACCTTTCCGTCACTCCCATGAAAAACGAAGACGCGGCCGCCATGGTAGCGCGGCCGCGTCCCAGTGGAGGATCAGAATTTCACGCGCGCGCCGAACTGGAAGCGGCGGTCGACGCGGCTCCATGCCGAGTCGAAATATTTCGCCGCTGCACCCGGGGTCTGCGGTGAGTCGCCGAAGACCTGCTGTTGATAGACCGTCGTCGTGTTGAGCAGGTTGGTCCCGTCGATCGAAAGCTCCAGCCACTTGGTCGGCGAGAAGCGCAGCGACGCGTCGAGGAAGCCCGCGCCCTTCTGGAACACCGGCAGGCCGATGCAGCAGTCGAGGTTCTGCGTCAGGTAACGCGAGCGCCAGTTATAGGCGACGCGCAGCCCGACCGGCCCCTTCTCGTACAGCCCGACCAGATTGAACGTGTGTTTCGATATGCCGGCCAGCTGGTGCGAGTCGATCACGAAGCCCGAGCCGCCCAGCGACTGTTGGCCCGCGCCGAACGCCCCCACGTCGCCGCTCGACGAGGCGGTGAACAGGTTCGAGTTGTTGATCCCCGACTGATGCACATAGGTATAGTTCGCCTGCATGCCGAGACCGCTGAGCAGTCCGGGCAGGAAGTCGAAGAACGTCTGATAGGCGAGTTCGCCGCCCCAGATCTCGCCGCCCTTCCGGACGTTGCTCGGCCCGCTGATCAGCACCGACTGGGTCGATGTCCCATTGGGCACGTCGCGCGCGAACTGGCCGAAGGAGATCGCATTGGTCAGCTTCTTGTAGAAGACGCCGGCGGTCAGCGAGCTGTTCGATCCCATATAATGTTCGAAGGTCAGGTCGAACTGGTCGGCGCGCAGCGGTTTCAGCGCCGCATTGCCCGAATTGGCGAGGAACACGAAGTTGTAACCCGTGATCGCCCCGGCCGCGTTGCGCACGATATACGGCGAGTCCGCCGTCGTGTTGATGATCGGCGCATTGATCGCGAGCGTGTTGCGCAGGAACCCGAACTGCGGCCGCGAGATCGCCCGCGAATAGGCGAAGCGGACGAAGGTCTTGTCGTCGAACCCGAAGCGCAGGTTGAGGCTGGGAAGCCAGTCGGTGCGCGTCGTCTTATATTGGTCCTCGGCCGCGGCGCCGTTGGCGAAGGCGATGATCTCCGAAGTCAGATAGCACCGCGGATTGACGACATTGTTGCCCGTTAAGGGCGTGTTGCACGGCACCAGATTGTCGAAGATGTTTGCTGCCGGAAAGGCGACGCTGCCGGTGCTCGCGATTTTCGTGCGCACCACGCGCAGGCCGACATTGCCCTGCAGTGCGACGCTGCCGAGCATCAGCCTGTCGCCGCCCCCGAATTTGACCATCGCATAGGCCGCTTGGGTCTGTTCGCGGACGCGGAACTTTTCGCCGGGCGTGAAGCATTGGTCGACGGTCGCGTCGGGGCGGTCGCAGATCGCGGTATAGCCCCCACCGATCGGCGACGAGGTCGTCGCGCCGCTCAGCGAGTCGATCAAGCGCGTAAAATCCCGGAGCGTGTCGCGGTTGAGATAGACGAGCGGCCCGTTGGGATAGGCGCTGCCATTGTAGAAATCGCCGAGGCTCTGCGATTCCCAGATGCCCTCGCCATAGCCCTGGAAGGGCGCATGGCCGGCATTGCCGCCGCAATTGCCCGTATTGGTCGGATAGGCGCCGCCGGTCGTGTTGTCGGCGTTGAAGCCCGGACCGTTGCAATTCCAGGGGGCGGCGATCGGCGTCCAGTTGAACGTCGAATAGCGCACCGTCTGCTTGCGATCGGCGTAGCGCACGCCGACCTTCAGCGAATCGAGCCAGCTGCTGTCGGCGAAATCATATTCGGCGTCGCCGCGCAGCGCGAGTTCGTTGGCGTCATTGTCCTCGACATGGCCCTGGATGAACGGGATCCAGTAATTGTGCGGATTGGCGAGGCCGCCCGCGGCATAGTTGACGTTCGAACCGGGGAGCAGGGTCACCTGCGGCGTGCCGTCGCCATTCACGCTGTAATCGTAATCGGCCATCGACCCCGTCGCGACCAATATGTCGTTATTATAGGTCGACGCATCGATATATTGCCCGTCGAGATCGATATGCAGCCGGTCGCTAGCATCCCAGCTGATATTGGCCGACAGGTCGCGTGTTCCCTCGCGATGGTCGAAATTGCGCGCTTCGTTCTGGAAATAGAGCCCGTCGCGCTGCGTCGTGCAGGCGCCGCCAGGCCCCGGTCCGCAATAGTTGACGAAGGGCTGGCCCGGCACTGCCGAGCCCGCATTGATCGCCGCCTGCACGCTTTCGGTCGTGCCGCTGAAGCTGCCGTGCGGCTGGGTCAGGATTCCGCCGGTCAGCATGCCGTCGGGGCCGAAGGTCAGCCCGCTGCTGCCTACGAGCACCGATCCGGTGCGCGGGTTGTACGCGCGCGTGCCGAAATAATTGCCGTCGAGGATCGCATGGCTGGCGCGCTCGAGCCAGGCATTGGTGTAGTGCGAGTCGATATACTGGATCGTCGCGCGCAGGCTGCCCGAATTATTCTCATATTGCAGCGCGCCGGCGATGCCGCGCCGCTTGCGGTCGTAATCGACCTGTGAATAGCGGATGCCGTCGGGCGCATAGGCCCAGCCCGTTCCCCCGAAGGGATTGGCGGTGCAGGGAAGGCTGCCGTCGGCGCCGGGGGTGGCGCGCACGACTCCGTCGGCGCCCGTCGTGCCGAAACCGGCCGAGCAATAGGTGTCGATCTTGTCCATGATCACGCTCTCGGTCCGCGTGACGAGGTGGCTTTGCGCATAGCTGGCGAGGATGCCGAAGCGGCCGATCGCGGTGTCCCAGGTGTTGCTGATCAGCCCCGAGAATTCGGGCGTCCAGCGCCCCGAGCGATCGCCGTAATTGATCCGGACGGTCCCCGTGACCACGAGCCCTTTCTGGTCGAACGGCACGCGGGTGCGCAGATCGACGGTGCCGGCGATGCCGCCCTCGATCAGGTCCGCGGTCTGGTTCTTGTAGACGTCGATCCCGGCCAGCAGTTCGGGTGCGATGTCGTTGAACTGCAGCCCGCGCGCGGCGTCGGCGGAGAAACTGTCGCGGCCGTTGATTTCGGTGCGGACGTTGGTCAGGCCGCGGATGAGCACGTCGGTCGGCTCGCCCGACGGGTGCGTCGAGTCATCGGCCGACTGCAGGCGGTTGACCGTGATGCCCGGGATACGCTGCAGCGCCTCCGCCGCCGACTTGTCGGGAAAGGCGCCGATGTCGGTGGCGGTCACCGAATCGACCACGGTCAGCGCGTCGCGCTTGCGCCCCGCCGCATCTTCCAGCGCCGCGCGAACGCCGGTGACGACGATTTCGTCATTCGTCCCGGACTCGCCCGCGGGCGGCGCGTCCTGCGCCATCGCCGGCGCGGCGAACAACAGGCCGGCGGCGACCACCGGCAGCGAGGCGCCGCCCAGCAGCATCCGCGCACGAGATTTCGCGATAGTGTCGAGCATGAATGCTCCTCCCCTTTCCCAAATGGCGCCCCCTTCGGCGGGGCTTTCTCATTCTGGGCCGACGCGGAGAGTCTCCGTTCGGCCATTTGCATGATTTTGCGCATTGTTGCACAAATGGCAAGCGCATTTTCTGGCGTCGGGAATGGGAGATTTTGTCAATAATAATCAAATAGATATTACGGAACTGGCGGGGTTTCTGGCTTTCCGCTTTCGCTCAAGCATCGGCATCGCATACGTTTGCACGTCAATGAAAATGTGCAAATATTTGCACAAATCGCGCCGGATGAGGGCTCCGAACGCGGAATCAGCAGCGCGGCGAGCGCCGCCACGCCGAGCAGCGCTGCTGCGATCGCAAGCGCCATCGCCGGCGCGCCGCCCATCGGTCCGGCGACGAGCGGGCCGAGGCCGATCGCCGCGACGAGCTGCGGGATCACGAGGAAGATATTGTGGATGCCGAGGTACACCCCGACCTTCGCGGGCGGTACCGCGCCGACGATGATCGCATAGGGCAGCGACAGGATCGCCGCCCAGGCGAGCCCGACACCGACCGCCGCGAGCCACAGCAGGTCGGGGTCGGGGATCAGCACGAAACCCGCCATGCCCGCGGCGCCGCACCACAGGCAGGCGGCATAGGCGCGGCGCTCGCCGATTCGCGACGACAGCGAGGGCAGCGCGAGCGCGCCGAGCGCCGCGACGCCATTATAGGTCGCGAACAGGATGCCGACCCAGTCGGCGGCGGCGTTATAGGCGGGCGACGCCGGATCGGCCGCGCCGAAATGGCTGCGCGCGATCGCGGGGGTGGCATAGATCCACATCGCGAACAGCGCGAACCAGGTGAAGAATTGCACCACCGCCAGCCGCCGCAGCGCGGCGGGCATGCGCACAAAATCCTCGCCGATCTGGAGCAGCCCGAGCGACGCGTCGCCGCGCGTGCGGCGACGCCCTGCGGCAAGCTGCGCGAGCCCGATCAGCGCCGTCGCCGCGGCGAGCACGACGACCTCCCATTGCCAGCGCAGCAGCAGCGCGGCGAGCAGTAGCGCGCCGCCGCCGATCGCGGGCGTGCGCCCGCCGGCGCTGAGCCGCGCGATCGGGCCGGTCGTGGCAGGGGCAGGGCGCTCGACGGGCGCGGCGCCGCCGGTTGCCGGGCGCTCGCCCGTGAAGGCGACGGTCCACAGCACCGATATCAGCAGGCACGCGCTGCCGATGTAGAAGGCGTAGCGCAGCGCCGGAGGCAGCGCGCCCGGTGCTGCGGTACCCGCCACGCCGAACCAGTTGACCAGCATCCAAGGCAGCGCCGAGGCGAAGACCGCGCCGGTGCCGATGAAGAAGACCTGCACCGCATAGCCGCGCGCGCGCTGCGCCGGCGGCAGATTGTCGGCGACCAGCGCGCGCGAGGGATCCATGGTGATGTTGATCGACGCGGTGAGCAGCCACAGCGCCGCGATCGCCGCCCACAGGCTCGTGGCGTTGGGCATCACCAGCAGCGCGAGCGCGGTGAGCAGCCCGCCGGCGAGCAGGAAGGGGCGTCTCTTGCCGAAGCGCGAGCGCGAATGGTCGCTCAGGTGCCCGACGATCGGCTGGACGATCAGCCCGGTGATCGGCCCCGCGATCCACAGCGCGGGCAGCGCCGCGACATCGGCGCCCAGCGCCTGGAAGATGCGGCTGGTGTTGGCGTTCTGCAGCCCCCAGACGATCTGGATGCCGAACAATGCAAAGCACATCGTCCAGATATGCAAATTTGGCGCGCGATATTCGGGCGATACGGGCGTATCCCCACATTGCGGCGGGTCAGCGACATGCAAATCTTGCATTCCCTCCCCCCTCCTGTGCTAGGGCTGCCCCCGACGCCGGACACGGATGGCCCTTCATGAGCAGCAACAATACCAGATTGGAAGACTTGGCAAGGCTGGCGGGGGTGTCGATCTCGACCGTCTCGCGCGCGCTCAACGACCATCCGCTGATCAGCGTCGCGACCAAGAAGAAGATCTGGGCGCTCGCGCGCGAACATCATTATCCCTTTCGCAGCCACATGCCCGCGGCGCCGATGGGGGCCGAGGGGTCGATCGTCGTCGTCACCCCGCATATGCACGGCCGCCCGCTGCCGCTGTCGCAGCCCTTCTTCCTCGAACTGCTCGCGAGCATCGGCGAGGCGGCGCGCGCGCGCGACTGCGATTTCACCGTCAGCCACACCGCGCCGCGCGACATCGACGACCTCGTGGCGGTGATGACCACCAGCCGCGCCAATGGCGTGATCTTCCTCGGGCAGAGCATGCTCCACGACGGCTTCAACCAGCTCGCCGAGGCGAACAGCAACTTCGTCGTCTGGGGCGCGCATCTGCCGGGGCAGAAATATCGCTCGGTCGGCTCGGACAATGTGCTCGGCGGGCGCCGCGCGACGATGCATCTCGCGCGGCTGGGGCGCAAGGCGATCGCCTTCGTCGGGTCGAGCGATCCCGAGGCGATGCAGCGGCGGCAAGGCTATGTCGCGGCGCTGGAAGCGAACGGGCTTCAGGCCGACCCGGCGCTCGACGTGCGCGTCGATTTCGGCTTCGAATCGGCCGAGCGCGCGCTCGGGCAATTGCTCGCGCGCGGGCAGCGCCCCGACGCGATCTTCGCCTCGAGCGACCTCATCGCGCTCGGCGCGATCCGCGCGCTGCGCAAGGCCAATCTGTCGGTGCCCAAGGACGTGTCGGTGGTCGGCTACGACGACATGTTGCTCGCGCGGCTCAGCACGCCGGCGCTGACGACGATCCAGCAGGACACGCTCGAGGCGGGCCGCCGCCTCGTCTCGCAGGTGATGGACGCGCACGCCGAGCAGTTCCTCGACTATCTGCCGACGCATCTGATCGTCCGCGAATCCTGCGGCGCGTAAGGCGGCGGGACCTAGAAGCTGCTCATGCCCGCACTGCTGAAATTTTCCTTCGGCAGGATCGGACTCTCGCCGGGATAGGCGGTGACGCTGCCGCCGCTCTGCAGCGTCGCAAAGGCCTGATCGGCCCAGGCCATCGCCGCGTCGGTCAGCTTGCGCCAGGACAGGCCATGCTCGGCGAAAAGATAGAGCCGGTCCTTGTGGCGAAAGGCCGCGAAACTCGCGGGCACCGGGACGAGCCGCGGCTGCTCCTCGAACAAGGCGGCGAGATCGTAGCCGCCGAGGGCGGGCATATAGGTCGCGGGCGCGCTTTCGAATCTCGCGGCCGCCTCGTCGTTGGCGAAGAGCCAATAGAGGTCGCCGACGCGGCGGGCATAGCCGTAACGGCCGGGCCGCGGCGCGCAATTGTCGGCGTAGAGCTGCTCGCCATAGGCTGCGGCTTCCAGCGCGTCGGCCGCATTTTCGGCGGCGGTGTCGGCCGACGCCATCGCGCCGTTCGTCAGCGACGAGACCGGCTCCCGGCTGGCGACGGCCAGCCCGGCGTCGCGCGCGATGTCGAGGGTCAGCGACACCGGGCAACCCGTCAGGTCCATGCCGCCCAGCGCGATCGATTCGCCCGGGCGCGTCCAGACCGGTTGCGGCGCGACCGCGACCGGCGTCGCCTTGGCCAGCTCGGCGGCGATCCCCGCTTCGATCCCGCCAAGGCCCACCTCCAACCGTCCGCAATCGGCGGCGCCGGCACCCGATCCGCACAGCGCCTGCGTCATCCGGCGCAGCGCGTCGATATCGGCGCCGTAAAAGAACTGCCCGACATGGCGCTGTCCGATCGCGAGAAGTTCGGCCGCCTGGTCGAGAAGCTCGGGGCGCGCGGTCGCCGCGCGGCCCGCTTGTTCGGCGACGCCGTTCGTCCAGGCGATGGCGCTCGCCGCGGCGGCGACGCCGTTCGCAAAGGACGCGTTTTCGATATCGGCCGGCAAAGCCATTCCCATGCTGTCCAGCGAACTATAGGCGATTGGCGCGGGGCCGACGTCTTCCACCACCGGATCGGGCGGGGGCGCCGCCTGCGGTACGAAGTCGTCGAGCGCCGCCAGATAGGCGCGGCCCAGCCCCAGCCGCCCGTCGATGAACTGCGCCCAGATGCCGGGCGCGAAGGATGCGCGGTCGCGCTTCGCAAATTGCGTCGAGCGCGTTTTCTGGTCGAGCTGCGCGAGAAAGGTCAATTGGTCGCTCAGCATGAAGGCGGCATAGTCGCCCGCGACATTGGCTTCGGCGAGGTCGAGCCCGACGTCGAGGCTGGCGAGCGCGTCCATCGCGGCATAGCTGCGCGGTTCGCCAAAGAGAAAATCGGTCCCCGGCGCGCTGCGGCCGTCGTCGTGCAGCGCCAGTCCGTCTGTTCGCAAATCGGGGCGGTTCGCTACCAGGTCGAAACCGCCTTCGGTCGTCGGCAATGCGGAGCGGTCGGCGGGGCCGGCCGGGCCGAAACGCCGCAGCAGGCGATAGAATTGCGCGCGCCAGATCGAGGCGTTGGGCCCCTTGTCCGACGTGAAGCGCCGCATGCGGTCGGCGACTTCGGTCCAGCGCCGCTCCGAACGTTCGTCGCCTCCGCCGCCGGTGGCGAGTTTCACTGCTTCGCAGACGAGCCCGATCGACCCTGCAAGCTGCGGATCCGATGGCGCGGTGGAGAAGCGGTCGACGTCGGCGGGGTCGATCCTGCCCGACGCGATGCGCTTGACCATCTCGTTCTCGCCCTCGGCGCCCATCGCGAACTGCTTGCGCTTGGCGCCCGCGTCCAGCGTCTGGATGCAGCGGTCGGCCCATTGGTTGGCGAAGGGCGCGGGCGCGCCCTTGCGCTGCACCGCCGCGCGCAGTTGCACCGGCGGGCGTGACGCGCTCGCGTCGCCGGTCGCCTGCAGTTCGGCGAGCGCCAGCCGGGCATAGACCGCAGCGAGCGTCTCGGCCGGCAGGCGGTTGTCGGCCTGCTGCAGCGGCGCCACGCTGCCGCGATAGGCCTCGAGCGCGGCCGCTTCATTGCCCTCGATCTCATATTGCCGCGCGAGCATCAGCTGGCGGGCCGACGCGGTTGCCGCCTGCGCCTTGGCGTCGCCGGTGTCGGCGAAGGCGGCGAGCCGCTGCTGCGCGTCCTTGACCCCGGCAAGATCATATTCGTGATAGGCGCGCTGGCCCGCCAGTTCCTCGCGCGTCAGCCGCGGCTGCACCGTCATCGTCGGGCTGGCGCCCGACAGGATCGGCAGGAATACCTCGACGAACTGCCCGTCGTTCGATTGCCGGTCGAAATCGCCGCGGTTGTAATAGCTGATCAGTTCCTGGTTCATGCCGGGGCTGAAGATCAGCGCCAGCCGGTCGGCATTTTCCTGGACGGTGCGTTTCGATTCCTCGGACGCGGCGAGCGCCGCCGCCATGTCGCTGCGCGCGCGTTTCGACGCGGCCTCGGCCGCCGCGATCTGCAGCTTCGACTGCGCGAGCTGTTGCTGCGCCAGCTTCGACTGCGCTTCGGCGAGTCCCTTCTGGCGTTCGGCTTCGGCGATCTTGGTTTCGGATCTTTTGATCAACTGCCGCGAATCGGCGTCCTTCTGCTCGAACTCGGTCTGCGCCTTCTTGAACTGGTTCTCGGCGTCTGAAAGCTTCTGCTGCGTCGACCACAGCGTCGTCGCCGACGCGACCGCCGCGACCACGAGCGCCGCCGTTCCGCCCAGCAAGGTCAGCCGCCGCCGCCGCGCCTGCCGTTCGGAGCGCGCCAGGAACGCCTCGGCGTCGGGAAAGCCGCCGCCATAGCGGTCGGCCCAGCCGGCGTGCGGCGCGTGGCGGCGCCACCATTCGCGCCGGTCGACCAGATCGACCCCGGTCAGCGTGCCGCGGCGCCCCTCCTCGCGCTGGACGCGCAGCAGGTCCTGCCAGCCGCGCCCGGCGTCGGCCTCGGTGCGGATCCAGCCACGCAGGCTGTCCCACTGGCGGATGATCGCCTCGTGCGAGATGTCGATCTCGGTCTCTTCGGTCAGCGGCTCGCCGGGGTCGGGGGTCAGGATCGACAGCCCGTCGGCGCGATAGAGCTCGGCGACCGCCTGCACCGCCGCGATCGGTTCGCCCGCCTCGGCCGCGATGTCGGCGAGCCGCCGCGGCCGCCGCACCGCGCTGCTTTCGGCCGAACCGCCGGCGTTGGCCCCCGACTGGTCGATGATCGCGCGGAACAGCCGTTCGGCGGTGCGCGCGCGGTCGGGCTCGCCGTCGAGCACGCCGTTGGCGTGGAGGCTGAGCGCGCCGCGCAGGCCGCCGACCGCCAGATAATCGTCGAGCGTCAGCAGCAGCGGGCCAGACGATCCGTCCTTCGCCGCCTTGGCGACAGCGCGGCCCCACAGCCAGTTCAGCACATGCTGCATCAGCGGCAGCTGGTCGGCGCGGCGCGCGATCAGATCGGCCTGCCGCGCATCGAGGCTCATCGCATCGCCGGTGCCGTCCCCCATCGCCCCGTCGCCCTGGCCCTCGGGGTCGAATTTGGCCAGGCTGTTCATGTCGTTGAGCAGCGCGTTGACCAGCAGCGGATCGAGCGCGAAATCCTCGCGCCCGAAGGCCGGTCCGGTGATCGCCAGCTCGCATTCGGCGCGCGTCATGCGCGGCGTCAGGCTGAGCCCGCGGTTGATGCGTTCGGCAAAGCCCGGGAAGAGCGAGCATCCGCCGAGGAATTCCGATCGCATCGTCAGCACGACATAGACGGGGGTGTCGCTGCTCGACGCGGTGTGCAGCAACAGGTCGATGAAGGATTCGACCTCGTCGCGTTCGGCCGAGGTGCCGAAGCCGAACAATTCCTCGAACTGGTCGACGAGCAGCAGCAGATTTTCCTGCGGATGGCGCGGCGCGGCCGTCCACCAGCGCAGCAGCGCCATCGGGTCGCGGCGAAGCTCGGCCTGGCGGCGGTCGAGTTCGGCCTCGTCGGGCTCGGGCGGCGGCGCGCTCGCGGCCGGGTCGCCGCGCAGCCGTTCCTCGATCAGCGTGACCCGCGCCAGCGCGCGATAGGGGCGACAACGCGGATGCTGGATGTCGAGGAAGGTCCAGCGCGCGCCGGCCTTGCGCGCGAGCCCCGCCTCGAGATAGGCGAAGAGCCCCGAGCGGACGAGCGAGGATTTGCCGCTGCCCGACGGGCCGAGCACCGCCAGGAAGCGCTGCTCCTGCAACGTGTCCGCCATGCTGTCGATGCAGCGGTCGCGGCCGAAGAACAGCAAGGATTCATAACGCTTGAACGATCTGAGGCCGGGATAGGGCGGCAGGTCGGCGTCGTGCCAGTGCAGCGCGTCGCTGGCCATGGCGTCAGGCCGGCCCCTGGCTGCAGAGCGTCGTCTTGACCCATTGGGCGAAGCGCGCCGGATCCCATTCCTGGCTGAGGTCGAGCTCGACGATCCGGCCGCCGGCGACCATGCCGACGCGTTTCGGCGGCGGCGGGGCATAGATCGCGGCCTGACCGCGCAGCGCCCCGCCGCTGTTCGCGATGGCGCGCTCGCGGTGGACGTTGATGATCCGCGAGGTCAGCCAGCGCGGCGACACATTGCCCTGGACGAAGGCGATGACGTCGGCGTCGGCCCAGTTCTGCCGCGCGATTTCGTTGATCTCGCAATCGTCGAGCAGGGTGATGCAGTCGTTGTCGGCGCAGGCCTGGACCAGTTCGGCGGCGAATTCGAAATCCTCGGGGTCGGCGTTGACCAGCACGACGGGCGCGCGCATCCCCGCGGCGTCGAGCGTCGGCGCGGGTTTTTCCGCCGCGCGCTGGATTTCCTGCAATTTTTCGAGCACCGCGCGCGTCAGCTCGGGCACCGCGCTGCCGTTGCGCGCGCGCAGCAGGATGCCGCGATATTCCTCGTCCTGGATGCGATGCGGGTCGAGCTCGTCGGGCAGCCACAGAAAGGTCTCGATCCCGCGCGCTTCGGCCATCGCCAGCTGCACCTCGGTAAAGCTGCTGCCCAGCGCGCTCGCGCTGCCCTTCTTGCGGCCGAGCAGATGGATATAGACGTCGGCGCGGTCGAGCATGGCGCCGAATTCGGTCTCGAACTGTTCGCGGCTGGACGGCAGCGGTTCGGCGGGGCGCAGCACGGCGATGCCCTGGCTCGCCAGATAGTCCGAGACCGCGTCGCTTTCGTCGGCGACATCGGCGGTGCAGGCGGCGATCAGCACGCTGTGCGCGCCCTCGGGGACCGCCGCGACGGCCGGCGCCGCGGCCGCATCGGCCCGCACGACCTGCGGCCGGTCTTCGCGCGCCAGCGACAGCAGGCGGCAGCGGATGTCCTCGGCCAGCGTCTGGATGCAGATCTGATACTCGCGTTCGCCGCGTTCCATCAGCAGCGGGACCGCCTTGGGTCCGGCGCGGGTGTAGAATTCCTTGCGCATATTGTCGGGCAGGGTCGGCGGAAAGGCGAGCTCGCCTTCGGGCGGGTGGAGTTCGGCGACCATCACGCGCGTGGTATCGGCGCGCGTCGACAGGAACTCCTTCAATTCGCGCCCGCACCAGTCGCTCTTGATCCAGCTGGGCGTGGCGAGCACGACGAGCAGCGCCGACGAGCGCACTTCGCTCAAGATGCTCTCGATCGTGTTATAGGCCTTTTGCTCGGCCTGATCGAAGAAGATTTCGAGCGGGCGTGACAGCCCGTTCTCGATCGCCATCCTGAGGTCGCCGACGAACCCCGACACCCAGCCCGGCGGAAAATTCCGCTCGTCCTTGTGGGCATAGCTGATGAACAGGTCCCACCGGTAGTTCGGCAAATAGGCCATGCCAGTCGCAACCCCCCATGCGCTGCAGTGCCGCTACAGTAACAGCATAATCCGGGACCGAGTCAAGAAATGCTGGATTATTTGCGGCTTGGCGTGCGCGCGCCGATGCCCCCGGCCGGTTACACGAGCCGCGTATCGATCGGCAGCCCGCCTTTCAGCGTCAGCGTCACCGGGGTGCGTTCGGCGATGTCGGCGAGGCGTGCCGCCTGCTCGGGGTCGAGGCCGGCGATCTTGAGCGTGCGGTCGATGCGGCGGTCGGGATGCTGGCCCGACAGGCGGAGGCCGACCTCGACCGACTCGAGCGGCCACTCCTTGCGGTCGGCATACATGCGCAGGGTGATCGCGGTGCAGGCGCCGAGGCTCGCGAGCAGCAGGTCGTAGGGCGCGGGCCCGACCGCGCCGCCGCCGAGCGCGGGCGGCTCGTCGGACACCAGCTTGTGGCCGCCGACATCGATCTCGGTGCGATAGCGGTCCTTGCCGATGATCGCGGTGCCATGCGCCATGCTCGTCTCTCCTTGCGCGAATCAGGCGGGCACGGTGCGCTGGAGCCAGGGAATGAGCAAGGCCTCGACCTCGGCGGCACGCTCGGCCTGCGTCCAGTGGCCGCAGCCTTCCAGCATATGCGCTTCTAGATCGGGCACGACGGTGCGCATCAGCGGGATCGGGTCGGCGGTGCCGAGCACGAGCGCGGGGTCGCTGGTCCCGCCGACGAACAGCGCGGGGCGGCGGATCACCGGGTCGAAACCGCCCGCCCAGTCGAAGTCACGGCCATGGTTGCGATAACGGTTCAGCGCCCCCGCGAAGCCCGTGCGCGCAAAGGTCGCCGCGGCCTGCCCGAAATAGCCGGCATGGAGCCACGGCGGCACGCGGTCGGGAAAGTGCAGCCCGTCGAGCAATTTCGCGCCGTGCGGTTTGTCGTTCGGCCAGTCGCCGGGCGCGGCGTCGCCCGAGATCGTATGATAGAAAGCGCGCAGGAACAGCGCCGGATCGGCCTCCAGCTCGGCCTCGGCCACCCCCGGTTCCTGGAAATAGGCCTGATAGAAAAAGCGCCCCTTGTCGGTAAAGCGGCGCTTGAACATTGCGTCGAAGGGCGCGGCGGCGCGGCCGAGCCACGGGATCGACAGCGCGGCGACCGCGCCGAAGCGGTCGGGGCGCGCCATGATCGCGTTCCAGACGATCGACGCCCCCCAGTCGTGGCCGACCAGCGTGACGGGCTCGCCCGGCGCGAGCGCATCGGCGACCGCGACCAGATCGGCGACGATCGCCTCCATGCGATAGGCCTCGACCGCCGCGGGCCGGTCGCTGTCGCCATAGCCGCGCACGTCGATCGCCGCGGTGCGATAGCCCGCCGCGACCGCGGCGCGGGTCAGCCGCTGCCACGATTGGCGCAGTTCGGGAAAGCCGTGGACGAAAAGGACCAGCGGTCCGGCGCCTGCCACATCGGCGGCGATGCGCACGCCGTCGGGGGCGGTGATGATCGCTGGTTCCTCGCGCATTCCGCCCCGCTTGCTTCGTCGCCTACCGCCAGGCGGTATCGCCCGGAAGGCCGAGGCGCAAGGCGGCTTGCCACGCGGGCGAGGCCGGGTCCTTCTCGCGGTCGGCGAGCTTGCCCATCGCCTTGACCATGATCCGGTCGCGCGTGCGAAGGTCGTGCTCGGGGCCAAGTTCGAGCCGCTGTCGCACCACGGGCGGGAGCAGCGACACCGCGGCGCGCGCCAGCGCCTTGTGCAGGAAGCGCGGCACCGACGGCGCGGCGCGGCCCGAGCGGATGATGTCGAGGAACTCGCCGTTGATCGCATGCGGCTCGAAGCGCGGCAGCAGCGCGTCCATCATCGCCAGGAATTCGGCCTCGGACTTGGGCGTGCGCGTCACGCCGTAGAGCTCCGCGACGGGCTGGCCATCGGCCCAATAGCGCGCCTGCTCGGCCGCCGACAGCGGGCGCACGAAGCGGTGATAGGCGGTGAGGAAGCCATATTGCGCGGTGGCATAGACCCAGTTGAGCAATTCGGGGTCGAGCGCGGTATAGGCCTCTCCCTTGGGTGTCTCGCCCGAAACCTTCGCGTGCATGCGGTTGACCCCGCCGATCACCCGCCGCGCCGCGCTTGCGGGGCCATAGACGCCGACCATCGCCGCCATCCCGGTCCGCTGCGAGCGGCCGATCGGGTCGACCTTGTAGATCGAATGGTCCCACACCCCCGATCGGATGCGCGCGTCGGCGAATTCGAGCAGCACCGCCGCGACCCCGCCGACCGCCATCGCGATCGGATTCTTGAAGATGCGCCATTGCAGCGAATCGGGCGCGAGCAGCGACGGCTCGCCCGCCGGCTTGCTGAAATCGATCGCCATGCCGGGCGGCGCGTTGCTCATGCGGTTCATGCGGTTTCCTCTGGTCGCGATTGACCCTGTCGCCAAAGCTGTTATCAGATGTGATAACGATAGGCAACGGACGAGACGATGGACCTGAACTGGAGCGCCGAGGAAGAGGCTTTCGCCGCGGAGATGCGCGAGCTGTTGGTTGGCGCGCTGACCCCGGAGCTGCGCGCGGGGGCGGCGCGCGCGACGAGCGTCTATCCCGACCATCATGTCTCGATGGACTGGCAGGCGCGGCTGCACGCCATGGACCTCGCGGCGCCGCACTGGCTGCCCGACCATGGCGGGCGCGACTGGACCCCCGCGCATTTCTACCTCTACGCCCGCGAACGCGCGCGCGCCGGCGCGCCGGCGCTGTCGCCGATGGGCATCCATATGGTCGCGCACGTCATCGCGGCCTTCGGCACCGATGCGCAGAAGGAATATTTCCTGCCGCGCATCCTGACCGGCGAGGTCTTCTTCTGCCAAGGCTATTCGGAGCCGGGGGCAGGCTCGGACCTCGCCGCACTCCAGATGAGCGCGGTCCCCGACGGCGACGACTTCGTCCTCAACGGGTCGAAGATCTGGACGACGCACGCGGGCGAGGCGAACTGGATCTTCTGCCTTGTGCGCACCTCGAAGCACGAGCGGCCGCAGCAGGGGATTACCTTCCTGCTCGTGCCGATGGACCAGCCGGGGGTCACGGTGCGCCCGCTGACGATGATCTCGGGCGAGACGATCCAGGCTGAGGTCTTTTTCGACGACGCGCGCTCGGCCAAAACAAACGTCATTGGCGAGGTCGATCGCGGCTGGACCGTCGCCAAATATCTGCTCGAATTCGAGCGCGGCGGATCGGCGCACGCCCCCGCGCTCGCGATGCGCGTCGATGCGCTGGCGAAAGAGGCGCAGGCGACGATGGAGGGCGACCCGGTCTTTGCGCAGAAACTCGCGAAGGCGCGCATCCGCGTCGATATCCTGGAGATGATCGAACTCAAATTGCTGTCGGGCGCGGCGCGCGGCGAGAGCGTCGGCGTCATGGCGTCGATGCTCAAGATTCTGTCGACCGAGCTCGCGCAGCATATCACCGAGCTCGCCTATGAGGCCGCGGGACCCGCGGGGCTGGCGTTCCAGCCGCACGCCGCGCTGCCCGGCGCCGCGGTGCCGGTGCATGTGCCGCCCGCCGACGGCCATGTGACCGGCGCGCCGTGGCAGGCGATCGCGCCGCTGCGCTATTTCAACGAGCGCGCGGGGTCGATCTACGCCGGCTCGAACGAGATCCAGCGGAATATCTTGGCGAAGGCGGTGCTGGGGCTGTGATCCCAAGATCCTCCCCACGCGCAGCGATGGGGAGGTGGCAGCCCGTAGGGCTGACGGAGGGGTTCGACGCCATCAGGCGTCGGTGCAAGGCCAGACCCCTCCACCACCGCTTCGCGGCGGTCCCCCTCCCCATGGCTGCGCCAAGGGGAGGATCTGATTAGCCCGCCATCCCCGCCGCATAGCGGGCGACATGCAGCTCGCTCGTTCCCAGCCGCTGCTCGATCGCGGTCGCGCGCTTGAAATAATGGCCGACGCGCAATTCCTCGGTCATGCCCATCGCGCCGTGGAGCTGTACCGCTTCCTGCCCGATCTTGCGCAGCGCCTCGCCGATCGTCGCTTTCGCCGCGGCGGTCGCCTGCGTATCGCCGGGCTTGAGCGCGGCGAGCAACGCCGCCGCCGAAATCGCCTCGCGCAGCATCAGCATGTCGACCATCCGGTGCTGGAGCGCCTGAAAGCTCGACAGCGTCGCGCCGAATTGTCGCCGCTGCTTGGCATACAGCAAGGTATCGTCGAGCAGCACGCGCGCAAGCCCGGCCGCCTCGGCGGCAAGCGCGGCGATGGCGGTATCGACCGCCGCCTGCAATGCGGCTTCGCCATTCATCCCGCGCCCGATCTCGGCGGCGCTGTCGATCCACAGCCCATCGAGGTCGATGTCGGCTGCGGGCATGTCGTCGATCGTCCAATAGGGGTGGAGCCGGTCCGCGAGCGATGCGGCAGGGACGAGGAAGAGGCGCAGATCGTCCTCGGCGTCGCGCGCGGGGATGACGACATGATCGGCTTCGGCGGCGAAGGCGACCGCGATCTTGCGCCCGCTCAGCGTCCAGCCGTCGCCGTCGCCCGCCGCGCGCGCCGCGATCGCGCCGATGGCGCCGCGCGTCGCGGGTTCCTCGACCGCGGTGACGATCAGCGCCTCGCCGCGGCCGATCGCGGCGACACGCGCATTCTCGCCGAGCGCCAGCAACAGCTCGGCACTCAGGACATGGCAGTCGATATAGGGGGTGACCGCGAGCGCCGCGCCCAGCTCTTCGGCGACGATCATCGCCGCGACGCGCCCGCCGCCGAAGCCGCCGATGCTTGCCGGCAGCGCGGCCGCGCCGATGCCGATGGCCTCATCGGCCGCGCGCCACAGCGCGAGCTGCGCCGCCGGATCGCGCATCGCGCGGCGCCTTTCGAACGGCAGATGCTGCGACAGGAAGCGCGCGAGCGTGTCGCGCAGCATCCGCTGGTCGTCGTCATATTCGAGGTTCATGCCCGGCTTATGCGGCGCACCGGCTTAATTATCAAGTCTGATAATTCTTCACCAGCCCCGCGAGCAACGTCTCGACCGTATGCGCGCGGTAGCGCGTATGGAGGTCGTCGTCGGCGTGCGGCTTGCCCTTGAACACCACCTGCAGCGTCAGGCGGTTCGAATAAAGCCCGTCGGCCGCGCCGATGGTGTTGAAGTAGAAGAGCTTGGGATCGACGGGGTTGAATTCGCCCGCGGCGATGCCTTCCTCGATCATCCGCGCCTGCGCCCCCGCGATCTTGGACAAGAGCTCGTCGCCGATATGCCGCACGCGCTCGGGCTCGGCGTCGCGGACCATATATTGGATCAGCCGGTTGAGATACGGAATGCGATAATAGGTATCGACGATGCCCTCGAGGTGGATGCGCATCCGTTCGGTCGGGGTGACGTCGAGGCGGAACAGCGCGTCGAGCTGGTGGATCGCGCGGATCACGTCGCGGTCGAGCAGCGCGGCGAGCATGCCTTCCTTGTCGCCGAAATAATAGCGGATCATGCCGTGGTTCACCCCGGCGCGCGCGGCGATCTCGACGATGCCGATATCGTTCTTGTCCTGCTCGCGCATCAGCGCGCTCGCCGCGTCGAGCAGGGCGTCGCGGATCGATCCGCGCGTCCGGCTTTCCGCCTTTTCACTTCGGGTGGCCATTATCGCTCCTTGCGCCCGACAGACCATCATTGACCGGAAAATGCAATTGCCGGTTGCATAATCTATCATGATTGATAATTATCATCTCTGATAACAAGCTTCATCAGGGAGAGATGAGATGGCGATTGCGGTGCGTGCAATGGGGCTGGCCGGGGTGGCCTGGACGGCGATGCTGGCGGGCCAGCCGGCGCTGGCGCAGGAGGTGCCCGCGGCAGCCGAGGCGGAAGCCGCCGACGATGGCGTTATCGTCGTGACCGCGCAGCGCCGCGCCGAAAGCATCAACGACGTTGGCATCGCGATCCAGGCCTTTTCGGGCGACACGCTCGAAAATCTGCGCGTGACCTCGACCGAGGACCTGCAGGCGGTGGTGCCCAGCCTCAACGTGTCGCGCGGCTATCAGGGCATTCCCATCTACACGCTGCGCGGGATCGGCTTCAACACGATCAACCTGTCGGCGACCTCGACCGTCGGCACCTATCAGGACGAGGTCGCGCTCGCCTATCCCTTCATGAACAGCGGGCCGGTCTACGACCTCGAGCGCGTTGAAGTGCTCAAGGGTCCGCAGGGTACGCTCTACGGCCGCAACACCACCGGCGGGCTCGTCAATTTCATCAGCGCCAAGCCCAAGTTCGGGGAATTTTCGGGCGGGGTCGAGGTCGATGTCGGCAGCGAAAAGACGCTGAACAGCGAGGGCCATCTCAACATCCCGCTCGGTGACGCGGTGGCGATCCGCGCCGCCTTCCGCACCGAAGACAGCTGGGACGGCTGGCAGCACAGCATCTCGCGCGACGAGAGCCTCGGCGAGGTCCACCGCTACGGCGGCCGCCTGACGCTGACCGCCGAGCCCGTCGACGGCATGAAGATCGAACTCGGCGGCAATTTCTGGATCAACAAGTCCGACACGCTGGCGGGGCAGGCGGTGGGCTTCACCCCGAACACCGATCCCGCGAACGGCACGATCTTCAGCCTGTTCAACGCGCCGGGGCTCCCGGCCTATGTCGCGGCGAACGGCACCAACTGGGATTCGAACAGCGCCGACTGGGCGCCGCTGTCGCAGCGCGGACCGAATATCGGTCGCGGCACCGGGATCGACGGCCCGCTGCAGGAGGACAGCGATTTCATCGGGCTGCGCGGCCTTATCCAGTTCGACCTGACCAGCGACCTCAGCTTCATTTCGCTGACCGGCTACAACCGCGTGAAGCGCGATGCGACCTATGACTGGAGCGGCGCGCCATACGAGATCCTGATCCAGCGCGCCCAAGGCAAGATCGAGAGCTTTTCGCAGGAATTGCGCTTCCAGGGCTCGACCGGCCCCGCCGAATGGGTGGTCGGCGGCTATTATGCCAAGGACGTCGTCAGCGACACCAACCAGACCCTGCTCGGCCAGAACGCCAATGTCGGCGCGATCCGCGCGCTGATCGTCCAGCTCGGTCTGCTCAATACGCCGTTCAACAGCCCCGGCTATACGCTCGCCGACGTCGCGACCTCTTTCCGCACCTATCGCGACGTCGCCGATTTCGACACCGAGACCTTCAGCCTGTTCGCCAGCGCCGACTGGGAGCTCGCCGACACGCTCAAGCTCACCACCGGGGTGCGCTATACCGAAGACCGGCAGGACTATCAGGGCTGCTCGCGCGACTTCAACGGCTCGATGCTGCCCAACGTCAACCTCTTCAACCGCGCCTTCTTCTTCCAAGTCTATGGCGCCTTCACCGCGCCGATCAGCGAGAATCAGTGCAACACCTTCGACGTCGACACCGGAACCTTCGGCCTCGTCACCTCGACCCTCAAGGAGGATAATGTCGCCTGGCGCGGCGCGCTGACGTGGGAGCCGACGAACGACATCCTCGCCTATGCCTCGGTCAGCCGCGGCTACAAGTCGGGGTCGACCCCGGTCAATGCCGCGAACATCGCGACGCAGAACCGCCCGGCGCGGCAGGAGGAACTCACCGCCTACGAACTCGGCACCAAGCTCGCGCTCGCCGACCGCAAGGTGAACCTCAACCTCGCGGCCTTCTATTACGACTATCGCGACAAGCAGCTCGCGGTCTATTTCGCCGACCCGATCTACACGACCTTGCTCCGCCTCGATAATATCCCCAAGTCGCGCGCCTATGGCCTCGACGGCGATGTCAGCATCCAGGCGACCGACAGCCTCAACGTCACCCTCGCGGCCACCTGGCTCAAGACCGAGCTGCAGGGCTATGTCGGGATCAACGCCGCGGGAGCGCCGTTCGACTTCGACGGCTTCGCTTTCCCCTACAGCCCCAAATTCTCGGGCGCGGCGACGGTGACCTACGACACGCCGGTCGGCAATGACCTCGGCATCCGGGCGATCGTCAATGGCCGCTACCAGTCGAAGACCGGCAGCACGATCGAGGATTTCGCGCCGCTGCAGATCAAGGGCTATGGCATCCTCAACGCCAGCCTCGCGCTCTACCAGCAGGACGGAAAGTGGGAGGTCTCGCTCTGGGGCAAGAATATCACCGACACCTATTATTGGCAGTCGGCGGCGACCAACGCGAACACCGCGGTGCGTTTCCCGGGACGTAGCCCTTCCTATGGATTAAGCGCGAAGTTCAATTTCTAGGCGACGCTCGCCAGCGATTCGGTCGAGAAACGCTGGCGATAGTCGTTCGGCGACAGGCCGGTGATGCGGTGGAACAGCTTGCGGAACGCCGCGGCGTCCTCATAGCCGACCGACCATGCGATCTGGTCGACGGTGCGGCGCGTGAACTCCAAGAGTTCGCGCGCCTTGCCGACGCGCAAATGCTGCGAATATTCGATCGGGGTCATGCCCGTCGCCGCCTTGAAGCGGCGCTGGAAGGTGCGCTCCTCGAGCCCCGCCTCGGCGGCGAGTTCGGCGACGCCCGCCATGCGGCCTTCCTTCGCCTGCAGCCAGTGCTGCGCCTTCAATATCGCTTCGTCGCCGTGAGTCAGGCGCGGGGCGAAACTCGCGTAATTCTTCTGCTCGCGCCCGCCGGGGTCGATCAGGAAGAAGCGCGCGGTCTCCATCATCACCGTCGGGCCGAGCAGCCGTTCGACGATGCGCAGGCCCAGGTCGGTCCACGCCATCAGCCCGCCCGCGGTGATGATGTCGCCGTCGTCGATCACCATGCGGTCCGATTCCATGCGCACCTCGGGGAAGCGCGCGCGGAACTCGTCGGCGAAGAACCAGTGCGTCGTCGCGGGGCGCCCCGCGAGCAGCCCGGTCGCCGCGAGCGCGAAGGCGCCGCCGCAGGTCGAGGCGAGCGTCGTGCCCTGCGCGTGGCGGTCGAGCAGCCAGCGCGCATAGGGGACGACCTCGTCGGCCTCGAGCAATTTGTGCAGGCTGCCCGGCGCGATCAGATAGGTCGGCGCGGTAGTGCCGGGCTGCTCTGGGTGACTGTCGTAACAGCGCGCGAAGCCGCCCGCGTCCTGCAGGCGCCAGTGGCTGACCCGGATCGGCGCGCGCTCATGCTCGGCGGCGAAGCGGCCGGCGACGTGGAACAGGTCGGTGATCCCGCTGACCATGCCCATCTGGCAGTCGGGGTAGAGCATCAGCCCGATCTCGGGGAGCGCCGCGGCGGTCGTGTCGGGAACCTTGATTCGGGGCATCGTCGCTCCTTTGTCGCAATCGGCCCGCATAATGTCGCTTCCGCCAATCCCGCGCAAGGGGGAGGGCGCGTAGATGGGTGGCACAGGGACGGACGGTTCCGCCCCACCAAGTGAAAGGAACCACGACATGACCACGATCACCACCAAGGACGGCACGCACATCTTCTACAAGGACTGGGGTCCGCGCGATGGGCAGCCGATCATCTTCTCGCACGGCTGGCCGCTCAGCGCCGACGCCTGGGACGCGCAGATGGTGTTCTTCGCCAACCAGGGCTTTCGTACCATCGCCCACGACCGCCGCAGCCATGGCCGCTCGGACCAGGTCTGGGAGAATAACAATATGGACCAATATGCCGACGACCTCGGCGAGCTGATCGAGCAGCTCGATCTCCGCGATGTGATCCTCGTCGGCCACTCGACCGGCGGCGGCGAAGTCACCCGCTATATCGGCCGCCACGGCACCGACCGGGTCGCCAAGGTCGCGCTGATCGGCGCGGTTCCCCCGCTGATGCTCAAGACCGAAGCCAATCCGGGCGGCCTGCCGCTCGAAGTGTTCGATGGCATCCGCAAGGGCACGTTCGACAACCGCCCGCAGTTCTTCAAGGACCTGACGCTCCCCTTCTACGGCTATAACCGCGAAGGTGCCGTCGTCAGCGAAGCGGTGCGCGACGATTTCGTGCGGCAGGGCTTGAACGGCGGCCTCAAGGGCCTGCTCGACAGCATCCGCGCCTTTTCGGAGAGCGACTTCCACGAAGATCTGAAGCGCTTCGACAAGCCGACGCTCGTCCTCCACGGCGACGACGACCAGATCGTGCCGATCGGCGCCGCGGCGCTCTCGACGGTCAAGATCGTCAAAAATGCGGTGCTCAAGGTCTATGAAGGCGCCGACCATGGCCTGACGGTCACCCATCAGGACCGGTTCAACGCCGACCTGTTGGACTTCATCAACAGCTGATATGCAGCGGGCGCGGGGTCGAACCCCGCGCCCCTCCTGCCAGAAGGAGACGTGCCATGATCCTCGGTCTCACCATCCCGCAGTTCACCCTGCTCCACGTCGCGATCAGCCTCGTCGGCATCCTGACCGGCCTGATCGCGCTCCCCGCCTTTGCGCGCGGGCGCATCCTGCCCCGGCTGACCGGCGTCTTCCTGTGGACGACCCTGCTCACCAGCTTGACCGGCTTCCTCTTCCCGATCCTGACCTTCACCCCGGCGCTCGGGGTGGGCATCCTCTCGACGCTGATCCTCGTGCTGACCTTCTGGGCCTGGTATGTCCGCAAATTGGCGGGTTCGGCGCGGACGATCTACGCGGTGACCGCGACGATCGCGCTGTGGCTCAACCTGTTCGTGCTGGTCGTGCAGAGCTTCCTCAAAGTGCCCGCGCTGAACATGCTGGCGCCCAACGGCAACGAGCCGCCGTTCCTGGTGGCGCAGGCGGTACTGCTCGCCGCGCTGGTTTTCCTCGGCTACCGCGCGGTGAAGGCGAAGGCGATCGCCTGACCCAGATCCTCCCCTTGGCGCAGCCATGGGGAGGTGGCAGCGCGAAGCGCTGACGGAGGGGTAATATCACTGCCGTCGAACCCCTCCACCACCGCTTCGCGGCGGTCCCCCTCCCCAACGCTACGCGATGGGGAGGATCTTTTTCGTCAGCCCCGAACCTCGCCCGCCACCCGCGTCATCGCGAGCGCCGCCAGCGCCCATGCCGCGGCGGCAAAAGCCATCGTCCAGATCGGCTCGCCGGGGAAAAGCGCCTTCATCACCTGCCCCATCAGCGTCGCCACCAGCAATTGCGGCACGACGATGAAGATGTTGAACAGCCCCATATAGATGCCGAGCTTGGCCTGCGGCAGGTTCGAGGCGAGGATCGCATAGGGCATCGCGAGGATCGATGCCCAGGCGATGCCGATCGCGATCTCGGAGAGCAGCAAGGCCTGCGGGTCGCGCAGCAGGAGGAAGCTCGCAAAGCCAGCGGCACCGGTCAGCAGGCAGATCAGGTGCGTGTGCGCCTGCCCGACGCGCTTCGACAAGAGCGGCAGCAGCGTGAGCGCCGCGACCGCGGCGACGCCGTTCTGCACCGCGAACAAGATGCCGACCCAATTGCCGCCTTCCTGATAGGCGGCCGACGCGGTGTCGGTGCTGCCGAACATATATTGCGCGACCACCGGCGTGGTGTTGATCCACATGATGAACAAGGCCGACCAGCTGAAGAATTGCACCAGCGCGAGCTTCTTCATCACCGGCGGCATGCCCGCGAAATCGCCGACGATATGCGCGAGCATGTTGTTCTCGCGCCCCGCGCGGGCGAGCGCGATCGCGATCGCGCTGGCGAGGCCGTAACCCGCGACGAGCGCGGCGAGCAGATACATCTCCTTTTCGAGCCCGAATTCGGCGACGAGGGCTGCGATGGCGAGGCCCGCTCCGGCCCAGATGGCACTACCGATATAGCCGCGCGCCGCGAGCAGGCGGAGCGTGTCGGGGCTGTCGGTCACGGTGTCGCTTTCGGCAAAGGCGGCCATTTCCGCGGGCGAATATTCGCGCGTCGTGAGCACGGTCCACAGCACCGAGAGGAAGAAGACGAGCCCGCCGGCCCAGAAGCTGTAGCGCACCGTGTCGGGGATCTGCCCCGGCGGCGCGGTGTTGGCGACGCCCAGATGGTCGAGGAGCCATGGGAAGGACGACCCCGCAACCGCGCCGACCCCGATGAAGAAGGTCTGCACCGCATAGCCCGCGGCGTGCTGGTCGCGGCGCAGCATGTCGCCGACGAAGGCGCGGAACGGCTCCATCGAGACGTTGATCGACGCGTCGAGCACCCACAGCATCAGCACCGAGAACCAGAGCACCGAGGATTCGGGCATGATCAACAGCGCGAGCGCCGCAAGGATTGCGCCGGCGAGGAAATAGGGACGCCGGCGCCCGAGCTTACCGAGCCAGGTGCGGTCCGACATATGCCCGATGACCGGCTGGACGAGCAGCCCGGTGAGCGGCGCGGCGGCCCACAGGATCGGCAATTGCTCGAGCTCGGCGCCGAGCGTCTGGAAGATGCGGCTCATATTCGCGTTCTGCAGCGCGAAGCCGATCTGGATGCCGAGGAAGCCGAAGCCGATGTTCCACAGGCCGGCGAAATTCTGGCGCGGCTTTTCCATATGCTCTCCCCGGGACGCCGGCTGGTGCGGCGCTTGTGATGCGAGGATTGCCGGGTTGGGCGGGGGAGGGCAAGCGCGGCGGGGTGGGTATACGAATGCGTTGCTTGCTCCCCTCCCTGCAAGGGAGGGGCTGGGGGTGGGTGACCGCGGAAGGCGGTGCTCTTCCTTCTTGCTCGCTACGCTCGCCACCCACCCCTAACCCCTCCCTTGCAGGGAGGGGAGATGTAGTCGCTAAACCGCCGTGCTCTGCCTTTTGATCAACCTCGTCGGCAGCACGCTCCGCGCCACCGGCGCATCGTCGATCCGCGCGAGCAGCGCATCGACGAGCAGTTCGCCCGCGCCTTTCAGGTCCTGCATCACCGTGGTCAGCGTCGGCGAGGTCAGGCTGGCGGCGGGGATGTCGTCGAAACCGATGATCGCGACGTCGTGCGGCAGGTTCAGCCCCGCCTCAGTCAGCGCGCGCATCGCGCCGATCGCGATCAGGTCGCTCGCCGCGAAGATCGCGTCGAAACTTTTGCCTCCCGCGAGCAGCGCCTGCGCCGCGGCATAGCCCGATGCCTCCGACGATATCGCGTCCTGCTGGAGCGCGGGGTCGGGCGCCAGCCCCGCCGCCGCCATCGCGCGGCAAAGGCCGGTGTAGCGGTCCTGGAATTCGGGGGCATGGTCCGACGCGTCGCCGAGGAAAGCGATCGCCCGGCGCCCGATCGCGACCAGATGCTCGCCCGCCTCGACCCCCGCGCCGATATTGTCCGAGCCGACGGTGAGCCCGATGCTGTCGTCCGAGACCGAGCCCCAGCGCACGAACTTCGTGTCCATCTCGACCAGATGCTCGAGCTTGGCGCGATAGGTCTGATAATCGCCATAGCCCAGCAGGATGATCCCGTCCGAGCGGTGGCTGTCCTGATAGGCGACATGCCAGTCGTTGTGCATCTGCTGGAAGCTGATGAGCAGGTCGTAGCCCTTGAGCGCGCATTGCCGCGTGATCGACCCCAGCATCGAGAGGAAGAAGGGGTTGATCATCGACTGGTCGGGGGTCGGATCCTCGAAAAAGAGCAAGGCGAGCGTGTGCGTGCGCTGCGAGCGGAGGCTCGAGGCATTTTTGTCGACGGTGTAGTTGAGCTCGCGCGCGATGCGTTCGATGTTGGCGCGCGTCGCGGCGCTCACCGACTTGCTGCCGCGCAGCGCGCGGCTGACGGTCGGTTGCGACACGCCCGCCAGATAGGCGATGTCGAAGCTGGTCGGCTTGGCGGAGGGCGGGCGCCCCATGCTCCTCTCCTGTCGTGCGGGCGCCTGTTTCCGGCACCTTGCAGGGCATAAGCCTAGCGATTGGTCCGGTCGATGCAACGCAGGAACGGCGGACGGCGGCGCCGACGGTCGATTGTCGGAAAGCGTGGCTTTTCGGCGACAGTCGGCGCCCGCGCATAATATGCGTATACGTATACCCTATGGTGGCGCCGGGCGATTGGTTCCAATTGCGGGGGCAGACGATGGGATCAACCCACGCGGAAGGTGAGGATGCCGTGCGGCCGACTGGCGCCGCCCCCTTTGCCGACGCGTGGCCAGACCACCCCGTCGCACCAGGGGTAAAAAAATGAGCAAGCCGACCAATCGCCATCCGCAACTGCGCCGCAGCGCCAGCGTCCTCGCGCTGGGCCTCGCGATGAGTGTCTACGCACCGCACGCCTTCGCGCAGGACACGGCGCCCGTCGCCGACGATGCCGGGGAGGACGAGATCGTTGTCACCGGTTATGGCGCCAGCCTGCAGAGCGCGGTGAACGCCAAGAAGACTCGCGACCAGATCGTCGAATCGGTGTCGGCCGAGGATATCGGCAAGCTGCCCGACGCCTCGATCGCCGAGGCGATCGCGCGCCTGCCGGGGCTCACCTCGCAGCGCGTGTCGGGGCGCTCGAACGCGATCTCGATCCGCGGCTTCGCGCCCGACTTCTCGACCACTTTGCTCAACGGCCGCGAGCAGACCTCGACCGGCGACAACCGCGCGGTCGAATATGACCAATATCCCAGCGAAGTCGTGAACCAGGTGCTCGTCTACAAGACACCGATGGCGTCGATCGTCGGGCAGGGCCTGTCGGGCACCGTGGATCTCCGCACCATTCGCCCGCTCGACTACGGCAAGCGCGTGATCTCGATCGGCGGGCGCGGCACTTGGGCCGATCTCGGCAAGCTCAACGTCGGGTCGAAGAAATATGGCTACCGCGTCAACGGCGTGTTCGTCGACCAGTTCGCCAACGACACGCTCGGCATCGCGCTGTCGGCGAGCTATGTCGACGAGCCCTATCAGATCCAGGAATTCAACGCTTGGGGCTATGCCGGCGGCGGCACCGCGGCGAGCCCGGTGGTGATCGGCGGGTCGAAAAGCTATGCGACCTCGACCCAGCTCACGCGCCTCGGCCTGCAGGGCACGGTCCAGTGGCGCCCGCATCCCAATTTCACATCGACCTTCGACGCCTTCTATTCGGATTTCAGCGACGACCAGATCAAGCGCGGCATCGAACTGCCTTTGGGCTTCGACGGAAGCGTCGGGGTCAATGTCACCGACGTCGACAGCAGCGGCGAATTCGTCTTCGCGCGCGCGGGCACCTTCACCAATGTCGAGGGCGTGGTGCGCAACGACGTGTTCGAGCGTAACGCCAAGCTCTATTCCTTTGGCTGGAACAACAAATGGGAAGGCGACGACGGCTGGAACGTCAGCGCCGACATCAGCCTGTCGAAGACCGACCGCAACGAGCTGATCCTCGAAAGCAATGCGGGCACCGGCCGCGGCGCGGGCGTCGGCGCGCGCGACACGATCGGCTTCACCAGCGACATCAACGGCACGGTGTTCAGCCCGGGGCTGAACTATGGCGACTACAACCTCATCCGCCTGACCAGCCCGCTCGGCTGGGGCGGCGACCAGACCGGCGTCAACGGCGACCGCATCCGCGGCGGCCAAGACGGCTATTACAACAACCGCATCATCGAGGACGAGCTGTGGCAGTACCGGGTCGAGGTCGAACGCGAACTCGACGGCTTCCTGAAATCGGTGCAGTTCGGCGTGAACTACACCGACCGCAAGAAGAGCCTGACCCCCGACGAGGCCTTCGTCGGGCTGGTCGCGAACACCGACGGGCGGACCAGCGTGACGATCCCCGAACAGTTCCGCCGCGGCACGACCAACCTCTCGTACCTCGGGCTCGGTCCGGTGGTCAGCTACGACCCGCGCGACCTGCTCGCGGCGGGCATCTACCGGCTGGTGCCCAACCCCTATGGCGACGTCGTGGTCAAGGCCTATGACGTCTCCGAGAAACTGATGACCACCTATCTTCAGGCGAATATCGACCAGGAAATGGGCTCGTCGGTGCTGACCGGCAACGTCGGCGTCCAGGCGATCTTCACCGACCAGAATTCGAACGGCGCATCGGGTTCGTTCATCGGGACCAACCCCAATGGCTCGCCGAACATCCAGGGCATTCCGCAGCGCCGCAGCACCGACTATCTCGACGTCCTGCCCAGCCTGAACCTGTCGCTGCGCACCGACAGCGATTTCGTGATCCGCCTGGGTCTCGCGCGCGAGATCATCCGGCCGCGGCTCGACGACATGCGCGCGTCGCTGAGCTATGGCACGACGATCGGCGATCCGGGCGGCATGGTGTGCCCGGTGGGGCGCCAGTGCGCGGTCGTGCGCGGCGATTCGGGCAATCCGGACCTGCGTCCGTGGCGCGCCAATGCCGCCGATTTGACCTTCGAGAAATATTTCGGCGGCTCGGGCTATGTCGCGGTGCAGCTCTTCTACAAGCAGCTGAAGAGCTACATCTACAACCAGGCGATCCCGTACGACTTCACCGGCTTCCCGATCGCGCCGGTCGGCAACGACATCAACGGCAACCCGATCATCGTCAACTACATGGGCACCGTGAACGCGCCGATCAACGGCGAGGGCGGCAAGCTCTACGGCGCCGAATTCGCCGCGACGCTGCCGTTCAGCACCTTCACCTCGGCGCTCGACGGCTTCGGGCTGACCGGCAGCGCCTCCTACACCAAGACCAACATCCAGCCGACCCCCGGCGCGCCGTCGGAGGACATCCCCGGCTATTCGAAATGGGTCGCCAACGGCACCGCCTATTTCGAGAAATGGGGCTTCAACGCCCGCGCCAGCGCGCGCTACCGGTCGAGCTTTGTCGGCGAGCTGTCGGGCTTCGGCGGCAACCGCGTGCGGCGCCGCGCGCGCGCCGAGACGATCATCGACGCGCAGATCGGCTATGATTTCCAGCCGGGCAGCGCGCTCGCGGGGCTGTCGGTCTTCGTCCAGGGCCAGAACCTGACCGACGAACCCTTCGTCACCGACGATCCGCGCGATGCGCGCGCGGTGGTCGACTATCAGGTCTATGGCCGCCGCTTCCTCGCGGGCGCCTCGTTCAAATTCTGATACCCTCCCCCTGTGGGGGCGGCCGGGTCGCGCCGCCCCCACTATTTTTGTTTGCAAGCGAAGCCTGAGGCGGATCAAATGACCCCCATGCGGCTCATCATCATCGGCGGGGGCACGGCGGGCTGGATGGCCGCGGCGTGCCTGCGCCGCTTCCTCCCGCAGGGCTGGTCGGTGACGCTGGTCGAGAGCGAGGCGATCGGCACCGTCGGCGTCGGCGAGGCGACGATCCCGCAGATCCGCCTGTTCAACGAGGCGCTCGGCATCGACGAGGACGAATTCCTGCGTGCGACGCAGGGCACGATCAAGCAGGGCATCGAATTCGACGGCTGGACGCGGCCGGGGCATCGCTACATGCACGCCTTCGGCACAATCGGGCGCGGGCTGGGGCTGCTGCCCTTCCACCAATATTGGCTGCGCGGGCGGAGCCTAGGCATCGCCGACCGCCTCGACGCCTATTCGCTCAACGAAAGCGCGGCCCACGCGGCGCGCTTCCGGCGCGGCGCCGGGGTGTCGGCGCATGCGCCTGCTATGCCCTATGCCTTTCATTTCGACGCCGCGCTTTACGCCGCCTTCCTGCGCCAGCGCGCCGAGGGCTGGGGCGTCACCCGGATCGAGGGCAAAATCGTCTCGGTCGAGCAGAACGACAATGGCGATATCGCCGCGGTGCAGCTCGAAGGCGAACGCCGCGTCGCGGGCGACTTGTTCATCGACTGCTCGGGCTTTCGCGGCCTCCTGATCGAGGGCGCGCTCGCCACCGGCTATGAGGACTGGTCGCACTGGCTCCCCAACGACCGCGCGGTCGCGGTGCCCTGCGGCCATGGCGACGCCGCGCAGCAACCCTATACCCGCGCGATCGCGCGCGACGCGGGGTGGCAATGGCGCATCCCGCTCCAGCACCGCATCGGCAACGGCTATGTCTATTGCTCGCGCTTCATTGACGACGATGAAGCCGAGGCGGCGCTGCTCGCCAGCGTCGACGGGCCGGCGCAGGCGGCGCCCAATCGGCTGCGCTTCACCAGCGGCAAAAGGCGCAAGATGTGGAACCGCAACGTCGTCGCCCTGGGGCTCGCGGCGGGCTTCATGGAGCCGCTCGAATCGACGAGCATCCACCTCGTCCAGTCGGGCATCTCGCGGCTCCTCAACCTGCTCCCCGCGGGGGCGCCCGACCCCGCGATCGTCGCCGAATATAATAGGCAGAGCGATTTCGAGTGGGAGCGCATCCGCGACTTCATCATCCTCCACTATAAGGCGACCGAACGCTCCGCCACGTTCTATTGGCGCGAGCGCGCGGCGATGGACATTCCCGATACGCTCGCCGCGAAACTCGACCAGTTCCGCGCGCAGGGGCTGATCGTGCGCGAACATGAGGAATTGTTCACCGAGCCGGGCTGGCTGCAGGTGCTCGTCGGGCAGGGCGTGATGCCGCAAAGCTGGCACCCGCTCGCCGACACGCTGAGCGAAGCCGACCTCAAGGGCTTTCTCGATACCAACAAGCTGGTCATCGAGCGCGAGGTCGCGGCGATGCCGTCCTACGACGCTTTCCTGAAGAGCCTGTCCCCGACCGGAGTTGCCGCATGATCCGCCGCGTCCATCGCCTTTGGGCCCCGCTCGCGCTGCTGCTCGCGCCACTGCCCGCCGCCGCGCAGGAGGCCGATATCGCCGCGGTGCGCGCCCGCGCGCCGACCGACGAGCTCGTCTATTTCGTGCTGCCCGACCGCTTCGAGAATGGCGATGCCAGGAACGACAAGGGCGGGCTCAAGGGCGACCGGCTCGCGACGGGCTACGACCCCGCCGCCAAGGGTTTCTACCATGGCGGCGACCTCGCGGGGCTGACGAAGCGGCTCGACTATATCGCCGGCATGGGCGCAACCGCGATCTGGTTCGCGCCGGTGTTCAAGAACAAGCCGGTGCAGGGGCCGAAAGGCGACGAGAGCGCGGGTTATCACGGCTATTGGGTGACCGACTTCACCCAGGTCGATCCGCATTTCGGCACCAACGCCGAGTTCAAAGCCTTCGTCGATGCGGCGCATGCACGCGGGATGAAGGTCTATATGGACATCATCACCAACCACACCGCCGACGTCATCCGCTACGCCGAGGGCGAAGCGGGGGGCTATAAATATCGCAGCCTCGCCGACTATCCCTATTCGCGGCGCGGCGGGGTGGCGGGCGCGCCGATCAATCCGGGCTTCGTCGGCGACCACGACCCGAGCGCCGAAAATTGGGCCAAGCTCACCGATCCGTCCTTCGCCTACACGCCGGTGGTGCCCAAGGGCGAGGAGCAGGTGAAGGTTCCCGCCTGGCTAAACGACCCGATCCATTATCACAACCGCGGCAACAGCGACTGGGTCGGCGAATCGTCGCTCTACGGCGACTTCGCGGGGCTCGACGACCTCGCGACCGAGAGCCCGAAGGTCGTTCAGGGCTTCATCGACATCTACGGCCGCTGGATCGACGAATTCGGCATCGACGGCTTCCGCATCGACACCGCGAAACATGTGAACCCCGAATTCTGGCAGGCCTTCGTCCCCGCGATGCAGGCGCGCGCCAAGGCGAAGGGCATCCCCAATTTCCACATCTTCGGCGAAGTCTATATCGACGCCGTCGACCCCGGCGGGCTCGCCTGGCACACGCATGCCGCGGGGCTGCCCGCCGTGCTCGACTTCGCCTTTGCGCGCGCCACCATCGACGCGGTGAGCGGCACCAGGGGCACCGCCGACTTCGCGCGATTGTTCGACGGCGACCTGCTCTACAAGGGCGGGGCGAGCGCCGCGCTCGAACTGCCGACCTTCCTCGGCAACCACGACATGGGGCGCTTCGCGATGTTCGTGAAACAGGCGAACCCGGGCGCGAGCGAGGCCGAACTGCTCGCGCGGGTGAAGCTGGGGCACAGCATGCTGCTGGCGCTGCGCGGCGTGCCGGTGATCTATTATGGCGACGAGCAGGGCTTCGTCTCCGACGGCAACGACCAGCTCGCGCGCGAGGACATGTTTCCGTCGCAGGTCGCGGTGTACAACGACAACGATCTCATCGGCAGCGATGCGACGACCGCGGCCGCCAATTTCGATACCGGCCATCCGCTCTATCGCCATATCGCCGAGCTCGCGGCGGTGCGCCGCGCGAGCCCGGCGCTGTCGCGCGGCACCACCAGGATGCGCGCCTTTTCGGAGAAGCCGGGGCTGCTCGCGCTGTCGCGCTTCGACCCCGACACCGGGCGCGAGACGGTGGTCGCGTTCAACACCTCGGCGGCGCCCGTCACCGCCAATATTGCCATCGATATGAAAAGCGCGGGCTTTACCGCGCTCCATGGCGATTGCCCGGCGGCGTCCGCGGCGCCGGGCAGCCTCCGTCTTTCCCTCCCCGCCTTCGGCACGATCATCTGCCAGGCCAGCGAATAAGCGACGCCAAGTGACGACGAACCAGTCTCTCCCCAAACCCGAATTCGCCCCCGCGCCCGCCGCCCTGCCGTGGTGGAAGGGTGCCGCCATCTATCAGATCTATCCGCGCAGCTTCGCCGATTCGAACGGCGACGGCATCGGCGACCTCGCAGGGATCACCGCGCGGCTCGACTATGTCGCGTCGCTCGGCGTCGATGCGATCTGGCTGTCGCCCTTCTATCCCTCGCCGATGGAGGATTTCGGCTACGACGTCGCCGATTATTGCGACGTCGACCCGATCTTCGGCACGCTCGCCGATTTCGACGCGCTGGTGGCGAAGGCGCACGCGCTGGGGCTGAAGGTCACCACCGACCTCGTCTTCGCGCACACCTCCGACCGCCACGCCTGGTTCGGCGATAGCCGCGCGAGCCGGACCAATGCCAAGGCCGACTGGTATGTCTGGGCCGATGCCAAGGACGACGGCTCGCCGCCGACCAACTGGCAGTCGGTGTTCGGCGGCCCCGCCTGGACGTGGGATGCGCGGCGCGGCCAATATTATATGCACAATTTCCTGAGCAGCCAGCCGCAGCTCAACGTGCACAACCGCGACGTGCAGGACGCTTTGCTCGATGCGGTGCGCTTCTGGCTCGATCGCGGGGTCGACGGCTTTCGCATCGATGCGATCAATTTCTCGATGCACGACCCGCTGCTGCGCGACAATCCGCCTGCGCCGCCGTCGAACAAGCCGCGCACGCGGCCCTTCGATTTCCAGCAGAAGATCTACAACCAGTCGCACCCCGACATCGCCTTGTTCCTCGAACGCATCCGCGCGCTGACCGACCAATATGAAGGCGCCTTCACCGTCGCCGAGGTCGGCGGCGAAGAAGCCGAGCGCGAGATGAAGCTCTTCACCGCGGGTGAGCGGCGCCTCAACAGCGCCTATGGCTTCAACTTCCTCTACGCCGACGCTTTGACCCCGCGGCTGGTGCGCGAGGCCGCCGATCAATGGCCCGACGCGCCGGGCATCGGCTGGCCGAGCTGGGCGTTCGAGAACCACGACGCGCCGCGCGCGCTGTCGCGCTGGGCGGTCGAGGGGATCGATCCTGCCGCCTATGCCGCGATGAAGATGGCGCTGCTGACGGCGCTGCGCGGCAATATCATCCTCTACAATGGCGAGGAGCTGGGGCTGGGGCAGGTCGAGATTCCGTTCGAGCTGGTCAAGGACCCCGAGGCGCTCAAGAACTGGCCGCTGACCTTGTCGCGCGACGGCGCGCGCACCCCGCTGCCGTGGGTCGCGGGCGCGCGCCACGCGGGGTTCAGCGACGGCGACCCGTGGCTGCCGCTCGGCGAGGCGCATGACGCGCTCGCGGTCGACCGGCAGGAGGCCGACGCCGGCTCGATGCTCGCGCTGACGCGCAGCCTGCTCGCGCTGCGCGCCGCAAGCCCGGCGCTGCGGCTCGGCGCCAACGCGCGCTGGGTGGTGCAGGGCGACCTGCTCGGCTTCGACCGGATCGGCGAAGGGCAGCATCTGCGCTGCCTGTTCAACCTCGGCGCCGGGGCGATCGACATCGCGGCAGAGGGCGGGCGCGTGCTGCTCGCGCTCAATGGCGCCGAACCTGACAAGCTGCCGCCCGCGGGCGTGCTGTGGATCGAAATGGAAGAGACGAAGTGATGCGTATCCCGATGTTCTTCGCTGCCGCCGCTGCGGCGGTCCCCGCCCTCGCGCAGCCCGCGCCCGCGCCGACGACCGCAGCCTCGCCCGACGGCGCGCTCATACTCATCGTCGCGACCGACAATGACCAGCGTCCGACCTGGTCGCTGTCGCGCAAGGGCCAGCTGCTGATCGCGCCGTCGAAGCTCGGCTTCATCCTGACCGACCGTATCGGGCTGCAGCGCGGCTTCGCGATCAAGAGCGTCGAGCGCGCGAGCGGCGATACGACTTGGGAGCTGCCGTGGGGCGAGCGGCGCTTCGTGCGCGACCGGCACGAAGAATTGCTCGTCCGCTTCCGCCAGAACGAAAGCTGGGGCGGGCATTTGATGAACGTCCGCTTCCGCCTCTTCGACGACGGCATCGCCTTTCGCTACGAACTGCCCGAGCAGCCGGGGCTGACCACCGCGAACATCGCCGACGAGATCACCGAGTTCGACATCGCCCCCGCGGGCACCGTCTGGTGGATTCCGGGCGGCGAGTGGAACCGCTACGAGCAGGTCTATCAGGAAACCCCGATCGAGGGCGTCGCGACTGCGCACACGCCCATGACGATAAGGCTCGCGGACGGCACCCATATGGCGTTCCACGAGGCGGCGCTGGTCGATTATGCCGGCATGTGGCTGAAGCGCGCCGAGGGGCGCAAGTTCCGCGCGACGCTGTCGCCCTCGTCGCGCGGGCCGCGCGTCGTGCGCGACCTGCCCTTCGCGACGCCGTGGCGGACGATCCGCATCACCGACAATGCCGCGGGGCTGGTCGAGAGCGACCTCGAGCTCAACCTCAACGAACCGAACAAGCTCGGCGACACCAGCTGGTTCAAGCCGATGAAATATGTCGGCATCTGGTGGGGCATGATCCGTGGCGACTGGAGCTGGGCCGAGGGCCCCAAGCATGGCGCGACCACCGAGCGCACCAAAGCGACGATCGACTTCGCCGCGAAGCACAAGTTCAGCGGCGTGCTCGTCGAGGGCTGGAACAAGGGCTGGAACGGCAATTGGTTCGGCCATGGCGACGAATATAGCTTCACCCAAGCGACCCCCGATTTCGATCTGAAAGCGGTGACCGACTATGCCCGCAAGAAAGGCGTGCAGTTGGTCGGCCACCACGAGACCGGCGGCAATATCGCGGTGTACGAGGCGCAGCTCGACGATGCGATGAAGCTCTATGGCCAGCTCGGGGTCGGCACGGTCAAGACCGGCTATGTCGCCGATGCCGGCGGGATCATCGCGCCGGGCGACACGCCGGGCACGACGCGCATGGAGTGGCACGACGGCCAGCGCCAGGTGCAGCACCATCTGAAGGTCGTCGAGACCGCCGCCAAATACAAGGTCGCGGTCAATCCGCACGAGCCGGTCAAGGACACCGGGCTCCGCCGCACCTATCCGAACTGGGTCGCGCGCGAGGGCGCGCGGGGGATGGAATATAACGCCTGGGGCAAGTTCGCCAACGGACCCGAGCACGAGCCGACGCTCGTGTATACGCGCATGCTGTCGGGGCCGATGGACTTCACGCCGGGCGTGCTCAGCCTCGAAGGCGCGAACCACGACCCGCTGGCGTCGACGCTCGCGAAACAGCTCGGGCTCTATCTCGCCATCTATTCGCCGATCCAGATGGCCGCCGATTTCCCCGAGACGCTCGCGAAATTCCCGCGCGAGCTCGATTTCATTTCGAAAGTCCCCGCCGATTGGGCCGAGAGCAAGCTGATCGCGGGCGCGGTCGGCGATTATGCGATCTTCGCGCGCAAGGACCGGGCGAGCGCCGACTGGTATGTCGGCGGAGTCAACGACGCGACCGCGCGGACGCTCGACCTCGCCTTCGATTTCCTCGAGCCGGGCAAGACCTACACCGCAACCATCTACAAGGACGGCGAGGGCGCCACTTATCTCACCGACGCGCGGCACCGCATCGCCTATGAGACGATCAAGGTGAAAAAGGGCGACATCTACAAGCTGTGGCTCGCGCCCGGTGGCGGCGCGGCGATCCGGCTCGCGCCCGGAAAGTGAGCGAGCAGCCGCCCTTCCGCATCGTCGTCCTCGGCGGCGGGACGGCGGGGTGGATGACGGCGTGCCTGTTCGCGAAGCAATGGGCGGGGCGCGCAGCGGTGACCGTGATCGAATCGCCCGAGATCGGCATCATCGGCGTCGGCGAGGGATCGACGCCGCAATTGAAGGCCTTCTTCGACACGCTGGGTATTGCCGAGAGCGACTGGATGCCCGCGTGCGACGCGACCTACAAGATCGGCATCGGCTTCGAGGGCTGGGGCGGCGACGACGCGCCGGGCTATTTCCACCCCTTTCCGGCGCCGCTCGACGTTCATAGCCAGCCGGCCTTCGTGCATAATGCTGCGCTGCGCCGCGCCGGGGTCGATGTGCCCGCGCATCCCGACGCCTTCTACCTCGCGCCGCGCCTCGCGGCGGCGGGCATGGGGCCGCACCCGGCGGAGAGTTTTCCGTTCGAGCTCGGCTACGGCTATCATTTCGACGCCTATAAGGTCGGGGCTTATCTCCGCGACCATGCAGTGGGACTCGGCGTCACCCATCTGCCACGCAAGGTCGAAAGCGTGCGCGTCGGCGGCGAAGGCCTGGTCGAGGCGCTGCTCCTCGACGATGGCGCGGCGATCGACGGCGACTTCTTCGTCGACTGCTCGGGCTTTCGCGCGCTGATCGCCGAGGGCGCGCTGGGCGCGAAATTCCTGCCCTTTGCCGATAATCTCTTCAACGACCGCGCAGTGGTGATGCCGACGCCGCATCGCGAAAACGCGCCGCTGCCGATCGCGACGGGGAGCACGGCGATGGCCGCGGGGTGGCGCTGGACGATCCCGCTGACGACGCGCGTCGGCAACGGCTATGTCTTTTCGAGCCGTTACATTGATCCTGCGGATGCCGAGGCCGAACTCCGCACCGCGCTCGGCGTCGGCGAGGAGGTCGCGGCGCGGCACCTCCAGATGAAGGTCGGACGCCTTGCCGAGAGCTGGACGGGCAATTGCCTCGCGATGGGGCTGGCGCAGGGTTTCATCGAACCGCTCGAAGCCACCGCGTTGCACATCGTCATCGCCACTGCGCAGGAGTTCATCGCGGCCTTCGAAGGCGGCGGTTTCACCCCGCAGCACCGCGCCGTGTTCAACCAGCGCATCGCCGCGCGCTACGAGGGCATCCGCGACTATATCGTCGCGCACTACCGCGTGAACCGCCGCGCCCACGCGGGCGACTATTGGCGCGACGCCGCGGCGATGGAGACGCTGTCCGACGATCTCAAGGCGATGATCACCGCCTGGTTCACCCGCGGCGACATCGACGCGGTCATCGCCGAGCGCGGCATCGGGGGCTTTTACGGCAGCATCAGCTGGCACTGCCTGTTCGCGGGCTATGGCGTGTTCCCCGATGCGGCGCGGATGCGCGCGGCGGCGCCGGGCGACGGCGCGGCGGACATAGCGGCGATCGGCGATTTTCTGCGGCGCGCGGCGCTCAACTTCGGCGAACATCGCCCGCCGGCCTGATGGGAATGGCGGCCCGTAGCTGAGGGAAGCCAAGCTCAGCTACGGGCCGCCACAGTATCTCTACTGCTTTGGTAGAGTGACAGCGGCTATCGATTCTGGCTAGATGCGAGTCGTTCGAAACGGCGCGGCAAATACTCGCTTCGTCGCCAGATTTATCGAGTCAGTTCAGGCCCATGACCAAGACCGGTCTCATCATCCGCCATGTGCCGCACGAGGGAATCGCGGGTTTCCGCGAGCCGATCGAGGCCGCGGGCTACAGGCTCGACCGCATCGACGTCGGCGACCCCGGCTTCGGCGCGCTCGACCTCGGCGCGCCCGACCTGCTGATCATGATGGGCGGCCCGATGGGGGTCTACGAACAGGCCGAACATCCGTGGATCGCCTGCCAGCTCGGCCGCCTCGCGCGCCGGCTCGAAGCAGGGCGGCCGACGCTCGGCGTCTGCTTCGGCGCGCAGATGATCGCCGCGGCGCTCGGCGCCCCGGTCTATCCGGGCCCCGCGAAGGAGGTCGGCTTCGACGCGCTGACGATCCTCGATTCCGCCTCGCCGCTCGGCCACCTGGCCGAGGTGCCGGTGCTCCACTGGCACGGCGACACCTTCGACCTGCCCGCCGACGTCGAGTTGCTCGCGTCGAGCGCGGCCTATCCGCACCAGGCCTTCCGCCGCGGACCGAACATCCTCGCGCTGCAGTTCCACGCCGAAATGGGGCTCGACCCGCGCTTCGAACATTGGGTCGACCAATGGCCCGAGGCACTCGCCGAGGTCGGCAGCTCGCCCGATGCGATGCGCGCCGACCATGCGCGGCTGGGGCCGGGTGCGGTCGCGGCGGGACGGCGGATGATCGGGCAGTGGCTGGGGGAATTGGCGGGATAGGCTTCTCGATCCTCCCCACGCGAAGCGATGGGGAGGTGGCAGCCCGCAGGGCTGACGGAGGGGTTCGGCGCCGTCAGGCGCCGGCGCGACCTTTCGACCCCTCCACCACCCGCTTCGCGGGCGGTCCCCCTCCCCAACGCTGCGAGATGGGGAGGATCTTCTGGCCGAAACCGGGCGCGGCTCCACCATCGTTTACGCCACCTTTACCAGTGTTGTTGCATGACATTTACCAATGTTTGCGACTGGGGATAAATGATGGACAGCATGCGCGGACTGCTTTCGGGCAGCCACGGCCAGGACGATGGTGCGATCGATTCGCCGCCCTCCGTCGGGGTCGACGAACGGCGGATGCAGGTGCGCGCCTATAATTATTGGGCGTCGCTGCTGTCCGACCGCGCCTATCCCTCGGTCGAGGATCTCGACCTCGACCATCTCGACGATTTCGGCCCCTATTCGGTGCTGCTCGATTTTACCGCGGGGATCGAGAATCCCGGCCTGTCCTTCCTCGGCGACAAGCTCCGCGCCGAATCGCAGATCGACGAGGACGTCCAATATATCCGCGAGGTCCCCGGCCGCTCGCTGCTGTCGCGGCTGACCGACCATTATCTCCAGATCATCGCCAACCGCGCGCCGATCGGCTTCGAGGCCGAATTCGTCAACGATCGCGGCACGACGATCATGTACCGCGGCATCCTGCTGCCCTTCTCGTCCGACGACGACACGATCGACTTCATCATGGGGGTGATCAACTGGAAGGAAGCCGCGCCCGCGGCGCAGGAAGAGGAATTGCAGCTGTCGGTCGAACAGGCACTGCGCACCGCCGCGCCGCTGACCGCCCCCGTGCCGGTGTGGGCCGACGGCCCCGACAGCGAACATATCCACGACGAACCCGCGCCGGGCTTCGGCGCCTTCGCCGATGTCGACGCCGCGCTCGCGCTGCCGGTCGAGGACGGGCTCGACGTCGGCGCCGAACTGGGCGCGGGCGCCGCGCTCGCCGACTGGCTGGCGCTCGCGCGTGACACCGCCGAACGCGCGCTCGCCGCCGACAGCCGCAGCCGCAGCGCGCTGTATCAGGCGGTCGGCCAGGCATGGGATTTCGCGATCGCCGCCGAGGAGGCGCCGGAGGAATTCGCCGAACTGCTCGCCGACGCGGGACTGAAGGCGCAGGAGCGCGCGCCGATGACCCCGCTGGTCAAGCTGGTGTTCGGCGCCAATTACGACAAGACGCGCGTCGCCGAATATGCGTGCGTGCTGGGGCATGCACGCGAGGAAGGCGTCGGCCGCGGCGAACTCGCGCGCTATCTCGACTCCTATCCGGGCGGGCTCAAGGGGCTGGTCAAGGACGAACGCGCGAAGCGCAAACCCGCGGGCGCGGCGAAAGCGAAGCGCGACCCGGCGCTCGACACGCTCCGCGCCGCGCAGCCCGCGGTGATCCTCGAGCATGACGCCGGCGAGGCCGAATTCGTCGTGCTGATCGCCAAGGCGATGCCCGGCGGCCACATCGGCATCGTCGCCAAGGCCGACGACGACGCGCTGCTCGCAAAGCTCGCACGCAAGGCGGTGGTAATTACGGGTTAAGCCTTCGGGCTGCTGTTTCTCTCCCCTCCCGCAGGCGGGAGGGGTCGGGGGTGGGCAGCAACGCTGCAATGGCCCACCCCGCTGCGACTAACGCGCAAGCGCGTAAGTCTCGCTGCCCCTCCCGCAGGCGGGAGGGGTGGATATGATCACGCAACAGACAAACCAAAAATTGAAATATATTTACGCGGCCGTTCGCGCGGGGGGTTGAGCCGCGCGCGCGACAGGCGCATAGGGGCGGGCAGCGAACGGGCCAGCCACCCCCCGGCACAGGCCCGCCTCATCGGGAAGCCTGAACCCTATGCCCCAGAAGATTGCCGAAACCGCCGAAGCCGACACCGAGGCCTCGGCGCCCGCCCCCGTTCCCGCGAAGATTTCCAAGGCCTATCAGGCCGCGCTGAAGGACAGCGCCTTGCCCGGCGAAGGCGACGACCTCGACGCCGCGGCGCTCAAGGACGCGGGCGAATTCGCTGCGCGCGCCTCGCTCGCGCGCACCCCCGGCACCCCGTCGCTGCTGCTCGAGCCGATGGCCGCCGACGGCACCGATCGCCGCATGCGCCTCGCGGTGGTCAACGACGACATGCCCTTCCTCGTCGATTCGGTGTCGCAGATCGTCGGCGCGCAGGGGCTGGTGATCCACCGCATCCTGCACCCGGTGGTCGCCGCGACGCGCGACGCCAAGGGGGCGCTGACCGGCGCTGCGGCCGCGACCCCGGGCTGCGACGGCCGCGAATCGGTGATCTATATGGAGCTCGAGCGCGGCGACGCGCGCGCGCGCCGGCGCCTGCTCGACGGGCTCGAAGGCGCGCTCGCCGACGTGCGCGCCGCGGTCGCCGACTGGAAGGCGATGCGCGCCGCGATGCTTGCCGACGCCGCGATGCGCGTCGAGGGCGAGGGCGCCGAGCTGCTGCGCTGGTTCGAGGGCGGGGCGATGACCCAGCTCGGCCACGAATGGCGCGCGCGCAGCGGCGACGTCGAGCAGCCGCTGGGGATCAGCGCGTCGAGCAGCGGGCAACTCCTGTCGCCCAACGCGCTTGAAGCCGCCTTCGCCTGGTTCGACGGCGGCGGCCATTCGCCGCTGCTGATCAAGTCGAACCGGCTGTCGGCGGTGCACCGCCGCGTGCTGCTCGACCTCGTCATCGTGCCCGAGATGAAGGGCAAGTCGGTCGAGAAGCTCTCGATCCACGCCGGTCTGTGGACCAGCGCCGCGCTGTCGACCCCGCCCGCGAAGGTGCCGATGCTGCGCGCGCAGCTCGACGCGCTGATGGCGAAATTCGGCTTCGACCCGACGGGTCATGCGGGCAAGGCGCTGGCGCATGCGCTGACCGCGCTGCCGCACGACCTGCTGATCGCCTTCGACGCGGCGTCGCTCGAGGACCTCGTGCTCACGTCGATGTCGATCACCGACCGCCCGCGGCCGAAGCTGGTGATGGTGCGCAGCGCGCTCGGCCGCCACCTCTTCGCCTTCGTCTGGCTGCCGCGCGACGAGGTGTCGACCGGACGCCGCATCGCGGTCGAGGCGATGCTGGTGCGCGAGGCGCGCGCCGGCGTGATCGGCTGGACGATGGTGCTCGAGGATGGCGGCGCGGCGCTGCTCCGCTACACGCTCGACCTCCGCAGCGGCGGGGTTGTCCCCGATGCCGACAAGCTCAATGCACAGCTCGAACAGATGGTGCGCGGCTGGCAGCCCGAGGTCGAGGCGGCGCTCGCCAAGCGCGGCGACCCGGGCCGCGCCGCGGCGCTGGCGTCGCGCTTCGCGCCGCTCTTCCCCGCCAACTACCGCAACCTCTACGACCCCGAGGAAGCCGCGCGCGACATCCTGCGCCTGCGCGACCTCGACGCCGAGCGACCGCGCAGCGTGCGCCTCGCGAAGAAGAGCCTCGACGGCGACGACCGGCTGCGGCTCAAGGTCTATAGCGCGGTGGGGCCGCTGGCTCTCTCCGACGTCGTCCCCGCACTCGAGCATTTCGGCTTCGAGGTGCTCGAGGAGATTCCGAACGCGCTCAATCCCGCGCGCGCGCCGGGCAGCCTGCCCGAGGAGGGTGAGGCCGAGCTGCCCGTCGTGATCCACGACTTCACGCTCCGCGTCCCCGCCAATGTCGACGAGACCGCGCTGCTGCCGCACGTCGAGACGATCGAAAATGCCATCGCCGCGGTGCTCGACGGCAAGGCCGAGAACGACGCCTTCAACGAGCTGGTGCTCGTCACGCAGACCGATCCGCAGGCGATCATATGGCTGCGCGCCTGGTTCCGCTACATGCGCCAGGGCGGGTCGAGCTACGGAATGGACACGGTGGTGTCGGCGCTGCGCCACGCCCCCGACCTGACCGCCGCGCTGGTCGAGCGCTTCTGCGCGCTTCACGATCCCGCGAAGCACGACGCCAACCGCGCGGCCTTCCTCGATGCCGAGATCCAGGCGGGTTTCGCCGCGATCAAGTCGATCGACGACGACCGCATCCTCCGCCTCTTCCACGCGGTAATCGGCGCGACCCTGCGCACCAATGCCTTCGCCCCCGCGGCAGCCGAAGCGCTGGCGTTCAAGATCGATTCGAGCAAGGTTCCGGGTCTGCCCAAGCCGCTGCCCTGGCGCGAAGTGTGGGTCTATTCGCCGCGCGTCGAGGGCGTCCACCTGCGCGCCGGCCCCGTCGCGCGCGGCGGGCTCCGCTGGTCCGACCGCCGCGACGACTTCCGCACCGAAATTCTCGGGCTGATGAAGGCGCAGCGCGTCAAGAACGCCGTCATCGTGCCGACCGGCGCGAAGGGCGGCTTCTATCCCAAGGTGTTGCCGGACATCGCGCTCGACCGCGATGCCTGGTTCGCGGAAGGGACCGAATGCTATCGCATCTTCATCCGCTCGCTGCTGTCGATCACCGACAATCTCGTCGGCGGCAAGGTAGTGCATCCGAAGGGCGTGGTGATCCACGACGGCGACGATCCCTATTTCGTCGTCGCCGCCGACAAGGGCACCGCGACCTTCTCCGACGTCGCCAATGCGCTCGCGATGGAGCGCGACTTCTGGCTCGGCGATGCTTTCGCGAGCGGCGGGTCGAAGGGTTATGACCACAAGGCGATGGGCATCACCGCCAAGGGCGCCTGGATCTCGGTCCAGCGCCACTTCGCCGAGCTCGGCGTCGATGTCCAGACCGACACGATCCGCGTCGTCGGCTGCGGCGACATGTCGGGCGACGTGTTCGGCAACGGCATGCTCTTGTCGAAGGCGATCAAGCTGGTCGCGGCGTTCGACCACCGCCACATCTTCCTCGACCCCGACCCCGATCCGGCGAAGAGCTGGAAGGAACGCGACCGCATGTTCGCGCTGCCGCGGTCGAGCTGGGCCGACTACGACGCCAAGCTGATCTCGAAGGGCGGCGGCATCTTCCCGCGCAGCCAGAAGAGCATCCCGCTGACCCCCGAGGTCCAGGCCGCGCTCGGCCTGTCGCAGGCGGAGATCGACCCGGGCTCCTTGATCTCGGCGATTCTGAAAGCGCCTGCGGACCTCCTCTGGTTCGGCGGCATCGGCACCTATGTGAAGGCCGCGAGCCAGAACAATGCCGAGGTCGGCGACCCCGCCAACGACGCGCTGCGCGTCGATGCCGAGGATCTGCGCGTCAAGGCGGTCGGCGAGGGCGCGAACCTCGGCGTCACGCAAGCCGCGCGCATCGCCTTTTCGGCGCATGGCGGGCGGATCAACACCGACTTCATCGACAATTCGGCGGGCGTCGACTGCTCGGATAATGAGGTCAATATCAAGATCGCGCTCAACCGCGAGATGGCCGAGGGTCGCCTGTCGCAGGACGACCGCGACGCGCTGCTCGTCCGGATGACCGACAATGTGTCGGCGCTGGTGCTCGAGGACAACCGCCTCCAGGCGCTGGCGCTGTCGATCGCCGAAAAGGGCGGCTCGGCGGCGGTGCCCTCGCTGGTGCGCGTGATGGAGACCTTCGAGGCCGCGGGCCGGCTCGACCGCAAGGTCGAGGGGCTGGCCGCGAACGACGAGCTCCTGCGCCGCTCGGCCGAAGGGCGCGGGCTGACGCGTCCCGAACTCGCGGTGCTGCTGTCGACCGCCAAGCTCGCGCTGCAGGACGCGATCGAGCATAGCGACCTCGCCGACGATCCGGCACTCGCGAGCGACCTTGCCGCCGCCTTCCCGGTCGAGATGCAGCGCGATTTCGCCGCTGCGATCGCCGACCACCAGCTGCGCCGCGAGATCATCGCGACCAAGCTCGCCAACCGCATCGTCAACCGGATGGGCGTGGTCCATCCTTTCGAGCTCGTCGAGGAGGAAGGCTGTTCGCTGGGCGACGTCGCCGCGGCCTTCGTCGCGGTCGAACGCCTGCTCGGCATGCACGACATCTGGGCGTCGCTCGACAGCGCGAAGATCGACGAGGCGATCCGCCTGTCGCTGTTCAGCCAGGCGGCGTCGGCGATGGCGTCGCAGATCGCCGACCTGCTCCGCGCCGCGCCGGGGCAGCCGCAGCCGGGCCCGCTCGTCGCGCGGCTCGAGCCCGGGGTCGATCGCCTGATGGCGGGGGTCGACGGGCTGCTCAGCCCCTCGGTCAAGCGCCAGTGGGACATGCTGAGCCAGCAATTGCTCGACGCGGGCGCGCCCGAGGCGCTGGCGTCGTCGGTCGTCCGCCTGTTCAAGACCGACGGCGCGATCGGCATCGTCGACCTCGCCGAACGGCGCGGCGACGACGAGATCGCGGTGACGCACGCCTTCACGCACTTGGGCGAAGCCTTGGGGCTCGACTGGGCGCAGACGCTGGCGGCGCATATGAGCCCCGCCGATCCGTGGGAACGCCTGCTGGTCAACAGCCTCGCGCGCGATTTCCAGCAGATGCGGCTGACCTTCCTCGCCGGGCTGCCCGCGGGCGACCTCGACGCGGCGGTGACCAAGTGGCTCGCCGACAATGGCCCGCGCGTCGCGCAATTCCGCGCCACGGTCGACCGCGCGCGGACGATCCCCAACCCGAACGGCGCGATGCTCTCGCATATCGCCGGCCAGGCGCGCGGGCTCCTGGGGCGGTAAGTTTCCGCGGCGAACGGGGAGACAATCGCCCCTCCTCTTCAGAGGAGGGGTAGCGAGACTTGGTTCGGCGCAGCCGGACCTAGTCGCAGCGGGGTGGTGTTTGCGGCCCGTCACGGGCATGGCTTCCACCACCCCCAACCCCTCCTCTGAAGAGGAGGGGCTTTAGGAAAGCCTGCTCCCATGCCCTTTCAGCCCCGCGTCGCGATCCTCGTCCCGGCGGCCGATTATTACGAGAAGTGGCAGCCCGCCTTCGCGCGCAAGGCGCTGGCGCTCGCGGGCGCCGGGCTGGCGGTCGAGCAGCGCGTGTGGGGCGACCCCGGCGACCTCACGGGCTTCGACCTCGTCCTGCCGCTCTTCGCCTGGGGCTATCAGCGCGACGTGCCCGCCTGGTACGCCTTGCTCGACCGGCTCGAGGCCGAGGCTTTGCCGGTCGTCAACCCGGTCGCGGTGCTGCGCTGGAACAGCGACAAGGCGTATCTTTCCGAGCTCGCGGCGAAGGGCGTCGCGGTGGTGCCGACGGTCGAGGTCGCGGCGCTCGACGAAGCCGGTCTGGCCGGCGCGCGCGCGACGCTCGGGGCCGATGAGGTCGTAGTGAAACCCCCGATCTCGGGCGGTGCCGACGGCACGCACCGCATCGCGGCGGACGCGGGCTTGCCCGCCGACGCGCTGGGGCAAAGGCGGCTGGTGCAACCGCTGATGCCCGGAATATTGACCGACGGCGAATTTTCGCTCTTTTTCTTCGACGGCGCGTTCAGCCACGCGATCGTCAAGCGCCCCGCCGCGGGCGACTTTCGCGTGCAGGAACAGTTCGGCGGGCGAGAGACCGCATGGGACGCGACCGCCGAAGCGCAGGCGCTTGCCGCCGCGGCGCTGGCGGCGGCCCCCGCGCCGCCCGTCTATGCGCGCGTCGACATGGTCGGCGACGCGGAGGGCAAACTCCACATCATGGAGCTCGAACTGATCGAGCCATCGCTGTTCCTGCACTTCGCCGAGGACAAAGGCGCGGCGTTCGGGCGGGCGGTGGCGCGGGCGATCTAGTCCATGCTCAAATTCGGATCGAGTCCTCTACTATGTTCGTTCCTTCATGGCTTTGTTGGAAGTTGAGAAGGAGGCGATCTTCCGACCGGGCTATGGTGCAAAGATGAAATCCTGGGGTGAGTGAGATAAAATCTCCGCCCCATGAACCATCCGGTTCGAAGCCGCCGCCAGATGTTTCTTCGCCGGGGCCGATGAAGACCCGACCTGAAGGAACTTTCAAAATGCGCCGCACCCCTTCGATTGGATCATCAACGACATCTATGGCATAACCACCGTCGTCGCCGACGTCGAAAAACAGGACGTTGCCGGCGCGCATTTCGGCGAACCTGTCTTCCGGTATCGACCACCAGTCACCAGCGTCGTCTTTGCGATGAAGCAGACATGTAAGGTCGTAAACGCAGATTGTTGCGGTATCGGTCGAGATTTTAATCAGCACCATTTTCTCCCCTTCGTTGCCCCCGCCACAGCCATTGCCTGATCGCCGAGGTCAAATTCGGCGGATCCTCCGCCTCCATCCGTTCGACGTCGATGCGCGCGACCAGCGCGTTGATCGGCAGCGCCTGCCGTGCGGCCTCGGCTTCGAGCGCGTCCCAGAAGACCGGCTCGAGGCTGATCGAGGTCGGGTGGCCGGCGATCGTCACCGAGCGTTTGACCGGGGGGTGATAGGGGGCGGCCATCGCGCGAGCTTACCCCCGGCGCCCTTGAAGGGGTACGATTTATTTGGGGGTGACCGGGTTTGGGGCGGGGCCTAGATTATCGTCCGACGGACAAGGATCGAACGACGTGACGACAGCCGGAATCCAGGCGCTCACCGAAAAGGAGAAGGAGACGCTGCGCCTGCTGGTCAGCGGCTATGACGCCAAGTCGATGGCGCGCCACCTGGGGCTGTCGGTGCATACGGTCAACGAGCGGCTGCGCGATGCGCGGCGCAAGCTGGCAGTGTCGAGCAGCCGCGAGGCGGCGCGGCAGCTGCGCGATATCGAGCATCAAGGCCCCCAAAACCTCGGGGACAAGGCTTTGGGGGAAGCCGCCGCGGCCCCCGGCGTGGAACAGACGGTGGCATCAGCCGAGGCGCGCCGCATGGGGCGGCGGTCCGGCTGGATAGCCGGAGGTTTGTTCATGTCCTTTGCTCTCGCCCTGCTCGCTTTCGCCTCGCTGTCGGGAAGCGCCGATACCCCTGCCGCATCGCCCGCGACCGCCCCCGCCCAAAGCCCCGCGGTCGCGGCGGCCCGCGACTGGCTCGCGCTGGTCGACAAGGGCGACTGGAACGCCAGCTGGGAAGCGACCGGCCAGTCGTTCAAGGCGCTCAACACCGCCGAGACCTGGGCGCGCGTCGCGAGCCAGGTGCAGGGCCCGCTCGGCGCGGTCAAGGCGCGCGTGCTGCTCAGCGAAGAAACGGTCCCCGCGCCGCCCTACGGCTATCAGATGGTCAAGTTCCGCACCGACTATGCGAACAAGTCGGGCGCTATCGAAACGCTGTCGCTGGTCCGCGAAGGCGGGAGCTGGCGCGTTGTCGGGGTGACGGTGGAGTAATGCGCCGCCCCCATTACTCGTCATCCCCGCGAAGGCGGGGATCCAGCTTCTTGTTGCGCCAGCTGGGACGCGCGGACGGTCGATCCCATAACCCTTTGCGTTCTTTGCGGCTTTGCGCGAACCCAATCCATTTCGCGCAAAGACGCAAAGACACGAAGAAGGAAAAAGCTGGATCCCCGCCTTCGCGGGGATGACGAAAAGGGGTGCGGGTAAGCACCTGCCCCTCTTCCCATTTACATTTGATGCAGCGCACGCGGCGACGGCAAAGCCGCCGCCATGACGTCAGACGGGTTCGGCCGGCCTTGCGGGGCCGTCCGCCCCGCTGGCCGAGCCGGTGGCTGCCGCTCCGCGGCACCGGCGCCTAACGCGACGTTCGCTGCGCGAACGCCTTGTTACGCGCCTGCCACCGTCAATACATATGCTGCCCCCCGTTTATCGACATCGTCGACCCGGTCACGAACCCAGCATCCTCGCTGCACAAAAACGCCACGCCGCGCGCGATCTCGTCGGCCTGGCCCAGGCGCCCGACCGGGATCTTCGCGACGATCTTTTCCAGCACCGGCGCGGGGACCGCGGCGACCATGTCGGTGTCGATATAGCCCGGCGCGATCGCATTCACGGTGACGCCCTTCTTGGCGCCTTCCTGCGCCAGCGCCTTGGTGAAGCCGTGGATGCCCGATTTCGCCGCGGCATAATTGACCTGGCCGTACTGGCCCGCCTGGCCGTTGATCGAGCCGATGTTGACGATGCGGCCCCAGCCGCGCTCGACCATGCCGCCGAAGGTCGCCTTCGCCATGTTGAAACAGCCGCCGAGGTTGACGCGCATGACGTCGTCCCAGTCGTCGTAGCTCATCCGCGCGAGGGTGCCGTCGCGGGTGATGCCGGCGTTGTTGACGACGATGTCGACGGGGCCGAATTCGGCGGCGATCGCCGCGCAATTGTCGAGGCACGCCTGATGGTCGCCGACGTCCCATTTGCGCGCCGCGATGCCGGTTCGCTCGCTGAATTCGCGCGCCTTGTCGTCGTTGCCCGCATAATTGGCGACGACGGTGACGCCCTGTTCCTTCAGCTTGAGGCTGATCGCCTCGCCGATACCGCGGCTGCCGCCGGTGACGATTGCTACGCGTGCCATATTCTATGCTCTCCCACAGGGCCGGTTTGTCCCTGATTAGGTCGCGCGGGAGTGCCTCGCAAGTTGACCGTTACGTCAAGCGCATAGCTATTTTCAGTTGCTCACCTGGACGATCGGACGGTCCCAGCGCCCGGCGGCGAGATCGGCCTTGCGCATCGTCAGCACCAGATGATCGACGTCGCCGAAAATCCAGCTCATCAGCCCGCTCGTCGGCAGTTCGAGCAGGGTCGCGTGGCTTTCCTCGTCATAGTCGTGGACGTAGCGGAAGGGAATGTGCCCGATGCTGGGCATCTCGTGCGCGGCAAGCTCCGCCGCATAGGGTTCGAACACCGCGCGCGCTGCGTCCGACAGCGTTTCGGGTTCCGCCGCATAGGCGTGCTTGGCATGGTCGAACCAGATGCTGTGATAGTCGTGGACCCACAAGGGCGCGTCGGGATGATGCTGGGTCAGCGGTAGCGTCAGGCTCTCGATCAGCTCGGCGCCGGGGCGTTCCTGCGGATCCTTCTTGCGCAGCACCTTGACCCACTCGATCGCCTGCAGCGCCTCCATCACGGCGGCCGCGTCGGTCGCGGTGAACGCCATTTTTGTCGCGCTGTCGCGGACGATCTCGATGATCTCCTCGGCGCGGAAGCGCGCGACATGATTGGCGGCGCGCGCCGCGGCGGCGGCATCGCGCAATTGCTCGAGCGACGCGCGCATGTTGACCAGCCCCTCGCGGCCCAGCGCGTCCTTTTCGCCGCCGTCGTGCTTGATCAGCCGACGCTCGACGCTCGCGAGCTGGGTGTCGATCGGCGAGGGACCGTCGACTTCTTTCCAGTAACGGTCGATGCGCATCGCGAGGATGTCGACCATCGCGAGCATCGAGGGCCAGTCGAAGGGGTGGAAGGCGGGGTCGGCGATGTCGTAGCCGAGGCGGTAGAGGCGAAGCCCGGGGCCGTCGCCATCCTCGCCCTCGGGATCGCGCGGGTCGGCATCGCCGGGACGCACCGCGACCAGATCGACGGGCCATTCGGGAAAGGCGGCGCGCGTGAAGGGCATCAGGTCGCCGAAGCGCAGCCCGCCATAGGGCGCGAAAAAGCTGCCGCCGGGGTCGACCGGGTGCGGCGGGTCGACCGGCTCGCCCGCCTCATGGACATGGACCAGCGCCGCGTCGCCGTCGCGCGGATGGATGAACAGCGCCAGGCTGCCGCGGCGCGGGCCGAGCCCGTCCCAGATGTCGGCGGGCAGGTCGGCGCAGGCGATCTGCGCGATGAACTGGCCGGGGACCTCGCGGATCTGCGGCCAGGCCGCGCCGGGATCGAGCCGCGGGCGCCCGCCAAGCCAGCTGGTGCGCGCCTCGCTGGTGCGCGGCGGGATTTGCGGCGCGAGGCGCACCGCGACCGGCTCGCTGCCGCGGCGCTCGATCAGGTCGGCCTCATGCTCGACCTGCGCGACCATCGATTCGAGCATCTGCGTCACCATCGCGCGGTCGGCCTCGGTCGGCTCGGCCGCGACAGGGGGCAGGGGCTCGCGCTCGTCGACGAGCACATCGGCCGGGGCCGGGGCCGGAGCCTCGGCGGGCGCGTCGAAGGCAGTTTCGGTCGCGGGTTCGAGCGGCGCGCGGCCGCTGACGCGCGCGAGGCGCGAGGCCGAGATTTCGACGGGTTCTTCGGCGATCCGCTCGCGTTCGCGGTCGCGGCGCGGCAGGCTGGGCATCCGGCTTTCGCGCGGCGCGCCGGGGACGCGCGGGGCCTTGGGCTCCCTGGGCAGGGCGGGGCCGCGGCGGCGGCGCCAGACGAGATAGACGATGAGCAGATAGGCGAGCGTCCCGCCCCCCAGCATCAGCATCGCCGATTGCACCTGACTCATCGCGGACCTCCTGGAGACTCGCGGACCAGCCTAGGGGAATAGGTTAAACAGGAGGTAAGCGATGCCCCGCTCAGGCCCAGCCGGCGAGTTCGCGGCGGATCAGCGCTTCGAGCATCGCCAGCCCGGGGGCGCCGTCGTTGAGGCAAGGGATATAGGCGAAATGCGTGCCGCCCGCGGCCTCATATTGTTCCTTGCCGCGGATCGCGAGTTCCTCGAGCGTTTCGAGGCAGTCGGCGGCGAAGCCGGGGGCGAAGATCGCGACTTTTTTGCTCTCGCTGCCGAGCCGCGCGAGCACGGCGTCGGTCGCGGGTTCGAGCCATTTGGCGCGCCCGAAGCGCGACTGGAAAGCGACCTCGATCGGGCGCCCGAGCGCTTCCGAAAGCAGGCGGGCGGTCTTGCTGCACTGGCAATGATAGGGGTCGCCGAGGTGCAGCGTCCGTTCGGGCATGCCGTGGAAGCTGGCGAGCAGCACGTCGGGCGCGAAGTCGAGCGCCGCGAGGCCGGCTTCGAGCGAGGCCTTGAGCGCGTCGATATAGTGGGCGTCGTCGGCGTAGGGCGGCAGGAAGCGTAGGCTCGGCTGCCAGCGCAATGTCGCCAAGTGGGCGTTCACCGCGTCGGTCACGGTCGCGGTCGTTGCGCCGCAATATTGGGGATAGAGCGGCGCGACCAGAATACGGCGGCAGCCCGCCGCGAACAGCGCATCGAGCGTCGCGGCAATCACTGGCTTGCCATAACGCATCGCATGCTCGACCCGCACGCCTTCGCCGAGCGCGGCTTGCAGCGCCGCCGCCTGCCGCCGCGTGATCGCTGCGAGCGGCGAGCCTTCTTCGGTCCACACCTGGCTGTACGCATGCGCCGACTTTTTCGGCCGCGTGGTCAGTATGACCCCGCGCAATATCGGTTGCCACAGCAAAGGCGGGATTTCGACCACCCGGCGGTCCGACAGGAATTCGGCTAGATAGCGGCGCACCGACGGCGCGTCGGGGGCGTCGGGGGTGCCGAGGTTGACAAGCAGCACGCCGACACGCGGCGGCGCGACCTCGGGGTGATCGGCGGGCCGGCTCATGCAAGCTCGGGGCTCAGCGGGATGCGGCGGATGCGGCGCCCGGTCGCGGCGTAGAGCGCGTTGGCGATCGCGGGGGCGACGACGGGCACGCCGATCTCGCCCAGCCCGCCGGGGTCGCGGTCGCTCTCGACGAATTCGACGACGATCTCGGGCGATTGCGCCAGCCGCGGCAGCCCGAGCTGGCCCAGCTTGCGCGCGGCCGCGACCCCGCCCTTATAGTCGGTCGTCGCGCCGACCGCGGCGGCGAGCCCGAAGATCAGCCCGCCCTCGACCTGCTGGCGCGCGATCGCCGGATTGACCAGCCGCCCGGCGTCGACGACCGCGACGAGCTGTTCGACCTGCAGCCCCTCGCCGCTCGGCCGCGCGGTCGCCATCAGCGCGATATGGCTGCCGCGCATGCTGTGGCAGGCGAGCCCCTGCCCGGATCCCGAGAGCATGCCCTCCCACCCGCCGATGCTCGTCGCGGTCAGCAGGCAGCGCGCGAGCAGCGGCTGCTGCCCCAGCATCGCCATGCGGTACGAGAGCGCGTCGAGCCCCGCCTTCGCCGCCATCTCGTCGACGAAGCTTTCGGTGAAAAAGGCGGTGTAGCTGTCGGCATTGCCGCGCCAGCGCCCGGTGGGCAGCCCGATGTCGGCGGGGCAATGATCGACCGCGAGGTGCGGGATGGCATAGACGCTCGCCGCGCCCTCGACCGCGGCGGCGTCGGACGCGCCCGCAGCGGCGCGCTGCGCGGCGTCGGGGGCCTTGTGCTCGAAGAGGCGGGTGCGGACCTCGTGCGTCGTCGGCGGCACCGCGATGCGCGCGACGAGCGCGTCGATCCCGCCCGCGGCATTGAGCGTCGCGACCATCCGCGCACGCGCCGGCGGACGCGGAATGTCGCGCAGGATCTCCTCGGCGCGCGACCAGGCGAGCTGGACGGGGCGCTTGATCGTCCGCGCGATCAGCGCCGCCTGCACCGCGACATCGTGGTTCAGGCAGGCGTCGAACGACCCCCCCGCCATCATCGGGAAGAGCGTGATGTCATTCTCCGACAGCCCCGTCGCGGCGGCGATCGCGGCGCGGCACTGCGCGGGCGCCTGCGTCGCGGTCCACACGCGCAGCCGTGCGCCGTCGGGCGCGGCGGTCGCGGTGCGCGTCTCGATCGGTGCGTGGAGCGCGGGGGCGACGGCGTAAGTCGCGCCGATGCTCGCGCGGCCCTCCATCGCCTCGCCCGGGTCGCCGCGCTTGACGATGCGGTGCCCGTCGGCCTTGAGCGCGGCCTTTAGCGCCTTGTCGATGCCGTCCGAGCCGATCGGCGGGCCCGCAGTCTCGAAGACGGGCGCAAATTTGTCGAGCGCGCGGTTCGCCGCCCACCAGTTGCGCGCGACCGCGGCGACCCAATGCTCCTGTTCGACGACGTAGAGCATGCCCGGCGAGGCGAGCCCCGCCTTTTTGTCGATGCTCTTCAGCCGCGTCGCGCCCAGCGGCCCCTGGCGGATCGAGGCGAAGACCATGTCGGGCAGGCGGATGTCGCCGGCATAATTGGCCGACCCGTCGACCTTCGCGGGCAGGTCGAGGCGGATGAGGTCCTGGCCATAAAGCGGGTCGGCGCTCGCGGCGCGATAGACGGGCGCGGCGGGCGGTTCGAGTAGCGCCGCGGCGGCGGCGACCTCGGCGAAGCGCAATCTCTTTGCGCCCAGAGTGACGAAGCCGTTCGCGGTGTCGCATTGCTGCCAGTCGGCGTCCCAGCGCCGCGCCGCCGCCATCATTAGCAGCGCGCGCGCCTGCGCCGCGGCGTCGCGGCACGGGCGCTCGAACATGCGCACCGACGACGAATTGGCGGTGAGCATCACCGCATGGCGCACCGCCCATTCGCGCCGCGCCCAGCTGCGCACGTCGGCGACGGCATCGGGCATCATCGAGCGCGGGGTGAAGGTCGCGCTGTCCTCGTCGACAAGCAGCGTGTTGGTATAGAGCGGGCTGATCGGCGCGGTTTCGACCGCGATCGTGCGCCAGTCGGCGCCGAGTTCGTCGGCGATGATCTGCGGCAGCAGGGTGGTGACGCCCTGCCCCATCTCGCATTGCGGGACGATCACGCTGACATGGCCGTCGTCGCCGATCTTCAAAAAGGCGTTGAAGATATGCTCGTCGGGCGCGGCGGTCAGGTTCGGCGCATAGTCGCGCGGCCAGATGCTCCACGCCAGCGCCAGCCCCCCCGCGGCGGTCGCGCCGACGAGCAGCGAGCGGCGGCTGATATGCGGCAGGCGCCGCTTCTTCGTGTCGATGCTGTCGCGAATGCCCGCCATCGGGGATGCTGATAGGCGGGGCGAGTCGGCGAGGCAAAGGCTTTTGGGATCCCCCTCCCTGCAAGGGAGGGGTCGGGGGTGGGTGCGAGCGAAGCGAGCCGATCCGACCGTGCCGATTTCGACAGTCGGGGCTTCGAGCCCCAACCGTCGATACCCACCCCTAGCCCCTCCCTTGCAGGGAGGGGAAAATCACCACCCCCACGGCGTCGGCGGCGGCGGGCTCACCGGGCGGTTCCACGAAAAGCCCACCCGGAAGTGGCGCCCCTCGCGCCGCAACTCATAGGCGAAGCCCAGCGGCGTCGCTTCCATCGCCCAGACGTTCGTGTTCGACACGCTGCGTCCGGTGCGCGTGAAGAGAGCGATCGATTCGGCATCGACGGGAAATTCCTGCCGCGTCGCCGTCCCTTCGCCAGCCGTGTCGCCGCCGTACATCGTCACCTCGTCCGAGGTGCCGTCGGCGTGGCGATGGTCGTGCTTCAGGCGCAGGCCACTGTCCGTGCGCGTCACGACCCAGGTGCGCGACCGGTCCCAGCCGCCCTTGGGGCCGAGCCCGTCGATGTGGAAGGGAATCTCGATCCGGTCGGCTGTGCAGCGGCGGATGTGCATCACCATCGCCTTGCCCTGCATGTCGGCATCGGCCGCGTCATTGGTCTCGATCCGCCCGGCATAGGCCTGCCCGCAGCGCTCGGTGAGCGCCGCGAAAAAGGCGTCCTGCGGGTTCGACGGCACGGGCGCGGCGGCGCAGCCGGCGAGCGTTACGGCGCCGGCGAGCGCGAAAGCAGCCCTCACCGCCGCAGACCGAGGCGCGGGATTTCGATAGCGGGGCAGCGATCCATGACGACCGTCAGGCCGGCCGCGTCGGCACGCTTCGCCGCGGCTTCGTTGATCACGCCGAGCTGGAGCCAAACCGCTTTCGCGCCATGGACGATCGCCTCGTCGACCGCCGCGCCGGCGTCTTCGCTGTTGCGGAAGATATCGACGATCTCGGCGGGGGGTTCGACATTGGCGAGGGTCGCGACGACGGGCGCGCCGTGGATCGTGCCGCCCGCGTGGCCGGGGTTGACCGCGATCACGTCGTGACCCTGCGCGACAAGGAAGGCGAGCACATGGTTCGAATCGCGCGCCGGGTCGGGCGAGGCGCCGACGACCGCGATGCGGCGCGGCTGGCTCAGCAGTTCGCGGATTTCGCCTTCGTCGTTGATCGCCATCATCGCTCCTTTCGCGCCGCGAGCCAGTCGGCGACCTTCGCCGCTATCGCGTGGAACGGCGCGCCCTGCGGATCGGTTCCGGCGGCGGGCGGCACGCCCCCGTCGCTCGCGAGGCGGATGCCCATCGACAGCGGCACGCGGCCGAGGAAATCGAGCCCCATCACCTTTGCCGCGGCCTCGGCGCCGCCGCTGCCGAAGGGATCGCTCGTCTCGCCGCAATGCGGGCAGGCGTAACCCGCCATATTCTCGACCAGCCCGATCAGCGGCACATCGGCCTGCTCGAAAAAGGTGATCGCGCGCGTCGCGTCCATCAGCGCCAGGTCCTGCGGGGTCGAGATGATGATCGCGCCCGCGGGCTTGTGCTTCTGGATCATCGTCAGTTGGACGTCGCCGGTGCCCGGCGGCAGGTCGACGACCAGCGTGTCGATATCGCCCCAGCTCGCATCGACCAGCTGTTCGAGCGCGCGCCCGGCCATCGGCCCGCGCCAGGCGATCGCCTGGCCGGGTGCGGCGATCTGCCCCGTCGAGAGCATCGGCACGCCATAGGCATTGGGGACAGGGGCGAGCTTCGACCCGCGCGCCTCGGGCTTCACGCCCTCGCTGTCCATCAATCTGGGCTGCGACGGGCCATAGATGTCGGCGTCGACCAGCCCGACTTTGACCCCGCGCCGCTGGAGCGCGACCGCGAGATTGGCGGCGAGGGTCGACTTGCCGACCCCGCCCTTGCCGCTGCCCACCGCGATGATGGTGAGGCCCTTGCGCTCGGCGGTCATCGCGACGCGCACGCTGGTGACGCCCGGCCGCGCGAGCAGCCCGGCGCGGATCTTCTCCTCGAGCGGTTTGCGATCCTCGGCATCGAGCCCGGTGACGTCGAGGACGATCGCGAGCGTGCCCTCGCCGTCGAGGAATTTGAGGCCCGAGGTGCGGCCGCCGCTGAGGTCGGTGGCGATGCTGGCGAGGGGAGCGGTGTCGGTCATGCCGGTGGCAGATAAGGTCGCGCGAACCGATTGCCAGCCATTTTCGCGCGCACCCCCTGTTAATCGCGCGGCTCGCCCCTATAAAAGCGATATGAGCAACGAGAATAGCGACGTTATGGGACGCCGCGCCCTTTCGGGTGTGCGGCATTTTTTGAACCGGATCGCGACCGCGATGGCGAACAATCCCTGGGGGCCCAAGGGCAGCGACGACGGGAAAGGCGACGGCGGCAGCGGTGAGGGCGGCGGCAAGAAGCCCGGCCCGCGCAACCCGTGGGTCAGCCCCGATCCGGTCGACATCAACCGCGGCCGCAAGCCGCGCGGCCCCTCAGCGCTCGACGAACTGCTGCGCAAGGGCCGCGGCAGCTTTGGTGGCGGCGGCGACGGCGGCAATGGCGGCGGCGGGCGCATGAACCTGCCCGATTCGGCGAAGCTGTGGAAATGGGGCGTGATCGCGCTGGTCGCGATCTGGGCGGTCTTTTCGTCGTTCCACATCGTCCCGCCCGAAAAGGAGGGCGTGGTCGTCCGCTTGGGCAGTTATTCGCGCACCGTCGGCCCCGGCGTCAAACTCACCTGGCCCGCGCCGATCGAGACGATGCGTCTCGAGGACGTGCGCGCGATCCGCACCATGCCGATCGGTTCGCCCAACGCTACGGACGAGAATTTCGTGCTGACGCGCGACCAGAGCCTCGTCGACCTCGCCTATGAAGTGCGCTGGTCGGTGCGCGATCCCGAGCTGTTCTTCTTCCAGCTCGCCGATCCCGAAGGCACGATCCGCGAGGTCGCCGAAACCTCGATGCGCGCTACGGTCGCCAATTTCGACCTGGTGTCGGCGATCGGCCCGGGGCGCGTCGATATCGAGGCGCAGGTGCAGCAGCGCATGCAGGCGCTGCTCAACGAATATCGCGCCGGCGTCCTGATCCAGGGCATCGCGATCCGCCAGGTCGACCCGCCGAGCGCGGTCGACGAAGCGTTCAAGGCGGTGACCGCCGCGCAGCAGCAGCGCGAATCGGCGATCAACGAGGCGCGCGCCTATGAGGCGCAGGTGCTCGAAGGCGCGCGCGGCCAGACCGCGGCGTTCGACAAGATCTACGAGCAGTATAAATTGTCGCCGCAGGTGACGCGCCAGCGGCTCTATTACGAAACGATGGAGCGCGTCTTGTCGAACGTCGACAAGACGATCGTCGAGGCGCGCGGGGTCACCCCCTATCTGCCGCTTCCCGAGGTGCAGCGCCGGATGCCCCCGGCCACCGAACCCGCCCCGAAGGGAGGCCAGTGATGTTCGAGAATCTGACCCAGCGCCCGATGCGCCTGCTCATCGGCATCATCGTCCTGCTCGTCATCCTGTCGCAGACGCTGGCGATCGTGCCCGAGGACAAGCAGGCGCTGGTCCTGCGCTTCGGTGAGATCGAGCGGACCAAGAATGTCTATCGCGAGGGCGAGCAGTTCGGCCGCTCGGGAGCGGGGCCGCTGATCCGCGTGCCCTTTACCGACAGCGTTCAGTTCATCGACAAGCGTGTGCTCGGCGTGAACATGGAGCGCCAGCAGGTGCTCTCGACCGACCAGCAGCGGCTGCAGGTCGACGCCTTCGCGCGCTTCCGCATCACCAACCCGGTGCGCATGTACACCGCGATCCGCACCGAGGAGCGGCTGCAGCAGCAGCTCGCGACGATCCTCGGCTCGTCGCTGCGCAACGAACTCGGCAAGCGCACCTTCGCGACCCTGCTGTCGCCCGAGCGCGGCGCGGTGATGGACAATATCCAGGTCGCCTTGAACCGCGAGGCGCAAAAATATGGCGCCGAGGTCATCGACGTGCGGATCAAGCGCGCCGACCTGCCCGAGGGCGAGACGTTGCAGCTCGCGTTCAACCGCATGCGTACCGCGCGCCAGCAGGTCGCGACCGCGATCCGCGCCGAGGGGCAGAAGGAAGCGGCGATCATCCGCGGTAACGCCGACGGCGAGGCCGCGCGCATCTACGCCGAAAGCTTCGGCAAGGATCCCGAATTCTACGATTTCTATCGCGCGATGCAGAGCTATCAGCAGACCTTCTTGGGCGAGAACAACCAGGGCGCGACGTCGATCATCCTGTCGCCCGACAATGAATATCTGCGCCGCTTTCGCGGTAACTGATCCCCGCGGCTGAACGGCGCCTGCAGGCGGTGTTCATGTTCAATCGCCGTTCAGCCACGGCGAAGCAGACAAAAGCCGCCGGGGTGAGCGTTTTTTCGTAAGAGAAGAGGAATTTCGATCGTGCGTTATGTTTATGGCATCACTTCGGCTCTGCTGGCGGGTGGCACGGCGCTGGCGCTCGTCACCCAGTCGCCCGTCGGCGCGCAGGTCGCGCAGAATGAATCGAGCGAAATCGCCAAGGTCGTCCCCCGCTCGGGCGCGCCCGAAAGCTTCGCCGACCTCGTCGAGCAGCTTCAGCCCGCGGTGGTCAACATCTCGACCAAGCAGGAAGTAACCCTCGGCGTCCGGCTCAACCCCTTCGCGGGCACGCGCGAGCCGATCACGCAGGAACAGCAGGGCGGCGGCTCGGGCTTCCTGATCTCGGCCGACGGCTATATCGTCACCAACAATCATGTCATCTCGGGCGGCCCGCGCGGCGAGGCGGTGAACGAGGTGACGGTCACGCTCACCAACCGCAAGGAATATAAGGCGAAGATCGTCGGCCGCGACCCGGCGTCGGATCTCGCCCTGCTCAAGATCGAGGCGACCGGGCTTCCGTTCGTCAAATTCGCGACCGGCAGCGACGCGCGCGTCGGCGACTGGGTCGTTGCGATCGGCAACCCCTTGGGCCTCGGCTCGACGGTGACCGCGGGCATCATCTCGGCGGTGCAGCGCAACCTGGGGCAGGGCGGCGCCTATGACCGCTACATCCAGACCGATACCGCGATCAACCGCGGCAATTCGGGCGGCCCTTTGTTCGACCTGCAGGGCAATGTCGTCGGCATCAACAACATGCTGATCTCGCCCGTCGGCGCGAACATCGGCGTCAATTTCGCCATTCCCGCCGACGCCGCGATCCCGGTGATCGAGGCGCTGCGCGCCGGCCAGGCGGTCGAGCGCGGTTATCTCGGCATCGGCATCACGCCGGTCGACGAGGATATGGCCGCGGCGCTCGGCCTGCCCAAGGACCGCGGCGAACGCATCGGCCGCATCGAACCCGGCGAGGCGGGCGAGAAGGCGGGGCTCAAGCGCGGCGACGTCGTGACCAGGGTCAACGGCCAGGAAGTCACGCCGCAGCAGACGCTCTCCTACATCGTCGCGCGCGTCAAACCCGGCACGCGCATCCCGCTCGAGATAATCCGCGACGGCAAGACGATGACGATCAACGCGGTGGTCGGCAAGCGTCCGCCCGAGGAACAGCTCGCGGGCTCGACCTTCGACCCCGAGGACGAGCAGGCGCTGCCCGACGATCCGGCGGGCGCCGCCGACACCGCGATCCAGAACGAGCTCGGCCTGTCGGTGCAGCCGCTGACCGCCGACATAGCGCGCGCGATCGGCGTCGACCCGAGTGCCAAGGGCCTCGTCATCGGCGCGGTCGCGGGCACCAGCGACGCGGGCCGCAAGGGCATCCGCCGCGGCGACGTGATCCTGAGCGCGGGCAACGCCCGCACCCCGGTGACGACCGCCGAGGCGCTGGCCAAGGTCGTCGCCGACACCAAGGCGGCGGGCCGCGACGCGGTGCTCGTCGAAATCCTGCGCCGCGGCGGCCCCTCGGCCGACGTCGCGCTGCGGCTCAAGAAATAGGCGCTTCCCCCTCGGGGAAAGCCTAAGAGCGGGCGCCGCGACCCCATGGGTCCGGCGCCCGTTTTTCTTTGCCCTCTGCGACCATTGTTCCTATTATGTTCCCTCCACGAGTCGGGAGAGAGATGATGATCGGATATGTGACGCTGGGGACGCAGGATCTCGCTAAAGCCGCGGTCTTCTACGATGCCATCGCGGGCGAGCTCGAAACGCCGCGGATGATGGAATTCGACACCTTCATCGCCTGGGGCAAGCCGGGCGGCGGCGCGGGGATCGGACTGACCAAGCCCTTCGACGGCAATGTCGCGAGCGTCGGCAACGGCGTGATGGTCGCGCTCGAGGCGAAGGACAAGGAACAGGTCCACCGCCTCTACGACCTCGCGCTGGCGAACGGCGGCACCTGCGAAGGCCCCCCGGGACCGCGCGGCGAAGGTTTCTACGCGGGCTATTTCCGCGACCCCGACGGCAACAAGCTCAACGCCTTCATCATGGGGTGAAGGCGGGCGCTTGGCTTGGCCCAGCGGCGGCCCCATATCGGACGGACCGATAGAGAGGCCGGGCGATGGCGCGTGATTTCTACCAGCTGTTCGAAACCGCCGCGGGCATCGCCGCGATCGGCTGGAATGGCGTCGGCGTCACCAGCTTTCGCCTCCCCGCGGCGCAAGCGCGCGAGACCGAGCGCTCACTGCTGAACCGCCTGCCCGGTGCAGCGCGCGTCGCGCCGCCGCCCGAGGTGCGCGCGGTGATCGATATGGCCGTCCGCTATTTCGCGGGCGAGCGGATCGATTTCACCGGCGTCCCGGTCGACCCCGCGGTGCAGGACGCCGAATTCGCCGACATCTACCGCCGCGTGCGCGCGCTCGGCTGGGGCGAGACGACGACCTATGGCGCCGTCGCGCAGGCGCTCGGCCACGGCCCCGAATATGCGCGCGATGTCGGCCAGGCGATGGCGCGCAACCCCGTCCCGCTGATCGTCCCCTGCCACCGCGTCACCGCCGCCGGCGGCCGCATCGGCGGCTTCTCGGCCCCCGGCGGCTCGCAGTCGAAGGCGGCGATGCTCGAACTCGAGGGCGTGGTGCCGCCGGCGGTGGCCGAAGCGCCGGCGCAGCGCGGGTTCGAATTTTAGGCAGCGGTGTTTGCCTGGGGCGGCAAGCCGCGTCGGGGTGTTGAGCGGACATTTCTAGTTCCTCCCCGGAACGGGGAGGTGGCAGCCCGCAGGGCTGACGGAGGGGTCGAAACCTCTCGCCATGATGCACCGTTCCGGCCCCTCCACCATGCTTCGCATGGTCCCCCTCCCCGTTCCGGGGAGGAATTGGGTACGGCAGCACCCGCCCGAAACCCGCCGTACCCCAAAAACATTCCGCGCAGAGGCGCAGAGACCGCATCGACGATGGTCCCGCATCTCTACGCCCTCTGCGCCTCTACGCGAAAAATCCGGACACCCCGCGCCTAAAAAACCACCCAACACAAAATAGGCCCGCCCCGCGCAAAAAACCGCTTTCCTAAAATGTACCCATATGGTTCATTCTATCAGCTTCAACTTACCAAAAGGAGCGACTCGATGGAAAGCCTCGACAATCCGATCCCCAACCCCGCCGACATCCCCGCCCCCGGCAGCTACCACTGGACCCCCGCGCTCCAGCGGCAGTTCCTCGAGCATCTCGCCGAGACCGGGTCGGTCAAGATCGCGTGCATGCACATCCATATGTCGGCTGGCGCGGCCTATCAGCTCCGCCAGCGGTCCGAGGGCACAGCCTTTCGCATCGGCTGGGGCGCCGCGGTCCTGCTCGCGCGCCAGCGGCTCGCCGACGAGCTGCTCGATCGCGCGATCTGGGGTTATGAGGAGATGAGCACGATCATGCGCGAGGAGGGGCGGAGTTTCGTGCGCCGCCAGCGCAGCGACCCGCGCCTCGGTCTCGCGATGCTCGCGCGGCTCGACCGCATGGTCGAGACCCGCGCCAGGGCCGGCGAGGAGATGCTCGCCCAGATCGTCGCGGGCGACTGGCCGGGGTTCCTGACCCTCTTCGACGTCGATCCCGCGGGCGAGGACAATGAAGGCCGCTCGACCGCCTTCGCGCTCTGGCTCGCGGCTCGCGACAATCGCGCGAACCCGCTCGCTTCGCTCTGGCAGAATACCCCGATCGCGAGTGAAGTTGCGCAGTTTTCCGCCGATTCCGATATCGCGCCGCCGCCGCCCGCGACCCCCGAGGAAGAGGCCGAAGCGATGACCGTCTGGCACGACGAGGAAAAGAACGAGCTGCGCACCAATTTCCCGCCGCCCGACGACTTCATCGGCGACGAGGAAGGCCAGTTCGGCGACCCCGATTACGAACGCACTCTCGATCGCG